>AR_comb_assmDRAFT_10325760_pt1 | contig 12522 bp, 12 predicted proteins | sample ArasoioldDNA_FD_10543 | JGI IMG/M metagenome (IMG submission 10543) | reverse complement strand
ACTAAGGAGAAGATGATGCGCGACTTCAAAGATCAAAAAGGAAAGATAGGCTATATCATTCTCTGGCTGATGGGCGTTCCAGTCACCGTGTTGGTGCTCATCTTCCTGCTGCGTGGCTGTACGTAAGAACTAAGCGGGGCTGGGGACTAGAGTCTTAAGGCTTTACTACTTCTGATTTCTGCTGCCTAACATCTTTCTCTAGCCACGAGCCTCCAGCCTGTAATTTCTAGCCTCTGACCACCATGACCACGACCGAGCGGATTCACGCGAACGGCATTTTGCGAACCGGAACGCCGAAGAGTGGTTTTCGCTATCGGCGCGCTGACGGCGGGAACGTCACGCAAAAAGATCTGACGCGGATTCGGCAACTGCGAATTCCACCAGCATGGACTGACGTCGCCGTCAATTCGGCAGAAAATGGCCGCGTCCAGGTTGTCGGACGCGACGCCGCCGCACGTTGGCAATACCTCTATCACGAGACTCATGTTCGGCGACGAGAACGGGAAAAATTCCATCGGATCGTCAAATTCGCCGAAGCTTTGCCGCTGATGCGGCGCGCGGTCAAACGCGATTTACAGAAACCCGGTCTGCCGAAAGAACGTGTGCTCGCTGGGATTGTGCGCATTCTCTCAAAAGCATTCTTGCGTCCCGGCAGCGAAGTTTATGCGAGCGAACACGGCAGTTATGGTGTCGCCACCCTGCGTCCACGCCACGTGAGCGTCAAAGGCTCAACCATTACATTTCGCTTTCGCGGCAAGTCCGGCGTAATGCACGAAACGCAGATTGAAGATCGGCGGGTTGCAAAGTTGGTTCGCCAACTCCTCAAACAGACCAACCGTCGTGTTTTCAAATACGAGAATGGCGATGGCAAGCTGGCAGACGTTAGAGCGCAGACAATCAATTCGTACATCCGCGACGTCATGGGAACTAGTTTCAGCGCGAAAGATTTTCGCACGTGGTCAGGCACACTGCTCTGCGCGTGTTCGCTCGCGCGCCGCCGCCATGAAGATCCGGAGCACGAGCGGTCCGTCAAACGGATGGTGGTGGCGGCGATTAAAGAGACTGCACGCGCTCTTGGGAACACTCCCGCCGTCTGCCGCCGCTCTTACATTTGCCCCGCGGTCATCGAAGCATTCGAGAAAGACAAGACCATTACTGATTATTTCAATGGATTACAACAACTCGGATCGACCCGTTCAGCGAAGTTGCATCCCGCGGAAAAAGCACTGCTAAGATTGTTGAAGATAGAGATGAAAGGTTAAGAAGTGCGCTCGGCGATAACGCCGAAGGCGTCTTACTAACTCAAAGCCCAGGGTTGCGCGCGCCAGCGCGACTCGGAGCGCAGGCATCTTGCCTGCGGGTCGCGAGCATCCTGCTCGCACTTTCCTCCAGTCAATGCCGGCATAGATGCCGGCGAACCGGACGCAAGGATGCGTGCGCTCCCCGCAACCTTGGACTGAAGGTACCAAACGCCTTCGCTTCCCTCCGCGCCGGGCAATCAATCGCCATTATTCTTCTTCGGTTTCTCGTCCGTAAACAGGATATTCGCTGCCAAGAACAGCGAGGCAACGGCGGCCAGCATGAAAAAGATCATCGCGATTCCGGGATAGCCAAATATCTTGAAGGATGTCTCGACGCGCATCATCAAGGCCGCGCCGACAATCAAGGCCGCCAGGATCAATCCCAAGGTAATTCGATTTGCGATCTTCTGGAGCCCGTCGAGGACAACTTTTTCGTCAATCGCATCAACCCCGATGCGGAACTCGTTTTTACTCACAGAGTCTAAGATCTTGTTGATGTGACCCGGGAAACGGTCCGCAAACTCCTTCACCTCAACAATGCGACTCATCACGCGGCCGGGCTCAATGCTCTCCGCCAACTTGCGCGTGAGGATACTCGAGGCTTCTTCACGAATGACTCTGTTAGGATCGAAAGTAGGCGCCAGGGTATAGACCACCTGATCGAGATTCAGCAGTGCCTTGGCAATCAAGGTGAACTGTTGTGGCATGCGCATCCAACAGTCAGCCGAAATGCGGGCTATTTCCAGCACCACGCGGCCCGCATCGATTTGATCGAGCGTCGCATCAGCGTGTCGTGCGACCAGCCTTCTAATCCTGTTTTGATATTCAGTCTTGTCAAAATCCGCCTTGGGCTCGCCCATCTTCAGACAGACCTGAGCAGCCTCGTCTCCGCGACCCTCGCTCGCTGCGAGCAACAGGCGCAACAGATTTTCCTGAAAGCGCGTGCCCACGTGCCCGACCATTCCGAGATCGAGCAGCGCTATGCGATTGTCTTCAGTTAGGAACACATTTCCGGGATGTGGATCCGCATGAAAGAAGCCATCCACGAGAAACTGCTTTAGATAAGCACGAAACAGTTCTTCAGACAGCGCCATGCCGTCGATTTCCAGCAGCCGCAATGGACTGAGGTCAGTCACTTTCTTTCCGGCAATGTACTCCATGGTGAGCACGCGCGAAGTCGTATAGTCATCGATGGGCTCGGGCACAACGATGTGTTCGAAATCACGCAGACTCTCGCGCAGCTTCAGAAGGTTTGTTGCTTCTTTCTGAAAATCGAGTTCGCGCAAAAGGCTACGCCGTAATTCGGCGAGTAAGTTTCCGAATTCATATCGCCGGCCGGTTTCGGTGTGGGCATCGATAAACTCAGCGGCTTGTTCCAGCGCCTCCAGATCCTCAACGATCTGATCGCGTATATTCGGTCGCTGAACTTTCACCACCACGGGACGACCGTCGCGCATCTCGGCGCGGTGCACCTGTGACAGGGACGCGGCGGCATAAGGTTCTCGTTCGAAGTTAGCGAACAGTTTAGACAAGCGGGCGCCGAGCTCTGTCGAAACAATCTCTTCAACTTCCTCGATCGAGAACGGTTCGACGTGGTCCTGCAAACGGGACAACGCTTCCATGTAAGGTTCCGGAATGATGTCCGGGCGTGTAGACAATAACTGCCCGAGCTTAATAAAGGTTGGCCCTAACTTCTCCAGATCGTCGGCCAGTTCTTCCGCCTTCGCCGCACTCTTTCTGGTGAGTTCGTGGCTTGTGTCTTTTCCGACGAGTGCCAGATTTGAATGCTCGACGAGATCGCTGCGGCCATATTTGATGAGCAGCGCGACGATGTCTTTGTAGCGCTTCAGGCGGTCAGGTTTGAGTGAAAGTACCATCTAAAAAGTCTCGAGGCTCAAGTTTCAGGTCTAAGGTCTCGCCTGTCGGTTCCGGCGCATAAGCAGTCCGAGGCTGGAGATGATTATTCCAACCGATGAGATCAGCGACAGCCAGAACCAACCAGTCAGTTGCGCTGAAATCACTGTCTCTGTGTCGTGCGCGCGCATCCGTTCCCGATTCATCAGCAAGGTAGTAACGGCGCCACAAATCGCGCTGAGGATCGCAGCGCCTGTCGGTTTCTCCTTCCAGGGGCCCCACGAATTGAACGCGACGACTGCCAGCATCAGAATTGGCACCAGCCAAAGCAACGCATCTTCGTGACGGGCCACTTGAAGTCCGCTTAACGAATCGTGCGCGCCGGCACAACTCACCTGCAGCCAGGGCAAGAAAAAGCAGATAAGCACGACGACCGCCGCGCTGACGTTGATTCGCCGAAACATTTCGATCAATTGCCGATTGCCGATTTTTGATTTGAAAACTACGGAGTTGTCGAGACCTCGGCAGGCGACGTTTTTCACCTTGTTTTCAATCGGCAATCAGCAATCACCGATCGGCAATTCGTTACGCCGCTTTAGAAATTTCCTCGACAACTTCGTGGGTCTTCTGCGGCTGATCGATGCGCGTAGCAATATCGGCCTGCGCGATAATTCCGACCAGGCGATCCTGATCGTCAACGATCGGAATGCGACGGATGTGGTGCTGCTCCATCAACTGGAGCACATTGCTCACGTCATCGTCAGGGCGGCAGCTCTGCACGCCGGTCGTCATCACCTCTTCGATTTTCGTTTGCTTCGGATCGAGACCCTCAGCAACTACTTTCAAGGCCAGATCTCGATCCGTCACAATGCCGGCAAGCTTCATGGTCTGCTTGTCGTTCACGATGGGAATCGGCCCGACGTCTTCGGATTTCATGAGCTGGGCCGCGTCAAACACCGTATCTGCGGGCACACAGCAAGAAGGATCCTCGGTCATTACCTCGCTACACTTCATTTCAGTATCTATCTCCTCTCCATTGCCAGCTTCACGCTGATCGTCTTTTTCTCCGAAAATCTCGAACGCCAAAGGTATTGTGCTCAAGCCCCCCAGGATTAGGAGTGCCAGGCCAGCCCCACGACGTTGGTCTTTGTTGAGTTTTTCTTTCAGCAGCAGACCAACGCCGACTCCGAGAGCTGCACGCGTACCCGCAACCAGAATTAATTCGGGCAACGTTACATTTCGCTCTTTCAATTTCATTTGTACTCCTTCACTTTTACGCCGCTTTACGGTGCGCCTTTCCTGCCGACGTATCCGAGATCGCAACCTTGCGTGGCTTTGATTCCGCCCGCTTCGGCGCGTCCATCGTGATTTCGAGCACACCGTCGCGAAACGTCGCGTTGGCATTTTCGGCCTCGACACCGTCAGGCAGCGGCAGGCGGCGATAGAACTTGCCGTAGCTGCGCTCCGTTCGGTAAAAGCCCTCGCGATTTTCTTTCTGTTCGCTGCGTCGCTCGCCCTCGATCGTGATCGCGTCATTGTCGATTTCGATGTTAACGTCGTCCTTCGTCAAACCTGGCAAGTCAGCGCGCACGATCAGTTCGCCGTTCTGCTCGAACATCTCGATCTCGGGCACCCAAAGTCCAGCGCCTGCGCCGCGCGCGAGTGCTGGCGGCAACCAGCCACGACCGAAATCGAAATCACCAACAAGTTTGTCCATCTCTTCGCCGAATCGACGCATGAACTCGAATGGTGTTGCTGCCAAACGCGTGCCGATCTCGGTTAGCTCGTCACGCTTTTGCAGGTCCTTTGAGCTCGTTTGCTTTGTCCTAGTGTTGTTCTGCTTGGCCATTTAAGTACCTCCCTCTTTTTCAAGTTGTTGGATTGGGAATCCGATTAGTGCCCTTTCTCGTGGCCTTCCTGTTTGTGCTGCTTCATGACTGTGCGCGCCGCAACTTCTTTAGCGCGTTTGCCATAGCGGCCTTCTTTTTGTGCTGATTCCTTGATGTGCTCGTACTCGCGTTGTTCCTTGGCACTGACACCTTTCAAATGTTTTTTCTCAGGCATAATTCACCTCCCATAATTTCTGTTGGTTTCGCGTACACAGTTCCGTCCGGAAACGTTCGGTTCCGGCGCAACTTTGCCCGAATTTGAAAGACTTAACGTCTTTCTTACCGAAGATGTGCAACCCGAGTGCCGATTAACGCTTGGGACGGGCATTAGTTTTTCGGGTGGAAATGTCGCGCGAAAACATTCACCACAGAGGCACGGAGCACTCACAGAGACACAGAGAGGCGAACTTAGGCCACGACTATTTTCCCGCGTGGCAAAAAGCGAACATTTTCGGTAGCATCTGCCGAGTCGTTACACCAATATGAGCACACCAGCAACGTCAACTGCACCGATACTCACTACCGAACAGATTAGAAAGCAGTTTCCCGCGACTGAGCGGCGTCACAATGATTATCCCGTCGCCTATTTCGACGCGCCCGGCGGCACGCAAACGCCGCAAGTAGTTGTCGATGCCGTCGCCGACTATCTGCTGAAGCACAACGCGAACACGCACTGGGAATACCCGACCAGCCACGAAACCGATTCGATGATTCTGTTAGCGCGCGAGACGTTTGCGGATTTCCTGAACGCCACAGCTGATGAAGTCGTCTTTGGTCCGAACACGACGACGATGATTTATCACTTATCGCGCGCGCTCGGTCGAACGATGAGACCCGGCGATGAAATTGTCATCACTGAGCTGGAGCATCATGCCAATGTCGCCCCGTGGCAGGCGCTGGTCGTTGAGCGGGGCGTCACCTTGAAAGTTGCGCAAATGGACCCGGAAACGGGACAGCTTGATTGGAGAGATTTTGAACGACTGGTAACAAAGAATACGAAAGTCGTCGCCTTTGGCGCGGGCTGTAACGCGCTCGGAACGGTGAATGATTTTCGCGGCGCCGTCGAATTGGCACACTCAGCCGGCGCGCTGGCATTGGTGGATGCGGTTCACTATGCGCCTTATTTCTTGTGTGACGTGAAGGAAATGGATTGCGATTTTCTGACGTGCTCCGCGTACAAATTTTACGGCCCACACGTCAGCGTCTTCTACGGCAAGAAGCATTTACTTGAGTCGATCGATTTTCCGAAGCTGCAACCCGCTCCTGACGCTGCGCCTGAGCGCGCGGAAATGGGCACCCAGAATCATGAAGGAATCGCCGGAGCTGCCGCGGCCGTCGATTTTTACGCATCGCTCGCTTTCGGTACCCGGAGCGGTAGCGACGAGGTCAAGGCCCCTTTAAATCGTCGTAAAGCATTGACATCAGCTTTCGCCGGTCTCCGCGCGCATAGCGCGCCCCAAGTCGCTCGGCTTTGGGAAGCGCTGTCGAATATCAATGGGATTAGACTTTTTGGTCCGCCGCCGCACGTAGCGCGCACGCCAACCGTTTCTTTTATCGTGAAGAATGTCGCATCGACTGAGGTCGCGCGCCGACTCGCGAAGCGTGGTCTGTTCGTTTCACACGGTGACTTCTATGCCCAAACAGTTGTCGACCGATTGGGTCTGCAACCGGAAGGCTTGGTTCGCGTTGGCTGTGCCTGCTACACGAGTGATGAGGAAATTGATCGGTTGATCGAAACGATTCGTGAAATCGCGACGGATCGGTAACCGGTTTTTTTCGCTCCAGAGGAGCGAGATGTTTATAGTCCGCAACTCTCATTCGTTCCAGCTCCGTAGGAGCGAGATGTTATTTCGCTCCTATGGAGCTATTGAGTCAGACTAGACTAGGTTCTATAAATATTTCGTGCCTACGGGACTTCATGCACCGATATCACGACGACCTCCGATCAATCCTGGTATTCGGCGGTTGAGGCAACTGTGAAACATCCGGCTTCAGTAATCCTTACCGCCGTGCTGCTTTGCTATCCGTGCGTTAGCCGCGCGCACGCCCAAACTGCCACAGCTAAGAAGAACGCGGACGCTACCGTTACTGGAACGATAACGATCAAAGGTCAGCCCGCGCCGGGAATCGTCGTCGGACTACGCCTAAACCAGTCGATACCGTCTGATTCCACCTTCAAAGGCACAACGGATCAGGATGGTAGATATCGAATCACAAATGTGCCTGCCGGCGTTTATCATGTCACACCGATAGCGCCTGCATTTGTAACGTCAGATTCCAATAAGGCATGGGGGCACAGTTTCGTTATAAGCGAAGGCGACAATATTGCCGGAATAGATTTCGACCTGGTTAGGGGCGGTGTGATCACGGGAAAGGTCACCGATGGCGACGGACGTCCGGTTGTCGAGGAAGAGGTTTCTCTGCTCGCGGCTGAATATCCCCCAAGTGGTCCGTCCTATGTCCGAGGAGATTTTCGCACTGATGATCGCGGCATTTATCGAATGTTCGGACTCCGGCCGGGACGTTACAAGGTTTCGATCGGTGAGGAGAGTCTCAGCATCTTACACGGCTCGCGGTCTGTACGTACGATTCCGATTACTTTCTATCCCGACGTCACCGATGCGGCCAAAGCTAAGATCGTCGAAGTAGATGCAGGTACCGAGGCGACAAACATCGACATCACGCTCGCTCGCGCTCCGCGCACCTTTTCGGTAAGCGGACGGGTCCTTAATAGAGAAACTGACGAGCCGATAACAAACGTGGCGATCAGTCTAATGAAAACCGTGATCATTGACGCCCACAACTCGAGCGGTTTTGGCGGGGGCACCGATGTGCGCACGAACACTAACGGGGAATTTATTCTGGAGAAACTTCCGGCTGGCAAGTACTCGGTTTCGATTCAGCCGACGCCGGAATCGAATTTGAGAGCTGAGGAGGTTGACTTTGACCTGGTTGACGAAGACGTGACCGGATTGGTGATTAAGGTGGCCAGCGGGGGAAGCCTGTCCGGCACCGTCGTGCTCGAGCGAACGCGCGAAAGCAATACCGTTGGACCAGCGCCGGCGTGGCTCTCGGTCTACTGGCGCAGCGAAGTCGCCGGCTCTTCCTATTCCTCGAATCAGTCTACCCAGATTAAGCCCGACGGCAGCTTTCACGTTGGGGGGTTGCTCGCCGGCACGGTTGGTTTCTCAGTCGGAGCATGGAGCCAGTTCGGTGACGCCAAACCGATCCCCGTTTTGCGCGTTGAACGCGATGGAGTGGTTCAACCCAATGGCATACAGATCCAGAGCCGGGAGAATGTCACCGGGATTCGTATTATTGCGGCTTACAGCAGCGGCAGCATTCGCGGCGTAGTGAAATTAGAAAATGGCACGCTGCCGCCGAATGGACATTTGGTCGTGAGCGTCGCTAAGGTTGGCGAAACAGCACCAAACAGTGGAATGGGAGTTGATGCGCGGGGACGTTTTTTGATTGAAGGACTAGCCACCGGCTCCTACGAAGTAACCGTAACTACGTATGTGCCGGAATGGCGGCAGGCTCCACGGAGAATCAAGCAGCTGGTAGCGGTCACGGATGGTGCGGCGACGGATGTTATGTTGACTGTCGACCTGACGCCACCCAAAAATCCTTAACCCACCGGTTAACGATGAAACAGTATCACGACATCCTCCAGTCAATTCTCGACCACGGCGTCGCACACAATGACCGCACAGGTGTCGGCACGATCTCGCATTTCGGCTTTCAAACGCGTTTCGATTTGCGCGAAGGGTTTCCGATCGTGACGACCAAGCGAGTTCCCTTTCGCTGGATCGCCGAAGAGCTTTTTTGGTTTCTGTCAGGCGATACGAACGAAGCGAACCTGCGCGCGCGCGGTGTGGATATTTGGCAGGAATGGGCTGACGATGAACACACGCGCCGCTTCGGACGCGAAGCTGGTGACCTTGGCCCGGTCTACGGATATCTCTGGCGCTCGTTCGGCGGTCACTACCCAAAACGCGACGGCGTCGATCAGATCGCGCGGTTGATCAACGAGATTGAGACGAATCCCAATTCCCGTCGACTGATAGTGAGCGGTTGGGACCCGCGCGAGTGTGACAACGTCGACCTCCCGCCGTGTCACACTTTGTTTCAGTTCAAGATCGAGCAAGAGAAAGCCCTCCGTCACGGTCGGGCTAATGCCCCGGTCCTCCACTGCCAGCTCTATCAACGCTCTGCCGACGCGTTTCTCGGCGTGCCCTTCAACATCAGCTCGTACGCATTGCTGACTCATCTGGTCGCGCACGCGTGCGATTTACAGGTCGGCGAGTTCATCTATACGCTCGGCGATTATCACATCTACAAGAATCATCTCGAGCAGGTGCAGGAAGTTCTCTCCCGTAAGCCTCTGCCGTTGCCGAAGCTCGAAATCAACGATCCGCACAACGACTTGCGCGGACTCAAAGGCCTTTTGAATTTCCGCTACGAGCATGTCGCGCTCGTGGGCTACCAGTCACACGCTAAAATCGCGGCTCCCGTAGCAGTGTGATTCCACTTGCGATAATCTCTTCATAATCGAACAGCTTTCCGTAATGAGGACACTTCGTCCATCTCTGTTTTTGTCTTTTGCGTTTGCCGCGCTCGTAACGCTTTGTTTGAGTGCGATTGCGCAAACAACTCAATCACCGCTGCCGGCGCCCACGGGCTATGTGAACGATTACGCGCATGTAATCGACCAACAGACCAAAGACCGTTTGGAAACCACGCTTACGAATCTCGATCGCGAGCAGCAAATCGAGTTCGCGGTTGTCACTGTCGATAGCACGAACGGCCAGGACATTTTCGACTATTCGTTAGCAGTGGCGAGAGGTTGGGGTCTCGGCTCAAAGGACACAAGCAAGCCAAGCCTTTTGCTGCTAGTGGCCATTAAGGACCGAAAATATCAGGACCAGGTGAGCCGTCACCTTGAAGGCGATTTACCGGACGGACTAACCGGTCAAATTAAGCGCGAGAACCTGGTGCCCGCATTTCGCGCCGGACAATATAGCAAAGGCCTGGAAGACACGATTGATGCTTACATCACCGAACTCGCGGCGAAGCGCGGCTTCAGTACCGAGAAAATCTTTGCACCGGGAGTGACCGCACCGAGCCGTCCGGGCAACAGTGGCAATGTGTGCGTATCCGCATTCGTCGTTTTGGCGATCGCACTCTTTATTTTGATCGTACTAGTTCGTATCGGAAAGAGTGGTGGACGCGGGGGATTCGGTGGCGGCGGTGGCTGGCTTGGCTGGATGATTGCTAGCGCGATCATGAATAGCGGCCGCGGCTCAAGTTCCAGTGGTTGGGGCGGCGGCGGTTTCGGTGGATTCGGCGGCGGCAGCTCAGGCGGCGGGGGATTTGGAGGATTTGGTGGCGGCGGCGATTTCGGTGGCGGCGGCTCAGGCGGCAGTTGGTAGCGCGCTGGGTTGCTTAAACCGCATTAACTTAGTATTCAGTTTCGAAAGGAGTCGGAATGGATAAAAAGCCAATTATCATTTTGGGAGCGATACTCGGCGTTGTGCTGCTGGTTGTAGTGATCCTGGCATGTTCCGGGATCGGCGGCTACAACACACTAGTAACTAAACAACAGAAAGTTCAGGCGCAATGGTCGCAGGTTGAGAATCAAATGCAACGGCGCGCAGATCTGATTCCAAACATCGTCGCGACGGTCAAAGGAATTGCCGGGCTCGAAGAGAGAGTGTTCACTAAGATTGCCGAAGCGCGATCTAACCTTCTTTCAACGATGCAGAATCCGAACAGCACGACCGAAGACAAGATCGCGGCTGATGGGAAACTGAACCAGGCGCTACGTGATGGCGGACTGCTGGGAACAGGCGGCCGGTTTCTTTCAATCGCAGAGAATTATCCGCAACTGCAGTCGAACCAGAGCTTTTTGAAGTTACAGGATGAACTTGCCGGCACGGAGAATCGGCTGGCGACTGCGCGTAACGACTACAATCTTGCCGCTCAGGACTACAACACGACGCGGAATCGATTCCCCACGGTGCTGATTGCCGGGCTGATGGGATTCAAGGAGCAAGCTTATTTCAAAGCGGACGAAGGCGCACGTCAGGCGCCGCAGGTGAATTTCAATCAGTAAGAAGGTGAAGCGATGGCCGGTAACTCAGCCAAACTCGAGAAGCTGATTGATGATCTGCGGGTCGCACACGGCGACAACCTCGCGTCGATTGTGCTTTATGGATCAGCGGCGGTTGGTAATCAAGCCAACCGCCGCTCCGATCATAATCTGTTAATTGCACTCAAGCGCATTACCACCGACGATCTGCATGCCGCGCACGACGCGCTCCAGGATTGGCACAAACTCGGCCAGCCGACACCTGTCTATTTTACTGTTGAGGAACTTCAGGATGCGGCGGACGTCTTTCCGATCGAGTTTCTGCAAATGGAAAAGGCCCGCAAGGTTCTCTTCGGGCGCGACCCTTTCGAATTCGTCCAAATCGCGCCAGCCAACTTGCGTCATCAAACTGAATACGAGTTGCGGACTGCGCTAATTCGCCTGCGCCGGTTATACATTCCGGCATCGTCTTCCGCGGAAAAATTGTCAAACTTGATGAGCGACAGTCTCGCGAGTTTCGCGGCACTGTTTCGCGCAGTCTTGATTTTGAAAGATGAAGAGCCACCGGTGTCGAAAGCAGAAAGCGTGCATGCGACGGTCCGAATGCTTAATCTTGATTCCGCGCCCTTCGAACGAATCTTGAAGTTGCACACCGATCAGGACTCAGCATTTACTGCCGCCGAAGCGAACGGTTTGTTTGCCAGTTACATGGCGCAGATCGAAAAAGTGATTGAGGCGGTCGATCGAATTGAATAAAGCACGCGAAACATGCTTACCGAAGAGCCGTCCAGGTCGCTCCCCGAAATTCATTGGCGGATAACGAGGGCGAGCCCCACCACGCAGAGGATCAGACCGATGACGTTTCGCAGAGATAATTGATCCTTGAAGGCAATGAGACCCAGCGGAATGAGCACCACAGCTGCCGCGGCATTGGTCGCAACTGCGGCGATGCTGATCCTCCAGCCGCTGCGATAGGCCAGCAGGAAACCCAATTCAATCAAAGCGGCAGCCGCGCCCAACGTGAACACCGCCCAGTTCGATGCTTTGAGGCTTTCAATCAAACCTTTCTTCCCGGGATAGGTGAAGGCAAAACCGAGGCACAGCAAAATACCAACTACATAGGCGATGGCGATTACAAAGAAAGGGTTTGTTTCCTTCGGGACGGCCTTCTGCGAAATGTGGTATAGCACCATGCCGATGACAGTCAGAATGAATGCCAAATAAAAACCGCTCATGTCTTCGCCCGTGTGTCTATAGTCGAAAAGCGCGCTAATGATACGATACGCGCGCGCGCAGGTTACAACATTAAGTCCGCTGCTGTAAGGATTTTTTAAATGTCCATCATTGGGATCGTCGCAATCGATCGAAATCTCGCCATCGGCAAACA
>AR_comb_assmDRAFT_10225437_pt1 | contig 12522 bp, 13 predicted proteins | sample ArasoioldDNA_FD_10543 | JGI IMG/M metagenome (IMG submission 10543) | reverse complement strand
GGTCGAAGCCGCTGAGGAGGGACTCGCCACGGCGGGTGCCAACGGGGCTGATGTTGATTGGTTCATTCCACATCAGGCAAATCGGCGAATTATCGACGCCGCGACCCGCAAGTTGGGGATCTCGCAAGACCGTGTCGTTTTGTCGGTTGACAGACACGCCAACACTTCAGCCGCATCGATTCCGATGGCACTCGACGAAGCCGTGCGCGATGGTCGCATTCGATCGGGTCAACAGGTGTTGCTGGTCGGCGTCGGCGGTGGTTTCACTTGGGGCTCGGCCTTGGTGAACTGGAAGTAGTCTCCGATTTGACGCGGCGAGAACGCGGCTTGAGGGCCTAAAGTGCAAACACTGCGGCTGAGCCCCGTTGAATTGCCGGGTGCGAGTGCTTTGCCACCCTATCTCAAAGCGCTTGCTCGGGCCGCGGAGCGCGGCGGTGACTTGATGCCCGAGATTGGGTCGCTAGTTCGCTTTTTCGAGTTTGATTCCTTTACGTATTGGTCCGCCACGCGCTCCACAGAGCTTGTGGAGGGAAAACTATATGAACTGTCGACCCTTGCGTTCGCGTGGTCAGTGCGGTACGACAAGATGGGTTACACCGAAATCGATCCCAGGATCCGCGTCGCTCTGACTCAATCGCTTCCGTTCACGTGGGACCAAAGCACTTGGCGCGGCACGACTGCTGAGGTGGATGAGTTTCTGGACGACGCCGCACGCTTCGGCATCGGCAGTGGGGTGTGCATCCCGATCCACGATCCATCATTCGGTATTTCGCGTTTCGATTTGGACTCTATGTACCGGCACGTTGATTCCTCGAGACGAGCTGAGATCCAAAATGCCTATGGAAAACTTTCGGTCGTTGGACGATTCCTTCATGATCTCTTGGTGGTCGCTATTCGGCGCAGCGAATTGAGATCGAGGCTATTTGGAATGCCGCTGAATGAAAAGGAATGCCAATGCCTCGCACGCGCTACAAACGGGCTAGCGCTGGGCCAAATCGCCAACGAATTGAATATAGATCTACTCACCGCCAACATGCACTTCAATTCGATTCGCGCCAAGCTAGGATGCTTGTCCATAGATGAAGCAGTCGCGTACGGAATCAAGAGCGGTTTGGTTCCGCGCTAGATTCGTTGGATTCAGCCGAACCGTACCCTACAGCAAAACGGTAGGTTTTATGGCTGTATGCAGTGGCGCAGTACATGCGCTAGCATGTGGCCAATTGTGATGGCGCCAAGCAGAGCCCGGGGGGAAGGCGATGCTACATACATTGCGTCTCGGCCAGATTCAGACAGGCGACCGGTTGCAGTTACCGAGTGTATTGATGCCTCTCGTGACCGCTGGTGAGCGTGGACGCGATGTCCGAAACGAAATCGAATCAATCACCCGCCACTTCGGATTTGACACGTTCTTTTACGCGGTTTCCACGTATCCACGTCCGGACTACGAAGGACTCATCTATCTCTACACGACCCACGCGATGGAATGGGTTACTCGATACGATCAACGGGCCTACATCGAAGTTGACCCGCGCGTAACGGAGTGTTGGGATCGGACGGCTCCGCTGATTTGGGACCAGTCGACGATGCGCGGGAGGGGCGCAAAGATCGATGCGTTTCTCAAAGATGCGATGGAGCACGGCGTTGCGAGTGGGGTATTGGTTCCTTCAAGAGATTCATTCGGGATGCGGATGCTTGTGAATTTTAACTCCAACATACCGATGCCCGATGAAAGACGGAAACGGGAGATTGGCGCTCACCTGGGCGACATAATGATCTTTGCGACGTACTTTCACGAATTGTTTGTGAAGTCTGTGGTGGCGAGGGGTTTGCCCCCAAAGTCCGCTGGAGCGCCGCTTAGTGGAAGGGAGAGGTCGTGTCTCGTCTTGGCCGCACGTGGGCTCACGTCCGATGCGATTGCTAAGGAACTAGGAATTTCGCCGCGCACTGTTCAATTTCATTTCAATTCGATAAGGTCCAAGCTGTTGGCTGCCAATCGCCAGGAGGCGATCGCAAAGGCGGTTGAGGCGCGGCAAATATGTCTTTGACATGCCGTCAGGGCATGCTTAGGCCCCGGAGGTGACCTACCCACATGCATTGTCCATGAGCTGCGGACCGACGAGCGCCGACTTCGTTTCCGTGTGCAGGTAGCCGACGTTGTGCAGGAGTGCGGGCAGGACGCTGAGTCCGTTGTGTTCGACGAATGTGCTCCGGCCGCGCCGGACGGCGTCCTGCGATGAGCCGGGCGGTCACCAGCGTGGTCCCGAGCGAGTGGCGCAAATCGTGGAAGGGTATGTCGCACGCGAGGTGACCCGGTCGGTTCCCGACGATGAGGTGGTCGAGAGCTAGAAGGGCGCATTGGCGGGATCGCGGGTGCTGCGATGCGGCAACGCGATGACGCGGGCGGCCTCTGCTACATTGCCGCCGCATGAACTCAAGGACGCGCCCGCGCCGCCTGTCGTCGCGCGATCTCCACACCATCCTCGACGTGACGAGCGCGCTGGCCGCGCCGTTCGATCTGATGACGATGCTGGGCGCGGTCGTCGCCGCGGCGAAGCAGGTCCTGAACGCTGACCGCGGATCCGTGTGGCTGCACGACCCGGCGACCGGCGAGCTCGTCCTTGAAGTCGCGACCGGCCTCAAGCCGGTCCGCGTACCGTTTGGTGTGGGGCTCGTCGGCGCGTGCGGGCGCGACCGGCAGATGATCAACGTGCCCGATTGCTACGCCGATCCGCGGTTCGACCAGGGCATCGACCGCGCGTCCGGCTATCGCACCCGCTGCATGCTGACGCTGCCGCTGATCGACCACAAGGGCGGCCTCGTCGGCGTCATGCAGGTGCTGAACAAGAAAGGGGGCGTGTTCGACGCCGACGACGAGGCGCTCGCGACGGCGCTCGCGGCGCAGTGCGCCGTCGCGCTCCAGCGCGTGCGGATGACCGAGGCGGTGATCGACGGCGAACGTATGCGGCAGGCCCTCGAGATGGCGCGCGACGTCCAGATGAGCACGCTGCCGGCAACGATGCCCGTGCTTCCCGGCTACGAGGTCTGCGGCTCGTCGCGGCCGGCCGAGCTCACGGGCGGCGACACATTCGACCTCGCACTGCTCGAACGCGGGCTCCTGATCGTGCTCGGGGATGCCACCGGGCACGGCATCGCGCCGGCGCTCTCGGTGACGCAGATGCACGCGATGCTGCGGGTGGCGTTCGGGCTCGGCGCCGATCTCGACATCGCGTACGTCGAGGTCAACAACCGCCTCGCTGAAACGTTGCCGGCCGACCGGTTCATCACCGCCTTCATCGGCCTGCTGGATCCTGCGACCCATCGGCTGCGCTTCCAGAGCGGAGGACAGGGACCGATCCTCGTGTTCCACGCGACGACCGGCACGTGGGCGTCGCATCGGCCGACGAGTTTTCCGCTCGGGGCGATGCCGCTGTCGAAGGTGCAGCCCGCCATTTCGATCGCCCTCGAGCCCGGCGACATCCTCGTGCTGTTGTCGGACGGCTTTTACGAGCATCGCAACACCGGCGGCGACGCCTTCGGCGAGGCGCGCGTGCGCGAGCTCGTGGCTGCGCATCGGGCGTCGTCGATGCGCGAGCTGCTCGCGGCGCTGCAGCACGGGGTCGACGTCTTTGGTGGTGGCGCGCCGCAGGAAGACGACATGACGGCGGTGCTCGTGCGCCGCGATGCGCGGGGGACGGCCTCGCGCACTTTCGCGCGTAGCTTCGATGCTCTGCCGGCGATCTTCGAGTTCACCTCGGGCGAATTCGCGCGTCAGCGCATCGACGTGGGGCTCCTGCCGACGGTCGACCTGGCCGTCGAGGAGTTGTTCACCAACCTGGTCAAATACAGCAAGGGAACCGAGGCGGAGGTTCGCATCGCGCTGGCGGGCCTCCCGCGCGGTGTCGAAGTGACGCTGACGGACTATGATGTCGAGCCGTTCGATGTCACGAAGGCACCGGACGTCGACGTGAGCCTGCCGATCGAGCAGCGCAGCCCGGGTGGGCTCGGGCTGCACCTGATCCGGAAGCTCATGGATTCGGTGGAGTACGAGTATTCGCGTGAGAGCCGGGAAAGCCGGATCACGCTGCGGAAAACGCTGTCCGGCGCGTAGGCCCACGAGGCCCACAGGCGGTACTGGGGGAAGCGATGTTCGCGATCGATAAAAGCCCTGAGGGCAATGTAGTCATATCCGGACGGCTGGACGCTGCGCAGGCGCCCACCGCCCAAGCTTTCCTCGACCAGATCGACGGCACGGTCACCCTCGATTGCCGCGGCCTCGAGTACATCTCCAGCGCCGGGCTCGGGGTGCTCCTCAAGACGCAGAAGCGCCTGCTTGCGGCCGGCGGGAAGCTCCGGCTCGCGGGCGTGAGCCGCCACCTCCAGGACATCTTCGGCTACTCCGGCTTTGATCGGCTGTTCGAGATCGAACCGGCGAAGTGAGCGTGGCGACCCAACCTTTTCCCCGCTCGGGTGTATTTGTGGACGACGGCACCGACCAGGTTCTGCTGGCGCGCTACAGAAAAGGGGACCGGGAAGCCTTCGCCGAGCTGGTGATCCGCTACCAGCGCCCGATCTACAACGCGGCGTTCTGGGTACTGCGCAAGGCGGAGGATGCAAGCGACGTCACGCAGGACGTGTTCCTCAAGGTCGCGGAGCGGTTGGACGAATACGATGGCCAACACAAATTCTTCAGCTGGATCTACCGCATCGCGGTCAACGAGGCCCTCAACCGGCTTCGCCGGAATCACCGCGAGGAAGAACTGGACGAGGAAGTCGAACTCCCGGACTCGGAGCGCGCAAATCCCGAACACCGGGCCGGCGAGGCCGAACTCGCGCGCAGGATCCGTACTGCCATGATGCGCCTGTCGGCCCACGACCGTACCGTGCTCACGCTGCGCCATTTCTCCGAGTGCAGCTACCAGGAGATCGGCGTCATCCTCGAGATCGACTCCAAGACCGTGAAGTCCCGACTGTTCGAGGCGCGGCAGCGGCTGCGCCGGATGCTGCAGGACTATGAGCCCGACGCCCATGAAAACCGTTGACCACGATCGGCTGATGCAGGCGGTCCTCGACGGGGAGGCAACCCCCGGCGAGTCCGCCGAGCTCGAACGCCTCCTCGCCGCCGATCCGGCGGCCCGGGCGCGCTTCGAGGAATGGCGAGTGCTGTTCGACGGCCTCTCGCGCATGCCCCACGGGTTCCCGCCCGAGGGACTCGTGGCCGCGGTGATGGCCGACCTGCCGCGCGAAGCGCCGCCACGGGCGGGTGCCGGCCAACTATTCCCGCCGCCGGGCGTAATTGCGGCAAGTTCGAAAGAGTCCCGGGTCACAAGCCGGGGAACGTCAACAACGGTCCACGCGATATCCCAGACAGGACCATTCACCAGGGGTGCACAGATGAGCGAGCAGCAGCGTACGTTCAGCAAGCGCAGGGTGTGGATCGGGGTCGCGGTCGCTGTCGCGGCGATTGCCGTCGGATCGCAATTCGTCGACTACCCGCCCAAGGGGCAGGACGCGACGGGCACCATCGCCCCGGCGCAGCGTTATCGCGCCGCGCAGCCGACGGCCGACGATGTCAAGCTCGGCAATCCGTCGGCAGCGCAATCGGGACAGGTGAATTCGGCGGTGCAAGGTGCCGCGGCGAACGAAGCAGCCAGCAGCGCGACCCGGCAAGCCAGCGATGCGTCCCGCCAAGCCTCGAGTGACGCAGTCCGCCAGGCGAGCGATGCAGCCCGCCAGGCAAGCGACGCCGCCCGCCAGGCGAGCGACGGCGCCCGCCAGGCAAGCGACGCAGTCCGCCAGGGTGCGAGCGACGCGGCCCGCCAGGCCAGCGACGCGGCCCGCAAGGCGAGTGACGCAGCCCGCCAGGCGAGCGATGCGGCTCGCCAGGCGAGCGACGTAGCCCGCAGCGCCGCCAGCGACGTAGCCCGCAGTGCTGCCAGCGACGCGGCCCGCAGCGCGGCCAGTGACGCAGCCCGCCAAGCCAGCGACGCAGCCCGCCAAGCCAGCGACGCGGCCCGCCAGGCGAGCGACGCAGCCCGCCAGGCAAGCGACGCGGTCCGCAGCGCAGCCAGCGACGCGACCCGGAGCGCGGCCAGCGACGCGACCCGGAGCGCGGCCAACGACGCAGCCCGCAGCGCAGCCAGCGACGCAGCCCGCCAGGCGAGCGACGCAGCCCGCCACGCGAGCGACGCAGCCCGTCAGGCGAGCGACGCGGCCCGCCAGGCGAGCGACGCGACCCGCAGCGCGGCCAACGACGCATCGCGCAATGCGGCCAACAACGCATCGAGCAATGCGGCCAACAACGCATCGAGCAATGCGGCCAACAACGCGACACGCAATGCGGCCAATGACGCGGCCCGCAACGCGGCCAACGAAGCGGCCAAGAAGTAGTCAGTCGGTCGCCGCACGTTCAGCTCGACCGCCGGCCCTGTGCCGGCGGTTTTCTTTTTGCAGCAGGGTCCGTATGCTTCGCCGGACTCATGCGGGTCGGGGAGGGCCCTTCATGCGCGCCGGTGTGTGCGTTCTGCTCTTGGCATTGCTTCCAACCGCCGTCGCTGCCCAGTGGAGCGACCTCGGCATGTCCTACGTCAAGACGAAGGACCTCACGCTGATCTACTTCGATTCGGCCGGCTATATCGTGCCGCACGCCGTGCGCACGTTCACGAACTCGCTCGAATGGCAGCGGCGGACCTTCGGCTGGACGCCTTCGGAGCCCGTGACGATGCTGCTCAAGGACTTCTCGGACTACGGGAACGCCTCGACGTGGTCCGCGCCGCGGAATTCGGTCTTTATCGAGATTGCGCCGCTGTCTCACGCCTTCGAGACCTTTCCGGCCAGCGAGCGCATGTACACGTTGATGAATCACGAGCTGGTGCACTCCGCGCAGGGTGACGTCGCCGAAAGTGAGGACCAGCGCTGGCGCCGCTTCTTCCACGGCAAGGTCGCGCCTCAGCGACAGAACCCGGAGACGCTGCTGTACAGCTACCTCACGGTTCCCCGGTTCAATTCGCCGCGCTGGTACAACGAAGGCGGCGCCGTCTTCATGGAAACGTGGATGAGCGGCGGGATCGGACGCGCCCAGGGCGGCTACGACGAGATGGTGTTTCGGGCGATGGTGCGCGACGATGCCCACTTCTACGACCCGCTGGGGCTCGCATCCCGCGGAACCAAAGTCGACTTCCAGACCGAGTCGAACGCCTACCTTTACGGCACCCGGTTCTTCACCTGGCTGGCCTACGTCTACTCGCCGGATAAGGTCATCGCCTGGACCCGGCGCGACGAGGGTAGCGAGCGCAACTACGCCGACCAGTTCGCGCAGGTCTTCGGCCTGCCTCTCGACCGGGCCTGGCGGGACTGGATCGCCTTCGAGCACGAATTCCAGCGGCGCAACCTGGCCGCCGTCCGCCAATACCCGATCACGCCGGAGCGCAAGCTGACGACAACCGCCATCGGCTCGATCTCGCGGATGTTCTACGATGAGCCGACCGGGATGATCTACGCGGCGTTTCGCTATCCGGGTTTCATCGAGCACGTCGGCGCGCTGAATACGCGCGACGGCAGCCACCGACGGCTCGCCGACATCGAGCGTGCGATGCACTACCGCGCTGCGTCCGTCGCTTGGGATCCGGGCAGCGGCACGCTTTTCTACACGAACGACAACCTCGCGTTCCGGGACTTGATGGCCGTCGACGTGAAGACCGGCCAGGCGCGCATGCTGCTCGAGGATGCGCGGATTGGCGAGATGGTCGTCAATCCGGTCGACCAGTCGCTGGTCGGGATCCGCCACGTCAACGGGATAGCAACGCTCGTCCACATCCCGCCGCCGTACGACAAGTGGAACCAGGTCTACGTGTTCCCGTACGAGAGCGTGCCCTACGACATGGACATCTCACCCGATGGGAAGCTCCTGTCGGCGTCGATGAGCGAGGTCAACGCCGACCAGTTCGTGCGGGTGTGGGAGCTCGACAAGGCGCTGCGCGGGGAACTTTCGCTGGTGAGCGAATTCCGCTTCGGCCAGTCGATCCCGGAGAGTTTCTCGTTCTCGAAGGACGGCCGCTATCTGTACGGCAGCAGCTACTACACGGGCGTGTCGAACATCTTCCGCTATGAGGTGGCGACCGGCGAGGTCGTCGCCGTCACCAACGCCGAAATCGGCTTCTTCCGGCCGGTGCCCCTCGCCAACGGCAGGCTCGTCGTCCTGTCGTACACCGGCGAGGGCTTCGTGCCGACGATCATCGATCCGGTTCCCACCGACGATGTGAGCGCGATCACGTTCCTGGGTGCCGAAGTCGCTGAGAAATATCCAATCGTCAAGACCTGGCAGGTGCCGCCGCCCAGCGCCGTCGACGAGGAGAAGCTCATCGTCGAGCGCGGACCGTACCATCCACTGCGCAACATTTCGCTCGCGAACGCCTATCCGGTGCTGCAGGGCTACAAGGACTGGGCCGGGATCGGCTATCGGTTCAATTTCGAGGATCCGCTCTCGTTCGCCAAGCTGGGGATCACGGCGGCGTACACGCCCACGACCAACCTGCCCGCAAGCGAGCGCGGACACGTCGACATCTTCGGCAGCTACCTGGGCTGGCGCGCTGTCGCGTCGTGGAACCGATCCGATTTCTACGACCTGTTCGGTCCCACCAAGCGGAGCCGCAAGGGCTATGCGGCGAAGCTTGGCTACGACTGGCTCCTGATCTACGATGATCCACAGAAGCTCGAGGCGGTCTTCGACTTCGCCTACTACGACCAGATCGATACGCTGCCGAACGCGCAGAACATCGACACGACATTCACGCGGCTCGTGACCGGTGAGGCGGGGTTGCGCTATACCGACCTTCGGCGTTCGCTCGGCGCGGTCGACGACGAGAAGGGGATTGCCTGGTCGTTGCTATATATCGGAAACCGCGTGAACGGTGAGATCACGCCGCAAGGGCTGGCCACGCTCGACTACGGCATGGCGCTGCCTTTCGCGCATACGTCACTGTGGCTCCACACCGCCGGCGGCATCGCGGACGGCTCGCACAACACGACGGTCGCGAACTTCTACTTCGGAGGCTTCGGCAACAACTACGTCGACGACGGCCCGATCAAGCGCTACCGGGAATACTACTCGCTGCCGGGCTTCGGGTTGAACGAAGTGAGCGGGCTCAACTTCGTGAAGGAGCTGGTCGAGCTCGATCTGCCGCCCGTGGTCTTCGAGTCGGTCGGACGGCCGGACCTCTATCTGACATGGCTGCGGCCTTCAGTGTTCGTTGCGGGCCTGTGGACGGATCTTGGCAACGCGACGAAGCGGAAGGACTACGCGAGTCTGGGCGCTCAAGCCGACCTGCGATTCACGCTGCTCAACTGGTACGACATGACGCTCTCGTTCGGTGCGGCGGTCGGGTATCAGGGGCACCAACGTGCGGGCACGGAGTGGATGATCTCGCTCAAGATCATGTAGGCATGAGCGAGCGGAACGACCGAAGCACGCGTCGGCGCGCGATGGCCATGGCCGACGGCACAGCCATTCGGCGTCGGGTGACGGAGCGGAGGCTGCGATAATCGGCGAGATCGCCCTCCACCTGCTGATCGGACTCGCGCCCGTGCTGTGCTTTCTCGCGGCGCTGCTCTACCTCGACAGCTACAAGCTCGTCTCGCTCAGACTCGTGGTCGCGGTCATCGGGTGCGGCGTGGTGGCGGCGGCGCTATGCTACGGCGTCAACGCCGGGCTCCTGCGCATCACGGCGCTCGACCGCGAGACATACACGCGCTACGTCTCGCCGATCGTTGAGGAACTTGCGAAAGCGCTGATCATCGTGGTGCTCGTTCGCGCCCACCGCATCGGCTTCCTGGTCGACGCGGCAATCCTGGGCTTCGCCGCGGGAACGGGCTTCGCGATCGTCGAAAACCTCTACTATCAATACCTGATGCCGAACGCGGGCGTGGGCATCTGGGTCGTGCGCGGGCTCGGAACGGCGATCATGCACGGCGCGACGACGGCAGTGTTCGCGATGATGGGCCTCACGATGCTCGAGCAGCGGGGACGTTCGCTGGCCGTCGCCTTCGCGCCCGGATTCGCGCTGGCGATCGTGCTGCACTCGGCGTTCAACCATCTCGTCGCCTTCCCGCGGGTCGCGACGCTCGTGACGCTCGTCGCGCTGCCTCCGCTCATGTTCGCCGTGTTCCAGCGCAGCGAGCGCGCCGTCGCCGACTGGCTCGGCCGCGGTTTCGACGCCGATGCGAAGATGCTGGAGTCCATCAACTCGGGAAGCTTTCCGGAGTCGCCGGCCGGCCGCTACCTGACCTCGCTCGGGAAGCGGTTCCGCGGGCCGGTCGTCGCCGACTTGCTCTGCTACCTGCGGCTCTACACGGAGCTCGCGCTCCGCGCCAAGGGCATCCTGATGATGCGCGAGAGCGGCTTCGAAGTCGGCATCGACGACGACACGCGCGCCCGCTTCACGGAAATGCGCTACCTCGAGAAGGCCATCGGCCGGACCGGCTTCATGGCCATCCATCCGCTCCTGCACATGAGCCGGCGGGACTTGTGGCAGCTCTACATGCTGGAAACGCCGTGAGGCGATGGCCGAGGTGCCGACTACCAGAGCTGCTCGGCCACTGTGACCTTGAACGGATGGTCGAGCAGCGGTTCGACTGCGTCAACGAAGCGAACCGTGTGCGGCAACTGCGCGTGGGACTCGAATGCCGCCATGTCGGCCCAGCGCGAATGAATGTAGAACTCGTCCGGGTCGCGCACGGAGCGGAACGCACCGTACGCCAGGCACCCGGGTTCCTTTCGCGTGGGACCCTGGACTTCGAACATCGCCTGGTGCACGAGCGATTGCCTGCCGGAGCGGGCGTGGAGTCTGGCGAACACGAAGACTTCCATCGTCATGTCCCATCGTGACCAGGCAGGGCGGCGATCAACGCCGAATCGCGGTCGGCGGCAGCAGCGAGCGCAGCGCGTCCCATTGCGTGAAGAACGCAACGGCCTCGGGGCTCCGCTCGACGGCGCTGATCACGTAGCTCCCCCACGCCGCGCCGCCCGCCGCGTAGACGCCCGCGGCTGCGCCTCCGACGGCCGCCCAGCCGACCGCGCCGCCGCCGATGGCGACGAGCCCGATCGCGAGCCCGCCAAAGGCGAGTGCTCCTAGCGCAAAGCCGCCGACTGCTACGAGACCGATCGCGAGCCCGCCCACGGCAATCCCGCCGTACGCGAGCCCGCCGAGCGCGATGAGGCCGGTTGCGACGTCGCCCACGGCGAGAATCCCCTTGGCATGGCCGCGGACCTCGCCCGTGGCCGGGTCGGGCCCGACGGCGACAGCCCAGAGCGGCAGTCCGAGGTACTCGTAGTCGCTGCGGCGCCGCACGCCGCGAAAGGCGGCGGAGGGTGTGGCGCCGGGAGCGCCGCGCGTGCGGTCAGGGACGGGCATGATGGCATCTCCTTTCGAAAGAACGCAGTCTCACGAATCCTCGCCGTCGGCAATGGTCGCGTGCCGCTCGCGCGACTTCGGGCCGCGGCCGCGGCGGGCGAGGGCGTCGCGCAAGAGGAACTCGATCTGCGCGTTGACGCTGCGAAGCTCCGCTTGCGCGAGGCGCTCGAGCTCGGCCCACACTGCCGGGTCGATCCGAAGCAGGAATGCCTTCTTGTCGGCCATCGCCGAGCCGGTTCCCGTCGTGCGGCGGATGCGTCAGCCGCGGTGGCGGAAACGCAGCCAGAGCGAGCCGATCCACACTGCAAGCACCACGCCGAACGCGGCGAGCAGCGTGAAGAATAGCTCGGCCGGCAAACGCGCCGGCGTTACCCGGTTCGCCTCGATCACCACGTAATGGACGCCGGCGATGAAGATCGTCAGCAGGCATCCGAACCATGCGCCGTGAGCGCTCAACGCGTCGATCGTCTCCTGCCGGCGCGGCGGCGCGAGCCAATATTCGCGGTGCGGGATGTTGATCGCGTCCGGGCGGACCCGCGGCAGGAACGCGATCGTGCAGGCGACGATCGCCGGAAGCACGAGGCCGAATGCGAGCATGAACACGAGATAGACGTCGTGCGACATCCAGGCGTTCGCGCCATGCCGAAGGCCGAAGTGCGACGCGATCTCTACGGGCATCCCGCCGGTCGTGGCGACGATGAACGACGTCGCGACGGCAGCGGCGAACGCATAGCAGAGCCACGCAAGGCGAGTCATGACATCCTCCTAGCGTCGGGCCACGAAGCCCGCCGCGATGCCGGCGATGACGCCGACCGCAAGCCCGACCGACGCGAAACCCACGATGACGCCGAGCGCAGTGCCTGCTGCCGCGCCGATCGCGATCCACAGCCCCCCTGCATTCCGTGCGAGTACGTTCATCGCCTTCCTCCCGTCAGGTGTACAGCGTCCCGGTGTTGACGACCGGCTGCACGTCGGACTCGGCGCACAGCACCGTCATCAGGTTGTTGACCATCGACGCCTTGCGCTCGTCGTCGAGCTGGACCACCGCCTTCGCCGAGAGCTCGCGGAGCGCCATCTCGACCATCGACACGGCGCCGGTGACGATCTTCGTGCGGGC
>AR_comb_assmDRAFT_10097799_pt1 | contig 12530 bp, 9 predicted proteins | sample ArasoioldDNA_FD_10543 | JGI IMG/M metagenome (IMG submission 10543) | reverse complement strand
TGGTCTTGAGATGGGCTCGGCATCGAACATCGCGTGACGCTCCTAATGCAAGGTCATGAGATAAGCAACCAGCGCATCAACGTCCGCTTGTTCCAATTGCATGGCGGGCATTAGCGAGCCGGGCTTGATGGCATCGGGGCTGGTCACCCAGACTCGCAGGTTCTCTTGCGTATTCTGAGCGGCTCCGGCGGCAATAGTGTTGCGACTCATCAGATGTGTCAGATCTGGCCCAAACTTTCCCTGGGCCGAGGTTCCCGCAATGGTATGGCAGTTCACACACGCGGTGGTTTCGAAGATCTGCCTTCCGGCGGCTACTTGCTCTGAAAGTATCGCCTGCCCTTTCTGCAGCTGCGCCCAACGTTCAAAGTCATCGTGCGATTGCACGTTCACCGTCAGCAGCATCTTTGCATGCTGCGTGCCGCAGTACTGCGCGCACTGTCCCACGTACGCCCCGACTAGATGCGGGTCAATCCACATTTCGTTCTTGCGGTTCGGGATCAGGTCCGTTTTGCCTGCGAGTTCTGGCACCCAGAAACTGTGAGCCACATCCACCGAGAGCAACGTGATGTGCGTCGGAGTTGGATGGTGCCGGTCACTCACCGGGACGTGCAGTTCATTCGCGGTCACAAAGCCGTACGCGGGATAGTAAAACTCCCACCAGAATTGATGCCCGATCGCCGTCACCTCTATGGTGCCCCGCGGCATTTGCGCATCTTCCACGGCGTGAATAACCCGCGCTGTCGCAAGAAAGAGCACAACTACAATAACAATTGGAATGACCGTCCACGCCACCTCCACCTGGTTGGCGCCGTAGATTTGTGGCGGCTCTCGGTCATCATCGGTCGGCCGTCTTCGAAACTTGACCACTGCATAAACAAGCAGGCTGAAGACGGTCACGAAGATCGCGGAACAAATGGCCACTACCAACAGTGAGAGATGATAGATAGAGTCTGCGGGCGTAGAGGCTGGAGAGAAGATGCTAGGCGTTTGAAACGCTGCGATCGACCTGCCTAATGCTGCCCGCGGAGCACCCAGTTCATACCATGTGAGAAGAACGCAAACCACGAACTCTGTCCGCAGCAGTTGCTTGATCAGCTTGAAGGATGATTTTCGGGAGCAGAGACGTCCTCGCACCGTTGCACTGTCCCCCTCACGTTGGGCTCGTTCGTCGGGAATTTAGAAATGTTGAATGACAGTTTTTCTCAACGTAGAGCGGTGGTAGACACCGCATCCTTCTTGCGTGCGTGGGCCGATAGTCCGCGCATAATCGCTTGTGCCAGCGTAATTTGTCAAGAATTTTATTCCGACGAAAGTTTGCGCCGTTCATCCAAGACGCTGTGCCTTTCAGAGACCCGATTCTCGAGATTTCACATCGGTAAAATAGATCGGAGCGACTTCGCCAACGTCCTAGTGTACGAGTGCAATCACAATGAAGGATAAATATGAACGACCCCAAAATGCCTGACTTGAAGAGCGGAATTCCGCTTAACAGCATCCCGGACGGTGGAAAGCTGCTGGGAAAAGTAGATGACGAGGAAGTCCTGCTCGTTCGACGCGGGCCGGAGGTGCTTGCTGTCGGGGCTCATTGTACGCACTACCACGGGCCGCTCGCCGAGGGTCTAGTCACGGGCGACGAAGTTCGCTGCCCCTGGCATCACGCATGCTTCAATCTGCACACCGGCGAGGCTCTCAGGGCGCCAGCTCTTGACCCGATCCAGCGCTGGCGCGTGAATCAAGTAGGCGAGCAGATTTTCGTAAGAGAGAAGATGCCCCCGGTCGGCCCCAAGGAGATCTCCGCTGACAAGCATCCCACTTCGATTGTGATTGTCGGTGGAGGCGGAGCCGGGCTCGCGGCAGCCGACATGCTTCGTCGGGAAGGGTATAGCGGTCCGCTGACTATCGTAAGTGCCGACGCCTCCCCACCGTGTGACCGACCAAATCTTTCGAAGGATTTTCTAGCAGGAACTGCGCCAGACGATTGGATTCCCTTACGATCTCCCGACTGGTATTCCGAGCGAAAAATCGAGCTCATCCTCGGTTTGCGAGTTTCCTCATTGGATGCAAAGCAGAAGAAGATCAAGACCGATGACGGCAGAACCTTCGATTACGGCGCCCTCTTGCTCGCAACCGGAGCCGATCCGATAAGCCTGCCGATCGAGGGTGCAGACCCCTCGCGCGTCTTCTGCCTTCGCTCCTTCGCGGATAGTAAGGCCATCGTCTCGGCGGCTAACTCGGCGAAGCAGGTAGTTGTGGTTGGTGCCAGTTTTATTGGCCTGGAGGTCGCAGCTTCCTTACGGACGAGGGGGATCGCCGTTCATGTCGTTGCCCCTGAGCAGGTGCCCATGGAGAAAATTCTTGGAGCTGGCCTCGGCACTCTCATCCGGAACCTTCACCAGTCCCACGGAGTCGTCTTCCATTTGGGACAAACCGTGCGGAGCGTGAAAGGGGACAAAATAACGCTCAGTGGCGGAGAAACCATTGAGGCGGATTTCATTGTGCTGGGAGTAGGTGTGCGACCAACAGTTGCTTTAGCAGAAAGTGCTGGGTTGAGGATGGATCGTGGAATCGCAGTGAACGAATATCTGGAAACTAGTGAGCCCGGCGTTTTTGCAGCTGGCGATGCGGCACGCTGGCCCGATCCGCTGACTGGCGAGCGAATTCGCATAGAACATTGGGTGGTGGCAGAGCGTCAAGGTCAGATAGCTGCAAAGAATATGTTGGGTGTGGGTCAACCATTCAACACAGTGCCATTCTTTTGGAGCCAGCACTATGACACGACCATCAACTACGTGGGACATGCGGAAAAGTGGGACGAGATCGAGGTTGAGGGAGATATAGAAAAGAGGGACTGCTCGGCTAGCTTTAAGCGGGACGGACGTACGGTTGCTGTTGCTACCATTTTTCGTGACCTCTACAGCCTAACTGCGGAATTTGAGATGGAGAGACGGATCAGGGACCGATGAAGGGCACCTAGCTGCTCGAAGGGGGGACCATAGGCTTCCTGGGCGCGTTTGATGTAAACTCACAAAACCATGCAGCAGTTCGTGATCGAGCGCGAAATCAAAGGGGCTGGCTCGCTCTCCGAGGCAGAGATCAAAGAAGTGTCCTTGCGCTCCCTGGAAGCATTGAAGGAAATGGGCTCGCAGATCCAGTGGCTTCATAGCTATGTCACTGAGGATAAAGTCTACTGCGTTTACTTAGCGCCAAACGAGGACACAATCCGGGAGCATGCCCGGAGAACTGGCATCCCTGCGGATCGCGTGTCTGCTGTCCGTCGTTTGATTGACCCTGTTAAGTTGAAATAACTGGGCTGGTCTCCTCAAGACAATACTCGATTGTCCTCTCCAGAGTCATCGCAGAACCTTCTAGCCATGCATTGTGACTTGCGTTTTCGCCGAGTGCTTCCGTCGCAGGCTTCAATGTCTGTTCGAGTTTTAGCTGCTCAGCTGGAGGAAGAGGTGCGCCGATCAGTCCGCGCAAGTGAGCAGCCGCTCCGCACAGTCTAAGCGCACGCGCAGCGTCGCCGCGTGCCAGAGCCAGATAACCAAAGCCTTCCAGCGCTCGTGCGATTCCACGCCGATGCCGTAAATTCGTGAAGATCTCCAACGATTCGCGATATGCGGTACGCGCAGAGTCGAGTTTGTTCTGTTCGCAGTCGATCGCTCCCAAGTCAGTTAACGATCTCGCCGCACCCCAGCGGTCTGCGGCTCCGCGAAAAACTGAGAGGGCTCGCTCATAGAGTGCGCGTGCCGCAGCCATATTGCCCTGGTCGCGCTCAATGTCTCCCTGCTGGTTGATCGACCATGCAGCACCGCTGCGATCCCCGAGGGCCTCAAAGATATCGGTGGCCTCTCGCAAAGCAACTTGAGCGCGCTGATGCTCGCCACGAACCTTGAGAGCATTCGCCAGATTGTGAAGGCAGCGCGCGATCGCCAACTGGTCCGACAGCGTTCTCCAGTAGGAAAGACTTCTCTCGAAATAGGTTTCGGCCGAGGCGTAGTCGCCACGATCTCTGCCTGAGACCGCAAGGGCGTTTAAAGCCGCCCCAATTCCCCACTGGTCTTGTAACTCTTCGTAAAGTGAGAGACTGTCCTGCAGAACGCGAGTGGCGCACGAAAAGTCGCCCTGTGCAGTCGCCAGAGCGCCGAGAAAAGTAGATATGCGCGCTCTCTCCGGGGCATGACTCGTGCCCGATAGCCTCAAAATCGTCTCAAGCCGAGACCTGCCCTCTGTCAGGTGTTCTCTCATATCCCAGAATCGAAACAGAGCTACACACAGTCGCAAGCCCCAATCGAGTTCCTCTGTGGAAAAGAGCCAATCGAGAGCGTACCGGAGGTTGTCAATCTCCGCGTCGCATTGCGCGAGCCATCGCGCCCGATCCGCGGGACCCAGTTCTGGATTTCCCTCTTCTGCGAGGACCAGACAATATGCGGCGTGTGCCCTGCGTACGGATGCTTGCTCGCCACTAGCAGCAAGGCGCTCCAGAGCATATTCACGAATCGTCTCCAACATGGCGAATCTTGGCCCCGTAACGCTGCCATCGGCACGGCCCCGATCCACTCGCTGAATCAGATTTTTGTCCACGAGCGAAGAAAGCTCTTCGAAGAGATCCATTTGCAGATCTTGAGCGGTGTTGCAGACGGCTTCGGCTGACTCAAGGGTGCATCCGCCGACAAAGACCGACAGTCGACGGAAAAGACGTTGCTCACTTTCATCCAAGAGATCATGGCTCCAATCAATTGCGTTGCGCAGTGTTTGTTGACGCTCGGGTAGATCTCTCGCGCCCCCCGTAAGCAATTGCAATCGGCGTTCCAGCCGATCGCGCATTGCTGCGGGCGACAGCACTTTAGTTCGAGCCGCTGCTAATTCGATGGCCAAGGGCAATCCGTCCAAGCGCGCGCAAATTTCCTCGATTGCTGATGAGTTCTCGGCATTAATGGAGAAGGCCGGCCAAATCGCAGCTGCTCGTTGCACGAACAATTCAATCGCCGAGTCTTGGGCCAGCGGCGCAACTGGGAATTCCTGCTCTCCATAGATGCGCAGGCAAGCGCGGCTTGTGACCAGGATCTTGATGAACGCACATGCCGCCAGAATCTCCGACACAACGGTGGCAGCTGGCAGCACTTGTTCAAAGTTATCGAGCAATAACAAGAGAGGGCCGGAGTTTTCCAATTGATCGCGCATTAGCTCGGGTAGTGTGCGATTGTGAACCTGCTGAATATCGAGCGCCTTCGCAATAGCGGTGACGACCAGATCGGGGTGAGTGATGGAACCCAAACCGACAAATTGAACACCCGCTGCAAAATGGTCCACGACCGCAGCGGCGACCGCAACCGCGAGTCGTGTTTTTCCAGTGCCTCCAGGTCCCGTCACACTTAACAGGCGAACGTCAGATCGGACTAGCAACTTCGCTGCTTCTGTTACTTCTTGCTTTCGACCGACAAGGGGAGTGTGAACCACGGGCAAGTTTCGGCGCCTTCCGCTCGACGGAGGTCGTTCGGTTTCTAGTTCTTGAGCTTTTAGCCTCCCACCCGTCGATGGAGGTTCGAGGCGCGATGCATTCGCTACAACCTCCGCAGCAAATAGGTACCCGCGTCGAGGCACCGTTTTTACCAAGAGTTGTTCGCGATCATCCAAAGCCCGGCGCAGTTCCACGGTGCACTGAACCAGCGAATCATCGGTCACGAACGCGTCGGGCCAGACGGCCTGCATCAACTCTTCCTTTGGGATGAGTCGACTGGGATGCTCTACCAGGTACTTGAGGGTTTCATATACCTTCGGGCGGAGCTTGATCTCCTCGCCCTCCTTCAGAACACACCCTCGCGCCACATCCAGCGTAAAGCTCCCAAACTGATATGTTTCTGGATTCGCTCCCACAGAGACTTTGCCCTAAAGGCCAGGAAAATCGGCCATCCCTCAGTTTTTGGCTTTTCTTTGGCGTTGTTTCGTTACTTCACTCCCGCCGCTTGCTATTTTGCACCTGTTGATTCGAGCTTCAGTATGGCAATCAGCAGTCTCGACAAGCAACTGGAGGACACCGACGACGCCCCACGACAACGATTCTAGCAGTGAGTCGGAACCGTCGGATTTCGTCAATTCGGCGGCTGTCAAGTGCGTTTTCACTGCTCGAAGCTCAGTTAGGTGGAACCTGGTTGTCGCAGATTTCCACCGTCAACCAGACAATGACTACGAAACCGGGATAGAAGGAGATTTCTGACATGGGTACCGCACAAGTTCCCGCAGTTGATATGAACAAGCTGAATACTTTTATTGGTCAATTTGTTACCGACCTAGGTGCATCGGTTCACGCTGGCATGGTAGTCATCGGGGAAAAGTTGGGGCTTTACAAAGCGCTCGCATCTCATCCGATGGGCCCAGCAGAGCTTGCCGCTCGAACGGAGACCGATGAGCGCTACTTGCGCGAATGGTTGGCGTCGCAGGCAGCCGGGGGGTATATCTCCTACAACGCGAAGACAGGCGAGTTTAGCCTTACCGAGGAGCAAGCCTTCACGCTTGCGAATGAGGACAGTCCTGCATACTTGCCAGGCGCCTTCGAGCTGGCTCTAGGCTCGTTGGCCGCAGTCCCACGAATTACTGAGGCTTTTCGATCGGGCCATGGAATGGGCTGGCACGAACACGTCGACGGTGTCTTCCACGGATGCGAAAAATTCTTTCGACCCGGTTATGCCGCTAATCTCGTAAGCACTTGGATTCCAGCTCTGCAAGACGTGAAGGCAAAACTGGAAGCAGGTGCCCGCGTGGCAGACGTCGGCTGCGGCAAAGGCGCTTCGACTTTGTTACTAGCGAAGGCATTCCCCAACTCTCGGTTCTTCGGATTCGATTATCACGACAAGTCCATCGAGGCCGCTCGCGAGTACGCCCAACGTGACGGCGTTTCCGACCGCGTCTCTTTTGCGGTTGCGAAGGCCAAAGAATATCCTGGCAAAGATTATGACTTCGTGACTGTCTTTGATTGTCTCCACGATATGGGCGATCCAGTGGGCGCGGCTGCTCACGTCCGCCAGTCTCTAGCCAAAGATGGTACCTGGATGATCGTCGAGCCTTTCGCAAATGATCAACTGAAAGACAACCTGAATCCGGTGGGCCGAGTCTACTACTCGTTCTCTACCCTGCTTTGCACACCATGTTCACGATCTCAGGAAGTTGGACTGTGTCTGGGCGCGCAGGCTGGTGAGGCGCGGATTCGGGAAGTGGCTACCGTGGCTGGGTTCAGCCGCTTTCGCCGCGCTACGGAAACGCCGTTCAATATTGTCTACGAAGCGCGGCCGTAGTGCCTGGGGCGTGACGCAGGGGGCCGAATCGACATCTCGCCCCCTTGCGTTCATCGCTTTTTCGATATTGAACACTGCTGGCATCGCATGCCACCCTTAAGGACGAAACAATATGAACCCCACAACCTTGGCAACGCTCTTTCAAGCACTCGGCGTCAACGAGCAGATTGTTGATCAACAACGACCCAACACGCCTGTGCCTCCCAAGGCCTCAGAACCAAGCATTCTCAGCGAAGCGATGCTTGCGCGTTTTAGCTCGCGAGTCGCTACCTACGATAGCGACAACCGCTTCTTTACAGAAGATTTCGAAGAACTCCGCGATGCGAAGTACCTTTTGCTGGCGGTGCCAAGGAAATTTGGAGGCGCCGGGATGACGCTCGCGGAAGTTTGTCGCGAACAGCGTCGCTTGGCGTATCACGCGCCGGCAACCGCTCTCGCATTGAATATGCATCTCTATTGGACTGGCGTAGCGGCCGATCTTTGGAAGCGGGGAGACACGTCACTCGAGTGGATCTTACGCGAGGCCGCTGCCGGCGAGGTCTTTGCGGCGGGGCACGCAGAGAGTGGCAACGATATTCCCCTTCTGCTCTCGAGTGCGAAGGCAGAGCGGGTTGATGGAGGTTATCGCTTCTCGGGTCGTAAGCAGTTCGGTAGTCTCACGCCGGTGTGGACCCGTTTCGGGGTACATGGAATGGACACCAGCAACCCAAATCAACCGATGATCGTTCACGCCTTCATGCCGCGGACGTCGGAGGGATACTCCATCAAAGAAACGTGGGATGTCCTTGGCATGAGGGCGACACGAAGCGACGACACATCCTTGGAGAGCGTGTTTATACCCAACCGGTATATCGCGAGGGTGGTCCCGGCTGGTGCGGCAGGGATTGACTCTTTCGTGCTTTCGGTTCTCGCCTGGGCACTGATGGGTTTTGGAAATGTTTACTACGGAATGGCCAAGCGTTCGCTGGACCTAAGCATTACTGCAGCGAAGAATAAGGGCTCGATGGCACTCTCTCGATCCATGGCCTACCATCCGGAGGTCCAACATGCCGTCGCTGACATGGCCATTGAACTCGAATCCATCGGCCCGCACTTAGAAGCCATCACTCAGGACTGGACAAATGGAGTGGATCATGGCGCGCAGTGGCCAGCCAAGATTTTCGCCGCAAAGTATCGTGCAGTGGAAGGATCTTGGCGCGTAGTGGATCTCGGACTCGAAGTGATTGGCGGCCACGGCATTTTTCGATCGGCGGGTTATGAGCGGCTTATTCGCGATGCTCGCCTTGGCAGGATTCATCCAGCAAACGCCTTTCTGACCCACGAGGTCGTTGCGAAAACTGCTTTGGGCATAAGTCTCGATGAACAGCCACGCTGGGGGTAACGATAGTCGTTGGCAACTGAAAGCGAGGCCGCAAGCCGAGCATGGAGTGCCGCTATGAGGCTGTTCGGGCGAAGCAAAACCTGAGCCAACCACAAAGCCATTGTCAGTTCTTACTCGATTCCATTGCTCCTGGCAGGCTCCGCGATCTATGTCGCGGCGAAGATCGGCAAATCATTCGAAAGTAAAAATCGTCAACGGGGACACGAAGAGCGCAACGCTGACCTCATGCGCAAGGATTAGGCTAGTGCCCGCCGGAGATATCCAGCCACGTCGCTAACGAAGCGATGCACAGACACCTCAGCAATCCGGTGGCCGACGATCGCATTCATAGTCCTTCCCACTGCGCCGAAAGGCGGTTCATAAAGCCCGCAAAAATCCAATTGCGTTTCGGTCGAAGTCAGCGGATACACGGAAAGCTCGCCCTTCATGAGCGGAAACAATCCCGGTACACTCGCCGCCTCCCATTCCAGCAGCAGCCGCGTGCTGGGACTTGAGTTGGCCTCAACGATCTTTTCCTCAATGCTCTTCACGGAAATATTGATGTCGGCTTTGACCCCGACACCTCCGAAGTCCACGTGCAGTTCAGCTGCAACCGATTGTGCCCGGGAAGCCGCCGCTTTCGTAGCGGACTGAAACACCGTGAGTGCGTTCTGACCCAAGGCATCGCGAACGCGTTCATAGGGGTGGTTCACATAGTCATAGCTGCGAATCTCACGTCCTGTTCTCATTAACGCTGTTCCGTCGGGTTGGAGTATTTAACCGGCGAACTGCTGGCCACGCAACTTTACCATAGTGCGATTTTTAGACCTTGGGCTGACATGGTTCTCAAGTGATTGGTTACCCGGTCCGTCGTTCACATCGGGTTGCCGTGCGGTATTATGGCTACCGCTCCGGATTCAAGCGCCATCAAGCTGGGGCCTGATGGCGCACGTAACGCGTAAGGAGGCTCGATGGCTCAGATTGATGTCCCATTGTCTCGCGTGGGTTTCGGGCAGACTCAGCGTGCTGACAACTGGTGGGTACAGCCGCTGGTTGTGTTTCTTGGCTTGTCGGCATTCATCATTTACTCCACGTGGGCGGCTCTCCAGGGTCAGCATTTCAGGTTCGGTCCATATCTCTCACCGTTTTATTCGCCCCAATTGTTCGGCCCCGCCCATGAGGGTTGGTTTGGTCCAAATCCAAGCTGGATGCCTGTTTGGGTTACGGGGGCCATGCTCATTCTCTGGGCACCGGGCGGATTTCGCGTGACGTGCTATTACTATCGCGGAGCTTACTACAAGGCTTTTTGGGCAGATCCGCCCTCTTGCGCCGTGGGTGAGCCGCGCAAGACATATCTTGGTGAGAGATCGTTTCCTTTGATCTTGCAAAACGTCCACCGCTATTTTCTCTATCTGGCCCTGGTATTCCTCATACTTCTGGGCCGGGATGTGTGGGATGCGTTCTGGTTCAACGGCCGTTTTGGTATTGGCGTCGGCACTCTTATCTTGTTGACGAACCTCGTACTGCTGAGCTCCTACACCTTAGGTTGCCATTCTCTTCGTCACCTCGTGGGTGGTTTTCGCGACCGCTTATTTGGGGCCCCAGTTCGCAAGCGTGTTTACGATTGTGTGAGTTGCCTCAACGGGCGCCACATGTTGTTTGCATGGTGCAGCTTGTTCAGCGTGGCATTTAGTGATCTGTATGTGCGGATGTGCTCAATGGGTGTATGGACTGACTGGAGGATCATTTAGTGGCCGAGTACATCACGCATGAGCATGACGTTCTTATCATCGGGGCGGGTGGCGCAGGTCTGCGCGCCGCCGTCGAGGCTTCCGCCGCGGGCGCAAAGGTTGCGGTCATTTCGAAATCGCTTCTTGGCAAGGCCCACACCGTGATGGCGGAGGGGGGCGTCGCGGCGGCGATGGGAAATGTCGACGACCGCGACAGCTGGCGCGTCCATTTTGCCGACACCATGCGCGGCGGCCAATATTTGAACGACTGGCGGATGGCGGAACTCCACGCCAAAGAAGCTCCAGCGCGGGTCCACGAATTGGAAGAGTGGGGCGCACTTTTCGATCGCACCAGCGACGGTCGAATTCTGCAGCGGAATTTTGGCGGTCACCGATATCCTCGGCTTGCGCATGTCGGCGACCGCACCGGACTGGAGATGATTCGCACGCTGCAAGACCACGGAATCCATCTTGGCCTCGACGTTTTCATGGAACACACAGTTGTCACGCTGCTCAAGGACGGCAATCGTATCGCGGGTGCGTTTGGATACGATCGCGAGCGTGGTCGATTTCACGTGTTCTGCGCCAAAGCCGTTGTGTTGGCAACCGGGGGAATTGGAAGGGCCTACAAAATTACCAGCAACAGTTGGGAATATACCGGCGATGGCCACTCGCTCGCATACCATGCCGGCGCAGCCCTGATGGACATGGAATTTGTGCAGTTCCATCCTACGGGAATGATCTGGCCACCAAGCGTGCGAGGCATTCTGGTTACCGAGGGAGTGCGCGGCGAAGGAGGCGTACTGCGTAACCGCAACGGCGAAAGATTCATGTTCAAAGATATCCCACCGCTCTACACCAACCAGACCGCCGACACAGAGGAAGAAGGCTGGCGCTACACGCAAGGGGACAAGAACGCCAAACGCCCGCCCGAACTGCTGACTCGCGACCACGTGGCCCGCTGCATCCGACGCGAGGTGCGCGAAGGACGGGGCAGTCCTCACGGCGGCGTCTTCCTGGACATTGCGTGGATCAAGGAGAGAATTCCGAACGCAGCGGAACACATAAAGAAAAAGCTGCCCAGCATGTATCACCAATTCAAGCAGCTTGCCGACATAGACATTACCCAGGAGCCGATGGAAGTGGGGCCTACGACCCACTACATGATGGGAGGCGTTAAGGTAAACCCAGACTCCCAAATGTCAGACGTTCCTGGTCTATTTGCGGCCGGGGAGTGTGCGGCGGGCCTGCATGGTGCGAACCGCCTCGGCGGGAATTCACTTTCTGATTTGTTGGTCTTCGGCAAGAGAGCCGGGGAGTACGCTGCCGCCTATGCAAGAGAGAACTCGCTGGGCGCGGTGAATACGAATGAGCTCGAATCCGCTGAAAGATGGTCGCTGCAGCCCTTTGAGCGCAAAGGCTCTGACAATCCCTACACGGTTCAACATACATTGCAGGACGTGATGCAAGAACTGGTGGGGATCGTCCGTCAGGAGCAGGAAATGCTGCAAGCCCTCGATCGCATTCGCGAGTTGAAAGCTGCTAGCGAGCGCGTCGGTGTCGATGGAAACAGGGAATACAATGCGGGGTGGCACACGGCGCTCGATTTGCGCAACCTCCTGACCGTATCCGAGATCGTTACCCGGGCAGCGCTGGACCGGAAAGAGAGCCGTGGAGCACATTTCCGCGATGATTTTCCCACCAAGGACGAGCGGCAGGGTGCTTCCAACATCGTGGTCCGAAAAGGCGCCGATGGAGAAGTACAGCTCACACGCGAGCCCATTCGGGCGATGCGAGAGGATTTGCACCAGATCATCCAGGAGATGAAGTAATGGCGACGGCCACGTTTCGCATCTGGCGCGGGGAAAAAGGCGAAGGCGAGTTCAAGGACTACACGGCAGAAGTCTCAGCCGGCATGGTGGTCCTCGATGCAGTGCATCAAATACAGGCGGAGCAGGCTGGTGATCTTGCGGTTCGTTGGAACTGCAAAGCTGGGAAATGCGGCTCGTGCTCGGCCGAAATCAATGGCCTACCGAAATTGATGTGCATGACGCGGCTGAACACTCTCCCGCTGGATAAGCCGGTGACAGTCGAACCCATGAAGGCATTTCCGCACATGAAGGACCTGGTCACGGACGTATCGTGGAA
>AR_comb_assmDRAFT_10013262_pt1 | contig 12530 bp, 8 predicted proteins | sample ArasoioldDNA_FD_10543 | JGI IMG/M metagenome (IMG submission 10543) | reverse complement strand
CGGATCGGGCCTAACGGGTCGCGGATCTGACGGATCGGGTCTGGGGCTAGCGAAAGAGGTCGGCGGGCGCAGCGCGCGGGTTCTTTACTGTCAGGTGATGTCTTAACCTTTTCCACCTTTAACCCGACGTCCTCGCCGTAATGATAAGGATCCGCGGCATCCGCGTCCCGTGAACGCAAGTAAATCCGCGGCATCCGCGTCCCGTGAACGCAAGTAAATCCGCGGCATCCGCGTCCCATGAACACAAGTAATCCGCGGCATCCGCGTCCCTGAACTCAAAGTAATCCGCGACATCCGCGGCCCTGAACACAAAACAATCCGCGGCATCCGCGTTCCGTCGCGAAGAGTTGCGAGATCCGCGGCCCCGCTGAACATCCGCGTCATCGTCCGAGCGCACGCTCCAGTTCCTCCAGGCGTTGATTGAAGTCGCTCCAGCGCGCCTGCTCGGCAGAAATATCCTGCGACACCGTGGCTTCCTCAGTTTGGAGGCGCTGGACCTCGGCCGCTGCGCGTTCAACCTCCCTTCGCGTTGCCGCGAGCGCGCCCTCGATTTCGCGACGCTTTTCTGCGTCGCTGGTCTCGCGGGCCAGGCGCTCGAACAGGGCAACGCGATCGTTGAGCGGCGAGAGCTCCCGCCGGGCCTGCGCCAGGCTCGACTTGATTTCTTCCAGCCGGCGTAGCTGCGTGTTGACGCGTTGTTCCTGCAGCTGCAGGCGGCCGAGCGCGAGCTGTACGCGAGGGCCGGCAGACGCCATTTGCTCCATCGCCTCGCGAAGGCCCCGTACTTCGATGAGCAAGGCGGAAAGGACGTCGGGGGGTGGCTGTGTGCCTCCCTGCGCCCGCCCCTCTCTGGACCCGCCGAGAAGTGCGGCCGACACCAGGATTATGGTCAACAGGATGGTGCGAGCGGTGGTGGACATGCGGTCTCCTCGGAGCCGGGATCTCGGCCCGTCTGACCCGAAAATGCGAAGACGCCCTATATAATCGTAGGTTGACCGCCATGGACAAGCCGACCACCGAGCCGGTTCGTGAGACCGCTGGGCCCCTGGATTTCATCCGCACGATTGTTGCGGAGGACATCCGGGCCGGGAAGCACGGCGGTCGTGTGGCCACTCGCTTCCCCCCCGAACCGAACGGCTACCTGCATATTGGGCACGCCAAGTCGATTTGCCTGAATTTCGGCGTCGCCGAGGAGTTCGGCGGCACCTGCAACCTTCGCTTCGATGATACGAATCCCACGAAAGAAGACGTCGAGTACGTCGATTCGATCATGGAAGACGTGCGGTGGCTGGGATTCACGTGGCACGACCGGCCGTTTTTTGCCTCGGACTACTTCGAGCGGCTGTACGAGTACGCGCAGCACCTGATTCGCAACGGCCTCGCCTACGTGGACAGCCTGACGGCTGATGAGATCCGCGCGCACCGCGGCACGCTGACCGAGCCCGGCACGCCGAGCCCGTACCGCGACCGCCCGACTGAAGAGAGCCTCGATCTCTTTTCGCGGATGCGCGCCGGCGAGTTTGCCGATGGAGCGCTCGTGCTCCGCGCCAAGATCGACATGAGCTCGCCGAACATCAACCTCCGCGATCCTGTGCTCTATCGGATCCGCCGTGCGCATCATCACCGCACCGGCGACGCGTGGTGCATCTATCCGATGTATGACTTCGCGCATCCGCCGTCCGATGCGATCGAGCACATCACGCACTCGCTCTGCACCCTCGAATTCGAGGATCACCGGCCGCTCTACGACTGGCTGATCGAAGACCTGCCAGTGCCGTCCAAGCCGCGCCAAATCGAGTTCGCACGGCTGAATCTGACGTACACGGTGATGAGCAAGCGCCGGCTCCTTGAACTCGTCGAGGAACGCCACGTGTCGGGCTGGGACGACCCGCGCATGCCCACCATCGTCGGCATGCGGCGGCGCGGCTACACGCCGCAAGCCATCCGTGCGTTCTGCGATCGCATCGGCGTCGCCAAGCGCGAGAACATGGTGGACGTCGCCCTGCTCGAGCATGCGGTGCGAGAAGATCTGAACCGCCGCGCGCCGCGCGTCATGGGCGTCCTCGACCCGCTTCGCATCGTCATCGAGAACTACCCGGAGAACGAGACCGAGTATTTCGAGGTCGCCAACAACCCCGAAGACGATGCGGCGGGTACGCGGCGGGTGCCGTTTTCACGCGTGCTCTATATCGAGCGAGAGGACTTCCGGGAAGATCCCCCGAAGAAGTTCTTCCGCCTGAGCCCCGGAAGGGAAGTGCGCCTGCGCGGTGCCTACTTCGTCACCTGCAGGGACGTCGTCAAGGATCCGGCGACGGGCGAGATCGTCGAGCTCAAGTGCACCTACGATCCGGCGACTCGAGGCGGTGATGCGCCGGACGGGCGCAAAGTCAAAGCGACGCTGCACTGGGTTTCCGTCGCGCACGCGCTGAAGGTCGAGGTGCGGCTCTACGACCGGCTTTTCACCAACGAGAATCCGGGGGCCATCGACGACTACCGCGCGGCGCTCAATCCGAAGTCGCTCGAGGTGCTGTCGAATTGCTGGGTCGAGCCGAGCGTGGCCGGGACCGAACCCGGCACGCGCTACCAATTCGAGCGGCTTGGGTACTTTTGCGTAGACCGCGACTCGACCGCCGAGCGCCTCGTTTTCAACCGCACGGTCACCCTCAAGGACACCTGGGCCCGCATCGAGCAGCGGGGCTAATACTTGGCGCGGCAGTCTGCCCCTCGGCAGAATTAGTCCTTCAGGAAGACTTCTGGAAGCCTCCATCGCCGAACAAAGTCTTGTCTACGGCAGACTATTGCTGATTCCAGTTCTGTGATGAACGCCTAACGGCTGCTCTTTCAAGTGGTTACGAGCGCTGCTAGGAAAAGCTCGACAGGCACTGGCTTTGCGGCAGACGTGGCAGCGCCTCGGGAGGAGGCGACGCGAACCCGAGATTGATTGAAGGGACGACCATGCCGCGCATTCTTGCTATCGAAGCCGATCCCAGGCGCCGAAACGTCCTGACCGCCCTCGTGCGTGAGCACGTCAAGGCGGATCTACTCGTCGTCGCGTCGGTGGGCGCCGCTATCGCATCCATTGCCGAACGGACCCCGGATCTCATCGTTGCGCCGACGCTGCTCGCGCCAGCCGACGAAGCCGATCTCCGGGCCCACATGAAGCAGCTGCACGACGCGCCCTACGTGCAGATGGTGACGCTTCCCGCGCTCGATATGCTGGTTGACGCGCCGCGCGAAGAGTCGGCACGCCGCGGCCTCTTTGGCTCCGTCTTTGGCCGACGCGCGGTGTCGCTTGGTCTCAAGTACGACCGCAACATGGTGGCCACGCAGATCGCCGATGGCCTCCAGCGGGCCCGCGAGCATCGGCTGGAGTACGCGGCGGCGCTGGCCTACAACGAGGCGGCGGCGCAGCGGGCCGCCTTGTCGACTCAGCTCGTGCGATCCATCGATCTGCAGGCGAGCGACGAATTCGTCAGCCAGCAGCTGCGCGACGCCGCGCGCGACGAGCGGCGCGTGGCCCTGAGAAAGGGACGCGCCGACGTGCCGTGGCTCTCGGGCATCAAATTGTCGTGGGGGCAGGAGCTGAAGCTGGTCAACATCTCCAGCACTGGTGTCCTCGTCGAAACCGGGTCCAAGCTCGCGCCGGGCAGCACGACCGAGCTGCACTTGAGCGGGCCGGAAACCAACCTCGTCGTGCCGGCGCGCGTCATCCGCAGCGACGTGGCGCGCATCAACGGCCTCGGTGTGCGGTACCACGCGGCCGCTGCATTCGCTAACAAGATTGATCTGAACGGTCCACGCCGTCGCTCAGTCTCCGGATCGACGCCGGCTCAGGACCTCGCGATGTTGCTCGGCGACGTGCTCGACAAGCCGCGCGACGGCCGCGAGCCCGCGCACGCGCGCTTCGCCCACGGGCTGCAGCAGCTCATCGCGGCGCGGGATGTGCAGGTGTGCACGGGTGCAGCCGGTGGGGCCGGCGGTCGAGAGACGCTCTACTTCGACGTGCCTGGCGACGACCGTGCCCGTCGTACGCTGCAGGTGATGTTCGAGGGCGGCCACGACGTGACGGATGAGGAGTTCCGACTGCTCAAGGCCGCCGCCTGGATGACTGCTGCCGTCATCGAGCTCGACAAGCCCGCCGCTCCCGCCGCCGAAACGTCGATGGCGCTTCTCGCGGAGTGCGTCGCCTAACATCAAAGGGCCTCCGGAACCTGGTGAGCCGGCCGATCGGTGTGCAAAGATCGCGCGTGTCGTTGATTCCACTGCCGATCGACGGCTTCGTCCCAGAGATCCTCGCGCGCGCTCGTGACTGGCGCGCCGTCGTCGTGACAGCAGCGCCGGGCGCCGGCAAGACGACGCGTGTGCCGCCAGCGCTTGCTGTCGACGGGCCAGTGATCGTGTTGCAGCCGCGCCGCGTTGCCGCCCGCAGCCTGGCCGCGCGCGTTGCTGTCGAGCAGAGATGGACGCTTGGTGTCGAGGTGGGCTGGCACGTCCGCTTTGAGCGGAAGTTCGGACCCGACACCGTCGTGCTCTTTGCAACCGAGGGCATTCTCACGGCCCGGTTGATGAAGGATCCGCTCCTTGGCGGATTTCGCACGATCGTGCTCGACGAGTTTCACGAGCGCAGCATCCACGCCGACCTCGGCATCGCGCTCGCCAAACAGGCCTGGCTGGCGCGTGCCGACCTGCGGCTTGTCGTCATGTCGGCGACCCTCGACGCGGGAGCCGTCGCCGCATACCTCGATGGTTGTCCTGTCGTCGACGTGCCGGGCGCGGCGCACGCGCTGGACGTGCGCTACGCCCCAACGACGCCTCTCGCCGACGCGGCGGCATCGTGCCAGCGCGACTCCGCCGGGCACGTGCTGTGCTTTCTGCCAGGTGCTGGAGAGATTGCTCGCGCCGCACGCGAGCTCGAGGATCTGCGACGTCGCGCGTCGATTCCAGCTGACACCGAGATCGTCGAACTGCATGGCTCGCTGAACGCGGAAGCGCAGAGCGCCGCGATCGCCCCCACGTTGCGGCGCCGCATCATTCTGGCAACCAACATTGCCGAGACGTCGCTCACCGTTCCCGGTGTCACGGCTGTCGTGGACAGTGGCCTGCACAAGGTCGCACGGTACGATCCCGATCGGGCGATCGATAGCCTCGAGACGGAACGTATCTCGAGCGACGCTGCCAATCAGCGCGCCGGCCGCGCGGCGCGGCTCGCGCCGGGCGTCGCCATCCGGCTGTGGCATCAGGCCGATCGCTTGCGCCCGCATCGCGAGCCCGAGATCCAGCGCATCGATCTGTCGGCGACGCTGCTCGATATCCTCGCGTGGGGAGGCGATCCGCGCACGTTCGAGTGGTTCGAGGCGCCGTCAGCGGATCGCGTGAGCGCCGCCTTCGATCTTCTCGATCGACTCGGCGCCATCGCCGATCATCGGCTGACCGATCTTGGCTACCGGATCCAGCGGCTGCCCGTCAGCCCGCGGTTCTCCGCGATCCTGCTGGCGGCCGGGGGCGCACGCGCAGCCGCGCTCGCCTGTGCGTTGCTGTCGGAACGTCACTATCAGCCGGACCGCGGGCCGCAGCCCACGACGACGAGCGACTTGCTGAGCGCTGTCGAGCGGGAGCGCGAGCTGCCGGCGCATGTGCTGAGGACGGCCCAACAACTGCAGTCACTTGTCGAGGACGGTGCGCGACGGAAACTCGATGAACCCGGATTCCGCCGCGCAGTGCTTGCCGGTTATCCCGATCGTGTCGCTCGACGGCGCGAGCGTGGTTCGCCGCGCGTGCTGCTCGCGTCGGGGCACGGAGCCGTCGTCGGACCTGAGAGCGGCGTGAGGGATGGCGAGTTCATCGTCGCGCTCGACGTCACCGCCGCCCGCACCGGAGAGATCGCCGAGGCGCGCATCCGGATGGCGAGCGTTGTCGAGCGAAGCTGGTTGTCGCCGACTCATTCACGTCTCGAGCACACGTTGGATCCATCGTCGGGCACGGTCCGCGCCGTATCACGTGACTACCTCGACGCGATCGTGCTCGCCGATCGTCCGGCAACGCCAAGCGCTGAAGAGGTCGGGCGGCTGCTGACGGACACGTATCTGTCGCGGCCGCTCAACGACGGAGACGAGCAAGTCCTGCGGCGGGCGCGCTTCGCCGGCGTCACCGTCGATCTTCCAGCCATTGTCGGCCGCGCCGCACACGGTAGCCGTTCACTCAACGACATCGACCTCGCGCGTGGGTTCAGCGGCGACGAACGACGGCGGATCGACGAGGTGGCGCCGCTGACCATTCGCGTGCCCAGCGGCCGCGAGTCGAAGCTCGAATATCAAGCTGATGGATCGGTGAGCGCCAGCGTCAAGCTGCAGGAGCTCTTCGGCCTCGCCGATACGCCCCGGGTGGGCCCGCAACGCGTCGCGGTACTGCTCGCGCTGCTGGCGCCAAACGGTCGGCCGGTGCAGCTGACGCGAGATCTCCGCAGCTTCTGGGAACGGACGTATCCCGAAGTCCGCAAGGAACTTCGCGCTCGATACCCGAAGCATCCGTGGCCGGAGGATCCCTGGACGGCAACACCCACGGCCCGGACGACGAAATCGGGGTCTAAGCGGAAGTAGGAGGCAGGAGCTAGGAGCTAGGAGGGAGATGCGGAGACAACTCTTCTGCTACACGTTAGCCATCATGATGACCCTCGCCACTTCAGCGTCGGCACAGCCGCCGTGCGAGATGTATTGGTCTGCGGCGGCAGTGTTCGTCGGCCGCGTCGAGGCAGTCAAACGAGAGGGCACGAATCGCACGTTGTCTTTCGCGGTTGTCGAATCTTTTCGTGGCGTGTCGTCGAGCACCCTTGACGCAGCGCTTGTCATGCCGCGTCAGGAGTACTGCCAGTCGTTCGGACGAGGGTCCGAGTACCTGATTTACGCCGAACGCCGGCCGGACGGCATGCTGCAAGTGAATGCGTGTGGGCGGACGCGGCGGATTGAGGATGCCGGCGCCGATCTCGAGTACGCGAATGCGGTGCGGCAGGGAACGGCCTCGCCTGGCTACATCACAGGCGGCGTCATCGTCGGTCATCGAACGCTGTCGGGTAAGGCGATTGCGGCCATCGGCAGTGCGCCGATGCTGACGGTGAACCTGCAGAAAGACGGCGCCGTCGTTGCCACCACCAAGACAAGCGGTGGTGGTTTTGGCTGGTATCGAATCGACAGCCCTGGTGCCGGCACGTATCGCGTGAGCTTCGGAGTGCCCGACGGTTTCTACGCCGACGAGCCATCACGAGAGATCACGCTGCGCGATGGGCGTGCGTGCACCGACGTCCGAACAACGTTCTATGCCGATGGGCACCTGGAGGGTCGGGTGATCGACGCGAACGGCCGGCCGCTCGCCGGGCTGACGCTCGAGATCGCCAATGCCGCTGGTGGCGCTGGCCGGCGCACAGTCACCGACGGTCAGGGGCGCTACGCGCTGACGAGGATTCCCGACGGCCGGTACACATTGAGCGTGCCGGCCGCGCCGTTGTCCGACACGCGATCGCGTGTCTACTTTCCCGGCGTCGATACCGTCGCCGCGGCTGGCCGGATTACACTCGGCGAGGGTGAGCGTAAAACCCTCGCCGACTTCAGCATTCCTGCGCATCGCAGCTACGTTCCCCTTTCGGGCGTCGTGCTCGATGCCGCTGGCGCGCCCGCCGAAGGCGCACGGGTCTTCCTCAAGGGTGTGGGAGACAACGATCGGATCGTCTCGGAACCGGTCATCGCCGATTTCATGGGTCGATTCGTCGTCGCCGCCCGCTCCGGTACTGAATACGGTGTCTTTGCCGAGCGGGCGCGCGCTGGCGGCCGCACTGCCGCGATCGACGCTACCAATACGCTTCGCGTCACCGCCGCAGACGGGCTGGCACCGATTCGCCTCGTGCTCGAACGTCGCTAGCTACTGCCGTCCGAGCGTTCAGAGCGTTTACGCGGAGTCTCGCTGGGATACGATCGTCTTCGTGCCACCCTCGTCCGGCGCCCTCCTCAAGATCGGCACCTGGAACGTCAACGGAATCCGCGCTCGCCTGGATCAGGTGGAGTCGTGGGTCAAGCAGGAACAGCCTGACATTTTCTGCTTGCAGGAGATCAAAGCCTCGCCGGATCAGATCCCGATGTTCCTCTGCGAGCTCGAGGGTTACTGGTGCTACTGGCACGGCGCGAAGGGATATTCCGGCGTCGGCTTGCTGGTGCGAAAGGAGCTGTCACCGGAGCGCCCGGCGTTTGCACATCCCACGTTCGATTACGAGAACCGGATTGTCACAGTGCGCACCGATCGCGCGACCATCGCGTCTGTATACGTGCCAAACGGTGGCAAGGACTTTCCGGCGAAGATGCAGTTCCTCAACGCGCTGGAGCGGTTTGCCGCTGACAGCCGCACCGATACGCTGCCGCTCATCATCTGCGGCGATCTCAACGTGGCACGCACCGATCGCGACGTCCATCCGAAAGAGCGCAAGCCGAGAGCGATTGGACAGCTGCCCGAAGAGCGGGCGCTCCTCGAAGCCATCATCAGCCACGGTCTCGTCGACGTCGGGCGCGCGCTCGAACCCGACAACGATCAGATGTTCACGTGGTGGGCACCGTGGCGCGAGATGCGGCAGCGCAACATCGGCTGGCGCCTCGACTACGTGCTCGCTACCCAATCGCTCTTCGACCGTGTCGAACGCTCGATCGTCCAGCGAGAATTCGGAACGAGCGATCACGCGCCGGTGATTGCTGAGTTCCGGACGTAGTGTTCTTCCGCCATGAAGGCGGAAGCCACAACACAGGCCGTGTTCTGTTGGTAGCCTCTTCGCGAGCCCCGAGCCCCGAGTTTCGCCTCTTGACAAACATTCCTAAGTACTAAATAGTTAGTAGGCAATGCGAACGCCGCACCCGACGCTCACCCCTCAGGAGCTCGCCATCATGAAAGAAGTCTGGCGGCTCGACAAAGCCACGGTCAGAGACGTGTACGAGGCACTCCGCGAAAAGCGGACCATTGCCTACACGACGGTGATGACGATGATGAAGATCCTCGAGGACAAGGGGTACCTCAAGAAATCCCAGTCGGATCGCGCGTACGTGTACAGGCCGGCACGGCCGCGGCAGCAGGTCGTTGGTGCCATGGTGCGCGATTTCGTCGATCGCGTCTTTGACGGCGCTGCGGGAGGCTTGTTGCTGCACCTGGCGAGGGACGGCAAGCTGACTCGCGCTGAGCGCGATCACATCACCCGCCTCATGCAGGATGCAGACGATGCCGGGGGCAAGGATCGGAAGAAGAGCAAGGAGGCCGAGTGATGAATGTCACGACGCTCGAGAACCTCGTACGGTGGAACCTGCAGCTGGCATTGCTCGTCGTCGCATCGGCGGCGCTGATGCACCTCCTTCGCGTGAGTGCGCCCCCCATCCGCCACACGTTCTGGCGCATCGTGCTGGCCGCGTGCCTGCTGCTGCCCCTCGTCCAGCCGTGGCGCTCGGTCGCTGCCCCCGTTTCACAAGCCATCGACATCGTCGTGCCCGCGCCGACGATTGGTTTCGGGATCGACGGCGCGGTTGGCCGCGCGCCGGTGCTCGCGCGCGTAGTCAGGCACGTGCGTGTGCACTGGACCTCGTACGTCACACTCGTCCTTGCCGCCGGTGTCGTCCTCAGGCTGGTGTGGCTGGTCATGGGCATCGCGCGTCTTCAGCGCCTCCGGCGCACTGGCCAGCTGACCACCGCAAGTACCGGTTATCACGAGATCACCGCACTCATAAAGGCGGGCGCTGAAATCCGCCACGTTGATCGTCTCGGACAGCCAGTGACGTTCGGCATCGTCAAGCCAGCGGTGCTGCTACCGGCATGTTTTGCCGAAATGCCCGAAGGGGTTCAACGCGCCGTGCTGGCGCACGAGCTCTGGCACGTGCGCCGCCGCGACTGGGGGTGGGTGCTTTTCGAGGAAACAATTCGCGCGGCGTTCTGGTTCAACCCGGTGATGGGGTGGCTGCTCTCGCGCGTGCAGTCGTCGCGCGAGGAAGTCGTCGACGAGTTGACCGTTCAATTGACCAATTCGCGAAAGACGTATCTCGAAGCGTTGCTCGTGTTCGCGGATCAGCCCACGCTCTTTCCTGCCGCGCCCTTCGCTCGCCGTCGTCACTTGTTCCATCGCATGCTGTTGATTTCCAGGGAGGCTGTGATGTCGTCCAGGAGAATTGCTGCGTCGACCGTCGGCATGGCCGCGGTGTTGGTCGGGACCGCCGTCTATGGCTCGTCAGTGTTTCCGCTGCAAGCTGTGCCTGCTGTCGCGCCGGTGGCGGCGTTCAGCCAGCAAGCTCCTCCGCGGGACCGACGTCCCGGCGAGGCCGGACCGGAGACGACCCGGGAACGAGAGCTGAAGCAACTAATCGAATCGGGCTCGGCGACGCCGGAACAGTACTTCGAGCTTGCGCGGTTCCAGGAAACTCGCGGCGCGATTGCTGCAGCGGAGACTACCTTGCTGGCCGCCACGCGGACGCCGGTCAGCCGATACGCGCAAACGATGCTGGCAGCGTTCTACACCCGGACCGGCCGCTTCGACAAGGCCATTGCGACGCTCGAAACGCTGGCGGCGGCGGAGCCGTCGACGCCGCAGATTTATCAGATCCTGGCGACGTTCTATTGGGAGAAAGCCTCAAAAGATCCGTCGCTCTCCGACGCGCAGAAGCGTGCGTACATCGATTCAGGGATCGAGGCGAGCGACAGGGCGCTGGCGGTACAGGACAACTATGTGGACGCGATAGTCTACAAGAGCATCCTGCTGCGACATAAAGCGAACCTGGAGGCCGACCCGACGATCCGCCAGACGCTCCTCGCGCAGGCCGATGCGCTCCGCAACCGCGCGATGGAGCTTCAGAAGGCGCGGGGTGGACCGACCATGGCGTTTGCCCCCTCGCTCGAACAAGGAACGCTTCCCCCGCCGCCACCCCCGCCACCTCCACCTCCAGGAGCCGACGGCATGGCGCCGGTTCGCGTCGGCGGCAACATCAAGCCACCGGTCAAGCTCAGGGATGTCCCGCCAATCTACCCGGCCGACGCACAGGCTTCCAAGGTGCAAGGCGTCGTCATCATCGAGGCCACGATCGACACAAACGGATTCGTGTCGAGCGCTCATGTGCTCCGCAGCATTCCGATGCTGGACCAGGCTGCTCTCGATGCTGTCAAGGAGTGGCAGTTCCAGCCGACGCAGCTGAATGGTGTGGCGGTTCCGGTGATCATGACGGTCACGGTGAACTTCACGATGCAGTAAAGCTCTCAGCTGTCAGCTCTCAGCTGTCAGCTTTCAGCTGTCGGCCCTTAGTACGATCTAACGGCTGATAACTGAGAGCTGACAGCTGAGAGCTAGGACGTCCTCTCCTCCCACACCTGGCACAGGTTGACGATCGTTTCGACCGCTTTGTCCATGTCCTGCGCCGAGACCCACTCGAGCCGGGAGTGGAAGTTGTGCTCGCCCGCGAAGAGGTTTGGCGTCGGCAGGCCCATGAACGACAGTCGCGATCCATCGGTTCCTCCCCGGATGGGCCGTTCCACGGGCGTGAGGCCGGAGCGCCGGATGGCTTCGCGGGCGCACTCCACGACTTCGGGATAGCCCTCGAGGATCTCCCGCATATTCCGGTAGGACTCCGAGATCATGATCTCGACCGCCGCGCCGGGATGTTCGGCCACCACCTTGCGCGCCAGCTCTTCGACGAACGTTTCCTTCTCCTCGAGCCCGGCGGTCGAAAAATCCCGTATTAGGATCCGCACCGCGGTCCGATCCACCGAAGCGTCCATCACATACGGATGTACGTAGCCCTCGTGCCCGTCGGTCGTCTCTGGTGACAGGCGATCCTTCGGCAACCGCGAGATGAAATCCGCTGCGAGCTTGATCGCATTCACCATCCGGCCCTTGGCGTAGCCTGGATGCGTGTTGAAGCCCTTGAACGTCACGGTCATCGCGTCGGCGGAGAAGCTCTCCCATTCGAGTTCGCCAGCGTTGCCGCCGTCCATGGTGTACGCGCACAGCGCGCCGAATCTGCCGACGTCGAACCGGTTCGCACCGCGGCCGATTTCCTCGTCGGGCGTGAACGCCACGCGTACTGCACCGTGCGGGATGTCCGGGTGCCTCATCAGGTACTCTGCCGCCGCGACGATCTCGGCGACGCCGGCCTTGTCGTCGGCGCCAAGCAGTGTGTGCCCAGAGGCAGTGACGATGTCGTGGCCGATGTGGGCCGCGAGGGCCGCGTCTGCCGATGCGCGCAGCACCGCTGAGGGATCGTCCGGCAGCACGAGGTCACGCCCATCGTAGTTCTTGTGCACGATTGGATGGACTTCGTGGCCCTGCATCTCCGGCGACGTGTCGACGTGGGCGATGAAGCCGATCACCGGCACATGCAGCTTGGCGGTCGTCGACGGAATCGTTGCCATCACGTAGCCATGATCGTCCATCGTGACGTCGGTCAGCCCGACGGCGATGAGCTCGTTGACGAGGAGGCGAAGCAGCGTCAACTGACCGGGCGTGCTGGGGCAGGACGTTGACGCCTCGTCCG
>AR_comb_assmDRAFT_10639714_pt1 | contig 12531 bp, 15 predicted proteins | sample ArasoioldDNA_FD_10543 | JGI IMG/M metagenome (IMG submission 10543) | reverse complement strand
CCAGCGGCCGCGGGCGTGGAAGCCCAGGACGAGCTCGCCGTCGGGCTCGCCGAACGAGTACTCGAGCTTGTTCCGGTAGCGCCAGCGCTCCACGGCCGGTTCCATCTGCTCGAGATCGAAGCCCTCGACCCCGCCGAGGCGGACGAGCGCGTCGCGCACCTGGGAGCGCTTGTGGTCCAGCTGCTGTTCGTAGGGGAGCGACTGCCAGGGGGCACCCGGGCAGGGCTCGCCGCCGTGATCGCAGCTCGCAGGGACGCGGTCGGGCGAGGGACGGACGATCTCTTGCGTCGAGGCCTCGGCGTAGCCGCGCTTGGCCTTGGTCACCTCGGCGCGGACGCGGTCCCCGGGCAGGGCGCCGGCGACGAAGACGACGTAGCCGTTGCGGCGCGCGATCCCCTTGCCTCCATAGGCGAGCGACTCGACCTCGAGGTCGAGCAGCTCTCCCCGGTGTGGCCGATCAGGGGCCTGCTGTGCGGGTGGTTCCTGCGTGCCGGTCTCCTGGGCCATCTCCGGCCTATCGTTGCAGTCGCGCTCTCCCAGGGGCCGGTATAGGCTTGCCCCGCAAATTGCGGATGGCCGAACCCCGAGCAGGAGGTCCAAGTGGAAGCTAGTGAGAGTGGCGGCAACGGAGTAAGGGACCAGGTCCAGAAGGCGATCGATGACCTGCGCGCGGCCGGCGAGAAGGCGACAGGTGACGTCCGGACCCGCATCGATGACGCGGTGTCCAGGCTGCGCGACGTCTCAGACGAGGCGAGCTCGCGGGCGACCGATCAGGTCTCGAGCTGGCGAGACACGCTCGACAACGCGACGCAGGACGTGCGCAAGGAGCTGGCGAAGCTGGCCGTCCGGGCGCAGGGATCCACCGAGGCGCTGGACGAGCTCTCTCGCGAGATCGAGGAGCGCCGCAAGAGCCTGCAGTAGCGGCTCAGTCGCTGTTCAGCTTGCGATCGACGACCCGAAGGACGCCCTTGCGGGACTTGTTGCGCCGCTCGTAGTCGCGAACCTTGCGCAACTCGGCGCCGCTCAGTCCCGTCAGCCGGCGGTCGATCTGGCGTACCGAGAGGTCGTCGTAGGCCGTGATCGGGAAGCCGGGCACCCGTGCCGCACGGCGCACGCGGTCGGCCTCGGCGAGGGGCTTGTCAGCGGCCTTGACGGCGCGCTTGCGCGCCTTCGTGGCACTGGTCTCGACCTGCCGGCGGGCCTTCTGGGCGCGTCCCCCGACCTCCTGCCGCGCCCGGTCGGGCGCCTGGCGGAGCTGCTTCAGCACCTGCTCCAGCTGGTTGACCAGGTCATCCGCCTGGCCCCGCCCGCGGGTGACGAGCCGGCTCACGATCTCGTCGGCGTCGGTCCGGGTCATCCGGCCGCGCCGCACGGCGTCGTCGATCACGTCCTGGAGCCGGTCCCGCGAGATCGTGACGCTCTTCTCGAGCGCGTCGCGGAACGCCTGGACGCTCTGCTCGGCGCGCGAGCGGTCCGTGGAGCCGCTCTTCTTCTTGCCCTTGGAGGGGCTCTTTCGCTTCGAGGAGGTTGCCATCGCCAGTGACTATCCCACAGACGCGAACGTTCCCACCACCGGGTTGTGGTCCGCGAGCCTGATCTGCAGCCCCGTTTGCGGATCGAGCACGTCGCGGGCCTCGGGTGGCATCGCGGCCGGGCGCTCGACCACCTCGAGGCCACGCACCAGCAGGTGGCTCAGCCGGTCGGGGGCGGTGCGGGGTGCGAGGCCGAAGCGCTCCTCCAGCTGGTCGAAGACGCCGCTAGCCTTCGGCCGCACGTTGAAGTCCCCGCCGAAGATCAGCGGACCGGTGCCGGCGAACTCGATGGCGCGCTGCGCTGCGTCGAGCAGCTCACGCTCCGCCGACGGCGGGCTGGTGCTGACGTGGAGGTTGGCGACGCAGAGACCGGTCTCCGTGCGGGTGAGACCCATGACCCGTGTCTCGGGCCGCCGGGTGAGCACCTCGCGGCGGCGTTCGGCGATCGGGCCGGCGCCCGGCCGGACGAGCGTCGTGTTCGAGCCGCCCTCCCAGGCGCCGAGCAGGTCGGGGCGCCAGCGGCCGATCCGCGAGGTGATCGGCTGGAGCCAGTTGCGCCCGCTGAACGCGCGGTTCGCCTCGGCGCCGCAGGCCTCGGCCATGCGCCCCTTCCAGGCCGGGGGGAACTCCTGGAAGATCGCAACGTCCCAGGCGATCGGGCGGGCGAAGTCCGAGAAGAGGTCGAACAGGTCCCAGTTCGTCTGCTCGTAGCGCTTCCCGAGCCGGGGTCCGCGCCGCCAGTTCCCCTTGTGGGCGCGCACCTGGAGCTCCGGCTCGGGCGGCCAGTCCCGCCCGTGGAACACGTTCCATGTCATCGCGGTGATCTGCACGGCCCTAGTATCGGTCGCCTGGTGGTTCCGCCGACTTCCCAGCTTCCGGCAAGCGACTTCCTCACCGGGGAGGAGCTCGATCGCGACGAGCTGCTCGCCCTGCTCAACCGCGCCGAGGAGCTCAAGCGCGGCCGCGATCAGGGCGAGGGGCGTGACGCGCTGGCCGGCCGCTCGGTGGCGCTCGTCTTCGAGAAGCCGTCGACCCGGACGCGGATCTCTTTCGAGGTCGGCGTGGCAGAGCTCGGTGCGACGCCGATCGTCCTGCGCGCCGACGAGCTCCAGCTCACTCGCGGCGAATCCATCGTGGACACCGGGAGGATCCTGTCGGGGTACCTGCACGGAATCGCGATCCGGTCCGGGTCGGACGACCGGGTGCGGGAGCTGGCGGAGGGAGCCAGCGTTCCGGTGATCAACGGCCTGACCCCGCAGCACCACCCCTGCCAGGCGCTCGCCGACCTGCTCACCCTGAAGGAGCGCTTCGGCGAGCTCGAGGGCTTGCGGCTCGCCTACGTCGGCGACGGCAACAACGTCGCCCGCTCCCTCGCCATTCTGGGGCGAACCGCCGGGGTGGACGTGGTGATCGCGAGTCCCGACGGCTACCGGATCGAGGAGGGGCTGGCGGAGCTGACGGACGACCCGCGCGCGGCCACTGCCGGAGCCGACGCGATCTACACGGACGTCTGGGTCAGCATGGGAGATGAGGAGGAGGCCGAGCGGCGAAGGAGCGACCTTGCGCCTTACCAGGTGAACGACGAGCTCTTCGCCGGCGCTGCCGATCGCGCCATTGCCCTTCACTGCCTGCCGGCACACCCGGGGGAGGAGATCACCGACGAGGTCCTCTACGGGGAGCGCTCGGCGGTCTGGGACGAGGCCGAGAACCGCCTGCACGCGCAGAAGGCGCTGCTCGAGCGGCTGCTGAGCCCTTAGCCCCGCCCTACTGCTTTGCATGGAAAGGGGTATCCCCCTAGCTGCTCCCCTCCCGCCGCCCGGCCCGAGGTCCGGTCAGCCAACCAGCCAGGCCCGGCATAGAGTCGGGGCCATGGATGCCGGGCTCGCAGTCGCGGTCGCCCTGGCGATCGGCTTCGCGGTGACCAACGGCCTGCTCGACGCCTCCAACTCAATCGCCACGCTGGTCGGCACCCGCGGCGCCCGGCCGGGGCAGGCAATCGTCCTGGCGACTGTCTTCAACCTGGTCGGCCCATTCGTAGTTGGCGCAGCGGTGGCCAACACGGTCGGAGGGATCGTCAAGGTCCCGCCATCGGAGACCACCGAGGTGATCGGATGCGGTCTGGCGGCGGCCCTCGTCTGGAACCTGACTGTCTACAGACTCGGCCTGCCCTCAAGCTCGAGCCATGCCCTGGTTGGCGGACTGGTCGGGGCGACCCTGGCGGAAGGCGGCGTCGACGCCGTCAATTGGGGTGGTATCGAGTCTGGGCGCCCGGTCGGGGTCTTCGGAGTCCTGATCGTCCTGGCGGTTGCCCCCGTCCTGTCAGGCCTGGCGGCATTAGCGGTGATCCGCGCCCTCCGCCGCCTGACGCGCCGCCTGACGAGAGCTTGGGACGAGTCGGTCACGGTCGGGCAGTGGATCATGTCCTCAGCCCTGGCCTTCAGCCATGGAGCGAACGACGCCAACAAGACGGTCGGCGTGATCGCGGCGCTGCTGCTCGGCGCGGGCAAGATCGACTCGCTGAGCTCCCCAACCTGGGCGACGCTCACCTGCGCGGTCGCGCTCACAGCAGGCACGGCTCTTGGCGGGTGGAGGATCATCAAGACCGTGGGACGGCGCATCTACCGCCTGCAGTCGATTGAGAGCTTGGCCAGCCAGACCTCCTCGGCCGGAGTGATCCTCGGGGCCTCCCTGATCGGCGGGCCCACCTCGACCTCCCAGGTGGTCGCATCGTCGGTGGTCGGCATCGGCGGGGGGCGCCGCCGCATGCGCCATGTCAACTGGGCGTTGGTGAGGAACATCGGGCTCGCCTGGGTGATCACGATGCCGATCACGGCGTTCCTGGCCGGCACTTTCCTCGTGCTCTGGAAGACGCTGACCTGAGAAGAAACGGCGCTGGTGTTCCTGCTTTGGACGAGGAGCGGGGGTTCTTCATCTAACCCTGTTTCTCGCGCAGGTCTGCGGATTGGGTACGACCGCCTCTCAGATTTTCCGAGTACAAACGCGCCTCCCTCCTGGCGCGATACTGCGTCGGCGATGTCAGAGGAGAACGTTGAACTCGCTCGCGCTGCCATTGCCGCACTGAATCGGAAGGACTTCGATGCGGCGTTTCGCGACGCATCTCCGGATGCAGAGATCGACCTGTCTCGGGCCGTGGGACTCGACCAGGGTGTCTACTCCCTCGATCAGTTCCGCCGCGTGCTGGAGGAGTTCAATAAGAGCTGGGAGTCGGTTCGCTACGGGACGGACGACTACATCGACGCTGGCGAGCACGTAGTAACGCCATTTACGAACCGTCTACGCGGCCGTGACGGGATCGAGGTCCAGGCCCAAGGCGCCTGGCTCTGGACTATCCGGGACGGCGTAATCGTGCGGATCTGCCTCTATCAGGAGCGGCAAGAGGCACTCGACGCTGCCGGCCTATCGGAGTAGCCGGCTGAGAGACTTTCGAGCCCAACGCGCGCCCTGCCAGGACTACCGCTTTGCATGGAAAGCAGCGGTTCCGCACGAGATACTCCCTGCCGATGTCGGCAGAGAACGTGGAGGTCGTGCGGCGAGCACTCGCGGCGATGGACCGAAGCCTGGACCGCGTAGTCGAGTTCTGGGCTCCGGACATCGACTGGCGGGCGATCGAGGGCGCACCTGATGACATCGGTGTCTTCAAGGGCCATGAGGCGATGCGCCGTTATTACGGGCAGTGGTACGAGACGTTCGAGAACATCGACTCCCAGACCGAGGAGCTGATCGATGACGGTGAGCATGTCGTTGCGATATTGCGCGTCGTCGGTCAGATGAAGGGAAGCGACGCAAAGATCGATATGCGCCTAGGGATCGTCTACTCGGTGAAAGACGGACTCATCGTGCGCGGGCGGGAGTACGCCTCACGCGAGGAAGCCCTCGCTGCCGCGGGGCTCGCGGAATAGCCGCTTTGGACGAAAAGCGGCGGTTCTGTCGAGTTCCTTCGCATAGCGAAAGAAGGTCGCCAATCGCTGCGGTTGCGCCCGGGCTCAGGCGTCGAGCGGCTCGCAGACGACCACAGGGATTCGCCTCTCGGCCGCGTCGGCTCGGCGCTGGTAGTCGTCGTAGCCGGGATAGAGCGTGGTCGCGAGGCTCCAGAGGCGAGTGCGCTCCTCGCCCGTCGCCTCATGGGCGCGATAGACGCCGCCGCGGCCCCCGGACCAGAGCTCGACCTCCGGGTTCGCCTTCAGGTTGTGGAACCAGGCGGGGTGCTTGGCCTTGCCGGTCTGGGAGGCGATCAGAATCACGTTGCCGCCGTCCGTGAAGAAGAGGAGCGGAGTTGTCCGCTTCCTCCCGCTCTTGGCGCCGGTGTGGGTGAGGAGCACGGTCGGCGCGCCGCTCGGCATCTTCAGCCGCCCTCCGCTCGCCCGCATCAGGTACGGGTCGACCTTGTTGGCGACGTTCAGCGCCATCCAGCCGCCGAACTTCGTCTTGGCCAGCCAGCGCGTCGCACGCTGGATCGGGTTTCGGGGCGTCGCCGGATCGAAGTCGGGAACCCGTCCCACGGTCGCAGCCTAGACTGGCTCTGGGCCCCGTGGTGTAACGGTTAGCACGCGAGGTTTTCAACCTCGTAGCGCGGGTTCGACTCCCGCCGGGGCTACTCCGTCAGCGATCGACGGCAGCGGCGCACCTGCCTCGCGATGGCCCGGGCCCGGACCACGTAGCCGCTGGCGTTCGGGTGCACGCCGTCGGGCCCGAACCAGGCTCGGTTGTGGGCGGCGATCGAGGCCCAGTCCACCACCCGCAGATGGTCATTCCGGCTGGCGATGCGGTTGAGCACATGGTTGTAGCCGGCGTACGTCGCACCGCCGACCGCCGGCCTGACGATGTTCGGCCAGACGACGCAGCCCCGCCTGCCCGCGGCCCGCAGGGAGCGGTGGACCGCGGCTTCGAAGGTCCCGGTCGCATGGGGGTCGTCGTTCGTCCCCAGGCTCGCCACGACGACCGGCGGCAGTGAGTGCCCCCTCCGAGCCAGCTCGGCCGAGCCCTCCGGAGCGTGCTTGGAGATCGACACCGAGCTTCGGATCCGCCAGCCGTGCAGGAAGCGGGGCAGGTAGGGCCTCGTCCCCACCGCGAGCGAGTCTCCGACGACGAACAGCCGCTTGCCCGGCGCGTGCCCCGCCGGCGACTTGGCGGCGAGGGCGGCCGGAGCGATCAGGAGCATCGCGGCTGCGAGCAACAGCACTCGCCTAGTCACCGATCGGAGCCCCCGAGGTGCCGCCGTAGGCGCCGATCCCGCCGCAGCTCGCGATCGCCGCCGCGATCGCCTGCGCACGGACGGCGTAGCCCTGAGACGTAGCGTGGACTCCGTCCGAGCCCAGCAGGCCCGCCTGGGAGTGGCTGATCCGCGCCCAGTCGACCACGATCAGATTCGGCCGGCTGAGCGAGGCCTGGTCGAGGATCCGGTTGAAGCCCGAGTAGGGGACACCGCCGTAGGGCGGGCGGGAGACGTTCACCCAGATCACGCACCTCGACGCGCCCGCTGCATCCATCACCGCCTGCACCTCGCCGGCGAAGCTGTCGGTCTCGCTCGGGTTGTCGTTGGTGCCGAGGCTGACGACGAGCACGTCGCCGAGGTTCGGCGCTCCCACGATCTGCGCCACGCCATTGGCGGTGGAGCGGCCCGTGAACGCCGAGGTCTTGATCCGCCAGCCCGGGAGCAGCCGTGCCAGCGGAGCCTCGGTACCCACCGCGAGCGAGTCGCCGACGACGAAGACGCTGCCCGGGCCTCCTCTCGCCGTGGCGCCGGCCGGCGCCTCGCCCTCGGTCATCGGTGTCGCGACCTTCGGCTGCCGAGCCTTTTCGGGGCTGCCGGTCGTCTTCGGCGCGCCCGCGACGGTGCCGTAGAGGGCGAGCAGGATCAGGAGCAGGGTCGCCATGGCCCGTCGAAGCTAGTCCATCTCGCCCGAGGGACGCTCAACTACCCTGCCTGCGTGCTTCCCGAGATCCACCTCGGCCCGCTGACCCTTCAGACCTTCGGCATCTGCTTCGCGCTCGCGTTCCTCGCCGCGGGAGCAGTGGTCTGGCGGCGATTCGGAGAGCTCGGCAAACCGGTCGACTGGGCGTACGAGGTGGGCTTCGCGGCCCTGATCGGCGGCCTCATCGGCGCCCGCATCGACTTCATCCTCGAGAACTACAGCGACGTCAAGGGAGACCTGCTCGGGAACATCTTCTCGGGCTCCGGCCTCGTCTGGTACGGGGGCGCGATCGGCGGGACGATCGGAGTGCTGCTCTGGGCCTGGTGGCGCAATTACCTGACCCTGACGCTCCTCGACGTCTGCGCCCCGGCGCTCGCCGTCGGCTACGCCCTCGGCCGCTGCGGCTGCCAGATGTCCGGGGACGGCGACTACGGCAAGGCCTGGGACGGGCCCTGGGCGATGTCGTATCCGGACGGCACCAAGCCGATCGACACGCCCGTGCACCCGACGCCGGTCTACGAGACCCTCGTCATGGGCCTCGTGGCGCTGCTGCTCTGGCGTCTCCGCGACCGGCTCACGAACGGCCTGCTCTTCGCGCTCTATCTGGTGCTGGCCGGCGCCGAGCGATTCCTGGTCGAGTTCCTCAGGAGGAACTCTGACGTCGCGCTCGGCCTGACCCAGGCGCAGCTGCTCAGCGTCGCGATGATGATCGCGGGCGGGGTCTGGCTGGCGCTCGCCTACCGCCGCACCCCACGGCCGGCGACGGCCTGACGCCCTAGACGGAGCGGAGCAGGCCGCCGTCGAGCGGGATAACGGTTCCCGTGAGATAGGCGGCCCGCTCGGAGCACAGGAACGCGACCAGGTCGCCGTACTCCTCGGGTTGCCCGAGCCTCTGGGCGGGAATGCGCTCGCGCGCCGCCTGCTCGGCCTGCTCGAGGGAGCCGTGGCGATCTGCCAGGCGGTCTGTCGCGAACATCCCGGTGGCGACCGTATTGACCGTGACTCCGTCCCCGGCCACCTCGTCGGACAGCGTGCTCAGCAGGCCGAGCGCCGCCATCCGGTTGGCGTTGGAGAGAGTGAGGCCGGGAATGGGCTCGCGGATCGAGCTGGAGGAGACGTTCACGATCCTGCCCCAGCCCCGCTCGCGCATTCCGGGAAGCACTTCCTCGATCAGGACACGCGGTCCCAGCACCAGGCTCCGGAAGGCCTCCTCCCACTGCTCGAGCGAGTTGTCGAGCGCCGCTCCACCCGGCGGCCCGCCCGCATTCGCGACCAGGATCTCCACCGGCCCGAGCTCATCCGCCACCTCGCCGGGCAGTCGCCGGACCCGCTCCAGGTTGCCGACGTCCGCGGGGAAGATGCGGACGTCCCCCTCCATCTCGGCCGCCGCGGCCTGCAGGGCCTCCTCGGAGCGGCTCGAGATGGCGACGCGCGCACCCTCGCGTGCCAGCGCTGCGGCGATCCCCCGGCCGATGCCCTTGCTCGCCGCCATGACCAGCGCGGTACGGCCCTCGATCCCTAGGTCCACCGCACCCTCCCCGGGCGGCGGTCGAGCCAGGCGCACCAGGCGGCGAACGCCGCCACGGCGATCGCCACGCCGAGCCAGTGGACGCCGGCCAGGACCGCGATCGCGCTCGGGATGCCCGCCAGCGCCGCGCCGAGCATGACGCCGCGAACCGGCAGGTGGAGCGCCCACGCGGTGATCGCGGCGCAGCCGAGCCAGGCCGCCGGCCCGGTGATCCAGCCCCAATCCTCGAAGAACGACTTCGGCAGGACGATCGCCAGGAGCAGCGAGAGGGCGGCGACGAGCAGGACCTGCGCGGCCGCCGCCCGCCAGAGGATCGAACGGTCCATCGCCGCCATTCTGGCAGCAGCGCTCAGCCGGTAGATTCGGCGGCGGTGTTTGTGGCCGCCGGTTGTGGCGAAGCCGTCATCCCGTCAACTTCGCAAGATAGGCGGCGTCGTCGGGCGGGAGCCCTGGGATCGACTGGCCGTCCCAGGTGATCCCGTCGGCCATCGCGACGAAGAGCTGCTCGCGGTCCTTCAGGCTGAGCTTCTCGAACCGTCCCAGGGCGAGGAAGGAGTAGAGCTTCGGCATCGCATCCCGCCAGCCGTGGTCGGTCCCGGGAATGCGGGTGAGGTCGTGGATCGTCTTCGGGGCGTCGCGGATGGGCTCCTTGAAGATCTGGGCGAAGACGGCGAAGTCGAGCTGAGCCTCGCGCCCGGCGGGCACCTGCAGCGTCTCGCCGGCGGGCTCGAGCATCCCCTGCTCGAACTCCTCGGCCGTCATCAGCAGGAGCCCGTCCGTCGGGCGCGGGTTGCACTCGATCATCACCAGGTCGTCCTTCGTCTCAATGAAGTCGAGGGACATCTGCCCCTCCCACTCGAGGTCCGAGCCGAGCTTCTCGACGGTCGGCAGCGTGTCGCTCGGGTCGACCGAGAGGAACTGGATGCCCGTGGAGTGCTCCCACTGCCGCGGCGCCCGGTAGGACATGTGGGAGGCGACCTTGCCGCCGTGCAGAGTGGAGTAGGTGCAGTGCATCGGCCCGCCGACGAACTCCTGGACGAGCCAGGGATTGGCCTCGGTGGGGTGGCAGTCGTCGAGCGCCAGGTGCCCCGCCAGCGGGCCGGTGTTCGTGAAGAGGCCGACGCCGCCGCGGGAGAAGGCCGCGCGTGCGAAGTACTCGGGGAACTCGCCGATCGCCTCCTTCAGCTGGTCCGGCGAGTGCGCCAGGACGGTGCGCGGCGTCCGAATCTCGAGGCGGTCGCAGAGCTCCTGGAAGGTGCCCTTGTCGTGGACCTGCGCGAGCGTCTTGAACGGCGGGGCGAAGAGCCGAGTCACCGCCGAGATCCGCTCGTGCTGGGCGGCGAGGTAGAAGACCTCCTCGAACATCGGCAGCACCACGTCGATCTCGTTCTCCCGGGCGATTCGCTCGACGTCGGCGGCGAACTCCTCCGGGTCGCCGGAAGGGGAGGCGGTGACGAAGTGGCCCGTGAGGAAGCGGGAGTGGTTCCCGGGAGAGTTCTCGTAGCTGTCGGTCGCGAACACCTCGTGTCCGCGGTCGCCGAGCTTGCGGATCGCGTCCAGGGCGAACGGCATCCGCGAACTGGTCACCAGCACCCTCACCGCCCGAACCCTATGGCCTGGCGAGGCTAGTGGCCGTGCCTGCGGTGCCTCTTCCTCTTCTTCTTTTTCGCCTGCGCGACGGGGGAGGTGACCGGGTCGCCGAGCGGCATGGTCGCGCTGATGTCGTCGAAGGTGACGGCACCGGCCGAGCGCTGGAGGTCGTAGAGGGAGGAGGAGGCGGTGAGCTGGAGGGTGTAGCCGCCGCCGGCGGGCGCGCGGCCGGCAACCATCTCCAGATCGCGCGAGATCGAATGGGTCTGGCCGTCGAGCGTGAGCGGGATCGGCGTCGCGATGTTGCCCAGGACCGTTCCGTTGCGCGGGTTGGCGAACTGCGCGTAGACCCAGGTCTGCTGCGGGACGGCGGTGCCGTGGTAGGTCAGGTGGAGATGGGGCGCGCCGACGACGTTCGCCGCGGCGCCCGGGCCGCCGATCGGCACGTTCACCGCGTTGGCCGCCTGTGAGGCGAAGATCAGGGCGCCGCTGCCCTGTCCGGGGGCGATCGGGAGCGTCCCGGAGCCGGAGCCGGAGAGGCTGCCCGCGGGCTTGAGCGGATACTCGCCACTGGAGCGCAGCTGGGCGTCGTCGGCGATCCAGGCGAATTTCGGCCCGGTGTCGGTGTCCGTGCGGCCGCGCAGATAGCGGTCGAACCACGCAAGCTGGCGCTGGTCCAGGTAACTCGACCCGGGCCCCTGCCCAGTCAGGCAGACGCCATGGCCGCCGCAGAACCAGAGCATCTTCACCGGGACCGTCTCCGCCGCCGTCCGGGCCCGCCGCTTCTTCCGCTTCCGAGCCCGGGGCTTCCTGGCCTTCGACTTGATCGCCGCGACGCGCCAGATGTTGTCGCGGATCTGGTCGAAGTTCCTGACGGCTTCATCCAGCGGGAAGAGGGTGTCCACGGTGCCCTGGATCAGCAGGGTGGGAACGTGGATCTGGTCGACCATGTCGGCCGGGCCGTGGGATGCCATCCAGTCGTAGTCCTCGGCACTCACGGTCCCCGTCGTCAGGCCGTTGCTGAAGATCGAATAGAAGCGCGGGTCCTGGCGGCCGGCCGCGCTGGCGGGCGCCGTGACCCCCCCGGGCAGGCTTCCCTCGATGCCGAGCGTGACCAGGAGCGAGCCCCAGCCGAACTTGATGTTGCGCTCCGGGAAGAGGCTGGTCAGCAGCGAGTGCCAGGCGATCGTCGGAGCGATCGCGTCGATCCGGTTGTCGATCGCCGCGGTGACGAGCTGGATGCCGCCGCCGTAGCTCGCGCCGGCCATGCCGATGGTCGGGTCGTTGGGCCGGGTCGCGCAGGTGACCGGCTTGCGGGCCTTCCGCTTCCCCGTCCCTCTCTGGCGGCGCTTCTTCTTGCCGGCCGTGCAGGACCGGTCGTGTCGCGCCTCCGGCTGCTTCGCGACCCAGTCGATCAGCGCCTGGACGTCCCGTCCCTCGTAACGGGGATCGTCGATCTGGACCGTGCCGCCGGACTGCCCGAAGCCGCGCGGGTCCCAGGTGAGGACGTTGTAGCCGTGGTCGATGAAGTTGTCGATGCCCGGTACCCCGAAGAGCGCGCCCGGGCCCGCGGTCCCATCACCGGCCGAATCCCCCGGTTGGCTCCAGCCGGGGCCCTCGAGGATGGTCGGGGCGGGCGAGCTCGCGCTCACACCCTTGCCTGGGAACCAGTGGGCGGCGATCCTGGTGCCGTCGAAGGAGGTGATGGTCACGTCCCGGGCGCTCGCCCCCGGCGCCCACGCCAAGGCAGCCGCGCCGAGCGCGGCGAAGGACACCAGCCCCCCAAGGGCGCGCCTCCACATAACCGCGCGACCGTAGCAACGGGCGCTCGAGCGGGCGCCGGTTCCCACGGCCCGGGCGGGCGCCCGGCAGCCGCCATAATCGGGCACTCCAGGGCGGTTAGCTCAGTTGGGAGAGCGCCTGCCTTACAAGCAGGAGGTCGCTGGTT
>AR_comb_assmDRAFT_10518539_pt1 | contig 12531 bp, 8 predicted proteins | sample ArasoioldDNA_FD_10543 | JGI IMG/M metagenome (IMG submission 10543) | reverse complement strand
TCACCCCCACATATTCTCCATACCAGCTCCCGCGTAATTCTAGAGCATCCTGCACGTCGAATGCCAAGATATCTTCTTGTTGAACCATAATATGATGGCTATCCTTGATAATTGTCAACATGACACGATATCGACCAGGCATCAGCAGATCGCCCGGAATATAGCATTGGCACTTAAAGAGTCCTACCGGCGATGGACTACGATGCCATCCCGCCTGCTCTGTGGGGCTGCTTGCGAAAGCTACAATACCCTGTTCGGTGACAAGTTGAAAATTCGGTTCAAGATATGCACCTAGTATAAAGTTCCAAAATTCGAACTCCAACACAAGCGGAGTTCGCATCGTGATCGAGTCAGCGGACTTGCCACCCTCAGGCTTTACGCAGATGCGGTGGATACGCACCTGGTCGTTCCCGGGCGCAGTTGTTGGGTCATGCCAGACTTGTTCTGTTTGACCGGAAACGATGGTTTGTAAGTATTTAGAAATGACTTGCGCTGGTTGCCCTTCATCTACCACTTGACCTTTATGGAGTCGTATGACTCGATTGCAGAGAATCTGTAAAGCAGCCATATTATGACTTACGAACAAAACCGTTCGTCCATTCTTCGCTTCTTTCCCCATCTGCCCTAAACATTTTTTTTGGAATGCAGTATCTCCCACCGCCAACACTTCATCCACTATCAGGATTTCTGGTTCAAGGTGAGCGGCTATTGCAAACGCTAAACGCATCTGCATTCCGCTGGAAAAGCGTTTTATGGGTGTATCCAAAAACGGTTCGATCTCAGAAAAAGCAACGATCTCATCGAACTTTTGATCGATCTCTCGTTTACGCATCCCTAGCATTGTTCCATTCATATAGATATTCTCGCGTCCGGTTAATTCGGGATTGAAGCCTGTCCCGATCTCCAGCAGCGATCCGACTCGACCATAAATTGTCGCTACCCCCGCACTCGGATGTGTGATACGTGAGAGTATTTTCAACAAAGTACTCTTACCTGCCCCGTTGGGACCGATAATACCTACTACCTCACCGAGTTTGACTTCAAAAGATACATCCTTTAACGCCCAAATCCATTCTTCACAAGATACCCACGGTGGGTATGCGTCTGTTGAAGAATAATACTTTGATAAAGGAGGCCGAATCAGGCGCGCGGAAATGGTCGCTGCCAATGTACCTCGCAACGTCTTGTACGGTTCTTTTTGTCCAAGGCGATAGCGCTTGCTGACGCCTTCAACGCAAAGAGCGACTGAATCTTTCATTTATATAATGTCCGCAAAGCTACATTCCATTCGGCGAAAGTAATATAACCCACTGATTAAAATTAACAATACGGTCACTGCCGAAACGAGGATCAGTTGCAGCGACGGCTGCGTTTGTCCCAACAAAGCCCAACGGAATCCCTCCACTACACCCACCATTGGATTTAGACCATAAAGCATCTGCCATCTTTCCGGGACTAAGCGACTAGAGTAAGCAATTGGTGTCGCAAACAGCCAAAACTGTAGCAAGAATGGTACTGCATGGCGCACATCTCGATATTCAACATTCAGCGCAGACAACCAGAGCCCAACAGCGAATGCCGAGATTATTGCGAGCAGGATAAAAAAAGGCAAGGTCCAAATGGCTTTTGTAGGGACGATGCCATAAAACAACATCATTCCGAACAAAACGACAAAAGCAATTGCTAAATCAACCAAACCCGTCAACACAGAGGCAAGAGGCGCAAACAAACGCGGAAAATAAATCTTAGTGATGATATTTTCTTGCTCGATCAAACTATTGCTGGAGAGCGATATAGAATTGGCGAAATAGATCCATGGGATCAATGCGCAATAGGTAAAAATTGGGTATGGCACGCCTTCCGATGATACACCAGCTAACATCCCGAAAAAAATACTGAAGACGACCATAGTAAAGAAAGGCTGGATGATTGCCCAAGAAGCTCCCAAAACGGTCTGTTTATATCGAATCTTTAGATTGCGCAATACCCAAAAGTAGAGTAGATCGCGGTACTCCCAAAGCTCAAATAGATCAAGGCGGATCCGGCTTTTGGGCGGCGCTATGATAATGACTGTAGGGCTGGTTCCCGCGATTTGAACTGATTCAGTCTTTGAATCTTGAACGAGTTGATCAGAGGAAGTCATCCAATCCCCCTACTTTTTTTCTTTTAGGTTTGACCCTAACATATCCAGTAAAAGACCTCTCACGGAATGTAAAATGATTCCTGTAAATAGGCTGAAAGTCCCCCCAAGGCATAGTGCAACACTGATGAATGTGTAACCTAAAGGGAGGATATGTGATTTTCTATATATATCAATAACTAGCTCAGCCAAGGTAGTTCCAGCTAGGATCAGAAAAAATCCTGTCAGCCCAAGAAATAAGAGTGGGCGATATTGACCTACTAACCGTAAAAGACCGTTTAACACAATCAAGCCATGCAACACAACAGGACGCTTTGGTTTTTCGAAATAATGAACGGTGATCGGAACCTCGACAATATTGAGCCTTCGCTCAGATGCGAGAAATTGCATTTCTGATTCCACAGAGAAACTTTTCGATTTGAATGTAATCGCATGGAGTGCATGGTTTGAAAATGCACGGAACCCGCTCTGGGAATCACTCAATTCAACTCCTGATACTTGCTCTGTCATCATATTGAACAGGCGATGTCCCCAAATCCGATGCGTTGGAACATTACTGGTATTCTGCAAATAACGCGATCCTACAACAATATCTGCCGTCCCGTCTAGAATTGGTTCAACCAACCGAACAATTTCTTCGGGAAGATGTTGGCCGTCCGCATCGAGTGTGATTGTCATATCGGGTTGCAGCTTACGGGCATAGCTAAAGCCAGTATTGAGTGCCACACCTTTACCTTGATTTCGTTCATGTCGTACAACGGTTGCTCCAGCCATTTCTGCGATTTCGGCAGTCGAATCGATTGATCCATCATCTACGACAATAATTTTGTCTGCTAGCTTTTGAGCTCTGAGAACTACACTGCCAATTAACCGTTCTTCATTGTATGCCGGAATAACAACCACCACTCGCCGACAATTCAATCTCTGGATAGTGGCTTCTTGCATGTTAGGATATGTCATTCTATCGATACGCATTTCAGACCTCCCACACAACTCATCAACGAGAGCAGAGCGACTTATCTTTTTTACATTCCTCGCTCATACTTGGAAGGGGCAAGCTCCGCCCATCCGACAAAAATGCGGATTACAGCCTTCACTTTTGATCTAATCTGGCAAAAATCCCGGATCAATGGCGAATGCTTGAAATATCGGGCTCTGATGAATAAGTACTTTATGAGGGTAGAAATCAGCGATGTGAGGTAACAAGAATACCCAACTGATTTAATACATTGAAAGTGGCAAGTTTTTGAATTAACCACTCTTAAATAACTAGTTCAATAGGGGAGCAGCTTTTCCTGAACAATATACCGCCCATCCATCAATGTTCAGCTTCTTCCTTACTCAGTTAAGATAACTTTTATTTCGTTAGCTTTCTTACATGACGCAGTAACTGACTAAAGGTTACTTTTATTATCTCTTTTGTCTATATTTATCTTGAAGCCGACTGGGAATCTCTGGCTATCTCCCAAGAATCCTGAAATGTTGAGTGATCCCAAAAGAATTAGCGGCCTAATAACTGAAATCAAAGCAAATGTTGTGAATGGGCGGATCGTCTTTGATGATCTGCTTTGTATGACTAACAAGATATAACAAATTTTGTGTGTAAACTTAACTACCCTAAATGAGAAATGGGTAAATCCTCCGTTCTATTGGCTACTACGGCATCCTCCCTGGTCATCTGCTTTTGCCAGTAACTCAACAGGTTTTGAACCATCACTCCAACAAATGGCACCGGATCAGCGAAGTTCAGATCGGCAAACACTTTGTTCCTTGTAAGATACGGCCCGATATAATCCCGCGGACGAATTTCTTCCAGATGATGGCGAAAGAGAGAATTGATCATGTCCGGCCAGAGGTCAATCCAATAGGTCCCTACTTTGTATTGAGTAACATCATTCTGTTGATTCAAAACAAGATCCTGATAGATGAGCCAGGGGAAATTCACGCCGGAGACAATCGCCAACATCCCTGAACGCGGCATTCTGCAATTGTTCTCGATCAGTTTTAACTGGCCATCTCTTGGATCCATTTTAAATTCGTTACTGAAATAGCCCCGGTAATTTGTGCGCCCCAAAAGTTCTTCTGTCAACTCTTCGACTTCAGGATATTTTTCAGTGCTAAATCCTACCCGGGCGATCCCAAATCGAGGTGGATTTTGCCTCAACTTCCGATAGAAAAACTTTCCCACCAGCTTCCCCTGGCTATTTACATATCCCTGCATTTTATATAAATTGTCATCGGGACCCGGTATGATCTCTTGCAGGATCATGGATTGGCCAATATTTAAGCAGAGTTTGAATCTCTCCCTCAGCTCATACGCATTATGAACCTCGAAGTTTTTCTTATGAAATCGGGAGGTGAATTCGAACGATCGGACAGGCTTGAGAATACATGGATACAATACTTTTGAAATTCTCTCGAGATCCTTGTAGTCGCTTAATGGAATGCTCTTGGGATGGGGAATATGATATTTTTCTGCCAGTGCGTACGTTTTTTCCTTCTCAACAAATGTACTTAGTGCTGTCCAGCTTGGAGTTGCAATTTTGTAATATTTTGAGAGTTTTTCCTTGTTTTTTGACAAAGCAATCGCCGGGCTATCGGCCGTCTCGAGAATGAGTGCTCCTCCCCATCGATGGGCATTTTCAATCAGGTATTCAATAAATTGCTCCTCATCATCAGGAATGGGACAATGCACTACTTCTGATACGTACCGCGATAACTGAGCGACATCTCGCTTTTCATATGTCATAGCGATTACATGAATATTCTTTTTTGCCAGTGCCCGAATGACAGCATATCCTGTCAAGGAACATCCAATCACGATCACCTTTTCAATCGACGATGTTTTGCCCATATTTGTCACTGGCATAAAATTTGATCTCATAACCGTACCTTCTTATCATTCTAAATCTTGCGAGGCCGATGATTTCAATCAGATTTTTCCAGGTATTTCCGCGAAAACATATTTGCTTGACTATTTTAGGGAAGACATTGGCAGGAATTGAATAAATATGCTTGCATCTCTCGTTGACAAAGCAAAAGCTTGATTAATTTATTTGCCATCTCCTATCTTGCTGAGCAGCGCCTGAAAGCTCTTCGTATGTGAGATAGCGTACAGATCAATATCTGAACAGCTGCGTTTGTCGCCATCGCGACCGATTGGTGGCTTACAGTAGCATATCCACACCTCGTCAGCATTGAGGTCAATGATGGGGTAAATTTATGCCTTGATTGTTCTTTGCTATCTGACCCCCAGGCTTATCGATTCTTCAGTAAACCCATACTTCGAGATCGCTTTTTCAAGCCCTTCTATACATATTACCATATTTTGGGCTAAGAGTTCCACTAGGATCATCAATTCTAATTTTGCGCGAGTTACCAATTATTTTTCATCCAGGATAACCGCGCTCCACCACTCAAACTAGTTCTCACTGCACTTAGAGAAGGTTTTCATGACCCACCTGATGCTAAACATGCTAGGGGGACTTCAGGTTTTGATGGGGGATGTTCCGATCCAATCGTTTGAATCGGATAAAGTTCGCGCACTTTTGGCTTACCTTGCCGTTGAGGCAAACCGTTCCCACCGTCGCGAAAGGTTGATCGGACTGTTATGGCCAGATAGCCCCGACGACGTCGCCCGGCATAGCCTGAGCCAAGCCCTGTTCAACCTGCGCCTGGTGCTCGGTGATCATACGGCCAAGCCGCCTTTTCTCCTCATTACGCGCGACGCCATTCAATTCAACCGTGAGAGCGACTATTCATTTGACCTGGATCAATTCAATGTATGCATTGATCTTTGGAAAACAAATCCCGCCCGGGAGAATGAAGATTTCACCATCCTCATCAGCCGGCTGGAGGAAATGAACACGTTATATCGCGGCGAATTTTTGCAGCAGTTCTATATCGAAAACAGCGTGGAGTTTGAGGACTGGATGTTGGTGCAGCGTGAGACTTTGCACCAGAGTGTGATGGAAGCGCTCACTTGCCTGACGAATGAGTACTCACTCCGTGCAGATATGCAAGGCGCGCGCCGCTGTGCGTTGCGGCAATTGGAGCTAGATCCGTGGCGCGAAGAAGCACACTGCCAACTCATGCGCGTGCTGGCTTTAGAAGGACAACGCAGCGCCGCACTCGTCCAATACGATACCTGTCGAAAAGTACTGGCTGATATGCTCGGGGTTGAGCCTTCCAAACAGACCCGCGAATTGTACGAGCAGATCCGTTCCGGGGGACTAAATCCAAAGGCTGATCTTCCATTCTCTGTTGAAGGCCATAAACTTCCTGTATCGCTCACCCCCTTCATTGGACGAGAGCACGAGCTGGCTCAGCTGGCTGTGCTCATCGCTGACGCTACGTGTCGCTGCATCACACTCGTGGGTCCTGGCGGCATCGGCAAGACACGTCTGCGTCCATTGAAGCAGTCCTTCCAGCCATCGCAGATGCAATTGGGCTTACTTTTTATGGGCCTGCTGATCCTAAAATGCAGCTGCTCCATTATTTGCGGGAAAAACAAATGTTGCTGCTCGTGGACAACGTGGAGCATCTGCTAGTGGAAAGTTCTCGTCGAGAGACAATTGCTGATCTTTTGGTTGAAATTCTGCAAGGCGCAGACCAGGTCAAGCTGCTGGTCACCTCCCGCGAAACGCTGAATCAACAGGGGGAATGGCCCTTCGAAGTCAAAGGCCTAGCCTTTCCGGAAGTTGGGCAGGACGATGGATTGAAGGAATATGGAGCAGTGGCTTTGTTCGTCCAGCGCGCTCAGCGAGCTCATCCAGGGTTTCAAATGAATACAGACGACAAAACTGGCATCGCTCGCATCTGTCGCCTGGTCGAAGGCATGCCGTTGGCGATCGAACTATCGGCCACTTGGGTGAGGATTTTATCTCCTGCAGAAATCGCAACAGAGATCGAACACAGCCTCGATTTCCTGGAGGCATCCATGCGAGATCTACCAGAACGACATCGGAGTATGCGTGCCGTATTCGATCATTCCTGGAAAATACTATCTTCTGATGAAAAAGGAGTGCTTGGCAAACTCTCGGTCTTTCGGGATGGATTTCAACGTCCGGCCGCGGAACAAGTGGCAGGTGCTTCGCTGCCGGTCTTATCGTCTTTGGTAATCCGGTCACTTCTACGGCGTACAGGAACTGGTCGCTATGAACTGCATGAACTGATTCGTCAATACGCGGCCCTTAAACTGGCCGAAGATCCGCATGAGTTGCATGCAGTCCAAAAACAGCATAGCCTTTATTACCTGGGCCTGCTGGAGGGAAAAGACATAGATCTAAAGAGCAAGTATCAGAAAGAAGCGCTGGTCGAACTGACGGGGGAGATAGATAATATCCGGGTGGCCTGGGATTGGTCTACTACAAACCAAAATTTCATTCCCCTTTACCAGGTCTCCGCTACCTTTGCCTACCTTTTAGGATTGCGCAGCTGGTTCAAAGAGGGAGAGGAGATTTTTCAGAAAACGGCCAATGCACTGCGAGCGAGTAACCCGAGATTCGAGGCGGACGCCATGCATCAAGTTGTCTTGAATGCGATGCTCGCACACTGCGGATACTTCAAGTTCCGGCTGGGCAGGGCCGAAGAGGCGTATACTATTCTGGCACCCAGTGTCGATTTTTTACGAAAGAGAGATGATCTTCCTTCAGGCAATTATTTCCTTTGGTATTTGGGCGTTGTCTATTGGGAATTGGGAAGGTTCTCTGAGGCAATGGAATGCGCACTGGAAAACCAGATATTAACGAGAAAATCAGGAGAGCGCTGGCATGAAGCGCTGGCTATCATGCTTCTTGGATACGTTACGCATGAACAAGGAGCCTACAAACAGGCCAGTCAGTATCTGAATGAGGCGGTAGCCATCATGCGACAGTTGGGAGATCCAAGTATGACGGCGCATTTCCTCAGCTATTTGGGTCGGAGCCTGCAGGCACTGGGGGAATTCAGTGAGGCAGAAAAGGTGCTGCGAGAAGGCCTGGAGCTTTCGCGGGAGATAGGGTACCACTTTGGAATGGGGCTGGCTCTGCATGCCCTGGGGCAGGTCGCGTATGCTCGAGAAAACTATGCAGAGGCCCGTGCGCTTTTCTCGGAATGTGCCAGCCTGCTTCGGGAAATAGGCGATCCTCACCGCCTGTCTCTGGCGTTGAACCGTCAAGGCTTGAATTCACTCGCACTCAACCAAGACGCCGAGGCGCAAAGCTCTTTCCATGCCGCGCTGAGAATGGCATATGAAGGCGGCCTGATGCCTTCTGTGCTCGATGCCCTGACGGGCTTGGCTGCGGTGAAGACTTGCCAGGAGGCCAGCGAAGGAACACTTGAGCTGATCATATGCGTTCTTGAGCATTCGGCTACCACGCAAGAAACGAAGAATCGGGCTACACAGCTGCGAGAGGAACTGGAAGCCAAGCTTTCCCACGAAGAGATTGAAGCGGCTGAACAACTAGTCAGATCAAAGAGCTTGGATGAGGTTGTGCACCAGATTCTGGGCAGTGCCTAATTGGACATTGTGAGCCAGATGGCACCTTGCTTTCTCCATGCAACGATCACAGATCAACTTCGTCCTATATTGAAGCGCCTCTGCCAGATGCACGGATCCGACCCCTTCACACCCCGCTAAATCCGCAATCGTTCGCGCTAGCTTGAGAATGCGGTGATACGCTCGCGCCGATAAATTGAGCTGAGTCATTGCCGCCTATATCAGCCAGAATACCAAGGGTGGAACATAACGACTTATTAGCTCATGGAATCCGACCATCATTAAGGTATGGACAAAAAGACATATGCTTCTCAGTTGATATTTCCCCATAATTTAGCCATCGCTAAGCTGTTACAAGGAAACACCGTTTTCCGTTACCGTAATGCTTGTTATTCTCCCAAAAAGCCAAAATAAAACATCAACTTACGCAAACAATCCTACTAGTTTTTATTAGGAACGTAACTTTTCTCACAAAAGTCATTACACTATCATTAGCAAAAGGTTAAAACCTCAATTCTCGCGCCTTCGGACAATACCTTCACTATGTTCAGGCTTCCCACATATCTGACAAGGGACACTCGGCATGGACGGGTTGGTTATATTTATTCACTTATCTCATCTGTCTTTGCGGCCATAATGAAGTCATTTTTGTGCAAACCTTTTATCATATGTGACCAAAATTGAAGTGTGACCTTGCCCCATTCGGTAATAATAAGTGGATGATGATCCTCTTCTTCGGCAATTGCACCGACTTTATTTGTAAATTCCAGAGCCTGGGCAAAGTTTTTGAATTTGAAGACCTTCTCCAAACGCTTCATCCCCTCTATTTCCCTTACCTGCCAACCTGAAACTTGAGCTAACAAATCAGCGATCTCGGCGTCCGTGAGTGCCGGCTCACCCTTACGACAGGCAACACATTTTCCAGTTGCAAGATTTTCCATGCCATTACCTCCACATTCTATCAACCGATAACCTGAAGACAATCCGCAGTTGAATCTGCAATGTAGTATAAAAATACTACAGGAATTTCCAGGCTATGGAGCTCAACCGATGAAAATATTGCGGAAAGGCATGCTAAGATAGATCAGCTCGACCTCATCATGCTCGACCTGCAGATGCAAGTCATGAACGGGCGTTTGCTCCTGCGGGGATATTCTTCATGTTATCTTACCCACCTCCGACAACCAGAAAGCGATGGAATTCTGAAAACAATACAGCGCATCGATCTTTTATCGCAAACCCATCTTCACTGTGGATCTTGGTAATATTGTCTGAAATCTCTGCCAGGAATATTTGAATTAATGAGTCACAAGCTTGCCAGGCATACCTGAACTGGCTGCTGGGATGGATCCATCTAATAAAATAAACCCGGATTATTTGGGTTCAATGTTTGTATCCGAAGGTGAGGCTGACTTTTCTTCGGAGGAACTATTAAAGGAATCACGAAAAGACTTGATTCCCTTCCCCATCTCTCCCATGGTTTTTGCCAGGCGACCCGGTCCAAAAATCAGGACAATAATCACCAATACAATTAGAAGCTCAGGCATACCAATGTCAAACATTTTATAATCCTTTCACAGGTAAAGTGTAAATCCATATGGTGAGACAGGGATTAAATGCACAGTCTGGCAAGTCATAATTTTTGTTACTTTGCCAGACTGATTTTTTATCTATTCACCAACTCAACGCTTGCGTGAGATTCTCCAAATCCCCTGGTGAACGAAGGTGAACTCTCAATACCTTCCGTCCGGCTTCAATGAGCGCTTCATAATCGCCTAAGGCTTGTGCCCGAATCAAAGTCCCAAAAGTTAAACCTTCGGTTGGTATTTCTATGTTGGTTTCCGGCTCGGCGGTGATCTGAATAAATAACGCATTCCCGGGTCCACCTTTGTGGAATTGACCCGTCGAATGCTGGAAGCGCGGGCCAAAACCGGCCGTAACAGCATTACCTGTTTTGGCACGGATGGCAGTGCGCATCTGCTGGAGGATTTGGATCATCTCATCATTGCGCGGCAGATAGGCATTAATAGCCACATAGCCTCCCGGTTTCGCTTTCGAAAGGAAGCCATTGAGAATATCAGGAAGATTTGCACCATTGATCCCTGTCGAAGAATATACCCGGAAACCATCTCCCTGCCAGGCGGGTTCACCTTCATTCAGGGTGCCATTTTTCTGATAATCGGCAATTCTGGCTTTGGTGATTTTCTTGCTGGTCTCGACGTTCGGCTGATCGAAGGCGTTCACGCCAATGACAGAGCAGGCTACGGCAGTCGCGATCTCCCACCGATACATCTCAGCCCCCACTTCATAAAGATCCAGGATCACAAACTCGACTACTGGATGACCCGCAGCCTGAAGTGACTTCGTTGCACCCTCCAATTCACCGGTCTGCTTAAGATAGACGAACAGGCGATCGCTTCCATACACGCTGGGATCGCCAAGCGGCTCGAGCGGAACCGGCAGAATTCCCTTTCCGTTCTTACCACTGGACTCGGCAATGATCTGCTCGATCCAGCCGGCAAACGCGACGAGAGGCGCGTCTGCCAGGATTGTCAGCTTATCGCGGCCCTGGAGGGCGGATTCGCCGATGACGGCGCCCAGCGCCAACCCAGGATTGCGTGCCGCGGGAACACTCCGTCCCTGCATCTCTTGCTCCTCGACCGAGGCCGGTTTGACACCATCCAGCCCCCCTGGAGCCGCATAGCACTGGGCACGCATCCATTCGGCGCGGCCAATCAATCGCTCAAGGTCGAACCCCATCAACGCGGCAGGGACAAGGCCAAAGTCTGTCAGCGCGGAATAGCGCCCACCAACTTCGGCATCGGCGAAGAAGATCTTTCTAAAATTATTTTTACGCGCTAGAGCTTCGAGGGAGGTCCCGGGATCGGTGGTAACCATGAAACGCGAGCCATCTCCGTTACTGAGCTTCCAGAAATAATCAAAGGCAGCCATGACCTCGGCTGTACCGCCCGATTTACTGGCGACGATATATAGTGATTGGTCTGGCGGATAATGGTCTCCCGTCACGGATACTTGCTCGGGATCAGTCGAATCCAAAATGGCCAGCGAAAGCGGGGCATCGATTTTTGCTGCCGCCAGAAGAGAGCTTAGCACTTCTGCCGTCAGTGATGAACCTCCCATGCCCAGCACAAGCACACGTTGGATGCCTTCCTTGTGAATCTCATCAGCAAAAGCTTTATAGGATGGAATCAAGTCGCGTGCCTTAAGAGGCGAATCCATCCAGCCCATGCGGATCTTGACCTCTGCCTGCCCGGCAGGATCGGTCGTCCACAAGGTAGGGTCGTGGGCCCATAAGCGCGTGTGAACCGAGTCCGCCTCCAGCTGGTTGATCCGCAGAGAAACAGAATCCGCCAGGGCTCCAAGCGAAGAGACGTCTGCTTTCCTGCGTTCTTCTATCGTGTTGAGTAACTGGTCGAACGCTTCGGCAAATGCCTTTACCCCTTCATCCTCCAGCTCCTGGGTGACCTGATCCATCGAGATGCCTGCCGCCTCCAGTTTTTCCAGGTCCTCGTGCGCTGTATCGAGCTCCCGCGTGATGGTGATCTCGGCAACGCCGTGATCTTTGAAGGCTTCAAGGGTTTGAGGCGGGACGGTATTGACAGTCTCTGGCCCGATCAGGGTGTCGATATACATCGTGTCAGGATAGGCAGGATTCTTTGTACTTGTACTCGCCCACAACGGCCGCTGGATGTGCCCACCCTTAACCTTGAGATTTTCCCAGCGCCGGGTGGAGAAGACTTTTTGGAACTCATCATAAGCGAGCTTTGCATTGGCAATCGCCGCTTTCCCGCGCAAGGGTGAATCCTCGGGAAGTTTTCCATCAATTTTGGTATCCACCCTCGATACGAAGAAAGATGCCACCGATGCAATATGATCGATTGGATGGCCAGCC
>AR_comb_assmDRAFT_10821629_pt1 | contig 12533 bp, 5 predicted proteins | sample ArasoioldDNA_FD_10543 | JGI IMG/M metagenome (IMG submission 10543) | reverse complement strand
GAAAACCGGCGTACCCGAAAGGGTACCGGGGGTTCGAATCCCTCCCTCTCCGCCATGTCTTTTGTTATCAATAAGTTGTAAACTGTGATACCTACACTGATTCCGATGGGTATACTTTTTAGGGTTCCCCCGCTCCCAAGGAGCAGTGAGGTATGCCCGAAAAATGGCGTGATATTGCCGGGTACGACGGCGTCTACCAAGTCTCTGATCTGGGGCAAGTCCGAAACACTCAAACCAGCAAAATCCTCCATCCCACCAAATTAAAGAACGGGCGGATTTACATCACTCTGTCCAGTGACGGCTTCCAGAAGAAATGCACCGTACATAGCCTGGTCGCCGACGCCTTCCTCGGGGACTGCCCTTCCGGGCACGAGATCACACACAAAGACGGCGACTACGCCCACAACGAATTGGCGAACCTGCAATACATTTCCCGCCAGGAGAGTCAAAAGCGGTTCGTGATGTTAACCGGTGGGTATTCGGTAAACCTGACGAAACGCGTGCAGACGGAAAGCGGGCTGCGATACTGCCCCGTCGTCGAATCCCCAAATGGCCGGGTGAAACCGGATCACGTTCTCGTAAACGGCAAGTCAGAAAAGCACTTGGAAGGCGCGTATTACTTGGAATGGCGAGAGAAGGGCAAGAGGGTCCGACTGTCCGTTGGCAAAGACGCGCAGGAAGCGGCCGCACGTCGCCAACGCAAGCAGGCCGAACTCAACGCAGTCGAAAGTGGAGTTTCGGTGTTGCCCGAGAACGGGAATGGACAGCGATCCGTCGCGGCTGCCGTGGCGCAATTCCTGGAAGAGACGGAACTCACGAAAAAGCCGAAGACCCTGGCGGCGTACACGACGGCGCTCAACTACTTCACCGAGTCCTGCCGCAAGCTCTACCTGCACGAGATCGAGCGGCATGATCTGCTCAAGTTTTCCAGCTTCCTCCGCGATCAGAAGAATCAGTCACCGCGATCGGTCTACAACAAGTTCGAAACGGTCATGGCCTTTCTCAAGGCGAACGGGATTCGTGGACTGGTCGGCAAGAACGATTGGCCGCGTTACACCGAGGAAGAGCCGGAGATGTACGAGCAGGAAGAACTGGACAAGCTCTACAAGGCCTGCGATGACGAAGAGCAGCTCTGGTATGAGTTCTTCCTGATGACTGGGATGCGAGAGCAGGAGGTCATGTACTGCTACTGGTCCGATGTGAACTTCGCGGCCTCAACGGTTCGAGTCAGCCACAAGCCTGATCGGAATTGGACCCCGAAGGCCTACAAGGAGCGCGAGATTCCGATTCCGGTAAAGCTAGGGAAGCGACTGAAGGCATGGAAGGCGAAGTCTGACAAGGGCTGCAATCTGGTGTTTCCCACGTCTGGATGCAACCCGAAGTTGGATTTCCTCGATTGTCTGAAGGAGTGTGCCGAACGTGCGAAGCTCAACAAGGAGGATTTCTGGTTGCACAAGTTCCGGGCGACATTTGCAACTCGCTGCCTATGGGCAGGAGTGGATTTGCGGACGGTGCAGCAGTGGCTTGGGCATTCCGACATGGAGTCGACGATGCGGTACTTGAAGCCTTCGCGGAGCGAGAAGGTCAGGGAAAAAGTTAATGAGATTTTTCAGTAAGAGTATTCGAATCCGGACAACCCACATTTTGAGGTCAAGGAGCGTACTTGACGATATTCTCGCCGAATCAAACAAGCGAAGTTCATCAAGCGAGTAATTTCCTGAGCAAAGAAAGCGCAGACACCTGGATAGTAAGGATGATCAACGCAGATCTGGATTGCGCAGAGAGATTTCTTCGGAGCTTTGTGTTTTAAGAAGCGAATTTGGAAAGCCGCAAGATAATACTCTTCGATGCTGTGGGGAGACGATGCAACATCAACTGATGCTGAGCCAGGATACGATAATTTGCGTGTTTTCTCGAGCGGAGAGTCACTTGACTTTCGTGCCAAGCAGCTTGGCTTTTGCAACCGCTTGCTGAGCCTCTTTCTCCTTGCCAACGGCGGAATATGCTTTCGCGAGTAAATGGAATACCTCTGCATAGTTCTTTCCTTGCGTTTTCGAAAGCGCCTCCAGCGATTGAATAGCGTCCGCAAAGTTTTGGTCGGATATGTGCGCCTTTGCTAATCCAATTTGCGCCTCCACATTCTCGGATTGGAGCAGCAACGCCGCTTCAAATTGGTCTTCGGCAGCTTTTGCATCTTTCAGCTCCAAATAAACGTTGCCAAGTAACAAGCGCGCTTGAAGTTGCCCAGGAACCCGTTTCAAGCTTGCTTCCAGCGCATCTCGTGCGCCGGCAGGATCACTAGCCTTCGCCAGCGCCTCTCCCGCATGAAGTGACGCCAGTGCGTCATCGGGCCGAATCGCTATTGCACCTTTCAGATGCTGCGCTGCCAGAGTGTAGTCCCCAGCCTGCAATTCCAGCTCACCGAGTTGACGCAAAGCTGTCGGGGACTTGGGATCGGATTCGAGCACTTTCTCCAGAGCTCTGCGCGCATCGGCAGGACGATCGTCCTCCAAAGCCATCATCGCCGCGTGCAACAGATTTTGTTCTCCGATCTTATCTTTTGGATCTGGCAGAGAAGACACGCTTCCAGTCGTCTCCGATTGAGGGGCATCTTTGGATGTTTCCCCCTGAGTCTCTTTTACTCGCAGTTCAGCCAACATCGCCCGCGAGTTCTCGACACGTGTGTCAGATGGCTCGTATTGGTTGTTTGTCTCGGCGGCATCCCGGTTCAAGTCGTAGAGCTCAGGGCGCGGGGCCTCGATGAATTTGAACCCCTCCTTTCGCACGGAGCGCAACGGAGCCCAGCCGAATCGTAGTGGGTAATCGGTTTCCCCAACTACGGGCCGACTAACGTCACTTTTCCCCAACAAGTAGTCCCTCAACGACTCTCCGTCGCTCTTCCCCGGTGCCGCGGCTCCAGCCAGATCGAGCAGGGTCGGAGCGATATCCACGGTCCGTACTTGTGCCGCGACGGACGTGCCTGAGCTCTCTCGTCCCGGCAACTTGACGATCAATGGCACGTGCGTCGTCGAGTCATAGAGGAAGATGCCATGAGTGTCTTCCCGATGCTCTCCGAGGCCTTCGCCGTGATCACCGACCACAACAATCAACGAGTTCTGATACGTGCCGCTCGTTTTGAGATGTCCGATGAAGTGCGCCAACGCGGAATCGGCATAGGCGATCTCTCCATCGTAGAGACGATCTTTGTAGGTTTGAGCGAAGGGTGCGGGAGGTTCGTAGGGATCATGCGGATCATACAGATGAACCCAGACGAAGTGCGGGCCCGCAGGATGCTTGGCCATCCAATTCTCGGCATGTGAGACGACATCCATGCCGCGGCGCTCCACGCGCCCCCATCGCGATTTGGTCGGGGGGTGTTCCGGAAAGTTGTCGTAGAAATCGAAGCCTCGATCAAAACCCGGGGCAAGACTCTTGCTGTCGAGAATCACCGCGCCGATGAATGCGGCCGTGTGATAGCTCCGAGTTTTCAGCAACTCTGCGATGGTCTGATATGCACTCGCCAGAGGTACGGCGAAATCCGTCACACCGTGCGATCCCGGCAGGAGTCCGGTAAGGATGCTGGCATGAGACGTGTTTGTGATAGGGCTAGGAGTGAAAGCGTTGGTAAACCGCACGCCGTCTTTCGCCAAAGCATCCAGAGCCGGTGTGGATCCGTTCGCGTAACCATAGCAGTGAACGTGATCGGCGCGCAGCGTATCGATCGTGATCAGGAAGATATCCGGAGCTGGCGGTCTTGGTGGCTGCGTCGACCTGGCAGCCGACAAGACTCCGGAGAGGAAAAGGCCCACAACGACGACACGAGGCTTCACAGGTTCATCAGCGTAGCACAGCAACATGGCGTTCGGCACTGAACCCACTTGTTAGCATGCTTGACCGAACTCTTGGAATAAGGAGGGCATTCTGGGCCAATTGGCGATGAGATGAGCGGCTTGGAGCCCATCAGCGGCGGAGGATATAATCCCTCAAGAGCTTCGCCTCGTCCAGCTCGAAGCACCAATGGGTTCCAGATATTTTTCTCACATCGTTTTCAGGTGCTTATTCGGTTTTGTGCTCTCTTGCGCGTCGGGCTCTGTCTTACTGGCGCAGAAGGCGGTAACGCGACCATCGCCGCCGCCCAATCTGCTCTTGGTCACCATCGATACGCTGCGTCCGGACCATCTGCATTGCTATGGCTACGATCAAATCCAGACTCCCAGCATCGACTCGCTAGCATCTGACGGGATACGTTTCGAGCAGGCCTACACTCCTATTCCCATTACATTGCCGTCGCACACCGTTATGCTCACCGGGACGTATCCGATGATGAGTGGCATGCATGATTTTAGCGGGAATAACCTGAATCCTGAACAGGCCACACTAGCGGGCGTGCTCCGCGCACGCGGGTACGACACGGGTGCTGTGATCGCGGCGGCGGTTCTGGACCGGCGTTTTGGCCTGAACCATGGGTTTGACTTTTACTACGATCACTTCAATTTCAGCCGTCTCGCGGAAAGCAATCTGGACTTCATGGAGCGGCCTGCGAATGAGGTGATCGATCAAGCTCTGAAGTGGCTCGCCAAACCGCGGCAGCGTCCATTTTTTTTGTGGGTTCATCTTTACGATCCACATCATCCCTATCATCCGCCCGCACCGTTCAATGAAACATACAGGGCGAATCTTTACGATGGGGAGGTTGCGTTCGCGGATACTCAACTAGGCCGGCTGCTGGCATACCTGAAGCAGCGAGGGATGTATAACCGCACTGTGATTGCCCTGAGCGGAGACCACGGTGAAGGGTTGGGGGAACACGGAGAGAAGACGCACGGATTCTTCATCTATAACACGACGCTTCACGTCCCGCTGATTCTCAAGCCATCTGCGGAGATTAAGTTCACGAATCGGGTTGTCAAAAAAGACGTTAGCCTCGTGGATCTGATGCCCACGCTGCTAGGAGTTCTCAACGCTCCCATTCCAGCGAAGGTGCAGGGGAAGAATCTAGCCGCGATTGTGCTGCGCGGCGGCGAGATTGAGACGAGCCCGTTGTATTCGGAAACATACCTGCCGCGGATTCACTTCAATTGGAGCGAATTGCGAGGCTTGAGCACGGGGAATTATCACTTCATTGATGCTCCAAAGCCGGAACTTTATGATCGGGCGAAGGATCCCGGAGAATTGCACAATCTTTATGCCGATAAAGATGCCGTCGGCACAGAGATGCGCGGCCAACTCACCGCGACGGTGCGGCGCTATACGACGGAACATGAGATGGCGCAGAAGTCCACATTGGACCCGCAACTGGCCGATCGCCTGCGATCGTTGGGATACACGGCGTTTGCGTCCGGTGAAGATTCGCCGGTCAGCGACCGCAAGCTTCCCGACCCTAAGGACCGCATTGGGGTGTACGAGACCGTCAGTGAGGCGATTGCCGACAGCCAACATGGGAAGTATCCAGAATCGATTGAGAAACTGAAATCGACGCTCAACACGGAGGAGAACTCGGTTCCGATTCATTACCTTCTCGGCTTGAATTACTACCGTACGAAGGATTTTGCCAATTCGGTGGTTGAATTCAAGAAGGCGCTGGAACTAAGCCCCAACTACATGCTGGCAGTCTTCAATCTAGGGCTGGCGAGTGCGGCATTGGGAGATGACGCCGAAGCGATCAAGTATCTGAAACGAACCCTTGAACTGGATCCAACGAATTTTGGGGCAGCATTCGACCTTGGGGCAACGTATCTCCATCAGAACATGATTGAGGAGAGCACCGCGGCATTCCGTCAGTCGGTTACGATCAATCCGGATTTTGCGCCGGGGTACCGGGCGCTGGGCGAGATGCTGGTGTATCAGGGAAAGGTCGATGAGGGATTAAAGCAATTGCACACTGCGGCGCGGCTAGCGCCCAACGATCCCCGTATCCATGAATCGCTTGCGAAGGCGCTTGAAGCGAAAGGGCTGCACGTCGAAGCGAAAGAAGAAATGCGAAAGGCTCAGGAGGCTGCTAGGTGAAGGGCCGCACAATCTGCGCAGTCGCGATCAGCCTGATATGCGGCTCGGGAACGTTCGGCCAGTCCTCACACGGAACCTCCGCGAAAGCGCCGCCTAAGACGGATGTCCTGCTGATCACAATCGACACGTTGCGCGCGGATCATATTGGGGTTTATGGGTACAAGCGAGCCGAGACTCCGACGATCGACGGATTGGCGCGATCCGGCCTGCTGTTTGAGCACGCTTACTCGCAGGTTCCGCTCACGCTGGCGAGTCATACCAGCCTGCTCACAGGTACTTATCCATTTCACAACGGAGTCCAGGATTTTACGGGGATTCCGCTCAGCCCGAACATCCGCAGCGTGGCGCAAGCGCTCGAGGCGCAGGGATACGATACTGCCGCCGTGGTGAGCTCTTATGTTCTCGACCGTAGTTGGGGACTGGATCGGGGCTTCAAACTGTATTACGACGTATTCAAGGGCAGCAGCTTCTTGGAGAACGATCCTGGGCTGGTTGAGCGGAAGGCAGGCGATAGCGTTGATCAAGCCCTAAAATGGCTGCGGCGTCCGCGCAGCAAGCCTTTCTTCCTCTGGCTTCATTTATACGATCCACATAGCGGGTACAATCCCCCGGAGCCCTTCCGAAGCCGATTTGCCGACGCCCCGTACGACGGCGAGATTGCGTATGCCGATCACGAATTAGGAAGGCTGATCGCATATTTGAGACAACGTGGCCTTTACGATCGCATGTTGATTATTGTTGCCAGCGATCACGGCGAGTCGCTCGGGGAGCACGGAGAGAAGGAACATGGTTTTTTTGTCTATCATTCAACGCTGCATGTGCCTCTTGCTGTGAAACCACCGCTGGTGAGCGGGTTCAAGCCCCATGCTGTCTCCGATCCAGTACCGATTATGGGGATTGCGCCGACGATTCTGAGTACGCTCAAGCTGCACGATCCGATTGAGCGGCAGTTTGAAACGGAAAGCCTGCTGGCGACGAAAAGTTCGGATGCGGCACCCGTGTACAGCGAGAGCTTCTATTCGTTCAGTTCTTTTGGCTGGAGTCCGGTAAGGACCGTCAATAATCGTTCATATCAATTTATGGAGGCGCCTAAGCCCGAGTTGTATGACCTGCGCAATGATCCGGAGCAGAAGCGGAACCTGATTGCAGAGCTGCCCGCGATATCGTCTGTATTGAGTGAACAACTGAAGAGTCTGGTCGCGCGTTATCTACCCAAGGATTCTCCCTCTAACTCTGCCTCGCAACTCGACGAAGCAGCGATCGAGAAACTCCGCGCCTTGGGATATATGGCGTACCGGTCACCGGTTTCGGCGGAAGCGCTGGCGGCTGGCTTGAGCGATCCGAAGGACAAGATTTCGGATTTCAATACTCTGCTGGACGGAATCGACGCCGGCAAGCTCGGTGACCTCGATCGTGAGCGAAAGCTGCTGACTCAGGTGCAGGAAACGAATCCCGATATGTACTTGATTCCTTTCCTTCTGGGAGAAGCTGAGTTGAAGGCCGGGAACTGGAGAGGCGCACAGGAGGTGCTGGAGCGGAGCCTTAAGCTGAATCCCAACTTTGACCAGGCTATGACGGCACTGGCAAGGGCATTTCATCAGCAGAATCAAGATGAGCAAGCGCTGCAATGGGTTGAAAAGGCGATCGCGGCTAATCCCAAGAATCTGAGGGCGTGGTACCAAAAGGGTTGGATCAGCGTGAAGGCAGATCCGGAGGGGGCGGCGGTTGCATTTGAAAAGGCACTGGAAATTCAACCGGGATTCGCCATGGCGCACCGAGATCTAGGCATGATCCTGCTGCAAAAGGGCCAGTATAAGGAGGCAGTTGCTCACCTGGAACAGGCGGCCGAACTGGGGCTGGCGCATGCAAAACTGTATAACTTTTTGGGAATTGCCTATAGCCGGACGGGGCGTTATCAGGACGCCGTGAAGGTATACACCAAAGCCTTGGACAAGGAACCAGATTTTGCGGAAGCACATCTGAATCTGTCTTATGTGTATGAGAAGCTGAATCGTCCGCAATCCGCCCGAGTTCAGTACGAGGCTGCGTGCAAGCTGCAGGCGGATCTCTGCCAATACGAGCCTGGAAAGGCGCAATGAGGGTTATTGCTGGCGCAGCGATTGCAGCTTAGTGAGTAGTTCGCGCGCATGCGGCGCGTAGGGGCTGTCGGGAGACAGCTTCAGGAACGACGACAGCTCCGCAATGGCTTCGTCGTGTCTGCTCTCCTTAACGTACAGGTTGACCAAAGCGAGATGGGCATTGGCGAGCCCGGGGTCGTCATTCAGAGCCGAGCGAAACCGCTTTTCTGCCTCGCGCGTATTTCCTTTCCTGACCAGCACGGATCCCATCAGGAACTCGCCAAGTCCTGATTGAGGCTGTCGCTTCAGACCTTCTTCGATGGATTCCGTTGCCTCTTTCAGGCGATTGGTTAGTAGGTACACGTTTGCCAGATTAAAGTAGGCATTCGCATCGGCATGGTTTTCGACGATGACTTTTTTCAACTGAGCTTCCGCGTCGTCAAATCTCTGCTGCTCGAGATACAGCGCCGCCAGGTTATTGCGGGCAGCGTACATTGCGGGTGCGACGGCGAGCGCTTTTTCGTAGTGGTCGATGGCTTCCTGATGTTTGCCTTGGCGCTCTGCCTTGGTGGCCTTTTCGTACTGTTTCGTGGCCTCTTTGGAGAAGTTGTTGGCGAGGGCGGATTCGTCCACCATGCTTGGGTTGGCGCCTTGCACCGTGGGTTGCCTGGATTTCCCCGTTTTGTCTTCGGGAATCAATTCAATCGGCGGCACGTACACGGTGTGTTGAACCGATGAATTGAGCGAAACTCCGATGTCGATCGCGCGATAGCCTTCCTGGTTGATTACGATGCGATAGAGATTGGCAGGGACATCGACGAAGGAAAACTTTCCTTCCCCATCTGAATATGTTTCTCCGGCCTGAGCGCCACTTCGTTCCAGTCTCACCAGAACGCGCATCGGCGGCGGACCTAACCGCGTCACTCTTAACTGACCGACAATCGTGATCGTATCGGTCGTTTGTTGCGCTTGAAGAAACGGACATAGGAGACCGCAAAGAAGCGGGTATCGGAGTCCGCGGCTCAGCGCGCGAACGAAGGAGAAGGAAGGGATCCGTCGCATCAGAACACCTCGTGGGAAAATAATAAGCCGGAACCAGTCTGATGCAACCGGTTCCGGCCGATTTCTTACACTAGAAGCTCAACTTCAGCCCGAACTGCATGTTACGTGCGTTGAAAGTACCACCAGCCTGTCCGAACGTCGTGTCGCGAACGCTGTCGTGAAATTGGCCCTCCGCACCGGGCAGTTTGAAATTGGTGTGATTCAGGATGTTGAAGCTTTCCACACGGAATTCGAGTTTGACTCGCTCGGTAATCCTGAAATTCTTGAAGACAGATGGGTTCCACTCCATGAAACCCGGCCCCGTGAACGTGTTGCGGCCAAGGGTTCCGGTGTTTCCAGGAGCCGGCCTCTGGAATACGCAACCAGTGTCGTTGTAGCAGAAGTTTCCGCCCCATCCATTGGCCCACATGTCATGTGTGGCCCCGCTGAAGTTGGCAAGTGAGGAATCGGGCCGATCATTGGCTTCGAAATCGTTGTTGTAATCACAACTGCCTCGCGAGCCATGGCAGAAAGGTTCCCAGTGCGCTCCCGTTTGATACGCGATTGTGCCGTTCAGCTGCCACCCTCCCAAAACTGCTTCCGCGATCCCGCCGTGGTTCTTGAAGAATGGAAGCTCATAAACATAATTCATGGTGAACCTATGACGGATATCGAAGATGGAATTGCCCCGGTCGAGCCTTGGCAGCGTCTGATCGCTGCTATACCCTTCACCGGCTCCTTCATGGTTCGAGCTTGTCGCACCGCTGTGCCACGTGGAGCCATTGTCAATCGCATGGGACCATGTGTAATGCGCCGCGAATTGCAACCCGCGACTCATTTTCTTGCTCAGCGAAACTTGCATGGCGTTGTAAACGGAGTTGTTTACGTTTTCCCAGACGCGCAGTCTTCCATAGTTAGGGTTTAGCCGTCCGGTCGTGTTGGTTATACCAGCAACATCTTTTTGACTGCAGAGTTCTCTTCCAAACCGGTCGGTCGTACATCCTGCCGGAAGCGCAGGATCGTAGACTGTCTCTGGATCGAGAGATCCACCCGGGACGCGGTTCACTTGCTCGGCACGGAATAGCTTGTGTGCGATGGTTCCAACGTAGTTCACCTCCAGAACCAAGCTACGGGCCACTTCACGCTGTACTCCAAGGTAATAGTTGTACACGTATGGATCTCTGACACCACCCGGTGGGATAATGCCCGTCAAATTGGCCAGATTCCGGTTCGATGGGTTCCAGCCCATGACATTGCCAACGGCTGTGTATGTGGTGTCGTTACCTTGGAAGTTGTTGGGACCGGCTGGCCCAGTAAAACTGGGGGCATCTGTTGCATACCCGCCTGAACCGAGCGCCGGCTGCGGGCCGTAATAGACGGTGCAACCTGCGGCCGTGCCGCAACCAGTACCGACGGCTGTATCGAGAGCGGCGTTGAAAGAATAGTATGGTGGGTTCCAGCGGGAGTTCGAGAGGGGGTTATATAGAGTTCCCTCGTAGGAAACGCCAAACCCTCCCCGAAGGGCCATCTTGCCATCCCCAAAGACATCATACGCAAACCCAATCTTCGGCCCGAAATTGTTGTGATCACCTGCGCCCAAAGACTTCGCAGCAGAAAATCCGCCCGGCCCGCAGACACCAGCCAGAACTGCCATCTGGTCGATTGTGTGGAAACCATCGGGTCCCAATTCACCAGAAGGACAAGCAGCCGAACCTACAGGCGCATTCGCATCGCGGATCTGTCCTGCACCGGTGGTGATGTCATCAACATAGCTAGTTCCGGGCCCGAGGAGAAAGGTGGTTGCCAAATCTGCATTCTCGTGGTGCCGTTGGAATAGGTCATACCGAAGGCCGAGGTTCAGAGTCAGTTTGCGAGAGACCTTCCAGTCATCCTGCACAAACGCTCCCAGTTCGACGTTTCGCCAATGTCGAATATTGGTTGCCAACTGCGCGTTCGATTTCGACGTGAAGCCAGGATCCACCCCCGCTGCCATCCCGTATGGACCATCCACCGCGAAAAAGAAGGGATCGTAGAAGTAATATGACGGGCGCGCAACGTTGAACTCGGAGTTTTCGATATTTCGCCGCACCTCGCCGCCGATCTTGACGTTGTGATTGCCGTGGTTGATCGACACCATGTCGGCGTAGTTGTAGATGTGCTCCTTGAAAAACTGGGGATACCCATTGTAGGAGCCGAATCCCATTGTGCCGGCGTAATCTCCGATGTAAATCGAGGGCACGCCTGGGACGGACGGAATGTACTTCGAGTAGCTTCCCGCGTATCCGGCGCGGGCCTCGTTCACCACATGGGGGCCAAAGGTGTGATTCCAGTTGATCGTGCCATTCGGCGCAATAAACCTTGTAGGATTCGTAAAGCCCCGGCTATTCGCAGCGGGCGTCAAAGTGTTCTGACGCGACCAGTTGAATTGCGCAAATACGCGGTCGTTTGAACTGGCACTCCAGTCGATTCTGCCTGACGCCTCGTTCCCATCGAAGAGGTTTCCCAGATTCTGTGTGTTTTGGATATTAATGGTTTGGTACAGCATCGGCATGTCCAGCCCACCCGGCGAGGCCTGGATCGAGTCAAACAGTTTGGTCATTTGAGCCGCGATGTTTGGATCGCCGTAGTTTGCCGGATCCTCGAAGTCAGCAGGTGACGAGAAGCCGCTGCCACTGCATGGGCCATCACAGCCTGAGGACAAATATTCATTCACTGTCAGAAATGGCGTTCCCTGAACGTTCGGAGCAAATTGACCGTAGAGCAACTGACCTACCGATTGTTGGCCACCCGGTGCTAATCCGGCGGCATTGATCACTGCCTGGCGGAATTCAGGGCCTTCGGCCACAGTCGGCGAGGGGAGAGTGGATGTCTTGAACCGATCTCCCTGATAGGATCCGAAGAAAAACAACTTGTCCTTCACGATTGGGCCGCCAATTGTGCCGCCAAACTGGTTGAAATGCAATGGCGGTCTCGCAAGGCCTTGCTGGTTGGCGAAGAAGGTGTTGGCATCGAGCTTATCGTTGCGGAGGAACTCCCATACGCTGCCGTGGAGCGCATTAGTGCCCGACTTCTGTACCAGGTTGGTGATGGAACCAGCGCTGTTGCCGTATTGCGCTGATTGGTTCAGAGTCAACAACTGAAATTCGGCAACGGTGTCCTCGATGGGTGTGTTTTGCGGCCCACCGCTCAGTCCTTTATTGGACGACCCATTGACCAGAAATCCGTTGAAATTCTCGCGCAACCCATTCACGACCGTATTGTGGCCGTTTTCACTCAGCACGCCATCTACGTTAACGGCGCCGGCAGTCTGCTGCATGAGGTCATAGACATTGCGTCCGTTTAGCGGCAGGTTGGAAATCTGCGTCGAATCGACAGTGGTCGAGAGCCGCGAGTCCTCGGTTTGAATCG
>AR_comb_assmDRAFT_10262279_pt1 | contig 12540 bp, 7 predicted proteins | sample ArasoioldDNA_FD_10543 | JGI IMG/M metagenome (IMG submission 10543) | reverse complement strand
GCCGCAGCGTCGATACTTATTATTGTGGGAACGCTGAGCTTCTATTGGTGGCGTAGTACTCTACGAACCGAAACGCGACCCGCTGATAAGCCACCTTCGGTACCGCAAAAAATAGCTAGTTGGAAGCGTACTGTGGCAGAAGATCCGGGTGGAACCGCGAGGTTCTCGCCTGACGGAAAGCTCGTTGCGTTTGCGTCGACGCAGAACGGGGTAAGAGCAATTTGGCTTAAGCAAATATCAGGCGGTGAAGCCTTCACAACAAAGCAGGATCAATGGCCAGAATCAAGTCCTGTTTTTTCTCCCAACGGAGAGCAGATCGCTTTTCTCTCAAAACGCGGCGATGAGTACGGCATTTGGGCGAGGCGAACTTTTGGCGGCGGACTGACGCTTCTTTGTTCCGTCGACAACGGAATTCAAGAAATTCTCAAATGGAGTAATACCGATCACCTCTATATCGCGTCACGCAACGCCGTCTTTTCGCTCGACCTGGCCACTAAAAGCACCGAAAAGCTTTGGGAAATGCCGAACATCGCTCAAACAAGATTCGCAATAGCGCCTGACGACGACCGTATCGGATATATAGATGTACAAAATGGCCGGAGCGATATTTGGGTGGTAACGATGAGTGACCATAGGACCGCTCGCGTTACCGACGATGAATTCAAAGAAGGCGATCTTGCCTGGTATCCCGACGGCAAACGAATTATTTACGATTCGGTTCGCGACGGGATCAGTCAGATATTTATCCGCGGATTAAATAACGATCCCCCTGAGCGGCTATCGACAAGCAGCGTTTCGCTCTTTGTCTCCGACGTTTCACCCAACGGGGAGGTCCTTTCTTACTCGCCGCGTAACGATGCCGATCTATGGAGCATTCGAATTGATGACCAGAAAGAGACCCGGTTGACGGACAGTCTCGACATAGAAATATGGGCCCGCGGCTCCCTTGACGGGTCGAAAGTCATTTATCAGAGAGCCCATACCGATGATCCGAATCTGCGAATAGTAAAGTCCGCTATCGTCTCAGAGTCGCTGACGCCGGAACATAGAACTCTAGAGCTTACGAATGACGGCTACCTACCGACCTGGTCACCTGACCAAAAGCGGATCGCTTTCCTTCGTTCGTCCGATGGACAGGCGAATTTATGGACCATGTCCTCGGAAATGGGTCAGGAAAAACAATTAACGACAGATGGTGTAACTTTCGGCGGCCTTGTCCCGTTTCCGTCTAACACGGTCCAAGCTCAGGACTATCAATGGTCACAGGATAGTAAGTCGATCGTTTATTGTGCTCGACGCTCTGGTATCTCAAACGTTTGGCGGGTTAACTTGGACGGGTCCGGTGAGACACAATTAACGGACAATGATATGGCGGACATAGCGGGACCCTGGTTTTTTAGTCCCGTCATTTCGCACTCGGGAGAGCGTATCGCGTTCCTTCGGATGGATCCCGGTAACGAAAAACACAGCGTCAGGACGTGGAGCATTTGGACCGTTGACCAAGATGGCACGAGGAAGGTCTTTGAGTCTGACGCCCTGCTCGGGATTGTTGGATGGTCGGATTCGGAACGCGACCTGATCGTAAGATCAACAACTGCTCTCAACTCGGAAACAGCAAAGCCCACAACGGTCGATCTGCTGGAAATACCGGCTGATCGCGACGCATCCCGAATTTTGCATCACATCACCGATGCATATTCAAGAAATATCTGCCTTTCGCCTGATACAGAATTCTTGGCCTACGTAAAAAGGACGAACGGCGTCGATACGATGCATGTTGTGGCAACATATGGCCGTGAAGACCGTGAGATACTAACGAGCGATAATGAACGGGTTTATTTTACCGGTCTGGCCTGGGCCCCGGATGGGAAGTCGATATATTTCGGGAAAGAGGCAGACTGGCAGGTTATTTCGATCATGGGGAATTCTAAAGAAATGGAGGAAAGACAATGACTATGAAATTAGGGGAACCAAATAGGCTGGAAGAAACAATTACTGCGCAGGAGCCGACAGACTTATCTAACAATAAGACCGCTGCGGATCTCGAATTACTTGTGGAGCTAAATAGGCTGAGAGAAAAAATTACTACTCCGAAGCAGATAGAACGATTTGACACCAAGAACGCTCAGGATCTCGAATTACTTCTGCACCGACGGCTGGACAGCTGCCATGCGATGGCGATCGGTTCGCTTAAACATCGAGACGAGAGATGTAGGAGCGCGCGGATCGTCCAGGTGCTTCCGATAATAGAAGACTGCATCGACAAACTTTGCACCGTAAGGCAGTACCAGAATTTGCACTCGGACGACACAAGATTAAACGGGCAAAATTGCCCCCCTGAGGCACCGTACGATTGCGATGGAGTTTGTACGCCGTACCCATGCATACCGAATAATGGTTAATTTCGGTTGGTTAGGTAAAGGGCTACGATTTCAGGTCGTTGAGTATTTGTCCGTCGAGCGACAGTTAATTCCTGAATGATCCTGAATAAGTGATGGTCTATTCGCTTTTCGGCAGCCAATTCAATAGCATCTCCTCCTGCTTATGAAAGGCCTGCTCAGGCCGGCCCACTTTTGTCATCGGCATTTTGAAGAAAACGGAAAGCTGTTCCTGAACGCCGAATTGGCCGCGTTCGCGAGCGAGATCCAGGCAGCGAGCGATCTCGATCGCGAGCGGCGCGGCGAGGATCGAATCTTTACAAAGGAAATTAATCTTTAGCTGCATTGACTGGCCGAGGAAGCCCGAGATATCGACGTTGTCCCAAGCTTCCTTATTGTCCCCGCGTGGCCGGTAGTACTTTATATCGACAATGTGGTCTTCGACGTCGTAGCCAAGAATGTCTTCGAGCACGCTACTCTTGGTCTTGACCTTTGAAGCGAGCGAGTCTTCGTTCGAAAGTGCGAGTCCGTCCCGGTTGCCAAGAATGTTCGTCGAATACCAACCTTCGACCCTCAAAGCTCGAGATTTCAGGGCCGGCGCAATGACGGTCTTAATAAATGTCTGACCGGTCTTGCCGTCCTTTCCTGCGATAGGAATTTTTACCTTATCCGCAAATTCGATCAGCGCCGGAATGTCCGCGGCGACCGACGGCGTGAAATTCCCGTAAGGAACACCTTCAGCAATAGCCGCATATGCATACAACACCGCAGGTGAGATGTCCGGAGAGTTTTCATCTAATGCTTTTTCAAGATCGGAGAGTGAGTTGAAAGCTTCGTTTCCCTCGATCGCGAGTTTCTCGGTCGACGCCAGGTTTATGACGACAGCATTCCCCGCACTTTCGCGAAAGCCGCGAAGGTCAGAGCGCAGCTTGTCGATGGTTTCCCGATGGTTATTGCTCTGTAGTTGATTTGTACCTTCGATGTTTGAAAGAAACTGCGCGTTACCAATAGCCGGCCATGGCTTGATCGTTCGAAGAGCTTCTTCAACTGCGACGAACTGTTTATGAGTGAGAACGTCGTGCTGCTCGGCGGCTTTTGCGAGATGATCGGGGAAAACGTCCCAGCCTGCGAATACAAGTTTGCTGTAATCGGTGAGGTCGGTATTCGCAATATTAGCGAGAGGTAGGCCGTCAAAACCTACAAGGCCTTTTTTAAGTAGCTCGACGCCGGCTACGATCGTCGTACCGACAGCTCCGCCCAGACCAACTATCGCTACACCTAGAGTGCGGTCATTCATACGAAATTCCTAAGTTTACAAATGATCACTCGAAAACAGAAATCACCGCCATGGCGCGATTTCTCTCTAACCCGCTGATGTGGTTATATTTGATTACTTGAACTGAACTTTGACCGCTGAGGAGAGATCGTGAAAACAAGAATAAAGCTTACGCTGACAGCGTTGGGCATGACCGTTGCTCTATCGCTTGCGTGCCAGAAAGCGCCGGGCGCAAATATCGCGACGGCGAACGTCGACAACAAACCGGCGAACGCACAACCCGCCGAAACGACCACTGAGCAAACGCCCGCGGTCGCCGACAGCGACGGGAGTCCAACCCAGGTTTACAAACTTGCGTATAAGTATAGAAAAGAGAAAAACATCGAAGGCCTCAAATCGATCTTTTCTAAAGACGTCCTGGATTTTCTGTCCGAAATGGGAAAGTCCGACAAGAAGTCGCTTAACGACCAGTTACGTGAGATGACTGAAACGCCGCAGTGGACGAGTGATGAATCGCGGAATGAGAAGATCTCCGGAGATCACGCGAAGATCGAGTATCGGGACGCGGATGGCGATTGGAAAACAATGGATTTCGTCAAAGAGGGCGGCAAATGGAAACTCAGTATGCCGGAAGCCGATTCATCGGATGACGACAAACCCGCGCCGAAGCGTTAAGCGACCGTTTAAAGAATATTTTTCACAAGGGGATGTATGAAACATTTAATACTATTGATTGCCGTTGCCACGATCATCTTGATCGGTGGCTCATGCGTTCAACAGCCAATGAATAACTCGGCAAATTCGAATGCTGCTTCCGGCACGAAATGGGACACGTACGTCGATCAATTCCTGAGCGACTACTTTGCCGCGAATCCGAACTTTGCCGTTATTCAGGGTAAGCACGAGTATGACGGTAAGTTTCCTGATTGGAGCGAAGCAGGATTGCAAAAAGAGATCTCGCGGCTCAAGGGTGAGCGTGAAAAGGCCGCTGCATTCAAAGACAGCGATCTTGATGAGCGTCAGCGATTTGAGCGAGACTATCTTATCGCCCAGATCGACAAAGATCTGTTCTGGCGAGAGACGGTCGACCAGCCGCATACGAATCCTTACTATTACGCAGATCCGATGGACCCGGACGTGTACGTCTCGCGTCCCTACGCATCTGTCGACGCGAGATTGAAGGCATACACGACGTACGCTAAAAACGTACCCGCTGCCTTGCAGCAGATCAAAGGCAATTTGAAAGCACCGATCGCATTGAACCTTATCAAGATCGGCCGGCAGACGATCGGTGGGCTTGCCGACTTCTACGAAAAGGATGTTCCAAAGGTATTTGCCGAGGTAACTGATCAGCAGCTGCAAGGCGATTTCAAGCAGGCCAACGATGGAGCGATCAAAGCCATTCGCGACTTTGACACATGGCTTGGCGAACAGGAAAAAACCTCCACTAATAATTTTGCTCTTGGCCCGGACAAATTCAAGCAAATGGTCAAGCAAACCGAAGGCGTCGATATCGATCTTGCTCAGCTCGAACAAATTGCTCAAAAGGACCTCCAGCGCAATCTCGATGCGATGAAAGCCGAGTGCGATAAGTATGCTCCCGGAGTTACTTTGATCGATTGCAGTAATAAGGCGTCCGCTCATAAAGCCGAAGGCTCGGATGTAGTTCAGGCAGCGACCGCCCAACTCGGGGACCTGAGAAAATTTATCCAGGACAAAGACATTGTCAGTATGCCTGGCACCGAAGAGGCAAAGGTAGGCCTAGCTCCGCCGTACAAGGCGTGGAACTTTGCCTACATAAATATTCCAGGTCCATATGAGACCGGGCTCCCATCTGTTTATTACGTTTCACCGCCCGATCCGACGTGGGATAAGAAGAAACAGGAAGAATACATTCCCGGAAAGGGAAGTCTGCTGTTTACGTCAGTGCACGAAGTTTATCCGGGACATTTTGTGCAGTTCCTTCATGCTAACCGCGCGAAGTCGAAATTTGGTCAGGTGTTTGTCGGCTATGCGTTTGCCGAAGGCTGGGCCCACTACACCGAAGAGATGATGTATGACGAGGGCCTTGGACAAGGCGACTCGGAATTGCATATCGGCCAACTGCAGGAAGCTCTGCTGCGCGATGTTCGGTTCATTTCCGCGATCGGCCTTCACACCAAGGGAATGTCGGTCGAGGAATCGAAGAAGATGTTCATCGAAAAAGGCCTTCGCTCCGAAGGTGAGGCCGAACAGCAATCTAATCGCGGCACCTTCGACCCGGCGTATCTCAATTACACGATGGGCAAGCTAATGATAATGAAGCTCCGCGACGACTGGTGCGCGTCAAGAGGTGGAAAATCCGCATGGAAGCAATTTCACGATGCGTTCCTCTCATATGGCGGCCCACCGATCCCACTGGTACGAAAGGCGATGATGGGGCCGGATGGCAAGGGCTCGTTGTTCTAGACCATAGCCAGCTGCTTGAGCGGGTGGTTCTCTTTCTTAATTAATATGAATCCACAAGAACAAAGATCGACGGTTTCTGACGCGGTTCGGAAACACAAAGAATTCCTCTTCCCCGCGGTCGCGACCTACTACCAGGAACCGATCGCGCTCGTTAAGGGCGAGGGCGAAAACGTTTGGGACGACCAGGGCAACAAGTATCTTGATTGCTTCGGCGGCGTGCTGACCGTCAGCGTCGGCCACGCGAATCCTGAGGTCAATAAGGCGTGGATCGATCAGGTGAATTCGATCGCGCATACCTCGACGCTCTATGCCAACAAGCCGCAAGGCGACCTGGCTGAAAAGCTTGCGGAAATATCACCCGGTAAGTTGAAAAAATCGTTTTTTACGAACAGCGGCACCGAGGCGGACGACACAGCAATACTGGCGGCAAAACTCGCAACTGGTAATAGCGAGATCGTGGTTTTGCGACACAGCTATGCCGGCCGTAGCGCCACAGCTTTATCGTCGATCGGGCATTCCAATTGGAAACCGATCGCTTCGCAGGTTCCCGGGTTTGTTCACGCCCACGCGCCGTATTGCTACCGCTGTCCGTTCAATGCCTCTCCCGAGAATTGCGGACTTGCTTGCGCTAATGACGTCGAGGAATTGATCCAAACGACTACGACCGGCGAGATCGCTGCCTTCATGTCCGAAACGATCCTCGGTGTCGGCGGATTTATCGTTCCGCCAAAGGATTACTTCAAGCGCGTCCACGAGATCACAAAGAACCACGGTGGCCTCTTCATTTCCGACGAAGTACAAACCGCGTGGGGACGCACCGGCGACAAATGGTTTGGCATTGAGCATTATGGTGTCGAGCCGGACATGATCACCTCCGCAAAAGGCATGGGCAACGGCGTTCCGATCGGCTGGACGATCGCCACACCCGAGGTTGCGGACGCGTTTCCCGGGCTAACGTTCTCGACCTTTGGCGGCAATCCTGTTTCTTGCGCGGTCGGTCTTGCGGTCATAAATGTTATCGAGAAAAATGATCTGCGGACCAACGCCAAAGTTGTCGGCGATTACTTCCGCGAAAAACTCGAAGAGCTTAAAGAAAAATATCCGATCATCGGCGATGTCCGCGGGATGGGCCTGATGCAGGGCCTCGAGCTGGTAAAAGATCGCAAGACCAAGGAACCTGCGCCGGAAGCGGTTCTGAAAGTTTTCGAAGAAACCAAGCGTCGGGGCGTCCTGATCGGTAAAGGCGGCCTTTACGGTAATGTCATCCGGACCGGCATGATGCTGAACGCCACAAAGAATACTGTCGATGAGCTGATCGCTGCGCTGGATGGTGGATTTGCATTGTGCTAAATGGTTAGGCCACCTTCACATGTTGAAGGCTGAGAAGCATCTTTTGGCTATCTCGGGAAAACACTTCGAATGCCGACCTGAAGTTCTCGAAAGGAACACAATGAAAAAAACGCAGGGTTTTATCGGATGCATTGTTTTTCTGCTGTGTGCGATAAATGCGATCGCTCAAGATAAAGCTGTTGCAAATGGCGCGATCGTTGAGCAGATACCATGCACTCCCAATTCGGTTACCCATGAGCAGTTCGTCGAAAGGTTCAAAGCCCGACAGCTGCAGGAAGTCGAAATGGCAAAGGCCGAGGGAGTGACCTTTCAACCGGACGCCAGGCTTATATCACGGCTTCCGAACAAAGAGGAGTATGACCGGCGCGTGGCGTATGCGGGTTTTGAATGCCTCCGTGTCAAATATCTCAGCGATGGTCTTAAGGTCGTCGGCTTTATTTGGAAACCCAAAAGCACCACGGGTAAAAAGCTTCCTCTTATCATTTACAATCGTGGTGGTAACCGGGAGCTTTTCAAAACACCGCCTTGGAAATTGTTCGGATTCTACGATTTTGTCTCGAGCGGTTTCGTGGTCATCGGCTCGCAGTATCGCGGCAATGATGGCGGCGAGGGACGCGAAGAGTTTGGCGGCGCCGACGTGCATGATGTGATGAATCTAATTCCGCTGGCAAGATCGCTTGGCTACATAGACATGACCAATATCTTTATGTTTGGCGAGTCGCGCGGCGGGATGATGAACTTCCTTGCTCTCAAAAATAATATCCCTGTCAATGCGGCGGCCACGATCGGGGGGCTCGTAGACCTCGCAAACGGCGACCGCACTAAAATGCTCGCGAATTATAAGGAAATGATCCCCGATTTCGAAAAACACAGCGAAGAGTTTCTGCGCGAGCGTTCTGTGATCTATTGGCCCGAAAAGATAAACACGCCCCTGCTGATAATTCAAGGCACGGGGGATTGGCGATCCAACCCGGGTCTTACATTAGGCCTTGCGCAAAAGCTGCAAGGGCTCGGCAAAACTTACGAACTTATACTTTACGCCGGCGATGATCATCCTGTGACGTACAACCGCGACGATGCCCACAGGCGAATAATTGAGTGGTTTCGAAAATATATGAAATAAGTATCTGAACAGCGATCGTTAAATACTGAGAGATCCCAAATTTATGAAATCATTGATCAAACCGCGCCGCATACTCAGGCCGATCGCCCTATCAGTTACCGCTCTATTCGTTTCGCTATCGGTCGTCGCACAGATCCCTGATCACGTTAAAGTTGTTGCCGGCGCGGAGCGAGCGGTCGAAAAAGCCGCAAAGCTGTCCCCAGCAAACGCTCCCGGCTGTGCTGTCGGCGTGTCGCTGAACGGCCAATCGGTTTTCGAGAAAGGCTTTGGAATGGCCGATCTCGAATATGACATTCCGATCACGCCAAAGACCATCTTCGAATCGGGCTCTGTTGCGAAGCAATTCACTGCAGCGGCGGTTGTGCTGCTTTCTCTCGATGGCAAGTTGAGCCTCGATGATCCGGTCCGAAAATACATTCCCGAGCTTCCCGATTACGGTTCGCCTTTGACACTTCGTAATTTGCTCAATCACACGAGCGGAATTCGCGATTGGGGTTCGGTCATGGCGCTCACGGGCGTCGGGCGCGGTGACCGCGTTGTTTCGCAGGCGGTCGCGATCGACGTCATCACCCGACAAATGGCGCTCGATTTTATTCCGGGTGCTGAATACGAGTATTCGAACAGCAACTTCAACCTGCTTGCCGAGATCGTCGAACGAGTTTCGAAGCAGAAGTTTCCGGCGTTTATGCAGGAGCGTTTTTTCAAGCCGCTCGGAATGTCGAATTCGTCCTGGCGTGACGACTATCAGCGTATCGTACCTAACCGGGCGCAGGCGTATTCGGGGCCGCTCGCCGGCCCGTGGCGGCTCAACATGCCGTTCATGAACGTCTACGGTAACGGCGGCATGCTGACCACGGTCGGCGACTGGCTTAAGTGGAACGCGATGCTTGATTCCCGTTCGCTAGGTTCGCCGCTGGTCGATGCAATGGAGACGGTCGGAGTCTTGAACGACGGCCGCAAGATCACATACGCACTCGGCGTGATGGTCACAAAACCCAACGGCTTCAGGTTGATTTCCCACGACGGCTCGACCGCCGGCTACCAAACAATATTGACCCGCTATCCTGACCTCAAACTCTCGACAGCGGTAATGTGTAACTCGGGGTCGAGAAGCCCGGCTGCGATCGAGAGAGACATCTTTAACGAGATCATGGGTCCGTTCACGCCGCCCGCTCCGCGGGAAGCGGTCGACCTAAAACCCGAAGAGTTGCAGAAATATGCCGGATTCTGGCGAGACGATAAAACACATTTTCCAATTCGTACGACGATAGTGAACGGGAAGCTGCAGTTTGCGGATGTTCCTCTGCGCCCTATCGGTGATCGGCTCTTTCAGGTCGGGCTGACAAAGTTTAATTTCAGTTTCGATAAAGATGGAAAGCTGGTTTTCCTCGATCGTATCGGTGGTAACGAATCGTCTCGGTATGTTGCCGAACCCGAATGGACGCCAACCTCTGCCGAGCTCAGCTCTCTCGCCGGTCGGTGGTACAGCGAGGAAGCCGACGCGATCTTTTCGCTCGTTGTTGATAACGGCAAAGCGTTCCTGACCCAGCGGCCGACAACCAAAGTGGAACTTCGGCCGCAATACAAAGACGGCTTTACGGTCAACGGTCAACCCGGCACCGTGGTTTGGTTCGCGCGCGACAACGGCAAAGTGACAATGCATGTCGGCACTTCGCGATTGCGCGACATGCCATTTGAGCGAAGATAGGATTATCTTAGCTGTTACGGTCGCCATTTTTTGTGCTATATACTGCATCTTGAATCCTGGACGGTTTTCATCCCTATGAGGACACCAACGAAATCCTGCCGCTCGGCCTTTCCGTAACACACGATGAAAAAGTGCCCGCAATGCGCAGCCGAAGTACCTGAGTTGCAAACAACCTGTCCGGCTTGCGGTTCGAGCGTTAAGGATCTGGCTGCCGAAACTGAGGTATTGCCGGCCGATCCGCAAGCCAATACTCCAACAAGACTCGAAAACACCTCGAAGCGAAACGAGACACCGATAAATACGGCCGGTTCGGCAGGGCGATTCGTCGCCGGAACCGTTCTTGCCGGGCGATATCGAATTGTCGGCCTGATCGGTAAGGGCGGAATGGGCGAGGTCTATAAGGCGGATGATCTGGAATTAGAGCAGGCCGTTGCTCTCAAGTTTCTTCCGGAAGATCTCGCCAGGGATGAAGAACTCCTCAAGCGCTTCAGGGGCGAAGTTCGAAACGCGCGTCAGGTATCTCACGCTAATGTTTGCCGCGTGTTCGACATAGGTGAGACCGAAGGCCTCTATTACATCACGATGGAATACATCGATGGTGATGACCTCTCGATGCTTCTAAAACGCATCGGGCGTCTGCCGTCGGACAAAGCTATCGAGGTATCAAGGCGGATATGTCTCGGCTTGGGTGCGATCCACAAGGCCGGGATCCTACATCGGGACCTGAAGCCGTCAAATATTATTATCGATTCGAACGGTGAAGCTCGAATTACCGACTTCGGTATCGCCGGCCTCGAGATGGAGGTTCAGGGCATCGAAGCAAGGGTCGGAACTCCGGCTTACATGTCGCCCGAGCAGATCGACGGCAAAGAAGTCACGCAGCAAAGCGATATCTATTCTCTCGGCCTGCTTCTTTATGAGATCTTTACCGGCAAGCAGGCATTCATCGCCGACAACGTCATCGATCTGATCAGAAAGCAACAGACCGAGACGCCGACCAATCCGTCCGACATCGTCAGAGGCATCGACCCATTAGTCGAGAGTGTCATCAATCAATGCCTGGAAAAGAATCCAAAAGACCGACCGCAAAGTGCACTCCACGTTGCGATGGCGCTCCCGGGCGGCAATCCCCTGCAGATCGCTCTCGACGCCGGACAAACTCCGTCTCCCGAGATGGTTGCGGCGGCTCCGAAGAAAGGAACGCTGCGCCCGATAGTGGCTTTCTCTTTGCTCATTACGGTGTTTTTGGGTGTTGGCCTTTTGACCGCTCTAACGAACAAGCTCTCTCTGCAGCACTTTGTGCCGCTCGATAAATCGCCCGACGTTTTGCGCGAACGCAGTCGTGAGTTGGTAGAAAAATTTGGCTATCCATCGTTCGATTCTTATTACACGTTTGAAATATTTGACAAGTACATCAACCACCTCAAGGAAGATGATCAGTCTTTGGAGCGATTGAAAAAACTAGCGGGCGGGCAACCAGCGGTCTTACAGTTTTTGTATCGCACCAGCCTGCGACCGATCGCCCCGTTGGCGGGCGGTAAGCCCACGTTTAGCGATCCGCCCAATGTCATCGCCGGGATGACGCGAATTCGTGTCGATACAAAAGGGCGTATGACCTATTTTGAAGCCGTCCCCTCAAGAGTGAAAGAGGCAGACGAGCCGCTCGGCGAATTTGACTGGGCGACAGTTTTTAGAGAAGCGGGACTTGACCTCGCTACATTCCAGCCCGTCGCGGCGCAACGGACACCGCTGCAGGCTTTTGACGAGCAACGGGCGTTTTCGGGTGTTTATCCCGCGCAGCCCGACATTTCGATCCGCGTAGAGGCGGCGGCTTATCGGGGCAAGCTCACGAGCTTTGAGATCGTCGATCCTTGGTCTCCGTCGGCGGATCAAGCAGCTCCCCTCCTCGAGGGTGGAATCGTTGGGACTCTCCTTGTGATCTTCGTCTTCCTGGTAGTGTTGGTTGGAAGTCTTTGGCTTGCATTACGAAATATCAGCGCGGGACGTAGCGATCTTAAGAACGCCTTTCGGGTAGCTCTCTTATTGTTCTCGGCACGGATCGTTGAATGGGCGTTTACTATTCATCACGTTGCCTCTATCGATGAGTTCAAACTTTTCCTTAGCGGACTTGCATACTCACTGGCCGAAGCGGTAATGGCGGGATTGATGTATTTGGCGTTTGAGCCGTATCTAAGGAAGATTGCGCCTGAACGTGTCATCGCGTGGAATCGCTTACTGGCGGGCGACTGGCGCGATC
>AR_comb_assmDRAFT_10739917_pt1 | contig 12548 bp, 8 predicted proteins | sample ArasoioldDNA_FD_10543 | JGI IMG/M metagenome (IMG submission 10543) | reverse complement strand
GCGCAGGCAGCCGATCTTCCCGTAAAGGCCAAACCGGTCCAGTACGTGAAGATTTGTAGCCTGTATGGCGTCGGGTTCTATTACATCCCCGGCACCGACATGTGCTTGAAAATTGGCGGCTGGGTCCGCGCCGAATACGCTTGGGGCACGAACGGCAACTTCACGACCGGTCCGTTCACTGCGACGAACTTCAATGACCGCACCACGAACAACTCTGACTGGCGCGCACGCGGCTACATCACGGCCGATGCCCGCAATCAGACCGAATACGGCACGGTCCGCGGCTACATCGCCGTCGGTCTGAGCACTAACAACGTCGGTGCTGACTCGGCTTCGAACACGTTCAGCGCAAACCGCGCCTTCATTCAATGGGCAGGTTTCACTTTCGGTCTGGCGCAGTCATTCTTTGACTTCTACAGCACCCCGGCGACGTCCTACTGGGGCTACTTCCCGGCGTCTGACACCGGCGACGGTGGCTGGATGGTCGCGTCCTACACCGCGCAATTTGGCAACGGCTTCTCCGGTACAATTGGCGCCGAAATGCGCCGCAATACGTTCATCGACAATACCGGTACCACGTTTAATACTACTGGAGCTACCGTCGCCCAAGCGCTCCCCGGTAGCATATATGGCGGTTTCCAAGCGCCTGACATCGTTGCCAACCTGCGCGTCGATCAGGCTTGGGGTTCGGCGCAAATCATGGGCGCCCTGCACCAGGTCAATCAAACGTACTACAACGCGTCGACGGGATTCCCCGGCGATGCTGCGGGTCACGCCGAGGACAAGTTGGGCTTTGCTGCCGGCCTTGGCTTCAAGATCAACACGCCGTTTATCGGCGTGGGTGACTTCTTGCAGGCACAGTTCACCTATTCCGTAGGTGCTTTGCGGTACGTCTTTCAGAACCCGAACAACAACTGGATTAACCGTGATGGCGGGACGGTTGGTTTTGGCGTCCTGAACGATGCTGTTGTAGGCGGCACGCTGACGGGCGGTGCGGGGGGCATCTCGAATGCGACCGACCTGCAACTGACCACGGGATGGGGCGTGAACGCGGCCTATGAGCACTTCTGGAATCCACGCTGGCGGACGTCACTGTACGGTGGCTATGCAGCCGTAGAGTTTAACAGCTCAGCCAATGCGATGCTGTGCGGCTTCGAGGGCCAGGGCGCGATCGGTGCTGGTATTGGAGCCGGTACTGCTGCCGTTGCAGCGGCCGGTTGCGATAACAACTGGAACACTTGGTGGATCGGCAGCCGCACACAGTGGAACATCACCAAAGACTTCTACATGGGTGTTGACGTCCTCTACCAGAAACTGCAAAGCGCGAGCACTACAAACGGCTTGATAAACGCCGGCACCCTTGGCTTGCCGAATTCCGCTACCGCGGCGTTACAGCCTGGATCCAACCTCTATAGTGTCGGCGATGTCGACAACTGGTCGTTCCGGTTCCGTGTGCACCGCGACTTCTATCCCTGATCGGTTGATCATGGATGCTTGAACCATCAGCCCCCCGGCGGGAAACTGCCGGGGGTTTTTCTTGGAAAAGGCGCGCAATCGTTTGGGAGTTTGACCGCGCAACGCATCGCGGCGTCACCACAGGCATCGCGGTATTCCTGACGGATCACGGATCTGCTAAGCCCCCGTGTCCGATGATCGGCCCCCACCGTGACATCAAAACGACCGACCCCCGACGCGCTTCGCACGTTGCCTCCGGATGCCATGGCGGTGTTCCGCCAGGCTATGGCGACACACCAGGCGGGTCGACTTGACGAAGCGGAAACGCTTTATCGCCGCATCCTGACCGTCGATGCAAGACAGTCTCCCGTGATGCTGATGCTGGGCGTTCTTTTGGCTCAGCGCGGCAACTACCTGGGCGCCGAAGCGCTGTTACGTGATGCATTACAACTCAACCCTACCGATGCCGGCGGGCAATTCAATTACGCCAATGTCTTGGTCGCTTTGCACAGATATGACGAAGCTTTGACAGCCTTTGAAAAGGCGCTTGCCCTAAATCCCGGATTTGCCGAGGCGCACCTCAATCGCGGCAGTATCTTCATGATGCGGAAATGTTTTGATGAAGCTATTGCGTGTTTCGATGCAGCAATACGCATCAACCCTTCTCTCAGCGGGGCGCACTGCAACCGCGGCAGCGCTCTGGAAGAGCTAAGATGTTTTGATGCCGCCCTAAAGAGTTATGACAGGGCACTGATGCTTGATCCAAACAACGCGGAGTTTCATGCAAGCCGGGCCAACCTGTTGCACCGGACAAGACGCTTCAACGAAGCACTTGATGGGATTGATAGGGCTTTGACGAACCTGAATAAGGGCGAATTTCACTACAACCGGGGCAACATTCTATTTGAGCTTAAACGATTTGCAGAAGCTTTCGCCGCCTATGATAAAGCGCTATCGCTGGAACCCGCTCTTGTCGAAGCGAGAGGGATGCGCCTTCACGCCAAGATGCAACTTTGCGATTGGGAAAATTTTGATGCAGAGCGCCGGGATCTCATTTCGTCTGTCCAGAGCGGAATCGAAAGCCCACCATTTGCCATGCTGGCTATTTCACCGTCAGCAAGCGATCAGCTGCAATGGGCGAAGCTATTTAACAAAAAAAGATATCCCATTTCTGACAAACCAATATTGCAAGGCGGTAAATTCGATCACGAACGAATTCGTGTTGCATATCTTTCTGGTGATTTTGGAGAATCCCCCACAAGCAATTTATTGGCTGGTGTATTCGATCAACATGATCGCGAACGGTTTGAAACATTTGCCATTTCGTTCGAACAAAATAGCCCCAGCAAAATGTTGACACGGCTGAAGGGATCGTTCGATCAATTTATAGATGTCGCGAGCCAAAGTGATTTTTATGTGGCAAAACTACTTCATTCGCTTGAGGTTGATATTGCCATCGACTTGATGGGATATACGAGACGCTCTCGCACTTCAATTTTCGCGTTCCGTCCATCGCCGATCCAAATAAATTATCTGGGTTATCCGGGTACCATGGGGGCAGGCTATATTGACTATATTTTAGCCGATCATTTCGTTATTCCTGACGAACAACGGGATTTCTACGACGAAAAAATAATTTATCTTCCACACACATTTCAGGCCAACGATGCAAGCCGTGAAATCTTTAGTACGCCTACATCTCGTACCGAAGTTGGTCTACCTGAGACCGCATTTGTATTTTGTTCATTCAATAATAGTTACAAGATCAATCCTGCATGTTTCGATATTTGGATGCGTCTACTGGATAAAATTGACGACAGCGTCCTTTGGCTTTTGGGAGGCAATGTTGACCTGGAGCGTAATCTTCGGAAAGAAGCAGAAAATCGTGGCGTTAATCCTGCTAGATTGATTTTTGCCAGCAGAATTGCGTATGGCAACTACCTGGCGAGATTTCGGCTCGCAGATTTATTTCTGGACACGTTTCCATTTAATGCGGGTACGACCGCCAGCGATGCACTCTGGGCTGGATTGCCAATAATCACTTGGTCGGGCGAGACCTTTGCGTCGCGAATGGCGGGCAGCCTTCTTACAGCTGTTGGGCTCCCGGAAATGATCACGAAATCAGCGTCGGCTTACGAAAGCCTCGCTTATAAACTCGCCCGCGATCCCGATCTCATGGCCGAGACCAAAACAAGGCTCGCAGCGAACATCAATCGCTATCCTCTTTTTAATACTCAAGTATTTACCCGACACATTGAAGAAGCATACGAGGCCGTATTTAAACGTTATCGGGCGTGTCTACCGCCACAAGATATTCATCTTTGATAAGATTTGACAGAGACTCTTCCGTTGATAAGTTGAGAGATCAGCGTGAGTTGCGTACGGGGCTTAGGCTGCCTAGCTCTGAATCGATCCTGTGGTTCGCGATTGAAGGCTTATTCGCGCCTTGGAACGCCCTTCCCGAAAAATCCCGTTAAGCCAGCTTTTGCGGCCAACCTTTCCGATTGCCCTTATTACCCGACTCCCGCACGAAAATTAGGGCACCAAAGGTTGCTGGGGGCGCCTTTTTGGCACTGCTTAATGGACACCCGAGAAATTCCGATTGGCATTGTTGGGTGTTCTTCAAAGCAGCAACCCGGCACTCGGTTTCGTGGTTGTCTCTTTTTACTTGAGCCTTTATACGGGTTTACACCGCATCAACTTCATGAATCCACCATGCCGGCGCGCATTTACAAGCCATCCAAGACCGCCATGCAATCTGGCTTTGCCAACACAAAGGCATGGGTCCTCGATTTCGAGCCGGAGTCGCCGCAGCAGGTCGAGCCATTGATGGGGTGGACTTCGTCCGGCGATATGCGGCAGCAACTGCGGTTGTGCTTCGGCAGTAAGGAAGAAGCGGTCTCCTATTGCGAGCGCCACGGGATTGCCTATCAAGTCTTTGAAACCGTTCCGGTCAAACGGCGTGCCATTTCATATTCGGACAATTTTTCATTCAAGCGACGGGACGCCTGGACTCATTGAATTGGATTCAGGCGGGCGCTTTCGCTGCGTCGAGGTTGCGGCCCTGCGTGGCGGCGCGCTGGCGGAGCAGAGAAACGAAACGTTCCTCGGGCATCGGTTGGCCAAGCAGGAAGCCTTGGCCGTAGTCGCAGCCCATGCTGACCAGGGCGGATGCATCGGCGGCCTTTTCAATGCCTGCCGCAACAACATAACGGCCGAAATTGTGTGCGAGGTCGATCACGGTCTTGCATAGCGGAGCATTGACCTTGTCAGTCCCGCAGTCCGCGACGAAGGAACGATCAAGCTTGAGCTCCTCAAAGGGCATTTCTTCGGCTTTGGCGAGCGTAGAGTAGGCGCGGCCGAAATTGTCGATGGCGAGGTGAACGTTGAAAGGTTCAAACTTTTTGCACAGCTCGCTCGCGAGCTTGAGGTCAGTGACGATTTGCTCCTCGGGAACATCGATCAGCAGGCCGGGCCACTTTTCGTTGGCTGGATGGTGCGCTTTGACGATGTCTTCGATCGAAATTTTCACCAGCGCCGGCACCGGTATATTGACGCTCAGGCGCAGATTGACTCCCAGTTTGCAGAAATGGTTGCTGGTCTTAAGCGCGCTTTCAAGCGAGAGTTCGGCAAGCTTGGCTGTTGCCGTTTCGGAGGCATTGGCCGCAAAGGCGGCCGCCAGCACTATCCCATGTTGCGGGTGGCGGACGCGGGCATAGGCTTCGGCGCCTGCCAACTGTTTTTTGCGCAGCGCGATTTTCGGCTGGTACCAGAATTCGACCCATTTATTTTTGATGGCGTCATCGAGTTCAAGCCGTGCGGCGACCGCCGGCGGCATGCCGAGCTTGAGCTCTTGGATAACTTTGACGATCGTTTCCGTTTCGAACGGCTTCTTGAGCACCGGCAGCATTTGCAGCTTGTGCTGGGCGCCGATGCCCTTGACGTGTTCGAGCACGGCCGCACCGCGCGCACTCATTAACTGCACGGCCCCGCGGTATTTCAGCTTGCCGAGCGCGACTACCGATTCGATCGCATCGGCCGACTCGAGCGAGATATTGTGAAAGATCACGGCTGGAGGGCGGGTTTCTACCGCCTTGCGCATCGAAGCTCCGTCGGCGAATTCGACGGTGTCGACGCCAGAACCGTGCACCACAAGCGAGAGGAAATGCCGGATGCTTGGTTCTTCGTCAACGACATAGCAAAGGGGCGCGCCGTCCGGCGCGAGCGGCGGCGAGTCGGCAGCGGGAGCGCCGTCGGCAGCGGTTGACGATAGGGTAGGCGTAGACATGCCGCGCGGGCGCCCTCAAACGGAGGGAATTACAAGTCCCCCACGCTATTCGTGTGCCAAACTCGTTAATAATACGTTTCTCATAGGAGCGAGGTCACCAGCACCGGTGAGCATCTGCGACTCGGACTTATGGCCCTGCTGTTCAACTAAAATGTTCGTGTGCCAATAACCAAAAGCAGTTGAGGCGCATCAAATCTAAAATCAGCAACTTACCGCCCCGCTGGCTAGGACCAATTTCGTGCAGCTTAGGTGACGCCCTGTCTTTGCCATAGTTAAGGAATGGATTTGATGACGGTTGTTCGTTGGGGACGAACATGAGGTCATCACTCGCATCGAAGGAACCAGGAAAATTCGGCGCTAAATACACCGTGCGTACCCGGTGCCCGCAATGTGGCCGCAACCACATCACGGTCTTTCGGCTTAGGCACGTATCCGACAGTATCTTCGTGCAGCTGGGAAACTTCTTCCGCTATGCGAGGCACTTCGACTTCCAACGTCTGCGTTGGTGTACGAACTCGGGGCAGCATCCGAAATGGACCGCCTCTTAGCCGCAATGTCTGCTTTTGGCCGCTCCCAATCACGAAACTGCGATTTGTTATCTCCAACGGGGGCGCTACCGTAGCGGCGGTGATGGCATTGCATTGCACAAATGCTTCGAGGATCGCAATGAAAACAATCGTACCCGTTGTTACGACCGCTGTGTTTGCACTTGCGGTGATGTCGGCGAGCGCGGCGTCTACGAACCACAAGCGTCACACGAAGACTGCTACCGCTGCACAGCCACAGATTGCTTGCACCGTTGTCGGCTGCATGCCGGTTCCGCGCGGCTGCCATCCCGAGATGGGCTACACGCCGGGGGGAACACCAACCGGTTTTGATGTGGCGGTGTGTCCGAACTATACGCTTTACGGAAACCACCGCTAGCCGAAACGCGGTGGCTCCATGTGCGCTTCTGGCCCATAGCGGACATTCCTTGCACCGCACATGTCCGCTTTCGGGGGTCGTCTGCTCTCGCGCCAACGCGCCAAAGCAGACATACAACAGACGTCAGACAAGAAGGTCTACGCCAAATGCGGGGACCTTCTAACTAGTAATACGCCGCACGCCCAGATCCGGCGCGGTCCCCACCGCGTGGAGACCCACTGCCAGCAGCTATGGTCAGAGTAGCCCGCCCACCACCATGGTCCACCGACGAAGAAGACCCGGCCATTGCGATGCACGAAATGGCCGCGATGAAAGTGGTTCCACGGCCATGCGACCGCCGTGCCAAGCAGCCATATGACCAGTCCACCCGGCCGTGCGGGCACCGGCCATCGATGCACCTCCGTGGCCGCTCTAACCATCGGCCATGTGTCCGCCACCCATGCCACCATGGCCACCACCGCCGCCGCCATGGCCATGCGCGATCGCAAATGAGGGTAGCGATGTAATTGCTAGGGCGATTAGAAGCCTACGCATTCGACCGTCCCATTTGTTGACTGCACAAAGAACACCGCGCGCGGGCGGTCCTGCGCGGCGTCACGAAGTCTTGATCGCTTAATGCGCGTTTACACAAAATGAGATGTGGCGTTTACGCAAAATGATTTGCCGCACGTACGGGAACATCCCAAAAAAATAATCGTAGCCTCCAATCGAAGAAAGCGTCTGTCCGCTATTGGCCGTTAGCCGAGATTGGCTTGTGCGCTGACCATGTCCGCTTTTGACCCAAAGCGGACATGCGCAAAAGAACTTGCGCACACTAAAACGAGAGTTTGTTAGATCGTGCGGGCCTGACTCGCGTGATACGATTTACACTATTTCAAGTCCAAACGCGCCGTCCGCCGGTCAATCAACCCGCGAATCATGATGTTGAACGCGACAACAATTCTGTCTTCGTCTTCCTTTGCGGTGCCGTAATCGACCGCATGCGACAAATAGCTCGGCCACATCAACATACGGCCTTTCTCCGCTGGAACGGTAAACTGGGCGGAATTAAATATGTTATTTTCCGTATAAATTGGTTCGATCATTCTTGAATGTATTCTTGGATCAAAGAAGATCGTCGGGCCGCAATTCTTGGGGGCCTTTATATAGATGATGCCGCTAAGCAAACAGTTTGGATGGATATGTGCATGATGCCGGTGGTTTGGCCGGGTGATATTTGCCCACATATTTGTGATGTAATGTGATTCCCTTTTTATCTTGTAAAAATCAAGGACCTGCCCGGACTCTTTTATGATCAAATCAGTCAATTCCTCCATCTTCGGGTCGGTATGAATGTTGTCGGGTGTGAGAAAGGCAAAGTCGGCAAAGTTATGCTGGACACCTTGTCCAGATTTCTGCATTTCCCGCAGCCTTTGCTCGATCCGATCACACGCAGTAATGTCAGATACATTTCCAGTAAAAATAGGCGTCACGAAAAGCGACTGCACCTGCTTATTAAGCAATTCCATTTTGTACTCGCCATTAGTTCGGTCAAAACTATTACGTGAATAATATCCGAAAGATTTGGTTCGTGCGAGGACGCCATACTGGGATGAAGGGCTTTCAAAAACTTGTCATCAATACAAGGACAGGGAGAGACTTGGCTTGGCCATCCCGCTGTCCTTGCTCGTCCGCGCCAACGAGTTGATTGAATAGCGTCATCAACTTCAGCCGGATGTCCGCTTTTGGCCCATAGCGGACATTCTTAGTTGCATTGCACACGTCCGCTTTCGGGGGTAAACCGGACATTAGTTGATGCACTGCAAATGTCTGCTTTTGACCCATCACGGAGAGTGCTGCGAAGCATATGCGACACGTACTGTAAATGAATCACTTTGGGCGCAAATAACGGTCTTGAGCAATTTACAGCGTGAAGTCCGCATTCAGGGGCGAAGCGGGCATAGTCTGACACCCGATGGCCCGGCTGCACTCTGCCGCTAGTCCTATCGCCCTGGCTCTTTAATCAAAATAAACAAAGCGCCGAACGCGCCAGAATTTCGGACGTAGTGCGCGCGCATGCTGTAGCGTTTCTTGATGGCTGCGCAGAAGTCTTCGAACATGCCCGGCACCTCGTTAGTCTGAAAATACTCATCCATGTAAATGAAGGCGCGGCCGTCGTTGATGAAATCCTGAAGAAAATCGAAGCAGGTCTTGTACGAAGGCGCGATATTGCAATCGAGAAACGCGAAACCGACGCGCCGATTTTCGGCCCGCAGCCGCGCCTTGAACGCCTCGTTAAGTGTATCCTCGAAGTGGCCTTTGACGAGCTCGATGCGGTCCAGCATCAGCCCGTGCCGGCGCAATCTGCGCACCGCGGTGCGGTAGTGATAATCGCCGAGATCCTGATAGACCTGGAAATAGGGCTTCTCGACATCTTTTAGGCCTTCGCTTGACTTGGGCTGGCCGAAGATGTCGAAAGCGAAAAACTTGGTGTTGGGGAATCGGTCTGTGTGACCATTGAGGTGGAATGCGCTCAGGAAGTTGCGCAGGGTGCGGAAACCCTCGCTACCGAATTCGAAATAATCGCCGCCGGGAAACTGGTTGGCGACGGTAAGCGCGATCTGCGCCCAGTCGCGATAGGCGAAATGATTAGCGATCGGCCGGCGGACGTACCATGGCAGGTATCTTGTGGTCCGCAACCGGCCATCATGGCTGATCAAGCCAAGCCGGATGAACGATTCAACCATGCCGCCAGTAGCGGAAAACGGGAGGCCGCTATGGATTTGGCTGGCGACGTCCCTGATCTTCTTACGCAATTGCTACACCTTCCACGCATGACTCCGAATTCGGAGCAGATGGTAGCGATTTTTTTGTTTGCCGGAAGTCCCCGCGGCTTCTTCACGAGCCCTAACTTGAGCCGATAGATTTTTAACTCCGAACCTCTGGGCGATTATGAGGCGGCGCCAGTTCATCAAACGAGAAGCCGGCGACATGCCGGTTGAGTCGCTGACCAAGTTTGAATTGGTGATCAATGTCGGAACGGCTAGGCGCTCGGCCTTAGATCCCACCCGCGTTGCCCGCCTTGCGTCGTCGAGATGATCGAATAGCGCGGCCAGTGTCCGCTAATGGCCCTTAGGGGACATCGGCTTGTGCGATGCCACCAGGCATCTCCGCAAGGTCTGATATGACGCTTAACTTGCGGCGCAATTGGCGCGCTGGACCGGATTTCCCCTTCTATTGGCTACGTGAGTGGCAATACGTGCGCCACATATGGCGATAGGCCGCCTCAACAGTGCGAGTATAAGATGCGCCTTCGATAACGGATGAAACCATTGTGCCTGCCGCTAGCTCCCTTCGAAATTTGGCAAGCTGTTCGATCTGGGCCGCATTCTTCACCGCAATTGAGACATAACCGTCCGCTCCCTCAGCAACCCAATCGGACATGCCAACAGAGAAAAGAATTGCCCCCGAGATTCTGCTGGAGACGGTAGCACCGAGTTTCGCGACCACCGGTACACCCATTTGAAGGGCTTCCCAGGTACTAACGCCGCCGTTTTGCGGAAAAGGATCGAGGCTGATGTCAACCTGATTGTATGCTGCGAGATGCTCGTCGCGCGGAGTGGAGCCTAAAAACCTGATCCGATCGGATGAAATGCCATGGAGAGAAAAATTTTTGTGCAGTGACGCGACCACAGACTCAACATCAAATGCACGATCTTTCATTAGCAATTTTGCGTTCGGCATCTTCGTCAAAATATCGGCCCAGGTTTTAATTGCCTCATCGGAAATCTTTTGCGCCCTATTGAAAACTCCGAAGGTACAATAGCCATTTTTGAGAGCAGGCGGATCACTGCGAGACGCGCTCTGAGAAATCTGTTCTGTTATCATCGCACAAGATAGGTCAACAATTTTTTCAGCAAATAAATGCCGAACTGACTCGGGGATCGTGACGGGATCAGAGAAAAGATAATCAATAGCGGGAATTCCAGTCCCAGTAGCGTGTCCCCACGCGGTCACCTGAACAGGCGCCGGCTTGCGAGCGAATGTTTTCAGTCGATTGCCGTCGGAGTGACCAGAAAGATCGACTAAAATGTCGATGCGGTCCGAGCGGATCTGTTGTGCAAGTTCGTCGTCGGAGAGCTCGGAAACCTCTCGCCACGTATCGGCGGCCCGTTTGAAGCCGTTTGTGACCCGATCTTCATCCCGGGTGCAGTTGTAGCAGATTATTTTGAAGTGCTGTTTATCATGGTTGCGAAGTATCGGGCCAAATGCGTATGCAGCCGAATGATCTCGAAAGTCAGCGGATACATAACCAATAACCAAGTACCGGTCTGGATCGCGACTGTTGTCGTGAGGTTGGCCCGCCGATCGAGCAAGAGGTTTTCCAACGCATCGCCACCAGTCGTGCCTAGCCTCCTGCTGCTCTGCCAGCGATGCGCGAGGTGAAAAATCCAAAGCAAAAATTTTATTCGAAAAGGCCAAGTCCAAGTCCGGCTTCAGTGCGATACTGCGGTCATAGGAGGCAAGAGCTTCATCATTCCGGCACAAGAAAAATAAAGCGTTCGCTCGGCCAAACCATGCTTCGGCTGAATCAGGCTTGAGTGCCAACCCCTTGTCGAAAGCGGCAAGGGCATTATCGTATTGCTTAAGTTCCAAGAAGCCACCGCCGCGGTCAAGCCATGCTTCGGCCAGATCAGGTTTGAGCGCCAGTGCGCGGTCGAAAGCTACGAAGGCATTATCGTGTTGCTTAAGCCCAAGTAAGGCACCGCCTCGACCAAACCATGCTTCGGGCAAATCAGGCGAGAGTGCTAGCGCGCAGTCGAAAGCCGCAAGGGCATCATTGTATCGCTTGAGCTCGCCGAGAACATTGCCGCGGCCAAGCCACGCATCGGCCAAGTCAGATTTGAGGGACACGGCTTTGTCATAAGCAGCAAAAGCATCATCGTATCGCTTGAGCTTGAGGAGCGATTTTCCTTTATTGCAGAATGCATCACAATAATTTGGATTTAGTGAAATCGCCTTATCAAAATCCGAAACTGCCAGATCGTATTGTTTCAAATCATTTAAAACTGTGCCACGATTGTTCCATGTTTCACAAACAGTCGAATTCAATTGCAGGGCTTTGTCAAATTGTAGCTTTGCCTGCATTGTCTTCCCAAGACGCTTCAGGATTATGCCATAGTTATAAAATGAAACGTCTGATTTCTGGTCAAGCCTTAGTGCACTCTCGATAAATTCTTCAGCCTCTGCAAATCGTTCCATGCTCATCAATGTGACCGTCAGCAGATTCAAAGCAGCAACGTGCTTTGGTTCGTCTCGTAAAACACTACGAAAAAGATGCTCAGCATCGTGAATTTTGCGCTCGTTTAGGGCGGCTAGACCTGCTTGAAACACCTGTTCTAGATTCATACACTCTACCTATATCAATTCCTTTCAATTCTAAAACGTTGCGGCGCATTAGTGTCGACTTTTCATCGCGCATTGTATTCGACGGGTCAGGACGCGCCGCCGAATCAATATCGTTTGAATGAATTGCTGTCCAATCATCAGGTGGCAACATTGGACAGAACAGGGCGCCGTTCTAGCAGAAAGATAAGGAGGCATCCCGCGCTCCTTCCTAAATACGGTTTAACAGCAAAACGTCCGCTCCCTATTGCGATGTCCGCCTTTGCCCCTAGATCGAATAAACGACTTATGTCCGGGGTTGGTAAAGTCGGCATCAGCACGGAGATCGAACATGGCCCGAATGATTTTCGCTACCGTCATTGGTCTTACACCGCTGGTCTTTGGTCCACTGCCAGTTCAGGCTTACGAGGCCCCATGGTGCGCAGTGATCGAGACAGGCACAGGTAGTAACTATTGGGACTGCCAGTATCACTCGTTCGAAGACTGCTACCGCAGA
>AR_comb_assmDRAFT_10070045_pt1 | contig 12548 bp, 11 predicted proteins | sample ArasoioldDNA_FD_10543 | JGI IMG/M metagenome (IMG submission 10543) | reverse complement strand
GGCGCGCCTCCAATATGATCAGAACCTAATCCTTGTAATGCCAGCGTTAAATTATTTGGATTTGTGCCATAACTGATTGCTACCTTCTCATCCACTAGATTCGAACGCACCATCCTTTCCAATTCACGATCAAAACTTTGCATGCCTTCCAAATATCCATCATTCATTGCATCAACCAACGAACGCCCGGCTGTTTCACCTTTAATGATGTATTCACGTGTGCGCTCCGTAGATTTTAGAACTTCAATTGCAGCAACTCTGCCGCCACCTTTTCGCGGAACTAACCTTTGCGAAATAACATACTTAAATGCTTGCGCAAATCGCGTACGGATTTGCTGCTCATCATTTTTTGGAAAGATTCCGATGATTCGATCGATGGTCTTTGATGCATCAATCGTATGTAAAGTGCTTAACACAAGATGTCCGGTTTCGGCAGCTTCCAATGCAATTTCTGTGGTTTCAATGTCACGCATTTCACCAACCAGGATTACTTTAGGTGCTTGCCGCAATGCTGCACGCAGCGCCATCGCAAACGATGTTGTATCGCTTCCTAATTCGCGCTGATTGATTGTCGATGATCTATGCGAATGCAAATATTCAATCGGATCTTCGATCGTCACAATGTGATAAGCATTCTTTTCGTTGATCTCATTGATCACCGCTGCCAGTGTTGTTGATTTACCGCTGCCAGTCGGACCTGTAACCAGAACAATGCCATTTTTTTCACCAGCAACGTTATATAAAACCTGTGGTAATCCAAGTTGCTCAATTGAGGGAACCCCGGTGGGTATAACGCGCATCACTATAGCGAATGTGCCGCGTTGAGTAAAAATGTTTACACGAAATCGTGTGACTCCTGGAATGCTGTAGGAAAGATCGGTAGATCCGGTGTGAATTAATTTCCGCATTAATTCCCGATCCTGTCCCATCAGATGCAGTGCAATCATTTCGGTTTGATAAGGACTCATGCGTTCCAGTCCAACAATAGGAACGGAAACTAGCGATCCACTGACTTCAACTTGAGGTGGGCGGCCTACTGAGAAGTTTAAATCGGAGATGTTCTCGCGATAACTCAGCATGAATTCCAAAATGCGATTAATCTCAGCCGTGTTCATGCGGAAATTTTACTACGAGACAATCAAGATTTTACTTTCTGGGTAATCGGTTTTGTAACTTGCTTCAAAAGCGCTTCCAGAGCATCTTTAATCGCTTCGAAAGTTCGCAGAGTCTCAGGAAATGTAAAATCACGCGGATCCGGAATTTGCTTTTGATTCTTTCCGTTAGAATCACAAGAGCCTAACAGGGATACTTTATCGGAATGATCAGGCTCCATTTGCATGATGGCTGCTGCTTGCCATGTTTCCATGCAATAGATTCGATCATAATGGCGGATTAATTCAGGTGTAAGTTGTACACCCGTTTTGGCAGAAATATCGAACTCGTGGATCTTCGCAACCTCTTGCGCGCACTCAAAAGGATGAGCTCCAACCAAGGCAGCTACGCCTGCTGACGCGACTTCGATTCCCTTAACTTTCTTTTGATCCAATAAGGCTTTGAAGTATCCTTCAGCAAGCGGTGACCGACAAACATTGCCGGTGCAGACAAACAAAACTTTCATTTATGGAACCTCCCACTAACCCCCATAGTCTGGCGTGATAATTCAACTAACGGCCTAACTGCTCCAATATATGCTGAACTGTACCAGTGCGAAGGATATCGTAGTATAGCACCACCAGCATAACACCAACCAAAAATACAAATCCGACCATGGTCACACGTTCCTTCACACGGATGCTCAGCTCCCGTCTGGTAATTCCCTCTAATAACAAAAAGAAGATATGGCCCCCATCCAGAGCAGGTATTGGCAGCAAGTTAATTAGACCGATATCGAAGCTAATAGTGCCGATAAATAATAAGAATGTAGATAGGCTTGTAGAGCGGGCCGCATCGCTCAGTTTGGCAATTTCAAACGGACCGGAAGTCGCTCTCAGTGAAAGTCTTCCGGTAAATAATTTTGATAAAAATACGCCGGTCATTTCGATATGCTCTTTGCATTTCGAAAAACTTTCTTTGATCGCAGCGCTTAGCGGCATTTTGATCATCACTGTGCGATCGATCGGAGCAAATCCGATAAGCCAGCGGTTTTCCTTTTTGATTGGAGTAATCGTGAGTTCTTTTGTTTCGACTTTACCACCCTCGTTCCGCTCAACCACGATTTTGATCGGCTTTCCTTGAGTGCGTTGAATTGCCATCGGAACTGCTTCAGTGCCGCGGATCAGCAAGCCATCAATATTTTTTATGACATCTCCTTTCTTTAACCCGGCTTTACCGGCAGGCATGTCCGGACTGACTTCGCTTACCAGCACATCAACGGAAGGTGTGATCCCCATTTTGCCCAGACTACGAGTCTTTTCTGTTTCGAGCTGCACACTCTTTTCAATAATTTCACTGCCGCGTTTGAAACGAACTTTAACAACTTCACCCGGATTCAAAAGAACCGCATAATTCACATCTTTCCAGGTTTCGATCTTATGGCCATTCATTTCCAGAATTGTATCGCCTGGCAGCAGCCCAGCTTTTTCAGCAGGTGAAGCGGGCATAACGGAGCCGATCGTGCCATCAACAACGTTCGATTGAGGAACTTCAAGGCCGCGATTCAGAGCGATGGTTATCAAAACAATTGAGAGTAAGAAATTAAATCCAACTCCCATAAACAAAACCAAAAATCTTTGATAACGCGGCCGATTGTAAAACGAATTCGGATCATCCGTAGCTGCTTCTTGATCTTCCATTCCATGAATTTTTACGTACCCGCCGAGCGGAATTGCCGAAACTTTGTATTCCGTTTCTTTCAATTTGAATCCAAAAAGTCGTGGACCAAAACCAAGGGAGAAAACAGCCACCGGGATCCTAAAAAGTTTAGCCATCGTAAAATGGCCCGACTCATGAATGAAAATGATGATGCCGATAACGACTAAAAAAGAGATAAGTTGTGCCATGTTTTTTTGCTCTGAAATCCAGTTATAAAATTAATACAAAATTAACCCGAATGTGCCATTTGCGCAATGAAACTCTGAGCCTTGCTTCGCGCCCAGCGGTCGGCTTCTAACACATCTTCCAAACCGGGATTTGTCTTTATATCATGTTTTTGCATCGTCGACTCAACAATCTGTGAAATCGACGAAAACGGAAGCCTCTCCAGCAAGAAATTCTCGACGGCTATCTCATTAGCTGCATTCAAAACCGCAGTCATCGTACCACCAGTTTCGAGTGCTTGATGCGCAAGATTCAAGCAGGGAAATTTGTTGACATCTGGTTCGAAAAATTCCAATGATCCGATTTTCGATAAATCGATGGAAGGCAATTTGTTTTCCCAACGATCCGGATAACTTAAAGCAAACTGTATTGGAATCCGCATATCTGCGGTACCGAGTTGAGCGATAACGGACCCGTCTACAAATTCAACCATTGAATGTACGACACTTTGCGGATGAATAATAACATCCAGTTTTGATGCCGGTTCATCAAACAAATAATGAGCTTCAATCATTTCAAGCCCTTTATTCATTAACGTTGCTGAATCGATTGTGATCTTTTTGCCCATTCGCCAGTTGGGATGATCTAATGCTTCGGCCACAGTAATTGATCCAAATGTAGATCGATCGCGTTTTAAAAATGGGCCGCCGGAAGCAGTAAGAATCAATTTACGTACTGCGTCGCGTTTTTGTCCTTCAAGACATTGCCAGATCGCTGAATGTTCGCTATCAACCGGCAGCAATCGCACTTTTTTGTTTGTAACTTCGCGCGCAATAATCGGACCTGCTACAACCAGCGTCTCTTTATTTGCAAGCGCAATATCTTTACCGCAAGAGATAGCTTTAAGCACCGGCAAAAATCCGGCAGCTCCAACCATTGCCGCTACTATTAATTCCGTTTCGGAATCAGAGGCAACTGATACCAGACCCGCTTCACCACAAACTACTTCGATACCTTCAGCACGTAGGTCACGACTTAACTGATCGGCTAATGAAGGTTCTGAAACTGAGACTATTCGCGGATGGAATTCGAGAGCCTGGGCTCGCAATAAGTGAACATTACGCCCAGCTCCAAGCCCTGTTATTTGAAAGTGCCCCGGAAACTCGCGGATTACTGCAAGGGTATTAACGCCGACGGATCCTGTTGAACCAAGGATTGCAATTTTCTTCATCGATTCAGCACAAAGTACACGTAATAATACATTGCAGGTGCGCCAAATAACAAACTATCGAGGCGATCCAACATACCGCCATGTCCGGGCAAAATAGAACCAGAATCTTTGACATTCGCTGAGCGCTTTAACAACGATTCCGCTAAATCTCCGATCTGACCCATGATTCCAATTAATGCTCCCAACCACAACGCATTATTCACGGTTAATTCGGGCAGCAAAAAATATTTGCAAACAACAGCTAAAAGCATGCTAAAGATCAGTCCCCCGAAAGATCCTTCGATCGTTTTTTTAGGGCTGATTTTAGTCAAGAGCCGGCGTCCTACTAATTTGCCAACGGCATACGCCCCGGTATCACCAGCCCAAATAATTATGAAAAGAGACAGTACAAGGTTTGCACCGATCTCGTTTATGTTCCGAATCAGGATTAAATATCCGAGCAAACCTGCTGTGTACCATGGACCAAACAAAGTGTAAGCGGTTGCTGGAAGTGCTTCGGTAAAATCGATTCTTGAAATTAAGCCTGCAATTAAAACTACCAATGCGCCAATCGGAAGCCACAGTGCAAAATTAATCTTCGCAAAATAAAAAGAAGCGAAAATCAGTGAAGCAAAAGCGTATCCAGCAATCGTCAATGCAGGTACTTTCTGAATTTCAGTGAGCGAAAAATATTCGTAAAGACAAACCAGCATCGCTGCAAAAAGAACTGCAACAAAAATTGGAATCGGTGCGAATTTAATCAGGTAAATGAGTGCCGGAATGCCGATGAGGGCGGTAATAATGCGCGTCATTCAGTGTCAGTAAGTGAAACTGTTCTGGTAATTCCGCCATAACGGCGCTCACGTTTCTGATAATCGATGATGGCTTGAAAAAGATGTTGTTTTCGAAAATCGGGCCATAAAACATCCGTGACCCAGATTTCAGAATAAGCAATTTGCCACAATAAGAAATTACTGATCCGTAATTCGCCGCTGGTGCGGATCAAAAGATCAGGATCAGGTTGTCCGGAAGTATATAAATGCTGACTGATCATTTCTTCCGTAATTTTGTCAGGATCGCGACCGTTTTGCAGCAACTCGCGATAAATTTCGCGAAAGCTATCTACCAATTCGGTTCTACCACCGTAATTCAAAGCAATGTTGAAGACTAATCCAGTATTAAATTGTGTTTCAACCATTGCCCATTCAAGGTCCTTAACTACGTTTTCATCTAGTTCGCGCCAACGGCCGATCGATTGAAACCGAATGTTGTTCTTCATCATCGTTTTTAATTCGCGATGAAGATATTGCCGCAGTAATCGCATTAAAGTATTGATTTCGGTTCGCGGTCGTTTCCAATTCTCAACCGAGAATGCGTACAGTGTTAAGACTTTCAGATGTAATTCGGCGGATGTGGTTACGATTTCCCGAACCGATTTGATCCCTTCACGATGTCCGGCGACTCGCGGAAGACTTCGCTTTTTAGCCCAACGTCCATTGCCATCCATGATTACTGCAACATGAGCTGGCAATCGCGTTTTGTCAATTTCGTTGAATAGCTCGTCGGCTCGGGGCATGACTGAAATGGTATCACGTTTTGTCGATGGTCTTTGTACTGCTTAGCGTTGATAAACGACTTGAATCTATAGGCGGTTCTGTGGTGAAGTCAACGAGTCAACATGAAAAGAATTTTGAAAATATTAGGTTTGATTCTTATAACGATTTCGATCATCGCTGTTTCGCGCGCATTGTTAGTTCATCGCGAAACTAGGTCCACGATTCGCGCCGCTTTACCAAACGTAAATGCAAATGATGCTGCTCAGCGATTAGCAGGCGCATTGCGATTTCAAACGATCTCAAACCAAGATCTTTCGCTTCAAGATAATTCGCAATTCACAGGATTCCATCAATATCTTCAACAAATATTTCCTGAAATACATTCGAAGCTTCAGAAAGAAAATGTTTCCGGATTCAATCTTTTATTCCGATGGCCGGGAAAGAATAATTCGTTAAAGCCTGTGTTGTTGATGTCGCATCAAGATGTTGTGCCGGTTGAATCGGGAACAGAACAACTCTGGAAGTCGCCGCCGTTTGCTGGAAACATTGTGAATGGCGAGCTTTATGGCCGCGGTTCGATGGATGATAAATGTGGAGTGATGGGAATTTTAGAAGCGGCCGGAATGTTACTTCGTGAAAATTATTTGCCGCAGCGGACAATCTATTTCGCGTTTGGTGCTGATGAAGAAAACATGGGACACGGCGCTGAAGCAATTGCAGCACTGCTGAAATCACGCGGGATTCAACTTGAATCTGTATTGGATGAAGGTTCGGTAATCCTGGAATCGAAATTTGCTGGCGTTAAAAAACCAAAAGCGCTAATTGGGATTTCGGAAAAAGGCTATCTAACAGTGCAAATCAGTGTATCAACTGAAGGCGGACATAGCTCCATGCCTCCGCCGCAAACTGCAGTAGGAATTTTGTCAGAGGCAATTGTGAAGCTGGAAAAAAATCAGATGCCGGCGCGGATAGAAGGTCCAGCACTTCAAACATTTCAAGCTTTAATGCCTGAAATGCCATTTGGCTACCGTTTATTGTTTTCGAATCTATGGCTGTTCAAACATCATGTTCTTGTAAAGTTGCGAGAACTTCCTGAAGGAAATGCGATGATCAGAACAACCACCGCGCCAACGATGTTACAAGCCAGTCCAAAAGAAAATGTACTGGCAAGAGAAGCTCGTGCAACAATTAATTTTCGATTACTTCCCGGAGATTCGGTGGATGATGTTTTGAATCACATTCGTAAAGTAGTTGATGATTCGCGGATTTCAGTGAAAAAACTTTATGGCACTGAAGCTGCGCCGGTTTCCGCCACATCATCCGCTGCATACAAAACGATTGCTGAAACTGTGAGCAATGTTTTTCCGGAAGCGATTTCAGCGCCATTGCTGGTACTCGGTGGAACAGATGCAAGACATTACACTTCAGTAAGTTCGAATGTCTATCGATTCCTGCCTGTTGCGATCACATCGCAAGACATGAGCATGGTTCATGGTACAAACGAGCGCATTAAGGTCGATGCATATGGAAAGGCTATTCAGTTTTATTATTCGTACTTAAAGAAAGTCTCGCAGTAGAAATATTAATCACGGAAAACGGAACACACGGAATTTTTGAAATTTTTGTATTCAGTGTATTCCGTGCTTCCGTGATTAATATTTAACTTTTTCTAATAACAAGCCGCGTGCCGGCGCCGGCACACCAACATGCTTACGATCACCAGTTTGCAATGCGCGCGAGGCATCATCAGGATCGCGTTTCCCTGACGCAATTTCCAAAAGTGTTCCAACCATAAACCGGACCATTTTTCGCAAAAATCCCGTAGCTTCGAATCGAATACAAAGCAAAGAATAATCCAGAGATGGATCTTGCAATTCCGGAAGAACTTCAACGCAAAAAATTTGCCTGACAGTGGTAGTTAATTCTGTGCCTGTTGCTTGAAATGCCACAAAATCATGTTTTCCTTCCAATATTTTTGCGCTCTTCATCAAAAGTGGAATATCCAATTCATTAAAGTAATGCAAGGAATATCGATAGAAGAAAGGATTGTAAATGCGTTGAGTGTCAATTCGATAAATATACGATTTCGATTGCGCATCATATCGCGCATGAAAGTCACCGGAAACTTCCTGAATTTCTAAAATTCGAATTGTTGGCGGGATAATTGCATTTAGAGCTAATCTTAATTTATCTGGTGGTAATGCATGGTCCCAGTTGAAATGAGCAACTTGTTGAACCGCATGAACGCCGCTATCAGTTCGTCCGGCGCCCGTGACACCGATTCGTTCACCGGAAATGCGTTCAAGAGCGGTTTGGATTTCTGCCTGAATCGTTGGAAAATTTACTTGTTCTTGCCATCCATAAAAGTCGGTTCCGTCGTAGGAAATGCAGGCTTTGTAGCGCAAATGAATTCCTGTTTACAATTTGAAACAATTCAGAGGATGCATGCTCTGAAAGGTTTGTCTATAATTAGAAAACTTCAATTGTATTGTATTCTTCTCCGGAAGCATTATGTCGTCCGGAGTTGATTCAGGAACCGAATTCGTCTGTAATCGTATGTCATGTTACAGAACTAAGCGATTTATACGGAGAAGTGTATGAAATGGTGTTCGCTTTTGGTACTAGTTTTGTTCGCTTTTGGGCCAGTGGTAGTCGCTCAGGAGACTGAAACACAGCCCAGCGGCAATGTAATGACGCTTCAGGAAGCGATTGATCTGGCTCTTAAGAATAACCTCGATATAAAGACTGAGGAATATAACCCGGAAATTACCGATACATTTGTCGCTAATGAAGAGGCACGTTTTGAACCTCTATTTTCGGGAAATCTTTCAAACGAGAATGCAGATATTCCAACCGGATCAAGACTTGCCGGTGAAGGAACATTACAGAATGAAAACCTTGCGTATAACTTGCGGTGGGACCATTTAACTACATTAGGTACATCGTATAACGTCGTTTTTAATAATTCTCGTTTTACTACAAATCAGCTTTTTAGTTCATTCAATCCACGCTTTGATTCATCTTTGTTCGCTAATGTCCGCCAGCCTTTAATGCGGAATTTTGGAAAAGATATCACACTTACTCCGGTCAATATCGCAAAAGCGAACAGTCTTGGTTCTGATGCCCGTTTAAATCAACGAATTTTAGATGTGGAACTTGTAGTGACTCAAGCCTACCTGGACTATGCATTTGCACAGGCTGAACTACAAGTATTCAAACAATCGCTGGTGTTCGCTCAAGATTTATTTGAAAACAACAAAAAGCAAGTAGAAGTTGGAACAATGGCTCCTTTGGAAGTGGTTGTTGCACAAGCAGAAGTTGCTACAAAAGAACAAGCAATTATTGCTGGTGAAGTTGCAATCAAGAATCGCGAAGACATTCTCCGTACATTAGTTTATGGCGATAAAATCCAAGATTGGAATCAACAAATTTCTATCCCACTGGAACGTCCGGAATTTGTTGACATCTCCATTACTGAAGAGCAAGCCATCAACATCGCGCTAAAAGATAATCCGGATATCAAAGCTTTAGAAATGGATTTGCAGAGCAATACTTTGACCACAAAGCTTGCACGAAATCGTCTGAAACCATTACTGGATTTGACAGGCTCAGTTGGTTACACCGGCATTGGTGGTGATCAGTTACTTTTTGGCGGCGATATCACCAATCCTGTTCCAATTGGAACGGTTCCCGGAAATTATGGTGACGCGCTTTCAAATCTTTTTCAAAATCCAACATGGAATGTTGGCTTGATCATTGAACTTCCGATTGGTAATAAAAATGCTGAAGCAGATTATGTACGCGCCGATTTAACTGAAAAGCAAACTCACACCATTTTAGAAAACACACGCCAACAGTTGGTTATGAATGTTCGGACTGCGCTTCGAAATATCAAAGCAAGTTTGAAGTTGATTGAATCAACCAGGGTAACGGTTGAACTTCAAGAAAAGAAATTAGATGCAGAGCGAAAGAAATTGAATGTCGGTCTTAGCACAAACAACGTTGTGTTGGATTTCCAGGATGATCTTGCACAAGCACGTTCAGCGGAGTTAGCAGCAATCATTGCATATTTGAAGAACGTGGCGCAGCTTGAACGCTACATGGGAACAAAAATTTTTCCGCGAGCTCAAGGATAAGGTAGCGCGGGCCTCTGGCCCGCATTACGGTCCGCGGACTTCGAGTCCGCCAAAATTTATTTCTGCGGAAAATGCACTGATGAGTACAATTCTTCCAATAACGTATCCGCTTTCATTGTTGATGGATATGTAACCGTCAGAATAGAGAGGCGTCCTGAGCTCAATCCATAAAATGTAGTGGAAGTAAAACCTTGTTCATCCTGGTATTGAGCTTGCAAACCGGAAATGCCTCCAACCATTGCAGGATCCATATCTTTGCGCGGGATTCCTGGAAATAACAAAAGTTCGGCGCGATCAGTTTCAAGATTTAGATCGCCGGTTTCCGCAGGGATCACTCGCATCCCCAATGAAATTCCGGATTTTCGTGATGCCGCAAGCAACAGGTAATGATTTTTCTGCTGTGATGCTTCATGTTCCCAATTTTGAGGAATACCGATTTCAAAATGGAAATTATCCGGACCTGAAATCTTTTTTAGCGGTAGTAATTGTGCTGACTGTTTATCAACAGTCTTCGTTGGAATTTTCAAGACATTCCAAAATTTTTCCCAGGTTGTAAATTCTTGAAGCGGTATTGGAGCAGAACGATCTGCCATCTGCGCAAAAACTGCTTTTAACGGAATGGCCGGCGATTTTCCAGGAAACCATCCAACAATTTTTCCGGTTTTGTTGAACAACGGAGAAGCACTTCCTGAATTAATTTCAGGAAAATATAACCACACGAATCCTTGACCCGAGTCTTCCCATTTTTTCAGATGCGTTTCTTTTAATTTCCAGGTGCCTTTATCTTGAGTAAACAAAAATGCAGAATCGCCGGCTGCCAGAGTATCTGAACTTCCAAACAAACGACCCTCCGGTAATTCTTCCGTAGTTCGCAAAAATGCAATGTCAAAAAGCTTGCTAAATGAAACCAGCTCGCCGGCAACAACACTTTCACCTTCTACTTCAACTTTGATCCATGATGCTCCTTGAACTGCGGAATAACTGGTTACTACCGTGTGATCATCCCAAAGAAAACCGAGGCTATCGCGCAATTGAGCGCCTTGAGCATTATGCGCATGGATCCGAACCTCCGGAGTTTGCGGCAACGCCAGATTCTGCGGTTCCTGTGAAAATGCGAATACCCAAATCAGAAGAAATAAGAATGTCGCAAAGAATTTCATCAATGACCTTTAAGCTTCCTGCCGGGGACGTCCAAACATCCATGCCACAACGATGCTGACCACATACAAACCGATCATTGGAACTGCAAGAATTGTTTGAGTTACAAAATCGGGAGTTGGTGTAATGATGGCTGAAATGATAAACGCGAGCAAGATTGCGTATTTAAACTTTGACAGCAAGAAGCGATGAGTTACGAGCCCCATTCGCGCCAGGAAGAACGCCAGGATTGGAGTTTCAAAAATCAAACCAATCGCTAATGTCAATTTGCTAAAAAGTGAAAAGTAGTCATTAACACGAACTTCCTGCTTAAACGCCTTGCCTACTTCAAGAAAATAACGGCAGGCGAATGGAAAAACGTAGTAATAACAAAAAAGACATCCACCTAGAAAACAAATAGTTCCAAAGAAAATGAATGGAATTGCAAATCTTCTTTCGTTTTTATATAAACCGGGAGAAATGAACAGCCATAATTGCGTAATGATAATCGGCGAAGTGAAAATAATTGCAGCAAGCGCGGAGAGTTTCATGTACACAGTAAATGGTTCGGTGAGAGAAATAAACGAAAGCTTATCGCCTTTTTCTACGAATTGGATGAACGGCGCTTGAACCACACTCCAAAGCTGCTCTTTGAAAAACCAGCACACACCAAAACCGATGGCAAGAGAGATCAACGAAACAATCAGACGCTTCCTGAGTTCCTCAAGATGCTCCCAAAGAGTCATCCGTCCGGATTCTTCAATATCTTCTTCTTGTTCTAACAAATCGACCATGTGATGTGCTGGAAATATTATGAAGCGGCACCTAGTTCTTCAACTCGGTATCATCAATTTCTTTTTCGATGCTTCGCTTAATATCATTTGAAGCGCGTTTGAGTTCGCCTAAGGCTTTTCCGATCGACTTTCCTAATTCAGGAAGTTTCTTGGGACCGAATAAAACTAAAGCGATTATAAAAATTAAGACAATTTCTTGAATTCCTAGTGGACCCATGTTTTTTAACCTTAATGGAGGGCAATTCTATTATAACATTCAGGCTTTATGCGAGCTTGTCGTCAATTGTTGCAGATTTAACTGAAGGATTTCTCCAATTCTATTGAGGTTAACATCAGCCGGAGGATACTTCTTCAAGATCTCGGGATCCCACGCATAATGTCCTTGTTTTACAAAAACTGTGGTTACCAGATCTTTCCAGCTCTGTTTTACTGCGTACAATAGCCGCAGCTTATCATCTACAAAAACATAATGGTCTGCGGGATATCGTTCTTCAACATCATCCAAATTTTCTTCTTTGTGAATATAGATCAGGACATTTCCTTCTACAGTTTCAAACAAACTAGAACGTTCCACTTTTCGCGGTTGAAAGACTGCATCACCATCCGAAAAAAGAACGGCTGGTCCCCATTTTTTTACATAATCGATTACATCAAGCGATTCAGGATAAAGACGATTTGCAAATGGATAGTTGATTAAGTACTGCGAAATCGAAAGCAAATGCGTATCGCGCGGATATTC
>AR_comb_assmDRAFT_10487666_pt1 | contig 12549 bp, 6 predicted proteins | sample ArasoioldDNA_FD_10543 | JGI IMG/M metagenome (IMG submission 10543) | reverse complement strand
TTCAGCTTACCGTTGCCGCGGAGAGCGGCGATTCTGGTTCCATCCGGAGAAACGGTACCGGAATCGGTTTCATCGGAGATTTTGTGCGACGGACCGCCAAGGATTGAGACATTCCAGATGCTCGGCGTCTCATCGGCCTGTATCCCGCCGACCAGCAAATGGCTCCCATCAGGGAACCACGAGACTACGGAAGGCTTAAGCCCCGGAGGGAGCCATAACTGGTGAGAATCTTCGCGCGCGATTTCTCGGAGGAAGAGTCCGCGGGGGTCTGTGTACGCGAGCAGGCGCGCATCCGGAGAAATGGCCGCGCGGTAAACGGGGACATCAGGAGAATTTGCCGTGAGCCTGACTTCACGAGGCACTTCCGCGCGGGCCGCACGATTGCCAATATGAAAACCTACCGAAATGCAGGCGCCGGCGAGCACCACAATGGCGGCAATCCAGCGGGCGCGGTTTCGGCTTCGCGGTGCCATGTGGGGAACTGGCAGCGCAGGAGAGACACCCGAGGGCAACGATCCCGTGACCGGGGCCAGGAACCGATATCCCCGGCGCGCAAGAGTCTCCACAAACCGTGGATTGTCGGCGGAGTCGCGCAGGACATCCCGCAGCCGTTTTATCGCGGCGTTGAGGCTGTGATCAAAATCGACGAAAGTGTCGGCCGGCCAAAGCCTGCGCTTCAGCTCTTCGCGCGTGATGACCTCTCCGGGACGTTCCAGCAGAAGGGAGAGCACCTGGTAGGGCTGCTCCTGGATTTTGACCTTGATCCCATTTCGGCGGAGCTCCCCGGCGCGCGGGTCGACTTCATAGACGCCGAACCTTACGACCTCTGTCAAATTACCGTTTGGGACGCTACCCACCGGGTTCCCTCTTCTGACATCCGACGTAATCTCTCTTACTAATACGTTCTACGAAGGATTTCGTTTCAAACTCTGTCGCTCAATTGCTGCAAATTGTCAGGTGACAAGCGCCTGTAACCTACTGAACAAACAAAGGTTAGTTCGTTACCCACATTTGCCTACACGGTAACCCCAAAAGCCTTGAGGCACGCCCCGCGGGAAGCCAGTTTTGCGCCTACGCCCGAGGAGGGCTTCTGCGATGGGACGCAAATTCTGGATCGCCCTGGCGGCAGTCTTGTCCGGCCTCGTTGCGCACGGAGTCTTTGCCCGCCCGCATACACCAGGGATGGTCCAGCTGAAAGTCTCCGTCTTCAATGACGCGGCCGTTGCACAACCTGTTCTACAAGCCGCCGAGACACGGGCCGAAGCGGTTTTAGCCGAAGCGGGAATCTCTTTGACGTGGCTCGACTGTGGCGCACCGGGGCGCTGGCATACAGAACTCGCTTGCCAGGACCTGGCCTTTCCGACTCACCTTTCAGTACGGCTGGTGGCCGGCAAGAAGGCAGTTTCCCCAGAGACTTTCGGGCAGTCTTTTCTAAATGAGCGAGGCGAAGGGAACTACGCCAGCGTTTATGTGGAGCGGCTGTCCTCATCCAAGGCGCTTGACCTGGTAAACGAAGGTGACCTGCTGGGCTACGTCGTGGTGCACGAGTTAGGCCACCTGCTGCTCGGAAAGGATTCCCATTCAACGGATGGGTTGATGCGGGCTAAATGGGAAGTGGCCGAGTTGCGGGAAGCCGCCAAAGGCAAACTCTTATTCACAAGGAACGAAACCGAGCTTATGCGAGTGCGGTACTGGTCGGCGGTAGCGCGTGCGGAAGCTGCCCCTACCAAGCAAGCGGCCTCCGGTAAATGAGCCTGCGGCGGGTCAACGCCGACTAGCGAGTGGTCTTGACAGCATCACCGGAACCTTCTTGCAACGTGTTCATGGAATCGAGTTGCATGTTCATGAATTTTTCCCTCAAGCCGCTGGGCCAGCGGACCTCTACCCAGTCGAGCTTGGTTGCGGCGGCGAGTCCGAAGTGGACGCGCACGTCGCTGCTGGAATCGTAGCTCGAGCCGCTGCGCACTTCGTCCACCAGAACACGGTCGCCGACTTTCATTCGAATCTTCGCGCCGATACCATCGCGATTGGATTTTGTGCCTGTCGTCTTGAAGGCGATCCAGTGATTGGAAGACTTTACCTGGTTGACCAGCAGGCTCATTGGAGCATTCATGTTGCTGATCACAGCGGAGATTCGTCCGTCGTTCCAGAGATCGCCAACAGCCAAGCCGCGTCCCGAATTGACGGCGGTAATGGCCGGCCCGGCATTCGCCGAAATATCTTCAAACGTGCCGTTACCCCTGTTGTGATAGAGAATACGCGGCTCGCGATAGTCGCTGCCCAAGTGCTGGCTGTCGACTTCGGGGTAGACGTGGCCGTTGACGAGCAGCAAGTCGGGCCAGCCGTCGTTGTCCACATCAAGAAACATCGTTCCCCAGCCGAGATATTTTGTATACAAACCGAGACCGGCGGAAAAGGTGACATCGTCAAAAGTCCCATCACCGTTGTTGCGGTAGAGAGTGGCGGTGTCGTCGGAAAAATTGGTCTTGAAAATGTCGAGACGGCCGTCGCCGTTGTAGTCGCCGATGGTCGAGCCCATGCCGGCCTGTTCCTTGCCGTCCTCGTTGAAGGCAGCACCTGCGGTTACAGCAACGTCGGTGAAAGTTCCGTCGTGATTGTTGCGATACAAAATGCTGGGTGTGCTGTCGCAGGCCACGTAAATGTCGGTCCAGCCGTCGTCGTCAAAGTCGAAAGTGGAAACGCTGAAACCGTAGTGGCCGTTGGTCTGGTCAATTTTGGCCTTGGTGGTGACATCCTCGAACGTGCCGTCGCCGTTGTTGTGGTACAAAATATTTTTTCCCCAAGACAGGCCGCGCGGGCCGCACATTACCGGTACGCCTTTCCACACGCAGGAAGCGCGTTCGCCGGGCGCAGGGGCGGTTTTTACGTTGAAATCCACGTAGGTCGCCACAAAGATGTCGAGCTTGCCATCGCGATCATAATCGAGGAAGGCGCAACCAGTACTCCAGGCGCTACCAGTTCCAGCAACGTGAGCCTTGTTGCTGACATCGGTGAACGTGCCGTTTCCATTGTTGTGATAAAGAACGTTTTTGCCATAGTAGGTCACGAACAAGTCTTCGTGACCGTCATTGTCGTAATCGCCGACGCAAACACCTTGTCCCCAGCCGGTGTCAGCCAGGCCGGCTTTTTCGGTTACGTCGGTAAATGTGCCGTCGTGATTGTTATGGTACAGATGACTGGTAGGAGCGGGAGCGCCAGGTAAGGGCTCCAGAGTGGTGCCGTTCACGACGAAAATATCGGGCCAGCCGTCGTTGTCGTAGTCGAAGATAGCCACGCCGGTGCCGGTCGTTTCAATAATGTACTTTTTTGTGTCGACGCCGCCAAACGTGTTTTTTGCAGTGAGCCCGGCTTTCGCAGCTTCGTCAACGAAATATGCGATTTTGTTGGACGATGCGTCTGCCGTTTTTTGTTGCGATGGTGCGCTTAGTGGCGAAAAGCAAGTCTGCATCAGAAAAAACAAGCTGCTCAGGCGCGCGCAAGTGTTCCTGATCCAAGTCATTCGCGCGAACCTTTTCCCGATTCCTTAGCTCTGGCGGATACCAAGAAGCGCCCCGATCCGTTTGCATCTTAATGCTAGTATGAAAATTCGATGCTACGTTTAGTTTTTGGGGGACCTTGCTTGCCTCGCTGCGGTTCGACACTTCGCACCTTGTTCCTGGCCAGCGGGCTTCTCGGCGCTTCGGCTTTTGTCCGCGCGCAATCGGCCGCGCAAGCCTCTTCTCCCGCTCCCGGGGCGAGCAAACCCTTCGCTGAAGGCTCGGAGGCTTTGCGTCGCGGCGATCTCGGCGCGGCACGCGCTGCTTTTGAAGCCGCAGTACGATTGAATCCAACCGACGTTCAATCCCGCAACGCCCTGGGCTTGGCGCTTCTCGCGCAAAATAACGCGACCGCTGCTACCGTCCAGTTCAAAGAAGCGTTGCGCATCAGCCCCACGTTTCTGCAGGCGCGCTTGAATCTGTGCAAGGCAAGAATCGAGTTAGGCGATTTCGACGGCGCCGTGCGCGAAGGCAGCGCAGCGACCCGAGCCGCGCCAAACAATCCTGACGCGCATGCGGCGCTGGCTCGGGCTCTGGGAGCGGCATCAAAGACGCCCCAAGCTATCACTTCACTGCGGCGCGCGATCGCGCTGGCGCCGAAACGTGCCGACCTGCACGATGATCTCGGGACGCTCCTGGTTCAACAAAGTCATTCTGAAAACGCAGTTGCGGAGTTTGCGGAGGCCTTGCAGTTGAATCCCGAACTCGCTTCCGCCCACTTGCATTTGGGCGTCCTGCAGTTCGAACAGCGGCAATTCGAATTGGCCGAACAGCACTTGAGCAGGGCCAAGGAACTGGTTCCCGCAAACTTCCTGGCACTCAACTATTTGGCGCGGACCTATCGAGAGCAAGCCAAGCTGCCGGAAGCCATTGCCGCCTTGCAATCCTCGTTGAGGATTCAGCCGGGGCAGGCTGATGTCCTCAACCTTCTCGGGCAGTTCCTGCAACGGGTCGGCAATCCGGTGGAAGCGGCCGACGCGTTTCGAAAAGTGCTGGCGCTCGATCCGCACGACGCCGAAGCGCAAAACAATCTTGGGCTGGCGTTGCTGCAAACCGGCGATGGCGAGGGAGCCATCGCGGCGTTTCGTGCTGCGCTGCAGGCTCGCCCGGCGGACACTGGATATCAAGGAAATCTGGGCGCTGCCTACCTGCAAAAAGCGGATTTTGCCGGTGCCGTAACGATTTTTCGCGCGGCATTGCAACAGGATCCGAACAGTCCGTCGCTCCATTACAATCTTGGCCTGGCCCTCAAGCTGCAGGACAAGTTAAGCGAAGCTGTAGAGGATCTGCGCGCCGCCGAAGCGCTCGATCCGGCGCAGCCCGACGCTCCCTACACGCTCGGTGTCACGCTCTGGCAAATGGGAGATTTGGACGGCTCGGTAAGCGAATTGCAGAAAGCCATTCATGCGAAGCCCGATTATGCGGAAGCGTACTACACGCTGGGAACGGTCTTGAAGCAGCAAGCCAAGCTCCAGGAATCGGCGCAGGCACTGCGGGAAGCCATTCGCCTGGAGCCTGATTTTGCGGGCGCGCACACCACCTTGGCCGGAGTGCTGCGGCAACTCGGCGACCCGGAAGGCGCGGCGGCTGAATCGAAGCTCGGCTCAGAGCTTGCCAGGCAACGAACCGATATGCAGGCCGCGGTGTTTGCAACCAATTCCGGGCGTCGGCTGCGCAGCGTGGGCGATCTGAACGGAGCCGTTTCGCAGTTTCGGGCCGCAATTCAAGCGGTCGAAAATTACGCGCCCGCCCATTTCGAGCTGGCGATTGCCCTGCGCCAAATGGGAAGAAAGGAAGACGCTGCTGCGGAGTTTCAAAGGGCTGCGGCATTGGATCCAAAGCTGGTTGCGCCATAAACACCCGAGCCTTTTAGGGAACCGGGGAACGGTCAATTCAAGATGCGAATCGCCACCAGCGAGGATTCCACAGGAACGCCCTTGGCTACTTTCACCTGGATCACTGCTTCGAAAGGTTTCAGTTCGGCGGGCCTGGTTACATTCATTTTCGTCAGCAGTTCGTTCAAGTAATTCTCGCGCGTGACGTATTCGACGGCAGCTTGCGTTCCGATCGTCGTGGTGCCAGCGAGAATCAGCTCGTAATGTTCCGGATTAATGGCCTTCACCAGCGCCACCACGGCATAGTCTTCACTCATCGGGACGTTCGAGGGGCTCGCCATGTAGCTGGCGGCTTCGCCAGCGCCCGGCTTAACGTTGACAATCTCCATGTTTCCCGCGCGCGCGCCTTCTTGCTTCCGCTGAAAGGTAAATTCCCTGGTGCTAGGGATGTCCAGCAGTGTGAGGTTTTCCCCCGGAGAGCCAATAAAAATCAGATCGTTGTTTTTTGCGTCGTCGAGGGAAAACAGACTGCCCCGTTTGATTCGAAGCGACTGACGCAGCGCGCCGAACACCAGGTCCAAATTGTGCACGGCCAGGACTTCCCCGACTCCCGTGTAGTGGTCCAGGATGGGAGTCTTTCCGTCCCTGGCTGCGTCGTAATATCGCATGCCTTTGTCCGGGCGTCCCACAAATTGCGCGTTGCTGAAAATAACCCACGGCTCTTCCGGGCCGCGAACGAAGCCCCTCCAGAACGTTTCAATGGGAGCCGCCACCGGCGCCAGCGCAGGAAGACCGGCGGACGCGACAGAAGGCTCATGGCGCGTCCAAAGCAGCCAGCCAATCGTCGCCACCGCAGCCAGCAAAGCAAAACTAAGCAAAAGAGTCGTGAAGTCGGTTCTCGCGGGCGCTTGTGCATCTTGTGAAATTGTCGCGTGCGCGGCAGCCGCTCCGTTCCCGGACGAAGCCAGATGATTGGAGCGCTCGTGGAAGGCGATTGCGTAACTGCCCTTGGGCAGCTCAACGATTAAGCGGTCGGCTGAACCTTCCGTACTGTAATACTCGCCGAGCTTCGCACGGAGTCTGCCTGCTTGTACGCGTACCATGGAATCCAATTGGGGATCGAAATCTGCCTGGCGTCCGAAGACCTCCGTCGCAATTTGATACTCCTTCACCGGGATACCCGGGTGCTCTACAGCTTGCTTGCCGAGGTAACGTAAAAGTTTGCATAACGACTCGGAGCCGTGGAGCGTGTGGCTAGCCACCAGCAGGTCTATCTCTGCTTGAAGTTGTGCTTTCTCGGACAAAGCTACACCCTGTTACGTCGGTGTAACAGGAGGGTATCAAGCTGCAGATGTCATTGCAAGACAAGGATTTAGTTCGTGTCACCGTATCAGACCCTCCGAGACTTGCGCCAGCGCAGAAAAAGGTAGATAAATCGCGTTATATTTTTTGCTCGTGGTGTCCCGATTCGAGGGTTGCCAGGTGTGGGGCGTGTCGCTGGTGCGCGACTGTAACGCTCATGGGTGAACACCAAGGGACATCAGCAAGAGCGTGGGTGGGGGCAGTCTCAAAGGGGTGGCTTCGGGGGCGTGGTTCACGGTAGGCTATTTTTCGGATTCGTTCGCTCCCTTCCTTTATAGATTTCCTTTACCAAGTCGAGGCGGCTCATTTTCCGAATTCGGCACGACCGGAATGTCGCGAAGCTGGGGTAGCTCACGCGACGACCGGGCAGTCAGATCAGGAGGGGTGGAATGAGAAGGCGCGCATTATCCGGTTTTTGTCTAGTCCTAACTCTTGTTTTCGGAACCGCAGCTGTAAGGTCTGCCGCACAGGCAGTATATGGAACCATCTTGGGTACCGTCACCGATCAACAGGGGGCGGCCGTGGCAGGTGCCAAGGTCACCGTAACGTCCGTCACCAAAGGGACGACGGAAGAAGCTACGACGAACAGCGACGGCAATTACACCGTCTCTCACTTGATACCGGATATCTACAACGTTCACATTGAAGCTACAGGTTTCAAGTCCTACGACGTTAAATCAATTCAGGTTTCGGCTGACACCGGAAGCAAGGTCGATGGAAAGCTGGATGTTGGTTCGGTGTCGCAATCTATCGAGGTCACCGGCGAAATCCCGCAACTGAAGACCGACCGGGCGGACGTATCCATTACATTCAATGAGAAGTACGTTTCCCAGTTGCCCATTCTGAATCGCAATTTCACGAGCTTCGAACTGGTCTCGCCGGGCACGCAGAAGCTGGTTGGTTGGAGCCACGCCGCGACGGAAAATCCCCAAGGTGGCCAGCAGATTTTCGTCAACGGGCAGCACTTTAGCGGCACTGCGTTCGAGCTCGACGGAACGGACAACCAGGATCCTATCCTTGGCATTATCGTCGTTAATCCAAACCTGGATGCCATTCAGGAATCCAAATTCGCCCTTCAGAACTACGACGCCGAATTCGGCAAAGCGGTCGCGGGTGTGGTGACCGTTCAGACGAAGTCTGGCTCCAACGATTTCCATGGGTCGGCTTTCTTCGATTGGCGCGGTGACGGTCAGTCCGCACGCAATCCCTTCACGAATCCACCGGACGTGGCCCTTCCCAACGCCAGCTTCAAACAATTCGGCGGCGCCGTGGGTGGTCCGGTCATTAAGAACCGCTTGTTCTTTTTCGGCGACTATCAGGGGACGCGCCAGACCAATGGCATCACCAACCAGATGACCATACCAACTGCTTTGGTGCAGCAGAGCTGCAACCCCGCGACCAATACCTCTGGATTCTGCGATCTGAGCGAATATCTCGGTAACTCAAACGGCGGCGGCCAGATTTTTGATCCTGCTACCGGTAACCCGTTGGACGGCTCTGGTCGCACGGCCTTTGCTGGCAATCACATTCCGATTGGGCGTATTTCGCCGCAAGCGGTGGCCGTTCTGTCCCAGTTCCCTGCACCGACGTCCGGCGGCCTCCTGAACAACTTCGTGGGCTCCGGTTCGGGCCCCTATAACCAGAACAGTTTTGACACCCGCATCGACTATAACGCCCCTCATGGGTTCAATATTTTCGGTCGGTTCAGCCTCGACTACTTCTCGCTCTCCGGCGAAGGCACGCTGGGTTTGCTCGGTGGCGTGGGTTTTGGCCCCGGTGGTTTGAACGGAACTTCGAATGTTCACAACTACAGCCTGGCAACCGGTTTTGACAAGGCCATCGGAACAAAATGGCTGACCGACGTCCGTTTTGGATGGTTCCGGTATAACCCGCAGACCGCTTATCTCGATAGCAATACGACTCCCATGACCGGATTTAACATCCCTGGTCTTAACCTCGGCACCCCGGATACCGGCGGCCTTTCTTCCTTTTTCTTTGGCGGAAACGGCATGAACCAGGGCAACAATAACGGTGCCTTCGGCGATGGCTTGAACGTCGGCCGTTGCAACTGCCCTCTTACGGAGAAAGAGGATCAATTCCAGGTCGTCAACAATTGGACTCGCGTTCAGGGCAACCACCAGATCAAGTTCGGCGCCGACATTCGTTACGCCAAGAATCTTCGCGTGCCTAGCGACTCCAATCGCACCGGCCAACTGAACTTCAATTCCGGCGATACGGCGAACGCCGGTCAGGGCGGCCTGGATCTGGCTACTTTCCTTCTCGGAGATGTAACCTCATTTCAGCGTTTCGTAAGCACCAGCCTCGACGCCGCTGAGCGTCAAAAGCGCTGGTTCTTCTACGGACAGGATACCTGGCGCGTCACTCCGAAACTCACTTTCAATTACGGTCTACGCTGGGAGATCTATTTCCCTGAAACAGTGAACGGCACGGCGAAAGGCGGTTTTGCCAACCTCGACACCGGCATCATCCGCGTTGCCGGCGTCGGCAACAACAATCTCAGCGGAAACGTTGACAACACTCTCAAAGCTTTTGCTCCTCGATTGGCTGTCGCGTATCAGGTCGACTCCAAGACGGTAGTTCGGGTTGGCTTTGGTCGCAGTTTCGACATCGGAGTATTCGGTTCCAACTTCGGGCACGTGGTAACTCAGAATCTGCCGGTGCTCGCCAATCAGGACGTTTCCGATTCGTCAATCAATTCCACCGCCACCAATGACCGTAGCGCGGTCTTTACTCTTGCTTCAGGACCGAGTCAGCTGACGCCTGTGGTTATACCTACGGATGGCATCCTTCCGCTGCGCGGACCCCAGAACGCCGTTGACCCGCGCGTTCGGCCCACCGTCCAGCGCTTACCCACAGTTGATGCATGGAATGCAACCATCCAGCGTCAGGTCACGGCGACTTTCAATTTCGAAGTCGCCTATATCGGCAATAAAGGAACTCACGTCTTTGCTGGTAACGGGCCGGCATACAATGCCAATCAGGCAGCCATTGGCCCGGGAACGAACATTGGTGGAAACAACTTCGTGCCGTTCCTGCCTTCCGCAGACCGCAGGAGGCTTTTCGCTAACGGCGTACCGGCGTTCACTTATCCCAATTTCTTGGATTCCAGCGGGAATCCCCTGACCTGCTGTTCAACCGACGTCGGAAACTACTTCGGCAACGACGCCACGAACCATTACAACGGCCTTCAGGTGAAGGCGGAGAAGCGCTTTGCGGGCGGCTTGCAGTTCCTCGCCCACTATACTTTCTCGCATGCCTATTTCTATGACGCGGACTACTACTCAGTCGATCCTAAGGTTTCGTATGGCCCGGACGACTTTACGCGTAACCACGTCTTTGTGATCAATACGGTGTACGAACTGCCCGTTGGCCGCGGAAAGAAGTTTATGTCCGGAGTCGGCCGGCTGGCCGATTTCGTCATAGGTGGCTGGCAGGTTTCTAACACTTCCAACTGGAGCGGCGGCTTGCCGTTCACGCCCACCATTGGAGAATGCGGCCAAATTTCTGACGCTGGGCCATGCCGACCTGATCGGTTGCCCGGCCAGTCTTTCCATGTTGGAAAGACCACCGACTCCAATGGCAATCTATTCTGGTTCACTCCCGTCGCCCCACTTGCTTATTCCGGGGTAACGCCTACGACTGACACCTGCACTCTGGCCCGGCCAACTTCCGGTCCCTTTGCCCTTCCTGCTTGTGGCCATATCGGCAACGTTGGGCGCAACTCGTTCCGGGGCCCGCGCGCCTTCTTCTCCGACTTGTCTTTGGCCAAGAGCTTCAACTTTACCGAAAGGGTCAGGGCGCAATTCCGCTTCGACGCTTACAACATATTTAACCATCCGGTCCTCGGCTTCAATTTGAGCCAGGGCAACGTCTGCATCGACTGCGGCGGCAATGCTGGCCAGATTACAAATATCGAAAACGATGCTTCGCCCAACGCGCCGAACGGAATGCGCCAACTCCAGTTTGGTTTGCGATTTAGTTTCTAACCCCTAAACACCCCAAGACAAAACGGGGAGTCCCTCACGGGCTCCCCGTTTTTTATGCTCTAATCCTTTTTGGAGTAGCTGCGCCACAAGCGCCGCTAGCTATCGATGACCTTTCGTCGCGGCTTTATTATCCACTGTGTTGCGGCAGCTTTTCTCCTCGCTATACTTCTCAACTCCCCTGTTCCGACTATAGCCCAATCCGCCGTCAATCCCGCGGCGCCGGCGCCTTCTTTCGATCAAGTTCGCCGCCTCACCGAACAGGGTAAGTTCGACCAAGCGCTTGCCGCTCTGAGCAATCTCTCCAAAGCAACTCCGCCGCCTAAAAATCTTTCGCACGAATACGGCGTCACCTACTACCGCAAAGGCGACTATCTCAACGCGGTCACCTGGCTGAAGCGCGCCAGCGAAGAGAGCCCCGACGACCGCGAAGCCGTTCAGCTTACCGGCCTTTCTTTTTATCTCGCGGGCAAACCCAACGACGCCATTCCCTATCTCGAAAAAGTTCAGTCCTGGTATCCCAGCGCTAACGTCGATGCTGCCTATATCCTCGGCGTCGCCTATATCCAGACCAAGCAATATCCCAACGCTCGCGCCGCTTTCGCTAAAATGTTTCAAGTTCCGCCGGAGTCCGCCGCGGCTTATCTTTTCACCGCGCGCCTGCTGCTGCGCTACGATTTTGGCCCCGTAGCCGAGGAGTACGGCAAAAAAGCCGTCGAACTCGATCCCAAACTCCCGCTCGCCCACCAGTTGCTCGGCGAGCTTTACCTCTACCAATCCAGAATTCCCGAGGCCGTGGCGCAATTCGAACAGGAGTTGGCCCTAAATCCCGGCAATCCCACTGCCTTCTATAAGCTCGCTGACGCCTATTCTCGCATGCAAAAATTCGACGAAGCCGAAAGACTCTTGCAGCGCTCCATCTGGCTCGATGCCACCTCCACTGGCCCGTATGTTCTCCTCGGCAAAGTGTTGCTCAAAAAGGGAGAAACGCAGCTCGCCATCCGGGCGCTGCAGCGCGCTGTTTCCATGGATCCCAGCAACAACATCCCGCACCATCTTTTGGGCCAGGCTTATCGCGACCTCGGCCGCGCCGAAGACGCGGATCGGGAACTGAAACTCGCCGAGCAGCTGCAGTCGCGCGAAAACCCTCAACCCTGACCGCCCTGCCCGATGCCTGCCCCGGAGAACAATCCGCGTCCACTTGTGGTTGGCTTGGGTGAACTCCTGTGGGATCTTTTTCCAAAAGGCAAACAGCTCGGCGGCGCTCCCGCTAATTTCGCCTACATCACGGCGCTCCTCGGAGATTGCGCAGTCGTAGCCAGCCGTGTTGGCGGCGACCGCCTCGGGCAGGAAGCGCTTTGGCACCTCAAGTCCAACCGCCTGGACATCAATCACGTCCAGCGCGACGCCGAGCATCCCACCGGCACCGTGAAAGTCGAAGTGGACGTCAAAGGCCAGCCCGAATTTCACATCACCAAAAATGTAGCCTGGGACTTTATGGAATTTTCCGAGGACTGGATTTCTCTGGCGCGTTCCACACATGCCGTCTGTTTCGGCTCGCTGGCACAGCGCAGCCCGGTTTCCCGCGCCACCATCAAGGCATTTCTCTCTGCCATGCCTTCCGTCGCCATCGGCATTTTCGACGTCAACCTGCGGCAATCGTATTTCAACAGCGAAGTTCTCCGCGATTCCGCGCGTTTCGCCAAAGTCCTAAAACTGAATCACGAGGAATTCCCTCGCTTCCTCGATCTGGTGCAGTGCCCGTTGAAGAATTCCCAGCGCACTGACGTC
>AR_comb_assmDRAFT_10225273_pt1 | contig 12549 bp, 12 predicted proteins | sample ArasoioldDNA_FD_10543 | JGI IMG/M metagenome (IMG submission 10543) | reverse complement strand
AGTCCCGGATTGTGATTCCGGTTGTCGTGGGTTCGAATCCCATCAGCCACCCCACCACCCTGATCCTCAGAGCTCCTCCTCCGGCACGAACGGCCCAAGTAGCGCGTTCTGCACCTGCAGGAAGAGTGTCGCTTCCGGCTCCGCGAGGAGCACCACCTCGCGATCATCGTCCATCGTCAGCCATTGCAGGCTCTCGCCATCGGGCGCGAAGCGCAGCCGATACGCACTTTGCAGCTTGCTCAAATGGATCACGCGAATGACCTCCTTCGCGAGCGACGGACAGTCTGCGATGATGCCGAGCTCGGTATTTTTGCTCGCGGAGCGGGGATCAAGGTTCATCGAGCCAATGAACACAATCCGGCGATCGATGACCGCAGTCTTCGCGTGCAGGCGGCCGATCGACATCCCGCTCCAGCCTAGCCGGTGTGCCTTTTGAATTCGCGTCGGACTCAACTCGTAGAGATCGACCCCCATCTTGAGCAAGTCGACACGGTAGCGCGAGTAGCCGGTATGAACCAGCGGTTCGTCGTTGGCGGCGAGCGAGTTGGTGAGGATCGAAACCTTCACCTTGCGTTTGGTGAGATCACCGAAAGTCGCGACGCCGCGCGCACCAGGAATGAAGTAAGGCGACGAGATCACGACCTCGTCGGTCGACGCCATGACGAGGTCCATCACGTTCATCGACACGCTCATCGAGCGTGCCATTTCGTCTGACGTCGCCGTCACCTTGGCCGGCGAATCGGCGAATGCCGTCGCGGTACCCCAGACGAGCCCCAACCGGCCAGCGTCCAGGTCGTCACGGATTGGCCCGTATCCCAGCACGTCGGTGGGCGGCGGCGACGCCGCCATCATCTGCTCACCCTCATCGACCAAGGCGTTGAAATCGCCCTGCAGCGCTTCACGGCTCTTGCCGGTGTCAAGGATCGTTTCGACCGGATAGACCTGCGGGCTGTTCCAGTAGGTATCGAAGATCGCCGCAAGCTGCGGCACGACGGCGCCGACGATAAAAGCGTCCATGTCGACGAAGTTGTCGGACAGGCTGCGCATGAAATATTCGTCGGCGATATTACGTCCTCCCGCAACGGCCATCGCGCCATCGGCGATGAACAGCTTGTTGTGCATCCGATGGTTGAGCCGGCCGAAATCGGCGAGCGAGTAGGCATACTTGTCGAGCAGGCTGTCGCGGCCGCAGCAGAACGGGTTGAACAGCCGGACCTCGACGTGCGGAAACGCCGCGAGCCCGATGAACAGCGGATCACCGCCGGTCGTGTAGAGGTCGTCGACGATAAGCCGCACCCTGACACCGCGCCGCGCCGCGTCGCGCAGGTTGCGCAGCAGCAGACGGCCCGTCTTGTCATTCTGTATGAGGTAGTACTGGACGTCGAGCGACTGGGTGGCCCGCTGCGCGAGCACAACGCGCGCGTCGAGCGAATAGACGCCGAGCGGCATCAGCCTGAAACCGGTGAGCTGCGGTTCGGGGAGCGAGGCCTGCGCGATCCGCGCGAGCGGGCTCTGCGCCGACGCCCCGAGCGCGACCGAGGGTGGGCGCTCGACATTGCTGGGCAAGGTCCCGCAGCCCACTGTAAGCATAGCCGTGCCGAGAACGACGATACCGGCACGCCCCACCCGCGCTGGAATCGATCCGGCCGCTTCGAAGGAGATTTTCATGACCCGAATCCTCGCGTGCTTGGTCGCGCTAATGGCCCTGCCGCTTACGGCCCGCGCGGCGCTCGACATCGGGGAGCCCGCGCCCGACTTCACGGCGCCGGCTGCGCAGGGCGGAGGAGTCTACCGCTACTCGCTCGCCGAATCCCTGAAGAAGGGGGCGGTGGTCCTCTACTTCTTCCCGGCGGCATACTCGGAGGGCTGCTCGATCGAAGCGCACGAATTCGCCCAGGCCATTCCGCAGTTTGAGGCTCTCGGCGCGACGGTCGTCGGCATCTCGAGCGACGACATCGAGACGCTGACCAAATTCTCGGTCCAGTCCTGCCAGAGCAAATTCCCGGTGGCTTCCGACGAGTCGATGGCGGTGATCAAGTCGTACGACGCCGTGCTGGAGACGCGGCCCGAATACGCGAACCGCGTTTCCTATGTCATCGCCCCGGACGGCTCGATCGCTTATTCATACATGAGCCTTAATCCGGGCAAGCATGTGGAAAAGTTGCTGGGTGCGGTCCGTGGAATGCCCGCGGGGCAAAACAAGTAACGGCGGCGGCGGTCAGGCAAGGGCGGACGGGCGCGCCGACTAGGACGACTGCTGTGTCGCGATTGGTCGGTTCGCGCGGTCGATCAGTTCGTGGCTGCGCGTGAAGCGCAGATGGGTGATGTCGGTGGGGAAGAACATTCCCCAGGTCCACTCGACGAAGATGCGCAACTTGCGGCCGAACGTCGGCATCTGTGACAGGTAGTAAGCGCGCCACAGCAGCCACGCCACTACCCCGGACAGCGGGACTTCGAAGATCTCGGCGACACCTTTCATGTGACCGATGGCGGCCATCGAGCCGCGCGGTCGGCAGTCGAACGCACGCGTTGGACGTCCGCCGAGTACTGAAAGCAGGTTCGCAACGAGGCACTTCGCCTCGCGTACCGCGAACTGCGCCGTCGGCGGCGCGGGACTACCGTTTCGCGCATTGATTACGTGGGCGCAATCGCCGATCGCCCACAGACCCGGCATGTGCCTCACGGACAGGTCGCCGTTGACAACGATGCGGCCGCGCTCCACCGACACATGCAGCGACTCCACCAACGCGTTCGGTCTAGTGCCAATGGTGCAGATCACCGTGGCGGTACGCAACGACGTGCCCTCGTCGAGGGTCACGGTTCGGTCATCGACGGCCACTGCTTTGGCACGGGTGCGTACGTCGACCCCACGCGCGACGAGCGAGCGCTGGGCCGCGGCACCCAGTCGCACGGACAATTCCGGCAGCAACCGTGGCTGATCCTGGAGCACCGTAACCTTGAGGTCGTCTTCCGCCACCCGGGGATAGTAGCGGCGAATGCTCTTCAAACAGTCGACCAGCTCGCCGGCGACCTCGACCCCGGAGAAGCCGCCGCCGATGATCACGAAATGGCCGAGGCGTCGGCGTAGTTCCAGATTGTCCTCGAGCTCCAATTGCGCAATCCTTCGCAACACCGTATTGCGGATATGCATGGCGTCGCCGACCGTCTTGAGCGGTATGGCGTGCTCGGCAAGTCCTGGTATAAGGTCGAGCCGCGCCCGATTGCCGAAGGCGAGCACCAAGTGATCGTAGGCAATCCGGAGCTCACCGGCAAGCGTATCGCAGACCAGCGATTTGGCGGCCCGGTCGATCGTCGTCACGCGCCCCATGATGAAGCGCCCACGAGAGAGCATCTGGCGGATCGGCGCGACAACCTGCTCCGGGAAGACCGACGCACCAACGGCTTCGGGCAGCATCGGGTTGAAGGTCGTGTAGCTCTCTTCGCTGATCACGAGCAGCCTGCAATCCGCCGGCAGACCCCGGTCGAGTCCCTGTGCCAACGTCATGCCGGCGAAGCCGCCGCCGACGATCACGATGCTCCTTTGCTTCTTCATCACGACGACCATCCGATGAGGTAACGCGCGCAGTGGGCCGCGGACCAGCGTTGGTCGCCGCCGCAGCCAACCGCTTACTCCAGCGCCGTCAGCACGGCTGGCTGTAAGGCGCGAGGGAGCGGCGCGACTGACGCAGCAACGGGGCGGCACGGAAACGAGGTCACGGCAAACACCCGATCGCGTCGCGCGTCCAATCGGGACAGTCCCGCCGAACCATTCGTGTGCCCCGACCCGCTCAACCGGCATCTACCGGAGTGAAGATGAAGATGTTCAACGGCAAGACAGCACTGGTCACCGGCTCGACCAGCGGCATCGGCTTGGGGATAGCTAGGGCGCTGGCACGGGAGGGCGCCGACGTCATCCTCAACGGCTTTGGCGATGCCAAAGAGATCGAGACACTCCGCTCGGATCTCGCCGCGGAGCACGGAGTCGAAGTCCGCTACGACCGCGCCGATCTGTCCAAACAAGATCAGATCGAAACGATGATGACGAAGGCGGTTGGCGAGTTCGGCGCCGTCGACATTCTCATCAACAACGCAGGAATCCAGTTTGTCGCTCCGGTCGACCAGTTCCCGGTCGACAAGTGGAACGCGATCATCGCCATCAATCTGACGGCGTCGTTCCACACCATCCGTCTCGCACTCTTGGCGATGAAGAAGAAGAAGTGGGGTCGGATCATCAACATCGCTTCCGCGCACGCGCTGGTGGCAAGTCCTTTCAAGTCGGCGTATGTCGCGGCAAAGCACGGCATCGCGGGCTTGACCAAGACGGTCGCGCTGGAGGTGGCCGAGGTGGGAATCACCATGAACGCGATCTGCCCGGGCTACGTCTGGACACCGCTCGTGCAAAAGCAGATTCCTGACACGGCCAAGGCACGCGGTATCACCCAAGAGCAAGTGATCAACGACGTGCTGCTGCATGCCCAGCCGACCAAGAAGTTCGTCCAGATAGAAGAGGTCGCGGCCCTCGCCGCGTTTCTCGCCAGCGACGCCGCCGCATCAATTACCGGCGCGATCCTCCCGCTCGAGGGCGGTTGGACGGCGCAGTGATGTACCGACTTTCGCGAAAGGGGTCAGACATGCCGAAATTACGCAAGAGGAGCCCGCAGCGCGGCCAAGCCCCCGCAGCGACCGGCCGGCCGGCGCTCCCGGGCCAGGTCGTGCTGGTGCTTCAGGGCGGCGGAGCGCTCGGTGCGTACCAGGTTGGCGTATACGAGGCGATGCATGAGGCCGGCGTCGAACCCGACTGGGTGATCGGCACGTCGGTGGGTGCGATCAACGCCGCCCTGATCGCCGGCAATGCACCGCAGAATCGGATGCCTCGCATCAGGGAATTCTGGAGGCGGCTCGAGCAGGGATCCGGACCGGACATCTTCAGCGCGTTCACCGGACTCTCTAATGTGTCCGCTAACCTCGCGACCGTGTTGAAGGGGATTCCGGCGTTCTTCACGCCCAATCCGATCGCCTGGATAAGCTCCCACACGCCGCTCGGCGTGGACAATGCGGCCTACTATACGGTGGCTCCGCTCAAGGAAACCCTCGCCGACTTGATCGATCTCGAGCATCTCGATGCCCGCATAGTTCGCCTGACGGTAGGCGCCGTTAACGTCCGCACCGGCGAGATGCGCTACTTCGACAGCCGCGACGAAGCTGTTTGCATCGATCATGTGCTCGCTTCCGGGGCACTGCCGCCGGCGTTCCCCGCCGTGAGCATCGAAGGTGAACCGTACTGGGACGGCGGCATCTACTCGAACACGCCGATCGAGGCAGTGCTCGACGACAAGCCGCGCCAGGATTCCGTAATCTTTGCGGTACAGATGTGGAATCCGGAAGGCCCCGATCCCGCGTCGCTCTGGCAGGTCATGGGCCGGCAGAAGGACATTCAGTACGCGAGCCGCGCTAAGAGCCACATCGCGCGGCAAAAGCAGATCCACCATCTGCGGCACATCATCCGCGAGATTGCGAAGCACGTACCGGAAAAGGAACGAACATCTGCGGTCGTCAAGGAACTGGCGTCGTGGGGCTGCAATACCACGATGCACGTCGCGCGCCTCCTCGCGCCGAAGCTCGATGGCGAGGATCACACGAAGGACATCGATTTCACGCCGGCAGGAATTCGCGCACGCTGGCAGGCGGGCTACGCCGATACCAAGGCGATGCTGAAGCGCGCCCCGTGGAATCGGCCAGTGGACCCGATCGACGGCGTCGTGATCCACGATCCGATCGACCGACCGACCGTCCCGATCGCGCGCGGCGTCGACGGCTTCGCCGGTCGGACGAAGTGAGCGCGGTGGCCGCGTGGAAATCGCGTTGTCGAGTCTCGCGTTCCTGATCGCCGCCTTGTGCGCGGGCACGATGGGCTTTGCCATCCAGCGCGGCGCGACGTGCACCGTCGCCGCGGTCGATGAAGCCGTCAGTAAGCGGCGCCTCCATCGCCTGGCGGCCATGGTCGAGGCGTCAATCTGGGTCGCCGGCGGTCTCGCTCTCGCGGAGACATTTCACCTGCTGGGGAGAATGCCTGCAGGCTATCCGCTCAGCTACTTGACGGTAGTAGGGGGTGTGCTTCTTGGGCTCGGCGCGTATGTCAATCGAGCCTGCGTGTTCGGCGCGATCGCGCGCTTTGGGTCAGGCGAATGGGCGTATATTGCCACCCCGCTCGGGATTTACGTGGGCAGCCTGATCGTCGCCTACGGATTCTCGCCCCCCGCACGCGCAAAGTTGCCGTACGGCTCATCCGTTCTGGCGTTCGCGTTGTGGTTCGCCATTCCGTTCATCGCTTTCCTGCTATGGCGGCTCGTCCGGGCGTGGATGGCCCTGCTCTCCGGGAGTTCCGACCAGCCCGTCCTGGCTCGTCTTCGCGGTGGATTCGCCCAGCGCGTTTGGGGGCCGCACGCAGCGACCACCGTGATCGGCATCACGTTCTTCTTCATGTTCCTGCTGGTCGGGCCCTGGGACTACACCGGCGTCCTTGCCGACCTCGCCCGCGGCATGTCATTTAGCCTGGTGCCTAAGATCCTGCTGCTGATCGCTCTATTTCTGGGAGCCGTACTAGGCGGCTACACCGCGGGACGTTTTCGCAGCACCCGCGTTTCACTGCGGCAAGTGCTGAAGTGCTTTGCGGGCGGGGTCCTGATGGGATGGGGCGGCTTGCTTGTCCCCGGGCACAACGATGGATTGATCCTGATCGGAATGCCGTTGCTGTGGCCGTACGCCTGGGTGGCATTTCTCACGATGTGCCTTTCGATCGGCGCGGCACTGGTTATCGAACGAACGGCAAACGAAGCCGCGGCATTGAAGAGCACGTCATGAGCGCCCGCTGCGGGTCTGCGTGCGCTGCTCGAACGAAGTCCCGCGAGCCTTCGCGGATCGGCTCCAGTAAGGAGATCGCGCGCGCATCGACAAAATGCCGTATGGCGAACACGGCTCGACGCAAGCTCGACGACTCCCACGCGTAATGCGCTAACCGACGAGGCATGGATCATGAACAAGCACATCACTCATTTCTGTCAGACGGCTGCCCTGTCCTTTGTGCTGGCGTTGTCCACTTCTGGCATCGCGCGCGCGGAGGGCGGCACCGCAGTGGGCGAAAGCGGCATCATCGAAGTGAAGAGCGCCTATTCGAAGGCGGAGACGATCGCGCGCCTCAAGCAGGATATCGCGGCCAAAGGAATCCGCTTTTTCGACGAAATCGATCAGTCCAAGCTCGCTGCGGACGTGGGCATCCAGATTCGCCCGTCGACGCTGCTCGTGTTCGGCAATCCGCCGCTCGGCACCCTGTTCATCCGGTCGAACTCGTTGGCGGGTCTCGACTGGCCGGTCCGGTTGCTCGTGTTCGAGGATGAGCAAGGCCAAGTCTGGGCTGCCTACACCGATTTTGGCTACATTGCCCGTCGCCACGACATACGCGGAATGGACCAGGAAGCCTTCAGCAAGGCGACCGGCGTCATCGCGTCGATCACGTCGAGCGTGCAAGCGCCGTGATGGGATAGGGATCCGGGACGTTCCGGAGCTCCCGCATACCCGATTGATCGCAAGACGGATCGAGCTGTAGAGACCGCGAGGGGGCCGCGTGATCGAACACTACGACGCCATCGTCATCGGGACCGGCCAAGCCGGTCCCCCACTTGCCGTGCGTCTGGCAGGCGCGGGGCGCAAGACGGCAATCATCGAGCGCAAGCACTTCGGCGGGACATGCGTCAACAATGGCTGCATTCCCACCAAAACGTTGATTGCCAGCGCACGCGCCGCGTGGGTAGCACGCAACGCCGACCGATACGGTGTCACCCTGGGCGGACCCGTGCGGGTCGAGATGCCGAAGGTAAGGGCGCGCAAGAACGAAGTCGTCAGGCAGTCAACGAGCGGCATCGAAAGCTGGCTTCGCGGCACATCCAACATCACCGTCCTCGAAGGTCAAGCGCGCTTCGAGAGCGCAGAGGTGGTATGCGTCGGCGAGAGGCGTCTCACGGCGCCGCAAATCTTTATCAATACCGGCGGCCGGCCGGCGGTGCCGGCGTTTGCGGGCCTCGCCGATGTCGATTATCTGACAAGCACGAGTGTGATGGACGTCGATTTCCTTCCCGAGCATCTCATCGTGATCGGGGGCAGTTACATCGGCCTCGAGTTTGCCCAAATGTACCGGCGCTTCGGAAGCCGTGTCACGGTGATCGAGATGACACCACGTCTTATCGCTCGCGAGGACGAGGCAGTCTCGGAGGGAGTGCGCGAGATCCTGGAAGGCGAAGGTATCGGCGTCCGCCTCAACGCGCGGTGTATTTCGGTGCAAAAGCGTCCCGGAGGTGTTGCCGTTGAAGTGAGCTGCGATAAGGAACCGCGTACGATCAGGGGATCGCACTTGCTGCTCGCTGTCGGCCGCGTTCCGAACACCGATGACCTGGGGCTGGATCGCGCCGGCGTGGGGACCGACGCCCGTGGTTTCATCATCGTCGACGACCAGCTCGCCACGAACGTCCCTGGAATCTACGCGCTGGGCGACGTCAACGGGCGCGGCGCGTTCACGCACACGTCGTACAATGACTATGAAATCATTGCATCGAATCTTCTGGACAAGGAGTCGCGGCGCGTGTCCGACCGATTCCCCGTCTATGCGCTGTTTACCGACCCGCCGCTCGCTCGCGCCGGGATGACCGAGCGCGAGGCCCGCGCGTCGGGGCGCGCAATACTGGTAGGGTACCGACCGATGGCGCGCGTGGGCCGGGCACGCGAACGCGGGGAAACACAAGGGTTCATGCAGGTGCTGGTCGATGAAGAGACGAAGAGGATCCTCGGGGCCACGCTCCTCGGTATCGAGGCAGACGAGGCAATTCACTGCATCATCGATGTGATGAGCGCCCGCGCGCCCTACACGGCCATCAGTCGCGCCGTGCACATCCATCCAACGGTGGCCGAGCTCATCCCGACAGTGCTCGGGGAACTCGAGCCTTTGCGGCAAGCCGTTGCGGTAGCGGCCTAGAGTCCACAAGGCGTTAGCGAGATCCCTCGCGACGGCGAGGCAGCGCGATCTGCGCTGAATAGATGAGCAATCGAGCGCGCGAAACGCGTGCGCCGGCAACTACGCCGGCGCACGCCCGAAATGTTTGTCGTCGATAACGGCGAAGCATGCGGTCACATCATGTGATCGTCCTTCATCATTTCCACGGGAAACAGATCGACGGAGATGAGCACCACGGGAGCGCCGGTAGTGTTCTGCCACCAGTGCTGCGTGCCGTTCTTTTCCGGTGCGACATCCCCCGTTTTGTGGACGATCGGCACCGCGCAGTTGCTCGCATACTCGATGACCTCGCCGGAGACGATGTAGATCATCGCCGGTCGGTTGCCGTGGCTGTGCCAGGGGACGATCCCGCCCGGCTCGATATCGAGCTGGCGAAAGCGGAACAGGCGACCATTGATCGCGGCGGGCTCTTTCGACAGGTCGGTGGTCGAACGCACGACGTCCTTGACCCCCTTGGCAGCTGCCGTGCTCATCTGCTGTCCCTTGCCATCCGGAACGCGTTTGTCCGCAGGGCATTCACCGGCGTTCGCGGCGACCGCAGCCAGGGAAAACATGCCGGCGATAGCAGCGGCGGAAAGTGCACGTTTGAGTACCTTGTGTTCGTTGCGCATGACAATGATCTCCTCGTGAAGTATTGGCCGCATGATCTCCTGCGGACGTCGAGTCTGTCGCGCTGGTATGCCATTGCTTACAGCCGCACTCCTTGCAGCGAGCGGCGAATTCGAACGGACGCATGCCGTTCCTCCGCAGACAACCTTTCGGTTCGGAGCAACTGCGCTTTCGAATTTAGAAACAATTGAAGACTCCGTGAGATTTGCGTGAGAACTCCCGGCAAGAATGTGGGTGTGCGGGGGGTCAGAAGTTGCCTCCCAAGGGCAAGCGGGCCTCAGGGCTCGCCCCCGGCGGATCGGTCCACATCGGGGAGGCGACTATGACGAGTTTGGTTCAAGGGCAAGCCCAGGCGGTCGCATTGCACCGCTCCTACCTTTACCGGTATGCCGTTTCGAAATTGCGCAGAACAGAAATAGCCGAGGAGGTCGTTCAGGACACGCTGATGGCCGCCCTCCAGGGGCAGGCGATGTTCAAAGGCGACTCGGCGTTGAGAACCTGGTTGACCGGCATTCTCAAGCACAAGATCGTCGACTGGCAGCGGCGCGAGGCGCGCGATCCGCTTCGTCGAAGCGCAACCCGCCACGTTGGCACGGACGACGACTACGAGGACACCGCCGATACGCTGTTCGACTCCGCCGGCGGCTGGGTTACGCCGCCGTCGACGTGGGCGGACCCTGAACAGTGTCTGACAAACGACAGGTTTCGCGAACTGCTGGACAGCTGCCTCGCCGCTCTACCTGTGGCCACGGCCCGCGCCTTCTACCTCCGCGAGGTCGAAGGCTTGACCACGGATGAGATCTGCGAGCAGTTGGGTGTATCGGAATCCAACTGCTGGGTGATGCTTCACCGCGCCCGCATGAGCTTGAGGCGGTCGATCGAGGAGCGCTGGTTTCTGAACGAGGAACGCAGGACCTCCGGCGCACCAACGCCAGGTAATCGACCCCAGTCGCGGATCGCGGCCGGACTCAAGACTGGACCGGAACCTTCGCGCTGCCGCGAGACCCGGCGCCCAGCGACACACGGCCAGCTGCAAATGCAGCCCGTGTAGACCCGCCAACTGGCCTCAGAAGCGGCTGGAGGTGCCCCATGCAAGCATTGAGACGATTGCGGGATCTATTGAGCAGCTGGTGTGCCGATTATTTGAGTCGGCCGATCAAGGGATTCGAGGCCCCTGCCGCGTGCTCGTTGGATCAACTGGCGGCGCTCCTGCAACCGGGAGACGTGCTACTCGTCGAAGGCAATCTGCGGATCAGCTCGGTAATCAAGTACATCACCCAATCCACCTGGTCGCACGTTGCGATCTATGTCGGCCCGCAACCCGGTGCACCGAGCGACGATCCACCGGTTCTCGTCGAGGCCGAACTGGCGCAAGGCGTCATCCTGTCTCCTTTATCCAAATACGTGAATTTCCACACCCGCATTTGCCGCCCGATCGGGCTGCGTCCGGAGGATCGCGAACGGGTCGTCGCACATGCGCTTCAACGCGTGGGCCACGGCTACGATCTCAAGAATGTCATCGATCTCGCGCGCGATCGGCTTTCGCGAACATCGGACGCGGCGAGCTTGGGAAACGGACTGCGTGCTCTCGGGAGCGGTGAGCCCACACGGACTATCTGCTCGACTCTGATCGCTCAGGCATTTCAGAGCGTGCATTACCCGATACTTCCGACGCGCCTGCTGCGGCCGTGTCCCGATGTGCCGCCGGACCGCAACGACGATTGCGTCCAGGAAACGTGGAAGGCAGGTCATTTCAGCATGTTTGCGCCCCGCGACTTCGATGTCTCGCCGTACTTCGCGGTCGTCAAGCCACTGCCGGTCGGCGACTTCGATTACACGCAGCTCCGATGGGCCGATTGAGTGGGAGCCTCGGTGGCCGATTCGCAGACTGCGGTGGGAATGACGCCCAGTCTCGGGCGGGTGTGAACGAATCTCTCTCCAGGAAAGCGAAGGATCGAACGACCGATTGCCATACACCGCTCGAAATCATCCGTAGCCGTTATCCAAACGCGCTTAATACGAGCGACACGGTGGACGCGTTTCTGGACCTGATGCAGCGGCGTCTGGGCATCGAGCCACGCAAGATCATGCTCGCGGACAGCATTTGCAGCGATGACTTGAACATCATCGAATATCCGGAGCGTGCCTATGAAAGCCTTGGGCCATTCAAGCTGGGCGGACTCGACGGCTTCCCCTTCGCAGGTCTCACTGGGATGCGCGCATTCGCGCACCATGTGCCCGCGGACGGAGCGGTCTTCGTGTTCCACGGACCGCATATCGGGGTCTCGAAGGAAGGGGAGACGGGAGTCATCCTCAGACCGGGTCAGGCGCATCGATCGGCGTGCTGCGGTGCGATCCGCGCGGCGACCGACAAGATATCGAGCGGCCGCGTCGCGCCTGGAGAGGTCACCGAACTCGACTACCAGCAGAACACCATCGAGCAGCTGTTGCTCGCGCATCGCGATCGTATCGCTCGCGCGCGCTGTGCGATGGATGAATCCACCGAAATCATGTACTCCGCCATTGAGAAGAGGATCGATGTCCTCGCCTCGCGAACGGAGTTTCCGTGTCGATACGTCGTCATCATGGGTGGCGTATTGATCAACTCTAACCATGACGTGGGCTCGTTCTGTGCCTTCCGTCGGCTCGTCTGCATCGACTTGACGACTGGCCGACGAGAGGATTGGCTGGACGAGCTTTTGGGTGTCGCGGCGCGATTCATAGACCGGATAGCCCGTAAACAAGAGCCGAATCGGCTTTCGCAGTAAATGCATTGAGTGATAACCATGCGTACATCAACAGGAATGCATCCGCACCGCGGCTGACAAGGCTCGGTGCCCAGTCATGCAGCAGGATCTACTCGCCTCCGAGCAATCCGC
>AR_comb_assmDRAFT_10133962_pt1 | contig 12549 bp, 11 predicted proteins | sample ArasoioldDNA_FD_10543 | JGI IMG/M metagenome (IMG submission 10543) | reverse complement strand
GCCGCTTTTGGATGGAGTGGTTCCACTAAACACTGGCAGCGTTTCGAAACTTTGGCCTTAGTGCTGGCTGGTCTTAGTACGCCACTTGTATTGTCAGTTCACACAATTGTGTCGTTCGACTTTGCAACATCAGTGGTCCCTGGATGGCATACAACCATATTTCCCCCTTATTTTGTTGCAGGTGCCATCTTCTCAGGATTCGCGATGGTTCAAACGTTACTGGTTGTAACGAGAAAAGTTCTGGCCCTCGAAGAGTATATCACGCTTGAACACATCGAATCAATGAATAAAATCATTGTGCTCACGGGCTCGATTGTAGGAATTGCATATCTCACGGAATTATTTATTGCCTGGTATAGCGCCAATCCTTACGAAAGTTTTGCGTTTTTGAAAAACAGGGTTGACATTACAAGCCCCTACGGATGGGCCTATTATATTATGATGGGGTGCAATGTGCTGTCGCCACAGATTTTCTGGATAAGGAAAATGAGACGGAACCTGGTTGTAACATTCTTTATGAGTATCCTGGTTAATATAGGGATGTGGTTCGAGCGTTTTGTGATCATTGTTACGTCCGTTTATCGTGAATACCTGCCGTCGGCATGGAGTACTTACTACCGGCCGACAATTTGGGAAGTTGGTTTTTATTTGGGAACCGTTGGGCTATTCTTTACTTGTTTTTTCCTGTTTGCCAAGTTCTTCCCCGTCATTGCGGCAGCAGAGATAAAGCACCTGCTAAAGAAGAGTGGGGATAGCTATAAACATAATATGGGCGAATTAGAAACTGAACCGGTGGAGGCGTTTGTGGAAAGACATGGACATGATCATGGAGCGTAGGAGAAGCTACGAGCTTAAGGCTGTGAGCTCGAACAATAAAAAATTGAATTAGAGAATTTGAGAACGAGCTCATAGCTCACCGCTCCGAGCTCAAAGCTTAAAATATGGCAATAAAAAAATTCGTAGTTGGCAGTTTTGACGATGAGGCTGTTTTATTTCCGGCTGTACGAAGTGTTCGCAGGTCAGGATATAAGATGCACGATATCTATACGCCATTTCCAATTCATGGCCTTGATAAGGCGATGGGCCTGAAGGACACAAGCTTGGATACAGCTGGATTTATTTATGGAATTACGGGAACCGCCACCGCCCTGGGATTTATTAGTTGGGTATTTACATACGACTGGCCATTGAATATTGGAGGTAAGCCACATTTCTCATTGCCGGCATGGATACCGATCACTTTCGAGTTGACGGTGTTGTTCTCTGCAGTGGGAATGTTTCTTACGTTTTGCTACCTGTGCCAAATGGCGCCGTTTGTGAAGAAGGATCATTTTAATCTTCGTTCTACAGATGATTTGTTCGTGATGGCCCTGGAATGTACCGACAGAACAAATGAAGCGGAGGCAGTCGCATTCCTCGAAAGACTTGGAGCTAAAGATGTGAAGATTGACAGAAGAGAGACCAGGTGGTGGCTGGGTAGGTACGATAAGGAAACGAAAATGTTTGGGATGAAAGAAACAGAACCGGTGGTATAATTATTAATAAAGCGCGATGAAGAATTTTTTTGTAGTAGCATTTGTTTTTTGTGTTGGCTTAATGATCACATCTTGCAGTGATGTGCGTCGTAGCCCCGGGGCTGTATATATGCCCGACATGGCCTATAGTGTAGCCGTTGAAACTTATGCTAAATTGGATTCAACAAAATTTACGGGTAGTCCATCGGAACTGGGAGAGGGGAAAATTTATTACACTGCATACCCCGTTGCCGGAACTATTGCTCGTGGCGATGAATTGCCTTTTCCATTTGCAATGGATAAGCCGGGCGATTCAATAAATTATGTTGCCTCCAAACAGGTTCAAAGTCCGATAACTGCTTTGTCGCCGGTTGAAACCAAGGAAACAGAAAGACTTTATCTGGTGAATTGTGCAATCTGTCACGGTGCAAAGTTGGACGGTAACGGACCGTTGTACAAAGACGGCTCAGGACCCTTTGCTTCTGCTCCCAGGAATTTGGCGGGCGATCCCTTAATGATTAATATGCCGGAGGGTCAGATGTTTTATTCGGTGACGTACGGGAAGAATATGATGGGAAGTTATGCTTCCCAGATCACATCGAAGCAGCGTTGGATGATCATTCATTATATAAAATCGCAACAGGCCGCAAAGGCGGCGGCGGCAAAGCCCGCAGCAACGGATACCACCGCGGCAAAAGCAAAGACAGACAGTACGGCCCAGCCAAAAAGATAGCTTGGATAGAATAAGCGTATTTTTTAGAGCAGAGACAGAGCTTGGTCGCCCCCTGGCGGATTATAGATAAAAGCAAACGATATGACGACAATAAAGGAACAATTTGCAATACCAAAACGATACAATACCTGGTCGATCGGGTTAATGGGAGTCGGGATTTTATGCCTAATTATTTTATTTATCACACATGGAGCAAAATCGGATCAACATGAACAAGCGCGATTCTGGGCAAGTCTATTGCAAAACAGCCTTTATTTCTTATTGATGACGAACGCAGTCATGTTCTTCATTTGTGCTACAACCTTGTCATGGGCGGGATGGCAAATCACGTTTCGCCGGGTGAGCGAGGCCATTTCAGTCGCCGTGCCTGTGATTGGTATAATCTCCATTATTATTATGCTCGCTCTCGTATTTGGGGGTAATCATGTCATTTATCAATGGGCCGATCCGAATAATGTAAAACAAAGCCATGAGTTGCAGTCAAAGTCTCCTTTCTTAAATAGAGGATTTTTTACCATTTGGACTTTGTTGATCGTTTCATTGTGGTCTTTGATCGGCGCAAGAATACGTAAGCTCTCGCGCAGCATTGATGATGGTCCGTTGACTATCGAAGAAGGAAAGAGATTCACATGGACAAATACAGTATGGGCTGCTATTTACCTGGTAGTATTTGCTCTTTCCGTGATGTCAACAATTCCTTGGCTTTGGCTGATGAGCATTAATGCAAAATGGTATTCGACCATGTACAGTTGGTACACATGGGCCAGCACGTTTGTGCCTGCATGTGCATTGATCGCTATTTTCATCATCTATCTGAAAAACCGGGGATACCTTGAGCTCACCAATGATGAGCATTTGCACGACCTTGGAAAATTTATGTTTGCCTTTTCCATATTCTGGACCTATCTCTGGTTTTCCCAGTACATGCTCATATGGTACAGTAATCAACCGGAAGAAACGACTTACTTTATTGACCGGCTTGGCACCAGGAGCAACCCGAGTCCTTATAAGGGAATTTTCTTTTTGAACCTGATCATAAATTTCGTCGCTCCTATTTTGATCCTGATGAAGAGAGGGGCAAAGCGGAACTGGACAACGATGACATTCATGTGCGTGCTATTAATTTTTGGCCACTGGCTGGATTTCTACCAGATGGTATTTCCTACTGTGATGAAAGATCCAGCAACCGGCCAAACACATGTTCCTTTTATGTTGCTTGATTTTGGCGTAGGCCTCGGATTTATCGGGCTGATTATGTTTGTCACAGCGCGATCATTGAGCAGGATGCCGATGATAATAAAACATCATCCCTTCCTCAAGGAAAGTATTATTCATCACACGTAATTCGTCGCTCGGCTGCTACAAGCGGCTGGGCGGCTAAAGATCGATTAGAAATTATGCAAACTTTTTTCGTTATACTGATCCTGGCATTTGGATTCTTGATCACGTTTCAAATCGCAAAGGCAAGTGAGTATGTCGCCGTTTTACGTGGCGAAGAGAAAGCGAGGAAGCAAACGAATCGCATAAATGCATTCTTGTTGCTGGCCTTCCTGATTGCGGGTTTGATCGGCGTTTATTATTGTAATGAAAGACTGAAAGGCAAAATATTAGGCGAGTCAGCATCCATCCAGGGTGACAAGATCGACACAATGCTTTATATAACGCTGGCGATAACAGGGATTGTGTTTTTCATTACACAAATTTTGTTATTCTGGTTTGCGTTTAAATACCAGGAATCTGACAAGCGAAAAGCGTATTATTATCCGCACAACAACAAGTTGGAAATTATTTGGACCGTGATCCCGGCGATCGCACTCACTGCCCTTGTTGGATTTGGCATTTATTATTGGTTTAAGATTACGGGTGATCCGCCCGAAGATGCAATGCAAATAGAAGTAACAGGCAGCCAATTTAAATGGGAGTTCAGGTATCCCGGGAAGGATGGAGTGTTTGGGAAGAAATATTATAAGAACATTGACCCGGAAAAGGGCAATTCTCTCGGTCAGATATGGGAGGATCCATACAACCACGACGACATTATCGCAAGCGAATTACATCTCGTCGTCAACAAGCCGGTCAAATTGATAATTGGTTCCAAGGATGTGGTTCATGACGTAGGTCTCACGCAGTTCAGAATGAAAATGGACGCCGTGCCTGGAACACCAACTACTATGTGGTTTACTCCAAAATTTACGACGAGGCAAATGGTGGAGAAAAGTGGCGATCCTGATTTTGTTTACGAACTGTCCTGCGATCAAATGTGTGGCAAGGGCCATTTTGGAATGCGTGGGGTTGTAATCGTAGAGACGCAGGAAGAATTTGACAGATGGATTTATTCGCAGAAGCCGCAATATGTCAAGGTGATGGAAGAACAAAAGCCAGCTTCCGCTAAGCCCCAAACGGACTCAACGGGCAAAAAGGCGACTGACACAACGAAAACTGTGGCTGCTAATATGAGAAAATGATTTTACAGAGACGCTGTCTCTCTTAAATAAAAAATTATGAGCAACGAAGCAAATCTTCATGGTCGGCCTGAAATTGTGACGGGGCATGACGTGCATCATGATGAACACCATATACACCATCATAAGGAAACGTTTATCACCAAATATATTTTCAGCCAGGATCATAAGACGATTGGTAAACAATTTTTAATCACAGGAATTGCATGGGCTATTGTCGGTGGTTTGTTTTCCGTCCTATTTCGCCTACAGTTAGGTTTTCCAGATCAAACGTTTCCAATCCTTGAGACGTTTTTTGGTCGCTACGCAAAAGGAGGCCAGATCCAACCTGAGTTTTATTACGCACTAATTACCATGCACGGCACAGTATTGGTGTTTTTTGTACTGACCGCCGGCTTGAGCGGAACATTCGCCAATCTTCTTATTCCACTTCAATGCGGTGCAAGAGATATGGCATCTCCATTTCTCAACATGCTTTCTTACTGGTTTTTCTTTATGGCGAGCGTAGTGATGGTGTCTTCTTTATTCGTGAGTACCGGACCGGCAAGTGGAGGATGGACCATGTATCCGCCATTAAGTGCACTTGGCGACGCAAACCAGGGATCGAAAATTGGAACTGATCTTTGGTTGGTTGCAATGGCCTTGTTTGTTGTATCGTCATTGCTTGGCGGCTTAAATTATATTTCCACCATTCTGAACATGCGCACAAAGGGCATGAGCATGACCAGGCTGCCCTTAACTATTTGGGCATTGTTCTTTACCGCGATACTTGGGGTGTTGTCGTTCCCGGTGTTACTCTCCGGATTTATTCTGCTGTTATTCGATCGCAACCTGGGAACAAGTTTTTACCTAAGTGATATTTTTATTTCCCAAACAGGACAAGCTTTGCCAAACGAGGGAGGAAGCGCCATCCTATATCAACACTTATTTTGGTTCCTTGGACATCCAGAAGTGTACATTATTATTTTGCCGTCAATGGGAATAGTGTCTGAAGTACTGGCGGTGAATTCGAGGAAGCCCATCTTCGGTTATATGGCCATGGTAGGCTCATTATTTGCAATCACAATTCTTGCATTCCTCGTTTGGGCGCACCACATGTTCGTTACCGGTTTAAATCCGTTTCTTGGATCCATCTTCGTGTTGCTAACGCTGTTGATCGCGGTGCCGTCCGCTATCAAAGTGTTTAACTGGCTAACTACTCTTTGGAGGGGCAATATCCGGCTTACTCCTGCCACATTATTTTCCATAGGTTTTGTAAGCTTATTTATCTCTGGTGGTCTAACCGGGGTCTTTCTCGGCAATTCAACGATAGACATTCATTTGCACGATACAAAATTTATCGTGGCGCATTTCCATATTGTAATGGGAGTGGCATCGTTCTTCGGAATGTTTGCAGGTGTATATCATTGGTTCCCTAAGATGTTTGGTCGCTATCTGAACAACACACTTGGGTTCATCCATTTTTGGGTTACGATCACCGGCGCATATCTCATCTTTTGGCCCATGCACTATGAAGGCCTTGCCGGAGTTCCGCGTCGCTATCTTGACTTGAGTGGCTGGCACAACTTTAACCATTTTGGCGAATTAAATAAAATGATCACCGTTGTGTCGATCATAGTATTTGCAGTACAGCTAATGTTCATCTTTAATTTTTTCTACTCCATTTTTAAAGGAAGAAAAGTGAGACATCAGAATCCATGGGGTGCGAATACACTAGAATGGACGACACCGATTCGGCCGGGACATGGAAACTGGACAGGGGAAATTCCTGAAGTTCATCGCTGGGCATATGATTATGGAAAAGATGGAAGAGAATTTATTCCTCAAACAGAGCCCATCGGCAAGGGCGAGAGCCATCATTAATACGCGCAGAATTTTATGAGAGATATTGTAGTTATCGGGACATATAAAAATGAAAGGCTTTTTATAGGTAAGCTCAAAGATTATTTTCAACTCATCAAGCCTTCGTTGAGCATTATGGTGGTGTTTAGCAGCGTGATCAGTTATTTGCTTGCACCGAAAGTGGTAGCATACGATTGGAAAATGATAATCTTGCTTTTTGTGGCGGGGTTGTTAGTCACCGGCAGTGCTAACGCCATCAACCAGGTAGTAGAGAAGGACACCGATGCGGTGATGAAACGTACAGCGAAGCGTCCAATTGCCGCCGGCAGAATGACCGTAACACAAGGATGGACTTTTTCGATCATTTCCGGGACGATTGGCATTTTGATGCTTGGAAATTATTTTAACTGGTTATCTGCTGGCATTGCTTTATTGAGTTTGTTCCTGTACGCGTTCATCTATACTCCGCTGAAGAAGGTAAGCTCGATTTCAGTTATTGTCGGCGCTGTCCCCGGTGCGTTACCATGTTTGATTGGATGGGCAGCAGGAAACGATACGTTATCTGCCGGAGGCTGGTTGTTATTCTTACTGCAGTTTATGTGGCAGTTCCCTCATTTTTGGGCCATAGCCTGGATTGCGCATAACGATTATGCGAGAGCGGGATTCAAGTTATTGCCCAGCGAATTGGGACCAACAAAGTACACAGCTATTCAAACCATCACTTACTCTTTATTGCTGATACCAATTGGAGTAGTTCCCTATTTCCTCGGAATGAGTGGAATAGTAAGCCTGGTGATTGTTGCATTGGCAAATGTTTTTATGGTGTGGAAATGTGTGCAGTTGTACATAAATATGGACATATCGAGTGCCAGGAGAGTAATGTTTAGCAGCTATATTTATTTACCTATAGTTCTGCTGTCATTACTAGCTGATAAATTGTAAAATTTTTGAAAGAAAATGTGATGGAGATAACAGTGGAGCAAACACAACAGAGAAAAAGAATTCATCCCCACAAGTTCACTTTGTGGGTTGCTATAGGAAGTATCATTATGATGTTTGCGGGTTTGACAAGCGCATACATCGTGAAAAGTAACCAGGCGGGTTGGCAATCAGTGGGAATGCCGCATATTTTTTGGTATTCAACGGCAACGATTTTGTTAAGCAGCCTGGCGATGCAGATGGCGTTGAGATCTTTTAAGCAAAGGGACATGAACCAGTACCGCTTACTAATTGCGGGAACACTGGCATTGGGGGTAACTTTTGTTATTCTGCAATGGTTAGGTTTCCGGCAACTGTGGAACAGCGGCATACAATTCAAGGGATCATCGGGCGGCGGGCAATTTTTGTATGTTATCGCAGGCCTTCACGCGTTGCATGTGCTTGGCGGCTTGATTGCCTTGATGGTGATGTTTGTGAAGGCGTTTTTAGGCCGAACGAAATTATATGGTAGCGTACCTGTTGAGATGATGGCAACGTATTGGCATTTTGTAGATTTTTTATGGATTTATTTGCTGATCTTTTTTTTATGGATAGGTTGAATAGGATTACCGAAGTACAAGTGAGTGACACAACAGGTGGTGATGAGAGTTATGGAGCTGGTATATAAAAATAAAAATCAAATTTAGGAACTTCCCCACACCCCCCTTTAGGGGATGGGGGCAAAATTCAGATATAAAACATGACAACGACCGCAGTTAGTCAGCACCAAACAAAATGGTGGAGTGGAGGTAAAAGTCCTTTCAATGTTGAGTATGGCAAATTGATGATGTGGTATTTTTTGATGAGTGACTCCTTCACATTTGGTGCCTTTTTGATTTCCTACGGCACAATTCGATTTAGTCAAAATTATTGGCCTAGCCCGAGTTATGTTTTTAATACATTTCCAGGCGCGGGCGAAGCGAATCTTCCCCTGGCATTTGTGAGTTTGATGACGTTTATCCTGATCATGAGTTCCGTGACAATGGTGCTGGCTGTGCATGAAGGTCATCACGGGAATAGAAAAGGCGTGGTCAAATGGATGGCATGGACAATTTTTGGAGGCTTGTGTTTTTTGAGTTGCCAGGCTTGGGAATGGAATCACCTTATCACTGGTGAACACGCAACTTTAATTGATGGAAAGATCGAATTGTTTGGGCAGACGATGAGACATAATCCCTGGGGTCCACGGGTCGAAGACCAGGCAGTCATGCTGGACGCATTGCGGAACTCGTCACACGAAACATTGGTCAACCTCGTACACGAACACAATCATTCCCTAGGCGAAGCACAATTGAATGCCATATCGAATGATAAACTGGCAGGGATGTTAAATTTGCAGGAATTGCATGTGACCCGGCCCGGACCAGTTGCATTCGGCGGATATTTTTTCGGCATTACCGGTTTTCACGGCTTCCACGTTTTTTCAGGCGTTGTAATAAACGTGATCATGTTGCTCATGGCGCAAACAGGCGTGTTTGAAAGAAGAGGTCACTACCTGATGATCGAAAAAGCCGGTTTGTACTGGCATTTCGTCGACCTTGTTTGGGTATTTGTGTTTCTTTGTTTTTATTTGGTTTAATTTTTAAAATAAACTAGTCACAGATGGAGCACGGAGTAGCGGAAGTAACAATTCATCATGAACCATCCAGTAGCACAAAAAGGATTTGGAAGGTGTTTTGGATATTGCTGATCATTACGATGGTTGAATTAGGGTTGGGTCTGTCATTGTACGCGCTGAGCCTCCCGGAAGGTTTGAGAATGCATTTAATTAAGGGCGTGATCATTATTCTATCCCTTGCGAAAGCTTATTACATCGTATCGGTGTTTATGCACCTGGGAGACGAAATTCGGAATATGATCATGACCATAGTTGTTCCTCTAATGCTATTCATTTGGTTTATTCTTGCTTTCTTAGGCGATGGCAACTCTTATAAAAATTTGAGAAATAAATATGACCCATATTATAAGGAAAGGACGACGGTAGGTCCAAAGGCAGATTCAATCGCGACTAAACCGGGTGGAAAAGATTAAGATATTTTCTTGTGGTTAACTTTTTATGAATTGAAGCCATCGTCCCGCCTATGCGGGACGGTGGTTTTTAATTATCTCACCCCGCCTTCGATCTCCCGGGTGAGAGGAGAAGTGAATCTTTCTCAAAATGAGCCGACTGTGTTAGGAGAATTAAAAGAGTATAAAAGTGAATAAACAAGCCTTATATGCGCTTCTCATTGCGTTGATAGTACCCTTGGTTATTTTTCTTTATGTCAACTCACTTCCGAAGGCTGCCATACCCAAACCTATTTTTTATGACAGTGTAAATTCTGTAATAAAAAATGGAAAACGGAAAAACGACACGCTCTGGCATCGTTTGCCCGATTTCAAATTGACCAACCAGTTAGGCGAAACCGTTTCCTGGAAGGACATTACCGGCAGTGGTAGGGATACAAACGGAAGAATTGTTGTGGCAGATTTCTTCTATACGCACTGCCCCACTATTTGCCCCGTGATGACGAGTAACATGAAGCGACTGCAAAATGCCGTGAAGAAGGCAGTGGACATCGATGGAAGGAATAGTGAGTTGGTGCAGTTCGTTTCTTTCAGCATTGATCCCGAGCGAGATTCTGTTCCTGCATTGAAAAGATGGGCCGACCGGTTTCAAATTGATCCGTCGAACTGGTGGCTGCTTACTGGAGATAAAAAAACCATTTACGATCTTTCATTAAAGCACATGAATCTTGCCGTGCAGGACCCGCAGGTGGATTCATCGTTTCCACATACTGATATATTTGTTCTAATCGATAAACGCGGAGTTATTCGTGTAAGAAGGGACAGCCACGGGAATCCGGTTTTGTATCATGGTCTTGACTCTACCGCAATGGCGAATTTGTCAGAGGACATCGTCTTGCTTTCCCTCGAAAAGGACCCCAAGAAAAAAAGTTTCCTTGCGGGACAGCTTACTACGATAGCAGTCGCCATGCTCATCACGCTAGTCATCGTTGGGTTATTCCTGGTTTTGTTTCGAAAAAAATTTATACAACATTGATTATGGTGCTTGCTCCATGGAAGAAAAATGACAAGAGGGCCTGGATAGTTATAATCCTGTTGTCTGTGGTTGTCTTTACAATTGTATCGATATTGGGGCGGGTTACAATCCCTGTCAAGGTACATTTTGATGTTCACATTTTTGCAACGGCGAATGCCATCATAAACTCAGTAGTCGCAGTATTGCTGTTGTGTGGGCTGATCGCTGTAAAAACGAAGCATTACTTCTTGCACAAGCGCATTATGCTTACTTCAATAGGTCTTTCGATGCTGTTTTTGGTTAGTTACATATGTCATCATCTCTTTGCGGGCGAAGCCAGGTTTGGGGATGTTGATCACAATGGAATTTTAACGGAAGCGGAAAAAATAAATGCCGGTTCGGCGCGATATATTTATCTTTTTATCTTAGGCACTCATATTCCCTTGGCCGGACTTGCTTTACCGATTATCTTGTTCACCGCGTACCGGGCTTTGATTGGTGAATTTGATAAACATCGAAGGCTCGTTCGGATTACCTGGCCACTTTGGTTCTATGTGGCCGTTACCGGGGTAATTGTGTACATCATGATCCGTCCATATTATGGCTGACGATATTCGGTTTCTGCATGACAAAAACTACCATATACTTTTAAAACGAAATCACCATGCGGTCTTTCCTTATACTGATAAGTGTTCTTATTATATCTTTCATTTCTTCATCACAAACCAGAACTTTAAAAAGCTCGGGACTTACACCAGAGCTCAACAACGTCTTTGATAAATATATCCAACAAACAATGCCGGTGTGGAAGGTGCCTGGATTGGCTGTAACCGTAGTTAAAGATGGGAAAGTGGTTTTTAAGAAAGGCTATGGCGTAAGAGAGTTCGGCAAGTCCTCGGCATTCGATACATCTACTTTATCCATTTGTGCATCCACGACAAAGGCAATGACGGCTGTGTGCCTTGGTATGCTCGTGGATGGAGGCAAATTGAAATGGAGTGATAAGGTAGTCGATGTTCTGCCCGCCTTTAAAATCAATGACGCGTATACGGCGTCTCAAATCACTATTAAGGATCTACTCACACACAACGCCGGGCTCGGAAACGCAGACTGGCTGTGGATTGTAGACACGGACGATAGTGATGTGATTCGGCGCATGCAATACCTCGCCCCATCCTATTCGCTTCGTTCTTCCTTTATCTATCAAAACTTGATGTATGGCGTAGCCGGGAGGGTGATTGAGAAAGTGAGTGGAAAGAAATGGCAGGATTTTATTACGCAAAGACTTTTTCACCCCTTGGGAATGAGTCGAACCTTTGCTACCTATTCTTATTCCATGAATGAGACCAACCGAATTTCTCCGCATTTTAAAATCAATGATACAGTCCGCGTGATTCCGTACATTGATTATCCAGCTGTTTCATCCGCTGGTGCCGTGTGGTCATGTGCTGACGATGTTAGCAAGTGGATGATGTTTATGCTGGATAGCGCCACGTGGAATGGGAGGAGATTTCTAAAACCGGAAACGTTTTCAGAGTTGATGAAACCGCAGGCGATTGTTCCGGCAGATGAATTTTATCCGACCATGCAAATAACCAAACCGCATTGGACCACTTATGGTTTGGGTTGGTTCCAACAAGACTATCGCGGTAAAATGATAGAATTTCATACCGGCAGCCTGGACGGAGCTGTGGCCATTATTGGTCTAATACCTGAAGAGCGCTTTGGTATTTACATTTTTGAAAACCTGGACCATGCGGAATTGAGACACGCGCTCATGTTTAAGGCTTTTGATCTTTGGGTGTTTAATGATAATACGCAAGATTGGAGCAATAAGTTTTTTAGTTTATACAACAAATTAAAAAATGACGCAAAGAGCAAAGAGAACGAGAAGAACGCAAAGAGAGTTTTGGGCACCAAACCATCGCTGGCTCTCATCGAATATGTTGGCAATTACAACAATGATGTGTATGGAGCGGCAGAGATATCTCTGAAAGA
>AR_comb_assmDRAFT_10567160_pt1 | contig 12552 bp, 8 predicted proteins | sample ArasoioldDNA_FD_10543 | JGI IMG/M metagenome (IMG submission 10543) | reverse complement strand
AGCCGATTCTGTCTGAGCAGGCCCTTCCTGTTCTACGGCTCAGTCCACGAACACGCTGTGCTCAATCCTCGTGGACTTCGAAGGAGATCGCCATGCGGACTCACACTCAGTAGATCAAATCTTCCGCGACCAGAGGCAGCTTTTACCCGTACAAACAGTGTGCCCTTATCGCTTTAGTCATGAGGGGAGGTGGGTATGAAGATCAAAACCATAGGTCCGTTGATTCTTGTTCTGTTTCTTGCTGCTGCCGGATATTCCCAGGACAACAGCTGCGCTTACACATTCACGTACCCGAAGGCACAGGTCAGCTTCAGCTTCTGTGTGACTGTATGGGGAACTCTCGCGAGTATCCAAAGCCCAATCGGCGTAAACCATCTGGACCCGAATAACCCGGTGGAAGGATGGGAAGGGAATATTTCTGACAATAGCGGTGGCAGCGATGGATTTAGTGTGATCCCAGGCCTGGGCATTGTCCCTCGTCTTCCTGTTGTCCAACAGCCGCACGGCCCCGGCACACTTCCGCTGATCTTTGACTATGACGGCGATGGCTTTTTTGTCGAGAGAATAGATGCGGCGCCTTATCGTCGGGAAATCACCATGACCCTGACAATCCACTCGTGTAGTAGCGATTGTTTCTGGTCGGGAACGATGACCAAAGTCGCGAATATTCGTCCCGACGGAAACAGCACCGGCAAGTTCGCACATTCTTCGTTTGCCGCAGTCGGATACGTCGAACATGGCGTGATGCTCAGCGTACCTGAGAGCGGAGCATGTACCGGAACGGACCCGAATGGGGCATCGGGTTCACCGGACCAGAATTGCTACTCCTTAACTGACATACCGTTCTTCACAGGCCCCGGAGCGGTGTTAGGTTCTTGGGTCTTTTTTTCTCAAAACGGTAGACGAATGAGGATGAGGGCCACGTACCGCGTATTCTGAGGCCGAAGCGCCCTCCTGTCATCCCTTAGTACAGAATGGAAGGCAAGTATGCGCCGGCGGGTTCGTTGTAGAGACCGATGGTCATCAATGTCATTGGTTGGATAACTCGAAGCCCGCTTTCAAGACACCAGCGGAACAACGCTGCGTTTCGGGTCGGCACTAGAATTCCCGGACCCTGAAATTCTGTGGCTGCCGAAATCAGCGCTTGCAGGTCCTGATTGCTGTCGGCGACCGCATGTCCGAAGAAAGCCATGGACGAAGCGTAGGCCTTGATTCGTCCCTGCGACTCGGCGACTCTCGCTGTTCCCTGCTGAACAGCATCTTGAAGTTCAGCGGCGCGATCGTGCCCGTGAACTCGCATACACAGGTCGTTGCATGCCGGCACGTCGTTCGGTTCCGCCGCCCGAACTTGATAAGCAGACGGCGTCTTCTGGATCGCACCCTGCATGCAGGCCAGCGGTTCGCGCACCGCGAAGCCGAGTTTTGCGTACAGCGAGAGTGAGCGATTGTGGTAAGCCGCCTGAACCAGACGCACTCCCGCGAACTTCCTCTCGGTCGCGCGCGCCATGACAGCTTGCATCAGTTGCCGGCCTGCGTTCCGGTTTTGGACGGCAGGATCAACGGTGATCGGACCTACACCGGCAATCGGTGCTCGCTCGTCCAAACAGTTGCTGCCGATTACCTTTCCGTCCTGTTCAGCCACAACGCAAAAGAACGACGGGTGCGAAAACATCATCGAAAGCACATGAACACTATGCTCCGGGGAGGGAAAATCGGGAGGGAAATTGTGCTTGTTGGCTAGCGTTGTGAAAGCATCGAAGCCGATCCTTCCGCACACCTCGGCATCGGCCGGAGTAGCGCGACGAATCACAACGACTTGATTTTCGTTGATCAATGTTTGGGGCGGCGCAGCCATGATGATGAACTCTCCGATCTCATCCAGTCCAGAAAGACGCTCAGCGCTGAGATTTTAGCCTACCCGGCCATGCTACTGTCAGCTGACGCTAACAAGGCCTTAGCTCGCATTGACCCAACCGGGGGTTTTTGAGTGCGATGGGGATTTTTGATCAACGGACTTCCAAACTCTCGTGCAAGGCCCCTTCGCTGAGGGGCTTGGCTCGATCCTGCTTCCTGGAGACACCCAAAGAGCACGGGGCTGCATCGAGTGCCTGAAGGCCCCGCCTACCGCCCACCAGCAGCCAAAACAAAATTCCTGCGGTCACGTGTCGTCTTTTGCCCGCCTTTTCCGATTTCTTCAGTAGTATCCCGTCGAATCGAGGGTAAAAGGGAGACTGGTGTTGCGATTCTTCAGATCAAATTCATATCGCTTCAGACTAGCTCTATGGACGTTTTGTCTTTTCGGATGCATGATCACCAACACTTCCCTCCCGTAATCGCAAGCGGGCCATTTCAATAAAGCACCTCAGTTCTTCCTAACAACGGCTAGACGGAAGTTAGGTGAGTTCACCCCCATGGGAGGAGTAGCCATGGCAATGCAATTTCAGGATTTCGACTGTGATTACCTGGATCGGCTTCGTTCCGGCGACATCAAAACCCAGCAGCATTTCGCTGCGTACTTCGGCGAACTGGTTCGGCTGAAAGCGACCAAACGATTGCGCTCCCCCGCCGCCGTCGAAGACGTTCGCCAGGAGACCCTCACCCGTGTCCTGCAGCTTCTGACCGAACAACGCCTTCGTCAGCCAGAACGCCTCGGAGCCTTTGTAAACTCTGTTTGCAACAACGTATTACATGAGCATTATCGAGCGCAGACTCGAGAGCTTCCGGTTGATGGCGAAGTGGTGAATGCCATTCTCGATCCGGGGATGAGTGTCCTGGACGCCATCGCACAACGGCAACTTCAACAAAAGGTTCGGCAAACTCTCGACGAGCTCCCTGAAAGAGATCGCTGCCTGCTGAAGGCCGTGTTCCTCGAGGAGCGAAGTAAAGACGAGCTGTGCCGCGAGTTTGGCGTGACCCGTGACTACCTCAGAGTTCTGGTTCATCGGGCGAAACAATCCTTCAAATCGTATTATCTGCGCGCAACGCCAAAAATACCGGCTCGGACTCACTTTGCTCGACTAGCCTCGCTTCTCGCGCACAGCACGACTCACCACGACGAACCATTTCCCGTTATTCATAGACTCAAAACCACGGGTCGTGGAGCATAATGAAGAGGCACGGAATCCGGCTGCGAGCATGCCCGCGTCGTCAACTGTCGTATAGGCGACTAAAAGTTTTGACCCAGAGACCGAAACTCTGAGGGTGATGTCGGGTTCGCAATAATGCGAACCGCGCCAGCCGGTGTCATGGCTATGGCGTGCCGCGTCCGATCGTGGCGGTGGTCGTATGCACAGGATTTCTTTCGGTGACTGTCCCTATTGCAGTAGCTCAGAAGTATATCGCTCGCACCGGAGGACCTGGGGAGACATTGCCAGTCTCCTATTCCTGCTCGGTCCCGCCCGATGTCATGGGTGTATGCGCCGTCACTTGCGCCCCATCTTGTTACCCGCTCCTGAGTACATTTCGCCGGTAGCGAAGAAACCCTTCCCAACCCGCGACGCAAACAATTGGAAACGCTCGGCGTAGCTCACTAAAGAACAGTCCGGCGCGACGTCTTTACGAAAGTTCTGCCTGCTTGGCTTCGGATGCTGCAGGCAAGATGAGTGGGTGGCGATTTCTTACCAACGATTGCGGCCGCAGAGTCAATCGCCCGAGACCGAGGTACCCACTCGCATTCGCCGCATCAAGTACCAGGCGCTCACGCCGATTGGTACAAACACGATCACCGCCGCAATCCGTTGCAATAAACCCTGGTACCCATTGAGGAATGTTTGGAACCGCGGCATCTGGATCCCCGCCATCATGCTGAAACGCTGAACCAATCCGCTCATCACCAACACCAAGGGCACCAGCGCGATGATATTTCCAATAAAGTAGCTTTTCATCCCAGGTTCCAGTAGCTTCCAGAGCGCAATCGGCAGCACGAACGGCAACAAGAATATGCCCAAGCCGCATATCGCCAGCCAACCTTCTGTATGCCGCGGATCCGGGAGCGGAAACAAACCTGCATTGATGCTCCCCAGTCCGCATGACACGACGGCCAACGCAGTTATCCACGCAATCACGGGTCGGACCGTCAGAGCGTCGAAGGCGCGACGAAACCCCCAAGCGCCAATCAGGGTTGCCAGTCCGATACAGAGACAACCCACGTTGAACAGCCCCGGCCAACTCGACCCTGGTCCTCCCAACGTGCTCGCATCGCGCGCCATGAAACTATATCCGCGGTAGAACGGCGCAGCCGCGAATTGAAGCCCAAAATACAGAACCGGCACCATAGACGCCACACGCAAAGCGCCAACTGTCGTACCAGTTCTCATCGGAGCCTAATCAGGAAACAAGGCCAGCAGTCTACAACAATCCTGGATAGTTGGGGTTGGCTGGGCGATTACGCTAAGAACACCCGGCGTCGCGGGATTTTGAGTATGTGCGGGATTTTTCGACAGCCAAGTTCTGACTTGCCGCGTCTTGGGCTGGGATCAAGTACGCTTTCTTGCGTAAACAACAATAACCACCACAACAATTGCGATTGCAGCTATCTCCGCTACATTAAGCATTGTCATCGCAGTTGCCTTCACTCTGAGGCGTGCAGCTCCAATTCAAATCTCTCGCCACCAGTCCTTTTGCGCCACTGTGCCCTCTAACAGTCTGAACTCCCAAAAGTTGTAGTCCACACTGCACTTCGGATTCACGATGATGATGAGTGAAATCGCGATTTTTCGACACTGATCTTCTTTCTTGTTAAGGAAAGCTCAGCCTCATGGCACGGAAATCGATGGTTAGCGGGGCGTGCTTTTGGGATAGCCAGATGAGCATATCAAGTCCGAAATGCCCGGCAATCCATCGCTTTGAATCGGTATCCGTATTGAGAAGGACGGTTGCGGGCACAAGATCCCATTCGACTCGCGGCGTGAGCGAAAGGCGTACTGTAGGCACCTCGATGGAGTCCTGAGAAGAAGGTCCTGAATACCCCGCCCCCTCCTCCTGCTTATGATGCCCCGTCTGCATTAATAAAGGATAGGCATCGGCAAAGCTCTTATAGAGACTGGTCTGGTTCGCTCCAGTGTCGAATGCGAAGGTGAGCGGTTTTTCATGAAACAGGATCTCCACAAGGGGAGTTTGATTATCAAAGGCAAGTGGAATCGATTGCTCGCTCGGTGTCGATTCTCGAGCCCCAACAACAATACGATTGTCCGTGGCGCTTTCCCCGCGCAGTGAAGCAAGAGCCAGAAGCACAGGAATCCCGAGCACGCCCTTGTGGTCGTTGGGGAGGCCGACAAAAGGTTCATTCCCATCAGGAGAAATGCCAAAGGCCACATTCTTCAGATGAATTCGGCCAATCCGCAGGTCAGGCGCCTCCGCAAGCCTTATTGCACTCGGAATTCCGTTGGCGTCCCTCACTTTTGTACTGGTCTCATGAACCGCTAGCCCAAGCCGCTTCGCCTCGGACTCAGACATCATGGAGATACTCGCGCCGGTATCCAGAATATAAGTTGCGGAAACCCCATGAATCGTTAAGGGAATACAAAGGAGGCCATAGTCGTTAATTTCGCCTTCCACCACGGAACGTGTGCGGTGAGCGATTTCGAGATCGGGAAAATGGGACAGCACCGCTAACATAGAGCGGATATCTTTCAGGTCCTGAGTGTCGGGTCTTTCAAGTAAGGCTTGCTCTACCTGCGACAGGGCTTTTCTATACTGGCCGTGCCTGTGGTACAAAGCAGTCAGGATCCGATGCGCCGCAAGAGCGTCATCGCTGCGCCGTGCCTCCCGAATTACCTTTTTCAACTCATGTTCTGCTTCGCTGCGATGTTCGAACGCTGCATTCGTCGCGCCCTTACAGAGAAGAGAACTTCCTCCCTGAGCCACTTTGTCGCGCAATTGAAACCAATCGCGCACCCCGCAGGATGCAGGAACGTTCTGAGCGGAAAGAGGCACACTGGCTAAAGCCAGCAGTACAACAAACGTCAAAATGCGTTGCGCAAACATTCCGCGTAATTGTACGCCGGAGTTTTCACGCCATTCCCCCGGGGTCGGTCAACTGTCGAAACCATGCCATAGCCCTCATTGCCTTCACCCCGCCCTTTCACTCCCGAATCCCCCAAACCTCACCCCGCATCCTTTATCCTAGTATCTGCACTCCTATGACCCCGAAATCCAAGGCTTCCAGCGCCATTGCAGACCGCGCCTCGACCAACGGCTCTAATCCCGAACGCGAACGTGTCTTTTCCGCTTACCGTCAATTTGGCTACCTCGAGGGAGATCTCGATCCCCTCGGCTTCCTCCGCCCACGCTCTACGCCCGAACTCGAACAGGATGGGGAATACGCCCGCGAAGCCCGCTCCATTTACTCCAGCACCATCGGCGTCGAAATCAACCATATTTATTCGCCCGATCGTCGTCGCTGGATCTACGAGCGCATGGAATCGCCCGAGCAAGGTTACGAGGTCACAGAAGAAGATCAGGCCCGCATCCTCGATCTGCTCACTCGTGCAGATATTTTCGAGCAGGTCATGCAGCAGCGCTACCTTGGTTCGAAGCGCTTCTCGCTCGAAGGCGTCACTGCTCTCATCCCGCTCGTCGATGAAGTCCTCGACTGCGCCGCGCAGAAAGGCGCCATCGAGCTCGTCATGGGGATGAGCCATCGCGGACGCCTCAACGTCATCGCCCATGTCGCCAAGCGCCCGCCTCAGGAAATCTTCGCTGGATTCGAAGACGTCGACCCCCGCAGCGTCCTCGGCTCCGGCGACGTGAAGTACCACATGGGTGCGACCGGCGAATACGTCACTCACAGCGGCGGCAAGGTTCACATTCATCTCGTCTCAAATCCCAGCCACCTCGAAGCCGTCGACCCCGTCACGGTCGGCCGGACCCGCGCCAAGCAGGACCGCACCGGAGAAGGTGGACGCGAGAAATATTTGCCTCTGCTTGTCCATGGCGACGCTGCATTCGCCGGACAAGGCATTCTCGCCGAGACCATGAATTACGCCGACCTCCCGGGATATACCGTCGGCGGCACCATCCACGTCGTCGTCAACAACCTTCTCGGATTCACCACCAGCTACACCGAAGAACACTCGACCCGTTTCGCCGCCTGCATCGCGCGCCGCCAGTCGATTCCCATCTTCCACGTCAACGCCGAAGATGTGGACGCCGTCGTTCGCGTCGCCCGCATTGCCACCGAGTATCGCTGCGAGTTCGGCACCGACGTCGTCATCGACCTCATCGGATACCGCCGCCACGGCCACAGCGAAGTCGACGATCCCACCATCACGCAACCGCTGCTCTATAAGAAGATCAAAGACCACGCGCCGCTCTGGCAGATTTACGCCGAAGACATCGGTGTCGCCGACGCGCAGGCACGAGCCGACGCCATCAAAGCCGAATTCGAAGCCGCCCAGAAGAAAGCCGGAAGCGTGAGGCACAAGCCTCTGATGCGCGAGCTTCCGAAGTACTGGAACAACTACTTCGGCGGCGCCTATCGGTCTGAATACGAAGTCGAGACCGGACTCTCTTCCGAAGAAATCTCCGAACTCACCACCAAGCTCACGACCTACCCGGAAGGCTTCCACATTCACCCGAAGGTGAAGAAGCTTCTCGAACAGCGCGCTGAGATGGGCGCCGGCAAACGCGCTGTCGATTACGGCATGGCCGAAGCCCTTGCCTTCGCCAGCCTCGTGAAAGCCGGAACGCATGTGCGCTTCAGCGGACAAGACTCCCGCCGCGGCACCTTCAACCAGCGTCACTCCGTTCTCATCGACATCGAGAACGAAAACGAATACGTTCCGCTCGAGAACATCGCGCAAGGCCAGGCTCGCTGCGACATCTACAACTCCACCCTCTCTGAAGCAGGTGTCCTCGGCTTTGAATACGGATATTCCCGCGACTATCCCGAATCGCTGGTCCTGTGGGAAGCCCAGTTCGGAGACTTCGTCAACGTTGCGCAGGCGATCATCGATCAGTTCATCAGCGCCGGAGAAGCCAAGTGGAATCTTCTCTCCGGCCTCGTAATGCTCCTCCCGCACGGCTACGAAGGCCAAGGGCCGGAGCACTCCAGCGCAAGGATCGAGCGCTTCATCCAACTCGCTGCCAAGCACAACATCCAGATCGCGCAACCTTCCAACGCCGCGCAGTATTTCCACCTTCTGCGCCGACAAGCTCTACGCCACTGGCGCAAGCCGCTCATCGTCTTCACCCCGAAGAGCATGCTCCGCCATCCCGACGCAAGCTCTCCCATTGAAGACTTCACGCACAAGCAGTTCCTCAACGTCATTCCTGACAATGAAATCGGAGACGCCGAGCGCATCCTGATCTGCACCGGAAAAATCGGTCACGAACTCCAGTCAGAAAGAAAGAAGAGAAAAGACACAACCACGGCGATCGTGTTCCTCGAACAGCTCTACCCCTTTCCGGAGGCCGAACTCGCCGCCGAATTCGAACGTCACGGCCAGCACGCCGATATCGTCTGGGTGCAGGAAGAACCTGCGAATCAGGGAGCGATGTTCAACATGCTGCCTCGTCTGAAGCGCTTCGCCGGCGAGCGTCCGGTCCTGAGCGTGAAACGAAGCTCCAGCCCAAGCCCCGCTACAGGCAGCGCAAAAGCGCACGAAGTAGAACAAAAAACGCTGCTGACGCTAGCCTTCACCATCAAATAACTCGCGTAGGGACAGCCGCCTCGGCTGTCCGCCGAGCGCAGCGAGGCCATGTGAAACCTACCGCAGGTAATCCTGCGTGCGACCGCCGTCGCAGTCCAAGACTCTCTCATCGTCCCGGCCGCTCAGTCACGGCCTTCCCGCCGCCACCCGGCAACTTCGCAGCTTGCCCGCCGCTCAACAACTCCTCCAAACTCCCATACGCATAGATCGTCGGCGCATGATTCACCATCAACCCGCCCGTATCCGCCGTCGGACCATAATTGCTATGCACTTCCCGCCCCAGCATCCGCAACATCGCCATCAACTGCCCCCGATGATGCGACGTATGCGCCACTCTCCGCACCATCACCCACGCTCGCGACCGCCGACCATCGAAGAATCCAGTCTGGCCCTCCCACCACCCATCGTCTTTCACCTGCAACGCCGCCAACCGTTTCCCGCTATCCTCCGCATATCGTCGGATAAACTCCATACGCGTTTCCGATGCCGGCAACGGCGGAGCTCCCACATCAATCCCCAACATGTTCTTGAACCACAAATCCTCGCTGACACACTGATGCACCATCTGCTCCAGCACACTCCGCCCCCGCGGATCGCCCTCCCGGGGCCGAACCTGCAGATCCTCATCCGGAAACTCGCTCCAAACGCTAGCAACCTTCACCCGCTCCGCAGCGTAAGTCTCCACCAGAAATTCGTAACGCATATCCACTTCTCCTTTTGCCATCCGCGCTCGCCTGCTGTCATCCTGCCCCTGAACGTGTCGAAGGGGAAGGACCTATGCAACCGGCCGGCAGCGTCCCACAAGGCGCCCGGCGTATACTGCATTCCACAAGCGGCACTCATCTTCATCTGGGGATAAGGTTTCATGATTCGTTTTCTCTCGTCCATCGCGATGATTCTCTGTCTCGGAGCGTACAGCTTCAGCCAAGCTCCCGCTCCCACATTTTCGAAAGACATCGCGCCCATCCTTCAAAGTCATTGCCAGTCCTGCCACCGTGCCGGAGAAGCCGCGCCATTTTCTCTGATGACTTACGAGCAGGCACGTCCCTGGGCATCTTCGATGAAGCGTGCCGTCAAACAAAAGATCATGCCACCCTGGTACGCCGATCCGGCCTTCGGCCATTTTTCCAATGACCGCTCCTTGACCGAAAAAGAAATCAACGCCATCGTGGCTTGGGCCAATGCCGGTGCGCCCGAAGGCGACGCCGCCGAAGTTTCTCCGCCATCCACATTCGTCGAAGGCTGGGGCATTCCCAAGCCCGATGCCGTCTTTGAGCTCCCGCACGCCTTCTCCGTTCCTGCAAACGGCATGGTGGAATATCAATACGTCATCCTTCCTACAGGGTTCACCAAGGACACATGGGTCCAGGCCGCCGAAGCGCGTCCCACCGACCGCTCCGTCGTTCATCACATCATTGCGTACGTTCGCGAACCCGGATCGAATTACTTCAAAGGTCAGAAGCCCGGAGTCTTCTTCGAAGCTCCGCCGCCGAAACAAGACGACAAGAACGACACCAGCGCTCTCCCCAGCGACTTCCTCGTCGGATATGCTCCCGGCCAGCCTGCGGAAATCTTGCAGCCCGGACAAGGCAAGCTGATCAAGGCCGGATCCGATATCGTCCTGGAAGTGCACTACACGCCGCATGGCAAGGCCACGACTGACCAAACTCGGGTGGGCTTGGTGTTCGCCAAAGAGCCGCCGAAAGAACGTGTGCTGACTCTCTCGGCCGTCAACGGCACGTTCAAGATTCCGCCGCAAGATCCCAATTACCGTGTCGATGCCACCTTCGAGGTTCCCCGCGACGTGAAGCTCGTCGCGCTCCATCCTCACATGCACACCCGCGGCAAGGATTTCGAATATCGCATCGTCTTCCCCAACGGCGACACCCAGACTCCGCTCAAAGTCCCCGCCTACAACTGGCACTGGCAGCTCTGGTACAACCTCGCCGATCCGATCACGCTGCCGAAAGGCACGAAGATCGAGTGCACCGCGCATTTCGACAACTCCCCCAACAATCCCGAAAATCCCGACCCCACCAAGACTGTCATCTGGGGCCAGCAGAATTCCGACGAGATGATGGTCGGCTTCTTCAATTTAGTATTCGACGCAAAGTTGCCCGCATCCGACCTGATGCCGCACCCGAAAGAAGCTCCCGTGGCGAAAAACTGAAATTCGTATTTGATTACCCCCTGTCGTCCTGACCCTCAGCGTGTCGAAGGGGAAAGGCCTGTGCAATCAGCCGGCAGCGCCCCCATCGCAAGAGCTGGGTAACAGTCGATCGCGGATGTTACCCTAACCTCCGCACTCAACCATGCCCGCGCGTCCCCAACCACTCCGCATCGCCATCGACACCGGAGGCACCTTCACCGACTGCATCTGGATCGATCCCCGCACACGTCGTCTCAAGATGCTGAAGGTTTTCTCGACTCCGCAAGATCCTTCTCAAGCCATCGTCGAAGGCATCCACCAGATCGCGCCCGGACAAGACATCATCCTCCTCCACGGCACCACCGTCGGCACCAACACACTGCTCGAGCGCAAAGGTGCACGCACAGCCCTCGTCACGACACAAGGCTTCGAAGACGCCATTGAGATCGGACGCCAAGCCCGTCCCAAGCTTTACGATTTCTTCTTCGAGCGCACCGAGCCGCTCGTTCCGCAAGAACTCCGCTTCGGCATCAACGAACGCACCGCCGCCGACGGCGAAATCCTGACCAATCCAACTGCACAAGAACTCCAAACCCTCGCGGATCGCATCCGATCCTCCAATCCGCAGTCCGTTGCGATCTCGCTCCTGTTCTCATTCGCAAACCCGCACAATGAACGCTCCATCGCCGATGCACTAAAGCCCCTGCAAGTCCCGCTCTCCATCTCGCATGAAATCCTCCCCGAGTTCCGTGAATACGAACGCACGTCAACGGTCGTAATCAACGCCTACCTGCAACCCGTGATGCAAACGTATTTGGAAAATCTTCAAACCCGCGCCCGTAGAGACGTTGCTCGCAACGTCTCTCTATCCACGAGCAAGACCAGCAACAATGCGATGGCCCAAACTGCCGCCCGCCGCCCGCCGCCTGCCGCCCGCTTTCCCCGCATTTTCGTTATGCAATCCTCCGGAGGCATCACCGCTCTCTCCACCGCCGCCCGCGAACCCGTCCGCACCGTCCTCTCCGGACCTGCCGGAGGCGTTGTCGGCGCTCTCTCCACCGCGCGTGCCAGTGGTTTCCAAAGCATCATCGCCTTCGACATGGGAGGCACCTCCACCGACGTCTCCCTCGTTGAGTCCGAAATCAGAACGGCCAACGACGCCCACATCGCCGGATTTCCTATCAGCGTGCCCATGCTCGACATTCATACGGTGGGCGCCGGCGGAGGCTCTCTCGCCCGCTTCGATGCTGCCGGAGTTCTCCGCGTCGGCCCCGAGTCCGCCGGGGCCGATCCCGGCCCCATCTGTTACGGACGCGGACTTCAACCCACGGTCACCGACGCCAACCTGATCCTCGGCCGCCTTCAGCCCACGAATTTTCTCGGTGGAAATTTCACCCTCGATCTCGCTCGCACCAAAGCTGTAACGAAAGACTGGCTGAAGAAACAGAATTCAGCGCTGTCCTTGGAAAAATTCGCCGCCGGCGTGATCCGCGTAGTCAACGCGACCATGGAAAAAGCCATCCGCGTCGTCTCCATCGAGCGCGGACGTGATCCCCGCCACTTCGCTCTTGTCGCTTTCGGCGGCGCCGGAGGCCTTCACGCCTGCGCCCTTGCCGAAGCACTAAGCATCCCGCACATCATCATTCCCGCATTTCCCGGCGCACTCAGCGCGTTGGGTATTCTCGCGAGCGATGTAGTGAAAGATTATTCCCGCACCGTCCTGTGGCGAGTCGCCAGGAAAATTCCATTCGA
>AR_comb_assmDRAFT_10252145_pt1 | contig 12553 bp, 8 predicted proteins | sample ArasoioldDNA_FD_10543 | JGI IMG/M metagenome (IMG submission 10543) | reverse complement strand
GGGATCACGGTTGGTCATAACTCCTGCCTTCGGGCCACTACACTTAGAAGCGTAGAAGTCGGCTGACTCTCGTGAACAGCGCTTTCACAAGCGTGTGCCATTTCTTTGCTACAAACGGCGGAAGTAAGTCAGAATTGCGTTTGGGAAGAACTGCGAGGAGCCATAGAATCGAAGGGCAGGAATGCCTAGCTGACGTTCGCCAGCGTCTTCACCGCGCCGTCGGACTGTTCGCGCAGCTTCTTCACGGAATCGTGAATCGAGCGGGATGCTGGGCCTGAGCCGCCTTGTTCTGCTGACTTGGCTACGCTGCCGGCCTCTTCCGTCGAGGTGCTGGCCATGTCGAGTAGCACAACTACCGAATCGGCGTGCAGCTTCCAGAGAGAAGACATCTTCTGGCTGCGCTTGAGCTCTTCGAGTTCGGTACGAATACGGGCTGAGATCGAAACCATACGAATCAGCATGCGCGCTACATCCGCACGCAGACTCTTTTCTTCAAGAAATGCGGCGCCGTAGGCATCGGCTTCCGCGGTAGTAAGAGTGAGGTTGAAGAATCTCATCGGCACAACCTGGCGGTACTTCGGATCAGCAACGCGCACGAACACGCGAATTGATTCTTCCACGCGCCGGAGTTTGCCCTCTTCCGCCGAGAGTTGTTGGGCCGTGATAGCTGGGGGCTGAAACACCGGAGGCGCCACTGGCGCTTTGGCTGCGGCTTTCGCTGCCTTGGGAGCTGCGGCCGCGTGGCCAGATGTGCGCGAAGTCTGTGCGGCTGGCGTCAGCAGCGAGCGCCGGATCGGTGGCCGCCGGTCCAGTTCCTTCTTCAATTTCGATACACGGCGGAACTTCTCCTGTGTGCTGCCATAGTCGGCCTGGAGAAGTTGTTGTTCCTGGATGGCAGCTACGTGCTCGACCGTGACTTCGACACCGTCAACGGTGGTGAGAATCGTTCCGCCCATTTCTTCGAGGGCCTGCCCGAAGTTCTTGATCTCGCCCAAAGCCTTGACGAACAACTCATCGAACTTCTTGCCGAATGCGGCGTTGTAGGCGGAGACCGTTGCCAGCACGCCGGGATGATAGAACGACGCGTCAAGCCATTGCTTTAACTCGCGCACGCGGGTGATCATGCCCGAATCCATCAGGGCGTTGAAGTCCCGGAGCCGCGCGACTTCTGTGAGAAACGGATCGAAGCGGCGCAGGAGTTGAACGTGTTCCTCCGGGAGCGACGGCACATCGGTATCAGCAAGGATCTCGATCAGTGCGATCTCGAAGGGCGAAAGCGGCAGCGCGCCATCAAGGCCGTATCCACTTTGTTCCCATTGCCCGGGCACCCTCGGATGACGGTAGAGAAAGGTTGCGACCAGATCGGTCTTGTCGCGGTTGATGTCAGTGGCTTCACGGCGGCGGACGAAGTAGCGCAGCAGCGCTTCGGCGACTTCGGAATCCGTGTCAGGAGTGAGTGCCTGGCGTAACATGGCAGGTGTGATCGCCATGTCTAGCAGGTGGAGCCAGCGATACATCCGCGATAGCGTATTCGGAAGCTCGTGCTCCGAATGGCGCAGAGCGTCTTCATCCAGGCCGGTTGGAATGGGCACATCGCCGCCCAGCGTATCCCTGAGGAGCTTCTGATAGAAGCCCTGGACCGTCGCCAAAATGGCTAGTTCAAACCGAAGATCTTCGGCCAACAATCGCTCCAAGCGCAGAGGTGCGTCTAAAATTCACTCCCGTTTAAGTAAAACGGAAGGTTACCAACGGTGCAAGTTACCATCGGTAGCGGATTTCGGGGTCGGCGTTTTACTTCTGGAAATCCGGAAGGACATGGACTTCCGCGGATCTGGGTAAAGATAGAGATCCTTCGACTGCGCATCAGCTTCGCTTCGCGAAACCGATGCTCCGCTCAGGATGACAACTAGAGTACGAATTCAGAAGACTACGGTTTTGTTCCCGTAGACTAGCACCCGGTTCTCTACGTGGGACCGCACGGCGCGGGAGAGGACCACCTTTTCGAGGTCGCGGCCTTTGCGGATGAGGTCTTCGACGGTGTCACGGTGGGAGACGCGGACGACGTCCTGCTCGATGATGGGGCCGTCGTCGAGGACTTCGGTGACATAGTGGCTGGTTGCGCCGATCAGCTTCACGCCACGCTCAAAGGCTTGGTGATAAGGGCGGGCGCCCACGAAGGCTGGCAGGAATGAATGGTGAATGTTGATGATGCGTTGCGGATATCGGTTGACGAAATCATTCGACAGAATCTGCATGTAGCGGGCGAGCACCATGAAGTCCGGATTGTGCTCGGCAATCAAGTTGTGGATCTGGGTCTCCGCCTGCGTTTTGTTGTCCTTGGTGACGATTACGATCTGATAGGGAATTTTGTAGAAATCCGCGATTGCCTGATTGTCGGGGTGGTTGGAAACAATCAGCGGAATCTCGCAGGCCAGTTCGCCGCTCTGATGGCGGTAGAGAAGATCGACGAGGCAATGATCATATTTCGAAACGAAGATGATCATGCGTGGGCGATGCAGCGACTGGGCCAGCCGCCATTTCATCGCGTACGCCTCAGCGACGGGGGAGAAGTATTTGCCGAAGTCGGCGAGGGGAACGTCGAAGTCCTTGGGATCGAACTCCACGCGCATGAGGAAGAGGCCGGATTCCTCATCTCCGTGCTCGTCGGCATGGAGGATGTTGCCGCCGTGCCGGTAGATGAAGTCGGCGATGGTGGCGACTTCGCCCTTGCGGTCGGGGCAGGAAATCAGGAGTATGGCGGAGTTCTTCATAGTTCAAAAGCCATAACCACGAAGGACACTAAGGTGCACGAAGGATTGTCCCTTTGTGCCCGTTGTGTTCGATCCGTTGCGGCTATAGCTTCAACGATTTCACAATTTCACGCGCTGCATTTGCCCCTGAGCCGCCTGTGAGGCCGGCGCCTGGATGCGTACCGCTGCCGCACAGGTACAAATTCTCGATCGGTGTCTTGTACCGTGACCAATCGAGCAGCGGACGCATGGTAAAGAACTGATCGAGGGCTAGTTCGCCATGGAAGATCTGTCCTCCGGTCAGGCCATATTTCTCTTCGAGGTCGTGCGGCGTGATGATCTGGTGCGTCAGAATGAGTTCGGGTAGGTTCGGCGCGTATTGGGCGAGCGTCTGAACAACCGTTTGTCCGAGAGCTTTGCGCTGTTGTTCCCAATCTCCCTTCAACTTATACGGCGCGTACTGCATGTAGACCGACATCACATGCTTGCCATCGGGGGCGAGCGACGGGTCGGTGAGGGTCGGAATCGTGGCGTCCAGATACGGTTGCCGTGAGAAGTTGCCGTACTTCGATTCGTCGAAGGCTCGTTCGATATAGTCAATCTCGTTGCCGATATGAATGCGTCCGCGGAGTGCCGAAGAATCGCCGTTGTTGAGTGCGGTGAATTTCGGCAGGCCCGAGAGGGCGAGGTTGACCTTTGCCACTGTGCCGTTCCCGCGATAGTGCTGCAGTTTCTGCACGAAGTCGGGTGAGAGATGCACGGGATCGGTCAGCTTCAGCAGTGTGCGCTTCGGATCAGCGTTCGAGATTACGGCCTTTGCCAGGATTTCTTCTCCAGTGGAGAGCAGCACCCCAGTGGCTGCGCCGTTCTTCACATGAATCTCGATAACTTCCGCACCGGTGCGAATCTCGGCACCAGCGGCCTTGGCTGCTGCGGCCATTGCTTGCGTGACTGCTCCCATGCCACCGAGGGCCATATGCGCCGAGCCGGCAGGGAAGTGGTCTCCCGCGGCCCGTATCAGTAGGACAAGTGCGCTGCCTGCGGACCAGGGGCCGAGAAAAGTTCCAAACACTCCTCGTGCGGCGACGACAGCTCGCAACAGTTCCGTTTCAAAATATTCCGCCGCAAGATCGGCCACGGCCATGGGTCCCCAGCGCAGCAGGCGGAACATATCTTTCTTGCCGAGCTTGCGGATGGCGCGCCCCGTCTTGAGCATGCTCCACAGATCGCTGCGGCTCGGGTCGTCAATGTCTGGAGGAGTGGTGGCGAGGGCATCGGCGATGACCTTGCTGATCTTAGTCAGCGATTGCTGGAATTCCGGATACTTCGCGGCATCTTTTTGCGAGAATGCGGAAATTTCTTTCGCGGATCGATCCGCGTCCTGATACAGCGAAAGAGCGCGTCCATCGGGCGAGAGCGCGGTGACGCAGATGTCGGGAGTCACGAAGTGGGCGCCGTGCTTCTCGAGTTCCATGTCGCGCACGACGTCGGGGCGAATCGGGCCAGCCATATGGGCGAGGGTCGAACAACGGAAGCCGGGATGGAATTCGTCGGTGACCGCCGCGCCGCCAACCTGCGCGTTGCGTTCGAGAACGAGCGGCTTGAATCCAGCTTTGGCCAGATAGAAGGCAGTGACCAGACCGTTGTGACCGCCGCCGATGATTACGATGTCGCGTGAAGTGGTCATAGCATTTGAGTGCTCAGAGAGAATGCCTTGCAGCGTTCTTGACGCTGTAAGGTGACGCGGGGTCCTTCGACTCCGCATGACCTGCGCTGCGCGCAGATCATGCTCCGCTCAGGATGACAGAGAAGGTGGAGCATTATGCGGCTCCCTTTACGTCTTTCAAAATTTCCAGCGCGGCCAGCCTGCCGTTTGCGCCCATGATGCCGCCTCCGGGATGTGTGGCAGAGCCGCACATGTAGAGGTTCTTGATGGGCGTACGGTACTGCGCCCATCCGGGCACTGGCCGCAGGAAGAACAACTGCTCGAGCGACAGCTCGCCCTGGAAGATGTTGCCCTCGCTGAGTCCCCACTCGCGTTCGAGGTCGAGGGGCGTGACCACCATCTTGTCGATGATGATGTCTTTAATGTTGGGCGCGTATTCGGCGATGGTGTCGACAACGGTGTTGCCGAAGGCTTCTTTCTCGGTGTCCCAGTTGAGTCCGGGTGCCAACTTGTAGGGTGCGTATTGCACGAAGCACGAGAGCACGTGCTTGCCTGGAGGCGCTACGGACGGATCGGTCAGCGACGGGATGACCATGTCGATGTACGGGCGACGCGAGAAGTGTCCGTACTTTGCGTCGTCGTAGGCCTTCTCCATGTATTCGACGGACGGAGAGATCGAGATTGCTCCGCGCAGGTGGGCGCCGGGTCCGGGCATGCACTTGAAATTCGGCAGGGCATCAAGCGCCATGTTCACCTTGCCCGAGGATCCACGAAACTTGTAGCGGTTCACTTCTTCGAGGAAATCGCCGGGAAGATGCTGCGCTTCGATGAATTTGGTGAACGTCAGCCGGGGATCGACGCTGGACGAGATCACGTCCGCGTAAATTTCGTCTCCGTTGGAGAGGACAATACCTTTCGCTTTGCCATTCTTGACGATGATCTGCGAGATGGCCGACTGCGTGCGGATTTCCACGCCAGCTTCTCGCGCCGCGTCCGCAATGGCGTTAGAGATTGCTCCGGTACCGCCGCGCGCAAATCCCCAGGCGCGGAACGCGCCATCGATCTCACCCATGTAATGGTGCAGCAGAACGTATGCCGTTCCCGGCGAGCGCACGCCGAGGAAAGTACCGATGATTCCCGATGCCGACATCGTTGCCTTGAGCACGTCGGTCTCGAACCACTGATCGAGAAAGTCGATCGCGCTCATGGTCATGAGCTGGACTTGGTTGTATTTGTCGTAACTCGACATGCCCTGGAAGCGGCGCCCAATGAAGAGCAGCTTCATGAGTTCGCGCGGGTTGAGCGTGGTCGGATCGGGCGGGACCATGCTCAGAATCGGCTTTACAAAACGGCACATGGCCTGCATCGCCTTGCCGAATTCGTCGTAGGCCTCGGCATCGAGGCGCGAGTGACGGGCGATTTCCCGATGTGTCTTCCCGTGATCATTCACACGCCACAAATAGTCGCCGCTCGGCATGGGCGTGAACGTTCCGTCGAGGGGAAGGATCTCGAGTCCGTGACGGGGAAGATCAAGGTCGCGAATGATCTCGGGGCGCAGCAGAGAGACAACGTAGGAGCAAACCGAGAACTTGAACCCGGGAACGATCTCTTCCGTGCAGGCGGCGCCGCCGAGCACGTGGCGACGTTCCAGCACGAGGACTTTCTTGCCGGCGCGCTGCAAGTAGGCGGCGTTAACCAGGCCGTTGTGCCCGCCGCCGATAACGATGACATCGTATTGAGAACCAGCCATTAGCTGTCAGCTCCTAGCTCTTAGCCAAACACTCAAGTTTCAGGAAACGCAATGATACTCGCGCGGAGGTACAGCGAAAAGAAGATCAGAGGCCGCTGGGAAGAACGGTCCAGCTGCGAAGGATGCTGCAAAGATGTGACGGAGTGTTACGCATGCGTGACCCCAGGTCGAATCGGTATTCTATCGGGAAAGGCGCAATTTGTCTGCATATTTGCATAATGCGTGACTGAAAGTCAGAGACATCCACATTTGCTCCGCATGCACGCTGCTGAATATAATCCAGCAGCTTAGATTTCCTTCGTGTAGCTTCATGACTTCTGTGGTTTTTAAGAACCATTAACCACGAAGGACACTAAGGTTCACGAAGGAAAACCTTGAGGACATTACTTTGCCCATTGGAACTGCATTTCACGAGCGCACGCTTCCTCTTTGCCAGAGCCTGAATTACCGCGAATGGTCGGGATATTACACCGTCAGCGTGTACGAGGTGCATCATGAGCACGAGTACAACGCCATCCGCAACGCGTGTGCGCTCATCGACATTTCCCCGCTCTACAAGTATCTGATCACGGGCAAGGATGCGACCCGGCTTGTGAATCGCGTGATCACGCGCGACATCAACAAGGTGAAAGTCGGACAGGTGATCTACTGCTGCTGGTGCGATGAGGAAGGCAAAGTCATCGACGACGGCACGATTTCGCGGCTGGAAGAGAATGTCTATCGCTGGACCGCGGCCGATCCCAGCCTGCGCTGGTTCAGGCAAAACGGGCTGAACATGGATGTGCAGATTGAAGACATCTCCGAGAAGACCGCCGCGCTGGCACTGCAAGGGCCGACTTCGGCAAAGCTGCTGAAAGCCGTGGCCGAGGCCGATATCGCCAACCTGAAATATTTCCGCGTGACGCGCGGCAAGATCGCCGGGGTGCCGGTTGATATTTCGCGTACCGGCTACACGGGTGATCTGGGATATGAGATCTGGGTCCCGTGGAACGATGGAGTGAAAGTCTGGGATGCCCTGGCCGAGAAGGGCAAGCAATTTGATCTGCACGCGGCGGGAATGTTGGCGCTCGACGTGGCTCGTGTGGAGGCGGGACTCTTGCTGATCGAAGTCGATTACACGAGTTCCAAGAAGGCGCTGATTTCATCGCAGAAGTTTTCTCCATACGAACTAGGCTTTGCAAAGATGGTGCATCTCGACAAGGAAAACTTCATCGGCAAGCGTGCCCTGGAACGCGACGCGAAGAATGGAGTGCCTCGCCAGTTCGCGGGCCTCGAGGTGGACTGGACCGACGTGGAGCAGCTCTACGAACGCTACGGACTCACGCCGGCGGCTCCAGCACAGGCGTCCCGCGTGGCTGTTCCTGTGTATGCAGGCGACAAGCAGGTCGGCAAGGCGACCACGACAAGTTGGTCTCCGACGCTGAAGAAGATGATCGCACTGGCGAGCCTCGAAACCGAGTACGCCAAACCAGGAACGTCACTGCAGATGGAGATTACGATTGAGGCGATCCGGCTCAAGGCGAATGTGAAGGTGACGACGCTGCCGTTCTTCAATCCGGCGAGGAAAACGGCAAGTCCGGTTTAGACGGCCCGTGTAGGGACGGACGCCTCGTCCGTCCCGAGTTGCGGAGCGACGAGTGGGGACAGCATCGAACTTATCGGCTCGTGCCTCGATTGCGTACGGTCTCATTGCGCGCTTGGCGCGCAACCCCGGACGAGGCGTCCGGGGCTACACATTCTTCGTTTGACCAGGCACACGCTCCGCACGCCGCTTGCCCACAACGTAAAGCCCGACTCCCACCAGCAGCAGTGCGGCGCATCCCCCTACAATCTTGAAGAGTGCCAGCGGCTTGTTTGGTTCGTCCGGTTGTGGGATCAACGAGAGCGCGATCGTGAGAGTGGTGGTGAGGAATCCGACGGTCGCGACCAGTTTTGCCATCCAGGTGCCTCCGGGCACGCGAATCACATCCGGCCCGGCGGGCTCCCGTTGCAGCTTGATCATCGCTGCGAACAGGTACAAATACGGGATGAAGTAGGTGATCACTCCCATACTGACCAACACGTCGTAAGCACCCTTCACGCTTGTCCCGGCTTGTCCAAGAAAAATAAACACAACCCCAAGTGCGAACTGGGTGAGAAGCGCGACCCACGGTGTTTTCCATCTTGGGTGCAGGGAGCCGAAGGCGCGGGGCAGAAAGCGATCGAGACCAGCCACGAAAGGGAGACGCGCGACTGCGGCGAGGTAAGCGCCCGCCGCGCCGATGTTGCTAAGCGCGATCAGAAATGCCGCCAGCGGTAGCACACCTGGGTATCCTACGCGCGATGCGGTTCTCGAGACTGCTTGCACCAAGCCCTGCAGGCTGTTGACCTCGGTCGAGGGCATCGCCAGCAACACGCAGACCGTACCCAGGATGTAGCAGATCGTGACGGTCACGCCGCCCAGCAGCAGAGCCAGTGGAATGGTGCGCCGGGCATTCTTGATTTCTTCTCCCATGAACGACGCGGTCTCGCAGCCCCCGAAGGCGAACGTCAGCACCGACCAGAAGATGATGTCGTTCAGGTGCGTGCTGGGCCTCATCGAGTGCAGCGTGAAATGCGTCGCGGACCCGAAGCGATGCCAGGCGACGAATCCCATCACGATCACGATACCGACCGGGACCCACATCGCGAGCGCGCCAATGTTGTGCAGCCACTTGCCCACATCAAGTCCAACGATATTCAGCAGAGTTGCTGCGCTTAACGTGAGGAGGGAGAACACGATGTAGAAGGTCGCGTTGCCGGAAAGATGTTGCCAGCTGACCTCGCGCATGAACAGCACATTGCTGGCAGCAAAGTAGAGTACGGCGGGGAAGTACGGCAGATTGCTGGTCCAGTAGGTCCAGGCCGACATGAATCCAGAGAAGTCGCCGAACGCGCGCTTGCTCCAGACGTAGAGTCCGCCTTCGTTGGGGTATCTCGACGACAGTTCCAGCACCGACAGCGCGAGCGGCGTGTAGAAGCAGAACCATGCGCCGATCCAGATTACGATGGAACTTGGCCCAGCCGCAGCAGCGCTCGCGATCCACCGCAGGCTGATGCCGGTGATCACATAGAAGAGCACGAGATCACGGAATCCCAGCACCTGCCGCGGGCGATTCGGGTCCTCGGCCTCGGCGATGGAAACACCGGGTGAGAGAAAACCGGTGGTCACTGGCTGCTGCGGGTTGGATTCGGCCAAGGGCGTGTCCCGGAGTCAGGGTTGCTGGAACAAGAAGAAGAGGAATAACACCGAACGCCGCATGCAGCAAGGTGAATTTCGCTTGCTTGGAATTTACTCCGCAGCTGTGGATTTGCGGCTGCTGCGCTTCCAAAAGAGATAGAAGGGAACGCCGAGCAGGACGATGATAGCGCTGCCTGCCGCTTCCGAGGGCCTGGTGATCACGGTGTTGAGAATCCAGGCCATTGCGATGAGCAGATAGATTGCAGGTATGAGCGGATAGCCGGTGCAGCGATAGGGACGGTCAGCTGTAGGCCGCTTCCAACGCAGCACGAACATAGCGACAACAGTTAACGCGTAGGAGAGCATCATCCCGAAGATAACGTACGTATAGAGCGAGTCGTAGCGCCCGCTCAGCGTCAGTACCGCCGCCCAAATTCCTTGCCCAATCAGGCTGAATGCCGGTGTGCGCCACTTCGGATGGATCACCGCCATACGCTTGAAAAATACACCGTCCTGCGCCATCGCGAGATATACGCGCGCCCCCGAGAGCGTGCACGTAGCCGCAGCGCTGAAGCACGAAACGGCAATCGTCAACGAGAGCCACATTGCAGCGCGCGGCGAGAACAGAGCAGCCGCCGAGGCGTGCGCGATCGTCTCGTGTTGCGCGATGTCTTTTAGAGGAAGCGCATACATATAAGTCAAATTCATTGCGATGTAGATCAACCCCACCACCAGCACCCCGAGCACCATCGCTCGCGGGACATTCCGCCGGGGCTCCTTCACCTCTCCAGCCACCCAGGTGATGTACACCCATCCGTCAAACGCCCAGAAGACGGCGATCAATCCGACGCCGAGAGCGGAGATCAATTGCGTCGGACTGAGCCCCATGCTCAGAGGAACTCCATGTGGATGGAAGTTGGACCAGTTTCCCTTGCCGATGGCAAACCCCAGAAAGACAAACGCGGCCATCGCTGTGAACTTGGTCCACGTGGACACATTCTGTAGCAGCGCTCCCCAACGCAGGCCGAAGACGTTCACACAAGTCAGAATGGCAATGAGCACCAGGCCAAACAGATGCGCGCGTGTGAAAGTGATTTTAGCCACCGCGAAGATGATGTGGTCCTGGGAGACAAGCGGTACGATCTGCCCCACATAGGCGGCCCCCGCGACGGAAAGGGCCGCGATCGTGCCGCCATTGGCGACCATGAAAAGCATCCAGCCGTACAGGAACGCGACCAGGTCCCCGTAGGCTTCACGCAGATAGATGTACTGTCCGCCGGAGTCGGGGAACATCGATCCCAGTTCGGCGAAGGCAAAGCAGGCGCAAAGCGAAATTAGGGCGCCGAATACCCAGACCAGCAAAAACAGCACTGGATGCGGCAGGGGCGTGGCGATGTCTTTTGCTGTCAGGAAAATGGATGATCCGATAATGCCGCTGACCAGCAGCAGCACCGAGTCGAGTAGCCCGAGGCCTCGAATGAGCGATGGCTTCGCATCCTGGGACTGTACTTCAGTTTTTTCAGGAGACAACACCGGGGTGGGTTCCATTATCCGATTCCGAGTTCGTCGGGAGATTCCAGCGGCGTGCCGCAGCGCCGGCAGATGACCGAGGCGCAGTCTCCGCAGGTCAGCGGGTCCGTGACCTCTTCTGCGCAGTTGGGGCAGTAGAGAGGACCGGGCTCCGGCGCGGGCGGCTGAGGGTGTGTCGCCATCGGAAGGGAACTGTAGCACAGAGCTCACCTATTGGCGTTGATTTCCTTCGTGGATCCTCGTGTCTGTCGTGGTTATAGAATCAAAAGGCAGAAACCACAAAGGACACGAAGGCTCACGAAGGACTGCCATGCCTGACAAGCCCCCCACTCCCGACGAGAAGTTGCAACAGGAATTCAACCGATGGGCTGCCGCCGGCGAAGGCCCGAAGATGGAGCAGCACCATCTCAACATCACCGAGAAGACAATCCGGCTAATGAATCTCCGCGCCGGAGAGCGCGTGCTCGATCTCGGCTGCGGCTCGGGATGGGCCACTCGTTTGCTTGCCCGACTCGTGGGTGATGGCCCGGAAGGATTCGGACAGGTAGTCGGGCTGGATGTTTCCGACGAGATGGTCCGGCTGGCGCGGGAGTCTTCGAAGGATTTTGAAAATATCCTCTACGTTTGGGGATCGGCCCAGCAGATTCCCTGGGAAGAGAACTTCTTTGACAAGGTGCTGTCGGTGGAGTCGTTCTACTACTATCCCGACCTGGATCGCGCGCTCAAAGAGTTGTTTCGAGTGATGGCGCCGCGAGGCAGGCTGTTCATCCTGATTAATCTCTACAAAGATAATCAGTATTCGCTGCAGTGGGTGGACAAGTTGAAGGTCCCGGTACACGTGTGCTCGGCGGCGGAGTACATCGAATTACTCGAGAAACATGCCTTCGAGAAGGTGGAAGCACATCGCATTCCCGACGACACGCCGACTCCGGATGATTACAAGACCAAATCGTTCAACAGTCTGGAAGATCTGCGGGCTTTCAAGCGGGAAGGCGCGTTGCTGTTGACAGCTTCGAAGCCCGATCTGCGCACGCCGGCGCCCGGGTACACGATCTACTAGAACTTTTGGTTGCGAGTTACTTGTCGCAACGCGCGGGGGCGAGACGCCCCCGCGACAGCCGGCGGGACGCCGGCGCTACCTGCTAGATCTTACTCTCGTCATCGTCGTCTTTGTCGTGACCGCTGCGGTCTTTCACCGGGCTCATGGCGTGACCGTCTTGGGCATGGTGAATCTCAACGTGCCCGTTCACGTTCGACAATCGTATGTGCGCACCGCCCGTCCCCAACTCTCCGCGCAGGTCGTGTCCGACATAGCGGTGATTATTCACCCGCAGGCCGAAATCATTGCCAATGCTGCCTGACACTGTGCTGGCCTGAAGTTCCGCATTCGAGTCCGATGGGATCGTCAACTCCAACGCTCCGTTTACCGAGCCGAGTTCCACGTCCTGTCCGGTAAGCTGCGCAAAGCGTACGTCTAATTTTCCGTTGATCGTCTGCAGTTTGGCGCGCCCGACAAGGTCACGTGCTTCCAGGCGCCCATTGATACAGGATGCGCGCACTTCGCCTGAAACTCCGGTGATATTGAGTTGTCCGTTAATCAGTTTGATCTCGTCCAGCCTCGCGTTCCGGGGAACGGTCAGCGTGTATTCCACGCTGGC
>AR_comb_assmDRAFT_10111184_pt1 | contig 12554 bp, 10 predicted proteins | sample ArasoioldDNA_FD_10543 | JGI IMG/M metagenome (IMG submission 10543) | reverse complement strand
TGCGCTTGAACGACACAGCAAGCGGTTCAAAGTTTTTGGTCTTGCGGATCGCGCGCAGTGCGTCCAGGCGGCGCCGCGCGTCTACCAAGTCATCGGCTCCGGCCCGAAAGACAGCGTTCACCTCGTCGTAGCCCAAGCCATCCTTTTCGCGGAAAACAAATTTAGCGCGCTCGAGGAGAAACTCCAGCACTTGCCGTTCCTGTTGGGGTGTGACTTGGCGTTTCGGTGGATTGGCATAAAGCGCTTTTGCGGCGGCCGCGACGGCGTCTGCAAGCGACAGCGGCAGCTTCTTCTCCAAGATGATCTTGACGCTGCCGAGGCTGGCGCGACGGAGCGCAAAGGGGTCACTGGAGCCGGTTGGAACCACCCCGACGGCAAAGCAGCCAACGATGGAGTCCAGCTTGTCGGCGAGCGCGACCGCGCACCCGATCAGATTGCGCGGGATCGGATCGTCCAGACCGACGGGCCTATAGTGGTCGTATACAGCGTCAGAGATTTCATCTGGCTCCCCTTGTGCTTTCGAGTAGAGTCCCCCGACGATGCCTTGCAGTTCGGGAAATTCGCGGACCATTTCGGTGGCGAGGTCGCACTTTGCGAGTTCCGCGGCTCGGTCGGCATCGGAGACATGAGCCTGAGTCATGCCCAGGTTGTACCACTGCTCGCAGAACCAGCGGGCAAGCGTACGGACTCGCTCCACCTTGTCGCGATAGCTACCGAGGCGCGATTCATACGTCACGCGCTCCAGCTTGGGCAGATAGTCGGCCAGCCGACATTTCTGATCGGACTCCCAGAAAAACCGCGCGTCGGCAAACCGCGCCTTCAGTACGCGCTCGTGGCCGGCTCGCACCAATCCTTTGGAATCTTTTGCCAGGTTGATCACCGCCAGAAAATGCGGCGCCAGTTCCCCGCCCCGCTTTTCCACTGCGAAATACTTCTGGTGCCCGCGCATGACCGTGACCAGAATCTCGTCCGGCAGGTCGAGGAACGCCGGGTCGAAATTGCCTTCGATCACCGACGGGAACTCATTGAGATAGCTCACCAGTTTCAACAGCTCTGCGTCCTCATGGATGCGGTAACCTCCCTTTTTTGTGGCGGCTGCCAACTCGCGCTCGATCTTCTCTTGGCGTTCGGTCGGCCGAACGATCACCCCATTCGCGCGCAGACTCTTCTCATAGTCCGTGTAAGCTTTTACGCGAATCGTTGAGGAGCCGAGGAAGCGGTGTCCGCGCGTTACGTCGGAAGCAGCGATTCCCCCGTAGGAAAACTTCAGCAGCTTGCCGTCAAGCAAGCCTAGGATCCAGCGGATGGGTCGGATGAAACGCGCGCCGGATAGGCCGGTCCAGGTCATGCTCTTCGGCCAGTAGAGGTCATGCAGGATCCGCGGAAGGGCATCCGCCAGGATGAACTCCGTCGCGCGGCCCCGCTTGGTTTGCTTCGCGGCCAGATACTCACCTTTGGGTGTCTGGATTAAATAGACTTCGTGCAAAGCGATGCCTTGCTTCTCTGCAAAGCTCACGGCCGCGCGTGTCGGCGCGCCGACCGGGTCATACGCCACCGATTTCGGCGGTCCCATCACCTCGTTGACCACATCCGCTTGACGCGCGGGCAGGCCGCGCGCCCACAGCACCAGCCGCCGCGGCGTACTAAACGCTTCGACGACCACCCCTGCGGCCAAGCTCTCGACGGCCAGTTGTTTTTCGAGTCCGGCCTTCAGATCCTCCGTGGCGCGCGGCAGCATTCCCGCAGGAATCTCTTCGCAGCCCACTTCAAACAACAACTCCAGCTTCTTGTCAGGAGGAGGCACTTTTGCCATGGACTTCTTCGTTGCCGGTTTCGGTTTCGTTGGACTCATGCCCGCACCTCAACTGCGGGATCTGGAGTCAGTTGCTCCAGGTACGCGGCCGCCGTCCGGCAGGCCACCGTCCGCACGCGCGCCATCAACGCCGCTCGCTCGGTGGTCGAGATCACGCCGCGGGCGTCCAGCAAATTAAACAAGTGCGAGCATTTCAGACAGTGATCATAAGTTGCGAGCAGCGGATACCGGCGCCGCTCTCGTCCTTGCACTGCTTTCCAACCTTCAAGTAATTCTTTAGCTTGCTTTTCGTGCAGATCAAACTCCGAGCGAATGGCCTTGGCATCGCTTCGATCGAAACTGTATTCCGAGAACTGCTGCTCTTCCGCCAGACGAATGTCGCCGTAGGTCTTGTCGTCAGACCAGCGCAAATCATAGACGCTTTCCGTTCCCTGCAGGAACGCGCATATGCGTTCCAACCCGTAGGTCAGCTCCACGGAAATGGGGTCAAGGTCAACGCCACCGCTCTGCTGGAAGTAGGTGAACTGGGTGATCTCCAGGCCATCCAACAACACCTGCCAGCCGATGCCCCAGGCTCCCAGCGTCGGCGACTCCCAGTTGTCCTCTTCAAAACGAATATCGTGCTCGCGTAGGTCAATGCCAATGGCCGCGAGACTCCTCAAGTAGACATCCTGGATGTCCGCAGGAGACGGCTTCAGGATCACCTGAAACTGCGCGTGCTTGTACAGGCGATTAGGGTTCTCGCCATAACGACCGTCGGCGGGCCGACGGCTCGGCTGCACATAGCCCACTCGATAAGGATGTGGCCCCAGCACCCGCAAGAACGTTTCAGGATGCATCGTCCCAGCGCCGACCTCGACGTCATACGGCTGCTGCAACACGCAGCCTTGCTTTACCCAGAAGTGAGACAGGGCCAGAATCAAATCCTGGAAATTCAGGCCCTTCGGCCTATGTTCAAGTTTTACTTTAACTTTCAAGTCGTCTCCAGAAACTCTCTGGTTTGCAGCCGCCGTTCTACATGGTGCGCAATCCAGTCGAGCGCAGCTTCCCGCAATTCCTTCAAGGGCTGCAAGGCGTCCTGTGGGAGCTCCATCTCATCTAGTCGTTTGCTCGACATAACCCGAGCCAGCTCTCGCGCAAGCTTCGCTATCGGACGCATCCCCGGCCTGCGGCAATTCGCACAATTGAGTCCAGCCGCCTGATCAAAATGAAACCCCGGCTGGTCCACCAGAGCGTTACCGCAATTTTCACAGCGCTCGAGCGGCGGCAAGTACCCGCCCAACTTCACCGTCCAAAAGGCGAAGTACGCTAGCGGCAATTCCCACGATCCGCGCCGCTCCACTTCCCTGGCCGCAAGCAGCAACAGCCGGAACATCGGCTCGCCCACTTCCTGCTCAGGCAGAGTACGCTCGGCAACCTCACTGATCAGCGCCAGGCCCGTGCTCAGTGCGTAGTCGCTTTGCGCCCGGTGAAACGACTCCAGAAGTTCGCATTCCTGGATGCGAACCAAGTCTCGCGTCTCGCGCTCGATGTAGCGCAGTTGAACGTGTGACAGAACCTCGAGGGTCGAGCCGTAGCGGTTCTTGATCCGGCGCGCACCTGCCGCCACACCACGCAACCGTCCCGAAGAACGACCGAAAAAGCTTACCAGGCGGTCCGCCTCGCCCAGCGGAAAGGTCTTCAGAATGATGGCTTCCGTTTCCCGGGCGGGCATTAGATGTCGGCGCGCCGACGACGCTTCGCTCCATTGCGCCCAGCCAAATCGGAACTAACGCAAAAGCGAATCAATTTTTCTATCACACGCTCCCCTGTCGTGCAACTTTCCTCACCGATTCTGGCGAAAAAATTTTGCCGATTCCACTGGTGCGTCGGGCGAAGCCGCATATCTCGATGGGCACCGGTGAGGCAAGTCCCATCACGACGGGCCGCGCCCCGGAGCGCCCAACCAGTAGCGTTCCATGGACTTAGGGCGATAAAATTAATCTGTTAACTACACTTTATAGCCAACGAACATTATAAGACTCGCCTCGCGGGCGACAGTCTTGTTCTTTTGCTTTTTTTTAAATTCAGGTACGCTTCCGCTGCATGCCAATTCCTCTCGTGGATCTCACAGGCATCGGCGAAAATGCCACCGACATCGTTTTGCGCCTGAAAGACTTCCCTGCTCGCGACGGAAAGACCGACACGGTCTCCCGCGAAGTTCGCCTTGGCGGACAAGTGGCCACGGCGATCGTGGCCGCGTCCATATGGGGTTTGAGTTGCCGTTATGTGGGCGCTGCCGGAGCGGACCACAACGGTGAGCTGCACCAGAAGGAGCTGCGCAAGCGCGGCATCGAGTCCCACTTGCTGCGTGTGCGGAGCGCAGAAAGCCGCCTCTCCTACATTTTGGTCGAGCAGCGCAGCGGCAGCCGCGCTGTGCTGTGCCACCGCCACCCCCAAGTCAAGCTTCCCCGCCACTACCTGAAAAAGGAATGGTTCCAGCGCTCCCGCCTGGTACATCTTGACGGAGAGAACGCCGAAGCGTCCCGCTTGGCTGCGGGCTGGGCTCGCGAAGCAGCCGTGCCCGTCATGTGCGACCTGGATCAGTTCCGCGAAGAGCTGCGCTTCCTGCTGCCTCAAGTGGACTACCCCGTTCTGTCGCTCGGTATTTTGGAACCGCTCGGTGGCTCCAACGATCCGCTGGCCGCGCTTCCGGCGATACGGGCCAAATACGGATCGCATACTGTTTGCGCCACCATGGGCGAGCAAGGAGCTTTGGCCTGGGATGGCCAGCGCTTCTTCTACGCCCCCGCCTACAAGGTCTCGGTTGTGGATACGACTGGTGCGGGCGATCTCTTCCATGCGGGCTTCGCCTATGGCCATTTGCTCGGCTGGGATCTTCAACATACCCTCGAGTTCGGTTGTGCGGCGGCCGGCCTGAACTGCAAGGCCCACGGTGCGCGAGGCGGCATCAGCCCCGTAGCTGCCATCGAACGCCTGCGCGCCGGCCGCAAGTGCTGTCCGCCGCAGTATTCCGTAGCCGTCCTAGTAAGGGCCGCAGAGCGCGCACACAAAGTGCGCGCCTGACCGCGAGACACCACCATGTTCCTGCCTCTTCGCGACGAAAATCCTTCTGGCAAGTACGCCGTAATCAACATTTGCCTGCTGCTGACCAATATTGCGGCGTTTCTTTACGAGCTCACGCTGACACCTCGGGCGGCCCGCGCCCTCGAGATCGCCTATGGCGTGGTCCCCGCTCGCATCCCCGCCTGGCTCGCCGGGCACGGGACCCTCGAAGCGGCATTGTTGCCTTTCGTGACCAGCATGTTCCTGCACAACGGTTGGGCGCACATCCTCGGCAACATGCTGTTCCTGTGGATCTTCGGCGATAACGTGGAGGCCGCGTTCGGACACTTCGGCTATCTGCTCTTCTACTTTGTGTGCGGCATCGGCTCAGGACTGGTCCACGCCGCGTTCAATCTGCAGTCGCACCTGCCCGCCGTCGGAGCCAGCGGCGCCATATCGGGAGTTCTCGGCGCCTACATCGTTCTTGAGCCGCGCAATCGCATCCTTAGCCTGATCTTTATCTTCGTGGTCCGAGTGCCTGCGGTGGTCGTGCTAGGGGTCTGGTTCGCCATGCAATTTCTGATGGGCCTGAGCACGATCGGAACGACCGCCAACGTCACAGGCGGCGTCGCGGTTTGGGCTCACATCGGCGGGTTCTTGATCGGACTAGTAGTCGCGCTTGCCGTCAAGCGAAGATAAAGTTCTACTTTAGATTCCGAACACCTCGCTTCGCCGGAAAGACCGAGCCTAAGTTCACGGATATGAAGTTTTACTTTAGCTTGATCGGGCACTCAGCGTCATCGCGCGCTGGGCTACCCAATCCCCTACTTCAACTGTTGCCTTAGATCCGCCGAGCTCTTTCGTCACGATATTCTCTTTGAGCGCATCGCGTACCGATTGCTTCAGCTTGTCGCCTTCAGACTTCCATCCCAAAAACTCAAGTAGCATCCCGGCGGACAGGATCGAGCCGAGTGGGTTGGCTATGCCCTGGCCTGCAATGTTCGGCGCGGAACCATGCACCGGCTCAAAAAGCGAGGTTCGCCCGGGATGAATGTTGCCGGACGGCGCGAGGCCCAGCCCACCCGCGAGCTGCGCGCCCAAGTCGCTAATGATGTCCCCGAACAGATTGCACGTCACGACCACATCAAACTGCCGCGGGTCACGCACCAGCTCCATCGCCAGCGTGTCAATATATAGGTGGCGGGATTCGATCTCGGGATACTCCTGACGGACCTCTTTGAACACCCGCTGCCACAGGTCATGCGCAAAGGTCAGGGCGTTGGACTTGTCGCTCATGCAAACGCGCTTCAAGCGGTTGTTCCGGGCATACTCAAACGCATGACGGATAATCCGCTCCACGCCCTTGCGCGAGTTGACATCCTCCTGGACCGCCACTTCGTCCGCCGTTCCCTTTTTGAAGAACCCGCCGACGCCAACGTACAGTCCCTCGGTATTCTCCCGAAACACCATGAACTTCACATCTTCGCAAACACGATCGCGAAGCGGCGTAAGCCGGTCGTGAAAGAGTTCCACCGGCCTGGCGTTGACGTAAAGGTCGAGCTTGAATCGCAGGCCGAGCAGGATGTCCGCGGCGTGTTGATTGGACGGCACGCGCGGATCGCCGAGCGCGCCAAACAGGATCGCGTCGAATTCGTTCGCGAGCATCTCGGCTGCGCCATCGGGCAGTGTCACGCCTTCACGCAGGAATTTGTCCGCGCCCCAATCGAATTCCACGAACTCAATTTGTCGGCGCGCCGACGACTGGCCTTCGCGTTTTGTACTTGCGAACCCAGGTTTACTCACGACCGAACGAATCGCCTTGACCGCTTCCGTCGTTACCTCTTTACCGATTCCGTCGCCAGGGATGATCGCGATCCGCGCGGCAGCTCCTCCCTCGCGCATTGGTTTTACAGTCGGCACAAAGCCTCCTCTCGGGATCGGTACGGGCGGGAGAATCTTCGCTCAGCCGTCGCGCGTTTGCCAGCCGTCTTTATCCCTGAGGAAAGACCGGCGGCGCTCAAACCAATCGCTCGCGTCGCACCGCGAGCCCATCGATCAAGTCGATTCGCGGGGCAAACCCAATCCCCGGACCATCTGGAACGCGGATGGTCCCTCGCGGGGAGACGGTTACCTCGGGCTCGATGATGTCTTCCATCCAGTAGCGCTTGCTTGCCGTAACGTCACCGGGCAGCGTGAAATTTGGCAACGCGGAAAGCGCAATATTGTGCGCTCGACCAATGCCAGACTCGAGCATTCCGCCACACCATACCGGCACACTGTTCTGCTGGCAAAGATCATGTATGCGGCGTGCTTGGGTGTAGCCCCCGACTCGGCCAAGTTTAATATTGACAATGCGGCAAGCGCCGAGTTGGATCGCCGCAGCGGCTTGCTCTTCGGTATGGATGCACTCGTCGAGGCAGACCGGCGTCTGTAATGCACTCTGTAACTCGACGTGGGAGTACAAATCGTCCCAGCCGAGCGGCTGCTCGATCATCATCAAATAGAACTCGTCCAGCTTTTTCAGTAACGGTTTATCGGCGAGCGTATACGCCGAGTTCGCATCGACCATCAACTTCATGGCAGGAAACTTCTTTCTCATCCGCAAAACCGGCCCGAGGTCATAGCCCGGCTTAATCTTTATCTTGATGCGCTGATATCCAGCCTCAAGTTCCACTTCAACTGCGCGCTCAAGCTCCTCAAGTGACGCTTTAATTCCAATCGAAACTCCGCTGCCTATTTCGTCGCGGGTTCCACCCAGCAGCTTGGCCAGTGGAACCTGCTTTTGCTTTGCTTCGGCGTCCCATATCGCAGCTTCGAGCCCCGCCTTGGCCATGTTGTGTCCACGCACCCAGGCCAGCAAATCCGAGACCTGCTGCGCCGAAGCAAACTGCTTGCCCTTTAGCGTCGGCCACAAATGGTCGCGCAAGATGTGCCATGCAGTATCCGTGGTCTCCGGGCTATAGGAAGGCGTCTCGCCTGCGACGCATTCGCCCCAGCCGGTAACGCCATCCACCACGGCTTCCACCAGCAACACGCGCCGAATGGTTGTCGTTTCCATGCTGGTCTGAAACGGCGCGACCAACTTCATGTGCACTTCCCGAAGTGTGAGTTGCTCGACGCGCATAGACGGCCAGCTAGAAATCGCTCCACGGAGCCAGTTGGTATGCGCTGCCCTGCCCGGTCTTGGCCACGCCCACGGCGGCATAACCCTTGGCAAAGCCATCCGTGAATTGCTCGCGGACCTTACTTTGCTCCGCCTGTACCCGCAGCGGGTCGCTGGCCTTCCAACTCTCCAGTGACGCGGGAATTTCGATCGCATCCGCGAACTCCGGATTCGGCAATTCGCCATGGAGAGCAGCCAGCACGCGCGGCGAATCCAGATACCACTCGGCGACCAGGCGATCGGTAGCCAGCCCGCGGTGCAACGGGCTAGTGGTAATGCCGTAAAGGTTCGGCAGATAGCGGCGGCAGATAGCGCCAAGCCGATTCAGGTTGAAATGGGCGTTGCGCATCTCAAGAGGGTCGAACGTCCATTCAATCAAGCGAATGTCCCGGCTCAGGGCTTCGTCGCGCTGCAACAGCTTCAGCATCCGGCCCGCGCCGCGGTCGCGATAGTCCGCAAGGACGCCGGTCATGTGCGAGTGCAAATACGGCGCACCATTGCGCAACCCCGGCATGGACAGCGTGAAACCGATCAAGCGGTCGCCGTCGAACGCCCCAAGCGTCTGGCCCCCAGTATGTGCCGCCACCACAAAAATCGTGTCCGGCACAATTTCCAAGTCCGCCTCGCTCCAGATCTCTTTTTGCAGCGCGACGCAGGCGCGAAATTCATCGAGCCCCTTGCAGGCGCGTACCCGAATCTCGCCACTCATCGCTTGCCCGCCAATTTCCGCGCCCGGGAAACCTGCGCGGTCGTCTTCTCGGCGTCCTTGGCCCGATCCCAGAGCGATTCCATCTCTTGGCGAGGAAGGTCCGCCAGCTTGCGCTCAGATACGCTGGCGAGCCGCTCCATTTCGCGGAACCGCGAAGCAAATTTCGCGTTGGTGCGCTTCAGCGCAATCTCCGGGTCTACTTTCAGAAAGCGCGCCAGATTTACCGCTGCAAACAGCACATCGCCAACCTCTTCTTCAACCTGCAGCGGCGACTGCGCCTTGCGCAATTCCCCCAACTCCTCGTGCATTTTTTCAATGACACCTTCGGCGTTGTCCCAGTCAAAGCCGATCCGCGAAGCCCGGCGGGTCAACTGAAAGCCCTGCATCACCGCGGGCAGTGTATGCGGAATGCCGTCCAGCAACGAGGTGGCTTCCCGGTGCTCCGAACGGTTATTACTCCCCTTCTGATGGCTCTCCGCTTGGCGTTCCTCCGCTTTGATCTGCTCCCAATTTTTCAGCACCTCGGCGGCGTCGCGAGCGCTCCTTTCACCAAACACGTGCGGATGCCGGCGCACCATTTTCTGATGAATCTCGCGCACCACATCCGCAGCCGTAAAGCGCCCTTCCTCGGTGGCAATTTGCGCGTGGAAAACAACCTGCAGCAGCAAATCACCCAGCTCTTCCGCGAACTTGCTGTCGTCACCGCTTTCCAGAGCTTCCAGGACTTCGTAGGCCTCTTCGATCAGATAGGTGCGCAACGACAGGTGCGTCTGCTCGATGTCCCATGGACAGCCTCCGGGCGCGCGCAGCTCGGCCTGCAGTTTCACAAGCCGCTCGAACCACGCACCGGCCGAATCTTTGGGTGGCGGCAATTTCTGGACGGGCTTATTCCTTGCTTTCGTCAGCTGTTTTTTCGGTTTGGCCATCGGTCCCAGCCGCTTTTTCTGTTGAATCGAAGCTCCACACTGTAACATTGCCCGGCATTTTATCAAGGCGAGGACGCGGAGCGCGTAAACGGCTTTCCCGCCAAGCCGTGCTAAACTGGTGAAAAATACGAATTGAGGTCGAACTGTGGCAGAGCAGAAACCAGAAGAGACGTTCCGCGTGATTGATCGCCGGCCCTTTACCAACGAAGGCGAACTGCGCCAGGAGATTGTCGAGGAGCAGGAGCGCGAAGCGCGGCAGGAAGCCAAGAAAGAAACCGCCGCTCCGGCTGCGAATCCTGCCGCAGCTCCCGATGCCAAGACACCCGCGGCGGACACTCCCAAGCGTTCGCCGGCGTTTGAAAATTTAATCCGAATGCTCGGCAGCAATGCCGCGATGGTGCTCGGCGGGTACGCCGATCCGCGCACCGGCCAGCCGGTGATAGACCCCGATGCCGCTCGCGAATTGATTGACATGCTCGACGCGCTGCACGAAAAAACCAAGGGCAATCTCGCTCCTGAAGAAGACAACTTGCTGCTCGACCTGAACGGAAAGCTGAAACTGACCTATCTGGAGATCAATCAGGCGCTGGCCGCGCAGGCTGCGACGCCACCGGGCAAAGCCAAGGCGCGCTAAACCCGCCGGGCTTCGCAAGAGGCAAGCCGGCCATAATTCTTTCGCTAATGTTCGCAACTCCGCTGCAATTGACCATCCTCGGCTCTGGCACCTCCATGGGAGTTCCGACCATTGGGTGTCAGTGCGCTGTTTGCACTTCAACCGACCCACGCGACAACCGCATGCGCACGTCGGTGCTGCTGTCGCGCAACGGGCAAAACGTCTTGATTGACACAACTCCCGATTTCCGCTCGCAGGCTTTGCGCGCCGGCATTCATCGCGTGGAGGCTGTCTTGTTGACGCACGGCCACGCCGACCACGTCATGGGTTTCGACGACTTGCGTCCGCTGAGCATTGGGCAGAAGCGCCCCATGCCGGTGTACGGTAATGCGCAAACCTTCGGCATCTTGCGCCGCGCTTTTTCCTATGCGTTCGACGGCAAGCCCAAAGTCAGCAGCGTGCCGAGCGTCCTGCTGAAAGAAATCAACGGGCCGTTTGAACTGCTCGGAGTGAAGATCACACCCGTTCCGTTAGATCACGGCGAAATGCAAGTGCTCGGCTTTCGCTTTGGCAAAGGCGCATACCTTACCGACTTCAATGCGGTGCCGGAATCCTCGTTGGCGTTGCTGCAGGATCTGGACGAGCTGGTAGTCGATGCACTTCGCGATACGCCACACCCCATGCACCAGACCGTGGAGCAAGCACTAGCGCTGGTCGCAAAACTGAAACCCAAGCGCGCATGGTTCACCCACATCGCGCACGATTTAGGACACGCCGAAACAAATGAACGGCTGCGCGCGCTCGGGCACGCAAACGTTCAACTGGCTTACGACGGTTTGCGGCTAGAAATCTCCGCCGAGATTTCTTCGCGTGGTCCTTCCGCCTCCAGAGCTTCACACTCAAGCATTGCGGGATTCGCGGTTTTCGATTCACCAGAAAAGTGGCGCGAATTTTATGGCGCAAGCGGCCGCGGCAGTGTCTTGGCCATCGGCAACTTCGATGGAATCCATCTTGGCCATCAAGCCATCCTGAAACAAGCAGTCGAACTGGCGGCGAAAACCGGCGCAGTCGCGACGGCCCTCACGTTTGAGCCATCGCCTTTGAAAGTGCTGCGACCAGAGAGCGCCCCCAAGCGCATCTCGACCCCAGAGCAGCGCCTCGAATGGTTTCGCGCCGTCGACGTGGAATCGGCGGTCGTACTTCCTTTCACCGTGGAGCTTTCTAAACTGGCGCCACGGGAATTCGTGGAAGCAATTCTGGTGCATCAATTGCAGGTGCGCGCCGTCCTGGTTGGAGAAAATTTCCGTTTCGGTCATAAGCAGGCGGGCGACGCAACTTTGCTGCGCGAACTCGGCCGCGCGAACGGTTTCGAAGTCATCGCCATCGCTCCCGTTGCAGCGCATGGCGAAGTAGTGTCCAGCACCATCATTCGCCGAGAGATTGGCGCCGGTGACGTTACGCAAGCCGGCCGCTTGCTGGGGCGACCGTATGTTCTCACAGGCGAAATTGTCACCGGCACTGGTACGGGCCGCAGATTTACGTTCCCGACGTTGAACCTCAAGCCGGATCAGGAATTGCTCCCCGCTCCCGGCGTTTACATTACCCGGACCTTGCTTGGTGGAGAGGCGAAGAGCCGCAGGTCGGTAACGAATATCGGTGTGCGCCCGACGTTTGACGGAACCGCGCTAACCGTGGAAACGCATCTATTGGATTTCAGCGGTGAGATCGCCGCAAAGCGAATCGAGTTGCGTTTCTGGAAGCGCCTGCGGGCCGAGCGAAGGTTTTCGAGTTCGGACGAACTCCGCGCGCAGATCGCCCGTGACATCCGCTCAGCCAGCCGGTTCTTCGCAAGGCTGCGCAAATTCCGCGTTCTGCGCCTTTCCGACTAAAGTTACCCTGGCATTTGCTACAGGTAAGGTGCTTACGACGCGCCGTTGGCGAGGCATTCGGCGCAGTAACCGCCAACTTCGGTGCGCGAGATGGTGACCTTCATCCTGAAGTCTCTCTCGATCTGCGATTTCAGCTGTTCGTAGAGCCGGCTTTCAAACTCGCGTACCTTGCCGCACTTCAGGCAAGCTACATGGATGTGATCGCGAGGCCCGTGCGTTTCGTAGTAGTGGCGGTCGCCGCGTAAGTGCAGCAAGTCCAGTTCATCAATCAGACCCTGCTTCTTCAGGAGTTCGATAGTGCGGTACACGGTGACCAGATGTACGCCAGAATCAATGCGCCTGGCGCGCTCGAAAATCTGGTCCACGTCCAGGTGCTGCTCGGCGTCGTCCATCACT
>AR_comb_assmDRAFT_10043143_pt1 | contig 12561 bp, 5 predicted proteins | sample ArasoioldDNA_FD_10543 | JGI IMG/M metagenome (IMG submission 10543) | reverse complement strand
ACCAACGGATCGACTTTCGTCGCACGCCGCGCCGGGATGTAACAAGCCAACAAGGCAACAACTCCGAGTAATATTGTGATTAGCGCCAATGTGGTTGGGTCAGTAGGTGTGACCCCAAACAACAAGGTCGACATCAACCGCGTCAACGCCACTGCGAATGCCAAACCGGTAACAATACCGGCAACGACTGCCGTCATGCCCTGTCGTACTACCAGCCGCAAAACATCTCCCTTTTGCGCACCCAACGCCATGCGCAAACCGATCTCATGGGTTCGCTGCGTAACCGAAGTAGCCATCACTCCATAGATCCCGATTGCCGCCAGCAATAACGCCAACGCTGCAAAGAGACCAAATAACAGCAAGCTAAACTTCGCCTCTGAAAGCGTCCGGTTGAGCAGTTGATCCACCGTGCGCACACTGGTAATGGGTTGATCTAAGTCGAGGGCGCGCACTTGTTCTCTGATCGCGGCGGTCAAGGTCTCGGGAGGCGCGCTTGTCTGCACCGCCAACATCAGACTGTTGCTCCAACCTTCGCGCCGGTATTGACTGAGCGGCGCATAGACCAGCGGAGAAACCGGCCGATTCAGACTTCCGCCTTTCACATCTGAAACAACTCCGACGATCGTGCGCCGCTCGGCGCGATTGGCCGGAGTTCGTTCTTCGGGCGGCCGTAGATTTTCCGGGGGACCCATGAAAATGGTTTTACCTATAGGATTCTCGTTGGGGAAAAACCGCTTCGCCAGCGTCTCATTAATAATGGCTACCGGGTGCGAGTTGCCCCGATCTTCGTTGGCGAAAGGTCGTCCTGACCGAACTGCTACCCCGAATGTCTGGAAGTAATCAGGACTGACGAGCGCAAACCGGACCAGCGGCACTCTATCGAGCGATGTTTCGGTGCGCCCTTCAATACTTAGGAACTTGCCCCAGGCTTCGCCGGCGCCCAGCGGCAGAATCGTGGCCGCAGTCGCCGCACGCACCCCAGGCAAGGACTGCACGCGTGTCAAAAGCTGCTCGTAGAAATCCAACCCAGGCGGATCGCGAGGGTCGTCAACGGTTAGCGGCGTTGGATATTTTGACTGAGGGAGCGGCACGCTCATCGTCAAGACATTGCGCGCGGTAAAGCCCACATCGACCTGACGCAGTTTGATGAAGCTGCGTACCATTAGTCCGCCGCCCGCCAGCAGCACGAGCGCCAGCGCAACTTCCGCGATCACAAGTAGCCGACGAATGCGGCCCTGTCTTCGACTGCCAATGCCGCTGCGTCCTCCTTCATTCAGTGATTCACGCACGTCGGATCTTGCGGCCTGAAGCGCGGGCAACAGACCGAAGATCAGAATCGTCAACGACGCCAGCGCAAAGGTGAAGATCAATACTCGACTATTCACGCTGATCGCATTTCCGCGAGGCAGCGACGACGGCAACAGCGACGAGAGCAGATCGATTCCCCAGATCGCCAACAACAACCCGAGTAAGCCGCCAATCAGACCAAGAGGAAGACATTCGATGATCACTTGCCGCACGATGCGCGCGCGGCTGGCGCCGAGACTGGCGCGAACAGCGAGTTCCTTTTCCCGCGCCGAGGCACGTGCCAGCAGCAGGTTGGCGACATTGACGCAAGCCACCAGCAACACAAACGCTACGGCTCCAGCGAGCACCAGCAACGCGTTGCGCGAATCACCCGCGATCTGTTCCTGCATCGGCACAATCGACGCGCCCAAACCTTTGTTTTCGGAATATTGTTCTTCCATGCTCTTCGCGATGGCGCTCACTTCCGCCTGTGCTTGCGAAGGCATCACGCCCGGCTTCAGGCGTCCAATCAAATTCACGAAATGATTGTTGCGCGTGGCCATGTTGTCCTTGGGCGCAAATGAGATCGGCACCCACAGCTCAACCTCGGGCAAATTGTCAAAGAACGGCAGCCCCCGCGGCATAACGCCCGCCACAGTATAAGTTTCGCCAGCCAGCTTGATGCCCCGGCCCACGATGTCGCGCTGGGCGCCGAACCGTCGCTGCCACAGTCCGTAACTGAGCAGAACAACGCGGTGCCTGCCAAACTGCTCTTCGTCGCTGGTGAACTGACGCCCGAATGCCGGAGATACTTTGAGGACTTGAAAAAGATTGGCGGTGACATAGGCACCCTGGATGAGTTCGGGAGCACTTCCCTCGGAAGAAATATTGAAGTCGCCATTATAAAAACCGGCGAGGCCGTCGAAGACATGACTTTGATCGCGCCAAGTGTAGTAATCGGGCAGCGCGCTGCCGGATGTTTGCACGCCCTGTGAGGGGAAGGTTGACCAGAGGAATACGAGCCGATCGGCTTCGGGGTATGGTAATGGCCGCAGCAGCACGGCATCGACGACGCTGAAGATAGCGGTGTTTGCACCAATGCCCAGCGCCAACGTCACTACCGCGATAAAGGCGAAGACCGGATTCTTGACCAGCATCCGCAAGCCAAAACGAAAGTCTTGTAATAGTGAACTCATGATTTCACCCTATTCGTATCGCAGCGCCACCAATGGATCGACTTTCGTCGCGCGTCGTGCGGGCAGAAGAGTCGCCAGCAACGCCACCGCGCCCAGGATCAAAGCGACTGCGACGTAAGTGGTTAAATCGGTGGGCGTCACTCCGAAAAGCAAACTGCTGATGATCCGCGTTAAGGCAAAAGCTCCCGCGAGACCAATTGCCTCGCCAATCAAGACCAGGACTATTGCCTGTTTGAAGACCAGTCCGAGGATGCTGGCAATGCGCGCGCCCAGGGCCATGCGTATGCCGATTTCATTGGTACGTTGCGCGACCGCGTAACTCATCACACCGTAGAGGCCGACAATAGTCAGAATCAATGCAACCGCTGCAAAGATGGCGAGCAGCGTCGTATTGAATCGCGGTGCGGCGATGGTGGCGGAGATATGCTCGTCCATCGTCTTGACGTTGAATACTGGAACCTCAGGGTCCATTGAGTGGACTTCGTTCTGAACGGCCGTGATAAGCGTGTGTGGATCGTTAGTGGTCCTGGCAATGACAGTCATTTGGTTAAACGGGATTTGCGACATCGGGATGAAATAGCCGGGACGCAACTCGGAACTCAGATTGCGATTACGAACATCCCCTACGACGCCCACAATCTCGCGCATTTGTGGTTCGAGTTTGCTGGTAGAGATTCCGGGTCGGATGCGTTTGCCGACCGCGTCCTCGCCGGGGAAAAATTTCTCGGCGAAAGATTGATTGACGATTATTACGGGCGGCGCCTTTTCGCTATCACGTTCATTGAAGTCGCGCCCCTTGATGATCGGAACACCCAGTGTCTTGAAGTAACCATCATTAATCGCAAAGAAATCCGCCGACGGTTCTTCACCTTTGGCGACCGGACGGCCTTCAGTTTCAAACGAAATCCGGAACAGATCTCCACTCAAAGGAAGTGGGATAACGGAACTAGCGGAACGGACGCCCGGCAACGACTGAATCCGAGTTGTCAGATCGCGGTAGAACTGGGCCTGCTTCTCGACCGGATATTTGACCTCGGGTATGCCCACGACAAAGGTCAGGAGGTTTTGTGATTGGAATCCGGGACTCACATGCTGCAGCCGCCAGAGGCTCTGAATTAGCAGACCTGCGCCCACTAACAGGATCACGGCAATAGCCAGCTCACTAACCACCAACATTCCCCTCATGCGATTGCGGCGGCCGCCTTCGCTTGAACCTCGGCTGCCCTCTTTGAGTGATTCGGTTAATTCAGTTTTGGAGGAATGGAGAGCAGGCACCAGGCCGAAAATGATTCCGGTCCCGATAGAAACGAGCAAAGTAAATCCCAGGACACGCCAATCCAGTCCCACCTGCAAAGCGCGCGGAATATTTTCTTTGCCCAGGGTCACCAGCAGGTCTGACCACCAGACCGCCATCCCCAGGCCCAGCACGCCACCCGCCAAAGAAAGCATCACGCTCTCAGTCAGCAACTGGCGCACGACTCGCATCCGACTGGCGCCCAGGGCTGAACGGATGGCCATCTCTTTGTGCCTCATCGTTGCGCGCGCAAGCAAAAGGTTGGCGACATTAGCGCAGGCAATTAAGAGCACGCAGCCAACAGCTCCCAACAAGATCAGCAAAGCCGGACGAATATCGCCTACCATCCCTTCGAGCATGGGCTCGACCCGGCTGCTCTTGTGCAAATCTTTATCGGGGTACTGTTGCTCGAGCCGGGCGCTGATCGAAGTCATTTCAGCCTGCGCCTCATCTCTTGTGACGCCAGGCTTGAGACGCGCGATGACCTTCATGTAATGGGCGCCTCGTTCACTCGCGACCGGTTCCGCGCCTTCACGATCAACGGCCACTGTGGTCCATAACTCGACTGGTGCGTTTTGAATCGGAAACTGAAAAGCCGCAGGCATGACGCCGACGATGGTGTAGTTCTTGCCATCCAACACCATCGATCGGTTTATGACATTGGGATCAGATCCGAACCGCTTTTGAAATAGTTGTTGACTCAACAGCACGACGCGACCAGCGTTACCCGGGTTGTCTTCTTCGGAAAGAAATGCGCGTCCCATCATTGGAGTCGCGCGCAGCAACGGGAAGAGATCGGCGTTGACCACGGCGCCTTGCACCCGCGCCGGCTCACCGCGCCCCGTCAGCACGAAGTCGTTGGTGTAATAGGAAGACATGTGCTCAAACACGTGGTTTTGATCGCGCCAGTCTGCAAAATTTGGATACGAAGCGCTTCCGCGCGTGTAGCCGCGGGTGGAATCCGTTTCCCAGACGGTCATCAGTTGCTCGGAATCAGCGAAAGGGAGGGGGCGGAGTAGTACAGCGTTTACCACGCTGAAAATTGCTGTATTCGCGCCGATACCTAACGCGAGCGCGATGGTCGCCACAATGCTGAAACTCGGTGCCTTGACCAGCATGCGCGCTCCGTAACGGATGTCTTGCCAAAATGCTTCCATGAATCCTCCCTGGCGCTTCTTCAAAACAAGTGGGCCGCTAAGTCACTCATATCTGAGCGCCACCAATGGATCGACTTTCGTCGCGCGTCGCGCCGGGATATAGCAAGCGAAGACCGCAACCAGTAACAAACCGATCGTCACTAACGCGAATGTCAGCAAGTCCGTCGGCGACACCTCAAACAACAGGCTCGACATGAATCTGGTAATGACAAACGCGCCGGCCAGGCCGATGACTGCACCGATTAATGCCAGAGACATTCCGTTTCGCAGAACCAATTTCAGAACATCGAGCGCCCGCGCGCCCAAAGCCATGCGAATGCCGATCTCCTGCGTACGTTGGGTGACCGCAAAGGCCATGACTCCATAAATGCCGACGGCCGCTAACAACAACGCGACGATTGCGAAGATCGTCATGGACACGGAGCCAATCGAATAGACAGAAATCGAAATGGCGCGCACTTCGTTCATCGTCTTCACATCGAATACCGGCTGGTCTTTGTCGATCGCCAGTACCTGTTGTCTGATTGGCGCCGCCATTGAACCTGGATCGACGCTGGTGCGCGCGACGAGCACCATCGCGTTCCAGCTATCCTGTGCATGTGGCAGGTAATATTCAGGTGTTACCGGCAGGTTCAGTTCATGCTTTACGTCCTGCACGATGCCGACGATTTCCATCCATGGCGCCCGCTCCAACGGACCGTAGAACCTGATCCTTTTTCCGAGCGCGTCACCAGCCGGCCAATACTTTCGCGCCAGGGTTTCATTCACGATCACCACCGGTAACGATCCTTTTTTGTCCTGTTCGGTAAATCCGCGACCTTTCAGTATCGAGATACCCATCGTCTGGAAATAATCAGGAGTGCAGACTCGATAGCGCCCTTCTTCTTCCTGCCCGGCTTTCGGTTCGGGAGCGCCTTCTATCAAAAAGATGTCCGATGAGTTAGCCCCACCCAGCGGTATGTAATTAACGACTGCGGCGGACTGAACGCCCGGCAAAGTCTTCACCCGCTGGACAAGGTCCGCGTAGAACGCTGCTCGCTGCGGCTCTTCTTTGTACTTGGCGGCGGGCAGGTTGAGATTCGCGGTCAGCACGCCTTCCGGCTTGAAGCCGGGATCTGACTTGAGCAGCGCGGCAAAACTACGAATGAACAGGCCGGCGCCAATGAGCAACATCAATGAGAGGGCAATCTCAGAGACGACGAGGAGACTACGAAGACGATGCGATCCTCCGCCAACCTGCCGTCCGCCTTCCTTCAAAGCATCGTTGACGTTTGGTTTTGATACCTGCCATGCGGGCGCCAGGCCGAATACGAATCCGCTCAACAATGAAAGGCCAAACGTGAATGCCAGAACCTGATAATTGAGGCCGAAGTTCTTCCAGCCATCCGCATACTTGGCTGCCTCGCCGGGATTCGCCGCGCGCAGCAAATCGATTCCCCAGAGTGCCACCACGATTCCCGCGGCTCCGCCGAGTAGCGCGATGATCATGCATTCCACCAGCAGTTGCCGCACGATGCGCCAACGGCTGGCGCCGAGTGCCGCTCGCAAGGCGATCTCTTTCTGCCGGCCGCTGGCGCGCGCTAACATCAGATTCGCCACGTTCGCGCACGCTATCAGCAGCACAAATCCCACTGCCGCCATCATGATCCACATGGCGGTCGAATAGATGCGGGTCGTATCAGCAACAATCGGATAAACCGTAGCCCCAAGTCCGACGTTCGTGTCCGGATATTGTGTCGCCAATCGCGCAGTAATGGTGTCGATGTCCGCCTGTGCGCTGGCCAGCGACACGCCGTCCTTCAGCCGGCCGATCACGTAGAAGCTGTGGTTCTGCCGCTGTTTGAGCAGCTCGGGAGTCATCGCGATCGGCGAATAGACTTCGGCGCCTTTGGGATAGTTGAAGCCTTCCGGCAAGACGCCAATGACGGTGCGTTGAATGCCGTTGGTGAGGATTGTCTTGTTGATGATCGTTGGATCTGATCCAAACCGCCGTTGCCACAAGCTATTCGCGATGATGGCAACGCGATCCTTACCAGGCTCGTTCTCTCCTTCGATGAAGTTCCGACCTTTTACCGGCTTCACGCCAACGACATCAAAGAAGTTGGTGGTGACCAGGAAGCCTTGAATACGCTCAGGCGTGTCGCCGCCAGTGAGATTTGTGCTCCACCACCGTTCCAGCGCGAGGTGATCAAAGGAATGGTTCTGGGCCCGCCAATCGAGATAATTCGGGAACGTGACTTCATCGTGCTTTACGCCCCGACTCGGGTTCTTGTCCCAAATCGCCACTACGCGATCCTGGTTCGGGATCGGCAACGGCTTGAGCAAGAGCGCGTTGATGGCGCTGAAAATTGCACTGTTAGCGCCGATGCCAACGGCGAGCGTGACGACGGCAATCGCGGTAAAGCCGGGCCGTTTGATCAAGTTTCTGACCGCGTAACGAAAATCACTGAAAAGAGATTCCATGACGGCTCCTTTTTCAGATTCCTGCCGAGGTAACCCCCCCACTATTCGTATCGCAGCGCTCGCAGCGGATCGACTTTCATGGCGCGACGCGCGGGGATGTAGCACGCTAAGAGCGCGACTGCCGCCAGTAAGAGAGAGACTGTCGCGAACGTTAATGGATCTGTTGGCGTCACGCCGAACAGCATGCCTGCGAGTACTCTCGTCAGCGCAAACGACGCGAGTAATCCGATCCCCAGTCCGGTAACGATCAAGCGCACTCCCTGGCCCAGCACGAGCCTCAATACGTCTCGTGTCTGTGCTCCCAGCGCCACGCGTAGTCCGATTTCCTGAGTGCGCTGCGTGACGGTGTAATTCAAGACTCCAAAGATCCCGACCGAAGCGAGGATCAACGCCACGGCGGCAAACACCCCGGTCAACAGCGCGTTGAAACGACGTCGCGCTACCGCGTCGTCGACTAACTTCGTCATCGGCTGAATCGTCCCCACATACTGCTCCGGATCTCCCTGCCTGATGACTTCCCGCAAACTCGCCGAGAGACTCGCGGGAGTACTGATAGAAGAACGCACAACCAGACTCATGAAGCTCTGCGCCGCCTGCGTGTACGGGACGTAGTATTCCGGTCCCCCTTCACTATCGAGACTCTCGTGGCGTACGTCGCCCACCACGCCGACGACCTCTCGGGCTGGCGGTGTGGCGTCGTCACCTGTCTCACCTTCAATGATGACTCGCTGGCCCACAACGTCGGTTCCCGCCAGGTAGCGGCGCGCAAAAGTGTCGTTGACGATAATCACCGGTAGTGACTGCTGATTGTCGCGCGCGTCGAACGAACGTCCGCGTAAGATGGGAATGTTGAGCGCGCGGAAGTAATTAGGACTAATCGTGCGATGACTGGAGGTAGGCTTGTCCTCCGGTCTCAGCGCTGGACGTCCGACGATTTGGAACGTGTTCGCGTTCGAATCGCCGCCGAGAGGAATCGGGTAGATTAAAGCGGCCGCCTCGACCCCGGGGATGCTTTCGGAGCGCCTAACGATGTCGGCAAAGGCCGCCTGCTGTTGTCCCGGTTCTGGATATTTCGATTTCGACAACGAGAGCTGGGTGGTCAACACATGTTCAGGCTCAAAGCCCGGACGAACTTCGTTTAGAAGGAGAAAGCTCTTACCCAGCAGGCCGGCGCCGATCAGCAAAACGAGCGAGAGGGCAACCTCAGATACAACGAGCAGCGCACGAACTCGATTGTGTGATGGACCACCCGCGGAGCCGCGGCCTCCTTCTTTCAGCGCGTCCTGCAAATCTGCGTGGCTGGCTTGTAGCGCCGGGACAAGACCAAAAAACAGTCCGGTCAAGACAGAAATGATGACCGTGAAAACCAGTACGGTCGTATCCAGTCCCACGTCTTTCAGGCGCGGAATGTCGAGTGGACTGGTGGCTACCAGTAAGCGGACACCCCACGATGCCACTAACAAACCGAGGGCGCCGCCGGCGAGCGAGAGCAAGATGCTCTCCATCAACAGTTGTCGCATGATTTGCCATCTGCCCGCGCCGAGGGCGGCGCGAATGGCGATTTCGCGCTGACGTGCGGCGGCCCGCGCCAGCAACAAATTGGCGATATTGGCGCACGCGATCAGCAGCACAAATCCAACGGCGCCCAGTAAGACGAGGAGCGGTACCTTTGAACCCCAGGTTACTGCGTCGTACAGGGAGATGAGTTTGCTGCCAAGGCGGAAACCTTCATCTGGATATTGTTGTTCGAGTTGCGCGCCGATGGATCGCATTTCGTTGTCGGCAGCAGACACAGAAACACCCGGCTTCAATCGACCAATCACACGAAGTGAGTAGCTGCTGCGCCGCTGCACGCGTTCACCCAGCGCCGGCGCCAGCGGCCTCAAGAAATCCGTCTTCGAAGCTCGCGCGGGAAAACCAAATCCTTTGGGTAGAACGCCTAACACAGTGGCGCTCAAGCTCCCGATCCGGATCTGTTGGCCGACGATGTTCGCGTCTGACTTGAAGCGCCGCTGCCAGAGATCGTAACCGAGCACAATCACTGCCGGGGCGTTTCTCTGATCCTCAGCCCTCGTAAAAAACCGACCTATCGCAGGAGTAACTTTGAGGAGCGGAAACAGATCGGCGGATACCACAGAGCCAGAGATCAACTCGGGCTCGCCGTCACCCTGCCGCAGCAGTATGCCCGACGAAGTGTAGGCCGCGACGTATTCAAGTGTCTGGGTCCGCGCTTGCCAATCTACGAAGTCCGGATACGACACCACGCTCTGATATTGCATCTCGCCCTTGCTGCCCCATGGCACGATCAGACGATCCGCTTCGGCGTACGGAAGCGGCCGAAGCAGCACCGCATTGACGACACTGAAAATCGCCGTGTTGGCCCCGATGCCGAGCGCGAGCGTGATAAGAGTAGCCGCCGCGAATCCTTTACTCTTTGTAAGGTTCCTCACGGAAGAACGGATGTCTTTGATAAAAGATCCCATACGATTCCCATCCGCCGGGCAGGCGGCCTATTTCACTGCGACGATCATTAGGGCGGCGTCATCGTCGAACTCGCCGCTGGAAAACCCGATCGCCGCATCCATAATTACTGACTGCAATTCAGACGCTGATCGATGGCGCTCTGCAATCAACAGTTGACGTAAGCGTCCCTCACCAAATTCTTCCCCAGCCGCGTTGCGAACTTCAGTCAGGCCATCCGTGAAAAGCACGAGCCGATCGCCTGACCCTAACTGGATCTCTTGATGCGCATAACTCGAATCGGCAAATGCGCCGAGAACTTTGCCGCCAATTGTGAGCCGCATGGTTTTGCCATCGCTTCTCACCAGCAACGGCGGGTTATGACCAGCGTTGGTGAACTGCAACACGCGGCGCGGCACATCGAGAACACCATAAAAGCTGCTAATAAATTTGTTTGGCGGAAGGTTGCCACACATCAACTGATTCAACTGCGCGCATACACTGCGGGGCACTGCGTCTTGGTTTGCGACTGTTCTCAGCGCGGCGTGCAAATGGGACATCAACAGCGCTGCCGGCAAGCCTTTGCCCGCAACGTCCGCAACGCACAGCGCTGCTCGTTCGTCCGGCAAAGCAAACGCGGCGAGATAATCGCCGCCAATCATGCGCGCGGCTTGCCAGATCGAGGCGATCTCAAATCCTGCGAAACGATGGGTTTGTGCGGGCATGAGCCGCCGCTGGATTTCGTGCGCCTCTTTTAGTTCCGCTTGCAGCATGCGACTGGCTTCACGCCGTGCTGAGGCTTTCTGGCGCTGCCGCCGACGGTGTCTTCCCTGCTCGACCTGCGTCCGCAGAACGTTCAGCAGCCGCGAGTTCTCCCAGGGCTTCTGTACAAAATCACGCACACCGCGGTGCATGGCCTCGACTGCTAAGTCGACGCTGCCCCAGGCCGTCATCGCCACAATCGGAAGTGTTTTGTCTTCGGCTTGAATGCGCGAGATAAGGTCAAGCCCTTCCTTACCCGACGTCGTATCGCGCGCGTAGTTGAGGTCCATGAGCACGACATCGAAGTCACGCTTCTTAATCGCTTCAATTATTGCTTTGGGTGAATCCGCTGATTCAGTCTGGTACCCCGCGCCTTTCAGAAGTAAGCGCAGCGCGGCGAGCACGTCCGGCTGATCGTCGGCAATGAGGGTTCGAGGAATGTGCGCCATAGCCAAAGTACTCACGAGATTCTCGCTTGCTATTTAGAATTCCGGCGCTTCTGGGGATACGCCCGTACCTGCTAAAAATCAGGTCTTAGTTGTCAACGATCCAGCCGTCCTGCAGCTGAACGATGCGGTTGCCGTAGGCAGCATTTGTTTCCGAGTGGGTCACCTGCACGATCGTCGTTCCTTCGTCGTTCAACCGCTTGAACATTTCCATGATCTCTTTGCCCTGGGCCGAATGAAGGTTGCCCGTCGGCTCGTCCGCCAGGATCAATCGTGGGTTGGCAACCACCGCGCGCGCCACGCCGACAAGTTGCTGTTGCCCGCCCGACAATTGGGTTGGATACAAATCCTTTTTGCCAACGATTTGAAAACGATCGAGGGTGTCGCAAACAATCGACTGGCGCTCTTTGCGATTCACGTCACGATACGAGAGCGGTAGCTCGAGATTCTCGAACACGGTCTGGTCGTCCAGCAGGTGATAGCTTTGAAAGACGAATCCAATGTTTCGGTTACGCAACTCCGCTCGCTTCTTCGGGTTCAGCGCATGGACGGCCACATCGTCGAAGTGATACTCGCCCTGCCACGCGTGATCGTGCATGCCCAGGATGTGCAGCAACGTCGATTTGCCGGCGCCCGAGGGGCCCATGATCGAAATGAATTCGCCGGGCTTGATGTCGAGGTTGATGCGCCGCAGCACATAGTTCTTCGTCAGGCCCTGCGAAAAATGTTTTTCGACATTGCGAAGGCTAATCATTGGACTTCGACGAATCCGCTTTCTCTTAGTTCCTGCTTGGCTTCTTCGATCTGACGGCGATTCGCACCTGTTTCCTCCTCGACGATTAAGCCGTCGAACAAGTGCACGATCCGATCCGCATGCTGCGCGTAACGTGGATCGTGAGTCACCATACAAATCGTTGCGCCGCCGCGATGCAGCTCACGCAGCAACTCCATCACTGCTTCACCATTCGTTGAGTCGAGGTTTCCGGTGGGCTCGTCCGCAAGCAGGATGCTGGGCGCGCCGCCGACGGCGCGCGCCACGGCCACGCGTTGCTGTTGACCTCCCGATAGTTGGCTCGGCAGATGCTTCGCACGATGTCCCATGCCGACGCGCTCGAGCGCATCGGTCACCCGCTTTTTGCGCTCACTCGAGTTCATTCCGCGATACGTCAGAGGCAGCTCAACGTTTTCATACACCGTGAGGTCGCCGATCAGATTGAAACTCTGGAAGATAAAACCAACTTCGCGGTTGCGAATGCGCGCACGCTCTGACAGCGAGAGATTTTCGACCGGATGCTCGTTCAAGACGTACTCACCATCGGTCGGTGTATCCAGCAATCCGAGAATCGACAGCAAAGTTGACTTGCCGCACCCGGACGGGCCGGCAATCGAAAGGTACTCACCCTTCTTAATATCCAGGTGAATTCCAGACAGTGCGTGCGTTTCTACCTCGTCGGTATAGAAAACCTTCTTCACGTCGGAAAGGTGAATAAGGGGGT
>AR_comb_assmDRAFT_10088489_pt1 | contig 12562 bp, 5 predicted proteins | sample ArasoioldDNA_FD_10543 | JGI IMG/M metagenome (IMG submission 10543) | reverse complement strand
CTGGTGTCGATGCTCGTCAGCTTCACGCTGACGCCGATGCTGAGCTCGCGGTTCCTCCGATTGTCGGACGCCGCTTCCGATCACAAGACCAAGGAACGCGGATTCTTTCACTGGCTCGATGAGTGGTACGCGCGTCAGGTCAACTGGGCACTCGACCATTCCAACCTGATCATCGCGATCTCGGTGGTCACCGCATTACTGACGATTCCTCTGAACCGTATGGTCGGGCGCGAATTCGTGCCCAACGAGGACATGGGGGAGTGGACGGTGCATGCGGACGCACCGGAGGGCACGTCGCTCGAGGGCACCTCCGAAATCGCGTTCAAGCTGCTCAAGGACATCAGCGGCATCGAAGGCGTGGCGGATATCGAGCCGTCGATCGGCGTATCCGGGCAGACGGCGTCATCGCCGACGCACATTCATTTTCTGTGTCAGGCCAAGCCCATAGAAGAGCGGAAGAACACGCAGGCGCAGATCATCACCGAGATGCGCCGGCGGCTGGCGGCTCATCCCGGTTACCGGCCAACCATCAGCTCGCGCAACGCGCTCGGCAGCGGCGAGGGAGCTGGCGGGTTTGCCATCGCTGCCAATATCCTCGGGCCCGACCTTGGTCAGCTTGTCGATTACTCCAAGCGCGCGCTCGAGGCGGCTGCCAATGTGCCCAGCATCACCGAGTACAAGCTGGCGCTCAATGTGTCCAATCCCGAGGTCCACGTCGCGGTCGATCGCAAGCGCGCTGCCGACCTTGGCGTCCGAATGTCGACGATAGGAAACACGTTGCGGCTGGCGGTCTCAGGCGACGATCAGATTTCGTTCTACAAGGAAGGGCAGGAGCAGTACCCCGTCAAGATTCGAGTCCTCGAAGAGCAGCGGGGGGACATCGAGCAGATCGGCCGTCTCACCGTCCCCTCACCTAACGGACCCGTGCGCATCGACAACATCGCTCGGCTCGAACGCGGCCTGGGTCCGACGACGCTGCAGCGGTCCGATCGGCAGTTCACGGTCATGATGATTGCCGACATCGCGCCCGGGCACGCGCTCGACGAGGCCTCGGCCGATGTCCGCAAGATGCTCGCCGGCTTGAACATGCCGCCAACGATGTCGTACCGGCTGCAGGGCCAGTCGAAGATCCTCGACGAGACCACTGCCAACCTGATCATGGCCATCAGCCTGGCGATGATCTTCGTCTACATGGTTCTGGCGTCGCAGTTCGAGAGCTTCCTGCAGCCCGTCGTTATCATGCTCGTGCTGCCGATCGCCGTGCCGTTCGCGCTGTTCACGCTGTGGGTAACGGGCCGAACGTTGAACTTGTGGAGCGCGCTCGGCATGCTCCTCCTGCTCGGCATTGTCAAAAAGAACTCCATCCTGCAGGTCGACTACGCCAACGTGTTGCGCGCCCGCGGCGTCCCGTTGCGTGATGCGATCGTCGAATCCTGCCGGACACGGCTACGGCCGATTCTGATGACGACGACCGCGATCATTGCCGGGCTGATCCCGACGTCGCTTGGCATCGGGATCGGCGGGACGGGACGGGCGGCGATCGCCGTCACGATTATTGGCGGCCAGTCGCTCTGCCTCTTCCTGACGTTGCTGCTCGTACCGGTCGCGTATGTGAAGTTCGATGCGCTCGAGCAGGCGCTGGTCGGTGACGCGGCGAAGCGCTGGCTGGGGAAAGTATCGGCGGCGACGTTCGGCCGATTGCGGCCGGCGCGCCAGGAATGAAGGTGTGTGGTTGGCGAAATCCGCGTGATCCGCGTCCCGTGGGTGATCCGCGTTGGAGGTGAGCGATGTGGAGTCGCAGACGCTTTCTCGAGGCCGCTTCGGGGCTGCCCGTCGTGGGCGGCCTGGTCGGCGCCGTGGCGTTGAAGACGGAACCCGTAGCCGCAATGGGAGCACCGGACTACTTCCGCGACCTCGGCATCCGGCCCTTCATCAACGCATCCGGCACGTACACCGCGATGACGGCATCGCTGATGCCGCCAGAGGTGATGGACGCGATCGCCTACGCCTCCAAACACTACGTGATGCTCGAGGAGCTGCAGCAGAAGGTGGGCGAGCGGATCGCCAGCCTGGTGCACGCCGAGGGAGCAATGGTGACATCAGGGGCCGCGTCAGCGCTGACGCTCGGCACCGCCGCGGTGCTCACCGGGACCGATCAGCGCAAGATGGTGTCGCTGCCGGAGCTCACCGGCATGAAGAGCGAAGTCATCATCCAGAAGGCGCATCGCTTCGGCTACGACCATGCCGTCCGCAACTGCGGCGTCCGCATGGTGGAGGTCGAGACGCGCGAGGATCTCGAGCGCGCGGTCAACGACAAGACCGCGATGATGATCTTCTACAACAACAACAACAAAGAAGGCCGCATCCAGGACGAAGAGTTCGTCCAGCTCGGGAAGAAGCATTCGATTCCGACGATGAATGACGCCGCGGCCGACGTGCCGCCGGTCGACAACCTGTGGAAGTACACGAAGATGGGTTTCGATCTGGTGGCATTCTCGGGCGGCAAGGGCATTCGCGGTCCTCAAAGCGCCGGTCTGCTGCTGGGAAGAAAAGATCTGATCGCCGCCGCCCGCCTCAACGCTCCGCCGAACGGCAACACCATCGGCCGAGGCATGAAGGTGAACAAGGAAGAGATCGTCGGCATGCTGGCGGCACTCGAGCTGTACTTGAAGAAGGATCACGCGCGCGAACAGCAGGAGTTCGAGAAACGTGCCGAGGCCATTCGCGCCAGCGCGGCGTCGGTCGCCGGTGCGAAAGCCGAAGTCTTCGTACCGGAGGTCGCCAACCACGTGCCGCACGTGCGCATCTCATGGGACGGCGGCAACGCCGCGCAGGCGTCGGCCGTCGTTGCCGCGATGCGCGACGGCGAGCCGTCGATTGCCATCCGCTCGGAAGAACAGAACCTGGTCATTGGCGTCTGGATGATGCGGCAAGGCGAAGAGAAGATCGTCGCCAGACGCCTCAAAGAGGTACTCACGAAGCGGACGCTGCCCTGAGCCCTCGTAGCTGTCGCGTTCTCACGAAAGGACACGTCGCGTTGACCAGGCGATCATCTTTCCTCCGGCGAGTGCTCATGATCGTGGCGGCCGGCAGCCTGCTTTCTGGCTATCGGCCGGCACCGTCCGCCGGCGCTCAGCCGCAGGCAGCGCAGTTCGACATACTGATAGCTAACGGCCATGTGATCGATCCACGCAACGGCCTCGACGCCGTGATGGACGTGGCGGTGACCGGGGCCAAGATCGCGCGGGTTGGCGCGAAGATCGATCACGCGCTCGCCCGGCGGGTCGTGGATGCGACGGACCTCTACGTCGTTCCGGGCCTCATCGACATCCATGCGCATGTCTTCTTCGGCACGGAGAAAGACGCATACCTGAGCAACGCCGACACGGCCGTTCCTCCCGACAACCATGCGTTCAGGAGCGGCCAGACGACACTCGTCGACGCCGGCGGCGCTGGATGGCGTAACTTCCTGCAGTTCAAAGAGCAGGTCATCGACCGCGCGAAAACCAGAGTCCTCTCCTTCATCAACATCGTCGGTTCAGGGATGAAGGGCGGGCCAGTCGAGCAAAACCTGGCCGACATGGACGCCAGTCTGACGGCAATGCGCATCAAGGAGTACCCCGGCCTGATCGTCGGGGTGAAGGTGGCGCACTATCTCGGCTCCGAATGGGACCCCGTGACCCGCGCCGTTGCCGCCGGCAAAGAGATGAACGTGCCGGTGATGGTCGACTTCGGCAGGCACACGCCGCCGCAGTCGCTCTCGGATCTCTTGCTCGTGCACCTCAGGCCCGGCGACATCCTGACGCATACCTACGCGCACGTCGATGGCCGGACGCCCATCGTCGGCGAAGACGGAAAAGTCCGTCCCTACGTGTGGGAGGCGCGCAAGCGCGGCGTCATCTTCGACGCCGGTCATGGTGGCGGTAGTTTTCTGTTCAGTCAGGCCGTTCCGGCGCTCAAGCAGGGCTTTGCTCCGGACGTCATCAGCACCGATCTCCACACTGGCAGCATGAATGCGGGAATGAAGGACATCCTCAACACGATGTCGAAATTCCTCAATCTCGGGATGCCGCTCGCAGACGTGATTAAGGCCAACACCGCCCGAGCCGCGGACGTGATCAAGCGGCCGGATCTTGGACAGTTGAGCGTCGGCGGTGAGGCCGACATCGCCGTGCTCAACCTTCGCCGCGGCACGTTTGGGTTCATCGACGTGTCCGGCGGCAAACTGATCGGCAATCAGAAACTCGAGTGCGAGCTCACCATTAAGGGTGGGCAGGTCGTCTGGGACTTGAACGGCATCTCCAGGCCACTGTGGACGGATAATCCACCAACGAACGGCAAACACTAGGAGGAGGCCAATCCGAAACCGTTCTTGTGGAACAAGAGCGCTGATGCGCTCGACGAGACTCAGCCACGACCCATACCTGGGGGTGTAGTGACGTTTGACCTCGCTGGTCTTCGCGTTGAGCGCGGCAAACAATGTCGTTTTTGTCACAAAAGCTGACGCTTCCGTGCAATAACTCGTCACTAACGAGCGGTTTCATAGCGCGCGGGTGAAGTCTGCCCATTTTCGCTGGTGGCCTACTCGGTCTAGTTTGTCACCGATGTTACCGGGCGCAGGATAAGAACTAGGGAGGGGCACATGATACGGCGTATATCGGCGGTCCTCTGTGTGGCGCTACTCTTCTCAATGAATGCCTGGGCGCAACTCGCGTCGCAGACGGCGCTGGTCGGGACAGTGACGGACAGCGGCGGTCTCGTTGTACCGGGCGCGCAGGTCGTGGCGGTCAACACCGGCACGAAAGATACTTACGAAGCCACGACCAACTCGGAAGGCAACTACCACATTCCGTTCGTCCGTCCTGGCAAGTACGAGATCACGATCACGATCTCGAGCTTCCAGACGTTCAAGACAATCAACATCGAGGTCGGCACCAACCAGGTCGTGCGCACCAACGCCGTCTTGCAGGTCGGAGGCGTCACGGAGTCGGTGAACGTGTCAGCGGAAGCGCAGGTGCTGGACACCGACCGCGCCACGGTATCAGAGACCATCGGTGAACGCGCGATCGTCGAGTTGCCGTTGAGCAATCGCAATGTGTGGAGCCTCGCCAGCACCACGCCTGGTGTCCTCGGCGGGCTGAACAGCGACATCGGCCTTAGCTTCCGTGGCGCCGGGCAGCGTGAGATTCAGAACAGCCTGTCGCTCGACGGCATCAACTCGTCATCGAACCTGCTGGCGGCGACCAGCATGCGGCCGATCGCGGACGCCGTCACCGAGGTTCAGGTCCAGACCGGCAGTACGTCGGCCGAGTATGGCGCCTACCTCGGCGTGCACATCAACGTCGTGACCAAGAGCGGCACGAACACGCCGCACGGCGCGATCTTCGAGTTCTTTCAGGATGATGCGCTCGACGCGCGCGGCTACTTCGAGAACACGGCGCTGCCGAAGAATCCGCGCAACCGTAATCAGTTCGGCGCGCAGATGGACGGCCCCATGTTGATCCCGGGCCTCTACGACGGCCGCAACAAGACGTTCTTCATGGGCGCCTACGAAGGGGTTCGCGGCGAAGCGACGACCAGCCCGTTTGGCTCGGTTCCGACCGCGGCGATGCGGCGGGGAGACTTCTCGGAGATCACGACGCCGATCAGGAATCCTTTCACCGGCCAGCCGTTCCAGGGCAACGTCATTCCTGATGCGATGATTTCGCCGACCTCGAAGCAGCTCCTGCAGTACTACCCGGCGGCGAACCGCGCCGGTACCGCCAACAATCTGCAAGGGCCGAGCGCCAACACCGACAACGTGGACCAGGTCTTGGCCAGGGTCGACCAGAATCTCGGGAACAAGATCCGGCTGAACGTCCGCTACAACTGGCACGACAGCTTCAACGCGAATGTCTTCAACGCGGTCATCCCGGTGACGGCGGTCACACAGCCGCGCGTCAACAAAAACTGGCTGGGGACCTACACCCACACGCTGCGGCCGAACCTGCTCAACGACTTCCGGATCGGCTATCACCGCATCGACTTCGATACGGTGAATCCTTTCTATGTCGATGGCCCGTCGGATGCCGGAACGTCACTGGGTATCCCCGGGTTCAACGGCGACACCGCCTACAACAATCCCGGCCTCCCGAGTATCAACCTCAGCAATTTCAGCTCGCTTGCCGCCGGCGGCACCAATTGGTTCCAGTTCGACACAACGTTCCAGCTGTCGAACGTGCTCGCGTACAACCGCGGATCGCACAACATCCGTTCCGGCTTCGACCTGAGGAAAATGGCGACGGGCCGGCGCGCGGCGAACGATCCGCGCGGACTCTTCAACTTCACCGGCGACATCAGCGGCTACTCCGTCGCCGACTTCATGCTCGGGCTGCCGCGCACAGTGATCCCGCCCACGGATCAGATCCAGGGTCACGTCGGTGGCTGGCGCAACGGGTTCTTCGTTAACGATACCTGGCAGACGTCGCGAAATCTGACGTTGAACCTCGGCCTGCGCTACGAGGCGACTTCGCCCGTGCAGACATATGCCGGCCTGGCGTCGATGCTCGCGGAGGACCTGGAGACGATCATCCCCAGCACATTTCCCAGCAAGGGTTTCGAGTTCACGAAGGCGAATAACGACTTCGGCCCCCGTCTGGGCGCCGCGTACAGGATCGGCGACAAGACCGTCGTGCGCGCCGGATTCGGCATCTACTTCAACCCGAATCAGATGAACTCGTTCACGTTCCTGACCAACAACCCGCCACTGGCGGCGGTCACGACCTACACGTCAGATCCGGCGAATCCAACGCTGTCGTTCTCGAATCCGACCGGGCCGGTGGGTCCGGCAGGGCGGCCGGACATGATCTCGCCGACGCGCGATCTCCCCAATGCCCGCAAGGACCAGTGGAGCTTCGACGTCCAGCACGACCTCGGGCGGGGCACCGCCCTGGACTTCCAGTACCTCGGCTCGAACACCAGCCACCTGGATCGCAGTTTCTTCAACAACACCCCGACGCCCGCCGCCGGAGCGATTGATCCGCGGCGTCCGAGTCAGAACTTTCGCAGCCGGCGCATCATCCAGAACGACCTGGTGGCCGACTACGACGCGATCAGCATCATCCTGCGCCAGCGGATGAACCAGGGATTGCAGTTCGACGCGCACTACACCTGGTCGCGGACGCGCGACATGGCGACGCACAGCAACGGCGGCGGCCAGACGATGGACAACTACGACATCTGGCGCGACTACGGTCCTGCCAACTGGGACATCCCGCACCGGTTCGTCGCCAGCTATCTGTATGACCTTCCTTTCCTCAAGGACTCGTCCAACGTCTTCCTGAAATACATCGTCGCCGGTTGGCAGGTGTCCGGCGTGACGACCATCCAGAGCGGCTCGCCCGTCAACATCACGTTCGCGCAGGATCGCGCCAACATCGGCATCACCGGCCTGCAGCGCCCCGATCTCCTCGGTGCCGTTCCCGACCTCAATTGCCAGCCGAATTCGGCTGGCGCCACCGATGTCGCACGGCGGCAGTTGATCAACTGCTACGATGCGTCGGTGTTTGCGTTGCCGGCGCAATTCACCTTCGGCAACGCGGATCGCAACATCCTCCGCGGGCCGAAGTTCTCGAGCACCGACCTGTCGTTCATGAAGACCGTCCCTGTCGGCACGAGCGTACGCTTCCAGGTGCGCGTCGAGATCTTCAACATCTTCAACCAGGTCAACTACGGCAACCCCAACGCCTCGTTCGGTTCGGCGGCCTTCGGCAGCATCACCTCTGCCGGGTCGATGCGGCAGATGCAACTCGGAGGGAAGCTGCTGTTCTGACGCGGATCACGCGGATCACACGGGACGCGGATCACGCGGATCATACGGGACGCGGATCACGCGGATTGCACGGCACGCGGATTTACGGTTGCCCGCCGGCTTTACTGACTGGCGGGCAGCTTGCCAAGCATCGATCTGAAGAAAGACCGCTCCCAGAAGTCGCATGCCGCCTCGCGGAGACGCTTGTCCTCGCGGACAATGGAATCAAACACGATGTACTTGTTCGATCCGCGGCCCTCGCCCGCCGGATCGCTGAACGCCGGCCAGTGCACGACGGTATCGTCGTCGATATTCGGATTACCGTTTGTGGCAAAGCGCGTCCAGTACCCCGCCATCGTTTGGTGCAGCGCGAGATCGGAGGGGGTGAGGGGGTGGTTCGGGAACTGCATCGGCCCATAGTTGTTCCCGAAGATGATGTTCGATTCGACGCCGTGAATGACGCGGTCCAGAAAAACGTCGTCGAGCTCGTAGTCATACGAGTAAAAGAACACCGGTGCACGAGCGTCTCTCAGATAGCGCGCGAAGCGGCGACCCTCGCACACGAACTGCCCGTCAGCGAGAACCCGCGCCATGGCATCGCCCGGTAGCGGGTAGTCAGCCGCCGGATACATGCCGAGCACAGCGGGTCCGACGGCGCCGAATTCGTCAGCCACCCATGCCTCGTACTGGGCAAGCGTCGCTCCGGCCGGAAATGTCCGTGGAATGAAGCCGGCGCCTTCGTCGCGCGTGAAGCCGACGATGGTTGGCACCGGATGAAACTGGCCAGCCTGGAGGAGCAGACGCGGCTGATCGGGAAGCTCGAGCCCGTCGACGACCGGATTCCAATGAACACGACCTGGCGGTGTGATCACTTGCTGTGTGGACAGGGGCAGTGCGAGCAACACCTGTTGAAAGGTCCTGTTTCGCATGCACGCGGCAACCGTCGCCGGGTCCCCGCACCCGAGAGCGCTGGCAAGGTCGTCGCCCTGCGATGCACTCTCCGCGTGGCTCGGCCAGCGAATCGTAGGCGTCCCGCTCTCGACGATGGCGCGGTGGAAGAGGCCCGCGCTTTCCGGCGACACCATGTGCAGGCCGACGCTGTCCGCGCCGGCCGACGTTCCCGCAAGCGTGACGTTATCGGGATCCCCGCCGAAGGCGGCGATGTTCTCGCGTACCCATTTCAGTGCCGCGCGCTGATCCAGCAGCCCGTAGTTGCCTGACACCGGGTGCGCCGGGTCTTCCACCGCGAGCGCCGTGTGGACCAGAAAGCCCAGTGGCCCCAGGCGATAGTTTGGCGCAACGACTATCGCGCCGGTTTCTTCCGCCAGCCGCCGCCCGTTGTGCGAAGCAAAGTTCGCGGATGCACTGACGAACGAACCCGTGTGGAGCCAGACAATCACGGGTGCCGGCTGGATCGGAAACGGATCTCTGACCCAGACATTCAGCTTCAGGCAATCCTCATTGCCGCCAGGTGTCCCGGCAGCATTCAGCGACGGGCAGCCGGACGGTGTTGCTGTGGCCATGAGAGTGGTCGCCCACGGAACCGCCGGCTGCGGCGGCTTCCAGCGCAACCCGCCGAGTGGGGGCGCTGCGAAAGGGATGCCCAGAAACTCGCACGAGGCGCCTCGATCGAGCCCCTCGACATCGCCCGAGCCCGTCGTCACGGCGCATGCAGCCTGCGCGGCCCTCGCCGACGGCATCACGAGGGGGACGGCGATCAGACAGACCGCAATGAAGAGAACGAACTGTCGTCGAATGTGGCTGGTCGTGGTTACCATCACTGCCTCCCCGTGATGACTCCGGCCTGGATGATGAGGAGGGATGATGCGTGACGGTCATTGGCGCGGCAACGGGCAAGGCTAGGTAAAGTCGTGCATTGTAGGGTTAACGGGCTTGGCGTACAGTGAGAGCCCAGAAACCCGAGTGACAGGGACGCCTCATGGCGCATCCGCCGACGCCGAACGACCAGCCCGCGGAAGGACCGACGACGAGGCGCCGTCTCGACGCCTGGAAGGAAATCGCCGCGTACTTGAAGCGGGATGTCACGACCGTGCGGCGGTGGGAGAAGCTCGAAGGTCTCCCGGTGCATCGCCACCTGCACGGCAAGCTCGGCTCCGTCTTCGCCTACGAGGACGAGATTGACCAGTGGTCTCGGCAGCGGTCGCTACTTGCCCCGTCCGACCGGCCGGACTCCGGGACCGCCACTGGCGACATTGCGGATCCGCCCAAGCCCATAGCGGGTGTCGAGCCTGCTCCATCCGGATTCGGCAAGCTTGGTCTCGCCGCCGTCACGCTAGCCGTGCTCTTCGGCGTAGTCGGCAGCGCCGTGTGGAGACCACTAGCGCGTCCGAACCCCGCGGGGCCCGTGCGGGTTGCCATCGTTACTCCGGAAGTGTCGAGGGTCAACTCGCTGGCTGTCTCTCGCGACGGCGAGCACGTGGCCTTTGCTGCCCCGGACGCGTCTGGCACCGACCACCTCTGGGTCCGGCGGATTGATTCGAGCGCCTCGCAGAGGCTCCCGGGCACCGTCGGTGCGACGTTCCCATTCTCGTCCCCGGACGGGCAAGCGATCGGGTTCTTCGCCGGCGGCAAGTTGAAAACGATCGCGTTGTCGACGCGTGAAGTGCGCGACCTGGCGGACGCGCCTGACGGCCGGGGAGGGACCTGGAATGACCGCGGAACCATCCTGTTTGCGCCGAAGAGCGGCGGCCCCCTTTTTCGCATTCCAGCGTCAGGCGGGCAGGCCGTCGCCGTCACGTCAGTTCGTGCGTCGTTTGTCGAAGGGCACGGCTGGCCAGAATTCCTGCCCGATGGGAATCACTTTCTGTACACCGACTACTCCGGAGATCCGGAACGTTACGGCATCTACGCTGGGGACCTCGAGACGGGACAGGCGAAACGGCTGTTGCGCGTCTACTCGAGCGCGGCCTATTCAACGGACGGGTTCATCCTTTACGCACGGGATACGTTGGTCGCGCAGAGGTTCGATCCGGATCGGCTCGAACCGATCGGCGAGGCCGTGCCCGTAGCCGACCGGACGATGCAGCACTACGGGCTCGGCCACAAGGTGGATTTCTCCGTTTCGCGGTCCGGACTCCTGGTTGTCCGCACGGCGACCGACGAACAGAAGCGACTCGTCTGGTTCGATCGCACAGGCCACGTCGTTGGCGAAGTCGGGAGTGCGGCGCTCTATTCGAATCCGGCGCTCTCGCCCGACGGCAGAGAGCTGGTTGTGACAGTGGCACAAAGCGACAGCGGACCGGCCGATTTGTGGCTGTTCGACCTCGCCACGGGATCTGGCTCCAGAGTCACCTTCGCCAAGGGCGTCAACTTCGCCCCGGTCTGGGCCCCCGCGGCCGACAGGATCATTTTTGCCTCATCGCGGAGCAAGAAAATCGAGCTCTACGTGCACAACCTCAGGCGCGGCGACGGCGACACCAAGGTGCTCGACGCGCCGATGATGCAGGTGCCCGAAGCGTGGACGGCCGATGGCCGCTATCTGACGTTTTCGACGATGCGGCCCGGGACGAAGTCTGATGTCTGGGCTTGGCGGTTTGACAACGTTCGTGCCCCGCTGCCGCTACTCGAGAGTCCAGCCAACGAAGGGCAAAGCCAGATCTCCCCTGACGGCCGGTTCATCGCCTACATCTCTGATGAATCCGGGCGCTTCGAGGTGTATGTCCAGTCCTTTCCACTGTCAGAAGGAAAGTGGCAGATCTCGTCAGGCGGGGGCTTCGACCCACGATGGCGATTGGATGGGCAGGAGCTCTTCTACGTCGGGGCAGATCGCAGGCTGATGGCGGTGGACGTGCGGACACGTGGGACGTTTGAACACGGCGGGGCCAAACCGCTCTTCGACACCGGTCTCTTGGATCTCTGGCAGGACACTCGGAATCACTACGAGGTCTCGCCGGACGGTCGACGCTTCTTGGTCATGGTGCCGCGGGTCGATCCGAGAGCGGTGCCGTTTACCATGCTGGTCAATTGGCAACAGAGACTCGGCAAGCCGCATTGACGGTCGACTTCGCGCGCGTTGAGGGTTGACGGCGACCGTGCGCTACACTTCGGCGCATATGCGCCAGGGGGATTACTTCCGGACTCTGTTATCGATACTCGCACTATTGGCAGCGACGAGCGACACCGCACGTGCCCAACCGATCATCGCGGCTGGACAGCCCGCGCAGCTCGACATTCGATCGTCCGGCGAACATAGCCTCCGTCTCACGCTCAAGCCGCTTACCTTCAAGAACGACTTTCCACCGCACCCTGCTGTCGTCGACAGGGCGTATCCCGCACCCGCAATCAGCCTGCGCGAGGTCGAGGGCAGACTTGAGCGGCGTATCGGGAGCCTGAGCGTCGGGATCACGCCGAACCCGTGGACCATCGTCATCCGGAACGCCGCCGGCCAGCTGGTGCAGGAGCTCGTGTTCGCGGCGGACGGAACGCTGTCGTTCAAACTCGACGAACATCCCGTGCTCGGCATGGGCGAAGGCGGTCCACGGCCGGAGAAGGGATCGAACTGGCGTGAGCAGGCAGTGCAGTTCGACCGCCGCGGCGCGCTCGACACGATGGAGCCACGCTGGCAGAGCGACATGTACGGATCGCGCAATCCCGTCGCGATGCTCCTCGGTACCAGCGGCTGGGGCCTGTTCGTCGTCACCCCCTGGGTCGAGGTCGACTTGCGCCGCCCCGATCGCGGCAGCTTCACGCCCTACCGGCCGACTGGCAAGGAGAGCGTGCCGCAGAACGAACGCAATCAGCAACAGGCGATGG
>AR_comb_assmDRAFT_10428292_pt1 | contig 12565 bp, 27 predicted proteins | sample ArasoioldDNA_FD_10543 | JGI IMG/M metagenome (IMG submission 10543) | reverse complement strand
GATGCGATGATACTCGGCGCGCTGCGGATTCGGCGGATAATGCCGGTAGCCGCAGCGTGCGCGCCGTTCCTTGCGCCGGGCGTCATCGGCGAGACGATGCAATTCCGCTACAGCGTCAATCGGATAACGGATAATGTTTGTGGTCCGGTAGGGTCTATGGACATTCAGCGGCATGGGCATTGAGCAAATCTTTCCCTTTATCTGCAAGGGCATGACACTGCACAAGCCGATGCCAATTGTCAATTGACATATAGGCCGGAATGACATATCAAGACAGGAAGCGAAGGGAATTGAACGAAATGCCAAAAAGAAAACTGAGCCCCGATCAGGTGCTCCAGATCAAGCAGATGCTGCTCGACAGGGTTTCACACAAGGACATCGCGGAGCGCTTCGGCGTGAGCGGCGTGACCATCACCTACATCAAGCAGGGCCGCCTGTGGAAAGACTGCAACCTCAAGGGACACAAGCGCATCATCCGCACCTGCCGTCATTGCCGGGGGCGCGGAATGATCGAGATGCCGGTGCCGCCGGGCATGCTGAAGCCCAAGCCGCCTGCGCTTGTCCTTGTGCCGAGCGTGCCAGCGCCGATCCAGATATTGCCGCCACCGTCACCGCCGCCGCCGCAACCGAAGCCGAAGAAAGTCAAGCTGCGCGAAACGGACCGGCTGCTCAAGGCGCTGCGCCAGCATCATCAGCCGAGCGAGCAACCGCGCCCGGGCGTGTTCACGCCGATCCCGCGAAAGATCGCTGTCAACGATTGAGGAGAAGCGAAATGAACATTTACAAGATCGATTACAACCCACACGGCTGCGACTGCTGCGACTATCCCTACGCGCTGTTCGCGCGCAAGCGCCGCTTTCTTGCGGGCTGGCAATACGTCGCCGCGTTCAAGACGATCTCTGAAGCCCACGACCATTACATCCGGCTGGATGGACTGCCGATCCATATCAAGTCGAGCGGCAGCCAGATCGAAATATAAAAAAGGAGACGGACGATGCAGAAACTTCCGGCGCTGCCACCGCGTGTTGCGCGCCTGCCGGTCGATTCACGCGGCTTTCCGGTGCCGTGGTTCGTGGCTTGGTTGCGCCTCGGCGAGCCGAGCAACCCGGGCACGGGCGTGCCTGATTTCCGTGTCGTCGATACGCGCAAGCTGGTGCGCGCCGTCGCGGACAATCTGTGCTGGGTTTGCGGCGACAGACTGGGCAAGCATCTGGCTTTCGTCATCGGTCCGATGTGCGCGATCAACCGGGTGATTTCGGAGCCGCCGTCACACCGTGACTGCGCGATCTTTTCCGCGACCGCCTGTCCGTTCCTGTCGCGGCCGCGCATGCGCCGGAATGAAAGGGATATGCCGCCGGTAACCGTCCCGGCTGCTGGCATGCACATCAGCCGCAACCCCGGGGCGGTCTGTGTCTGGATCACCGACCGATACCGCCCGTTCAAGGTGGCGGGCGGCGGCGTGCTGTTCCAGCTTGGCGAGCCGCACGAAACGCTATGGTTCGCCGAAGGCCGCGCCGCCACGCGCGAGGAAGTGCTGGCATCGATCAACAGCGGCTATCCGCTGCTTTACGACATGGCCCGAGCCGAGGGCGCGGCTGCCATCACGGCGCTGGAGCGGCAACGCGAGCACGCGCTGCGGCTGCTGCCGGAAGTCTAGATGCCAGCCGTGTTTGTGACTCGCGGCTGGACGCCCACTCGACAAGGTGGCGGTAACAACAGTCGAGCGCCGGTGGCCCTTTCCAGTGTCCTTGGGCGCGACCGGCACTAAAAACAGGTGAGCCATGACCTATTCGTGGCACGTTTTCGACTGGATGGCCTACAAGCTGCGCGCTGGTTATGAAGCGCGACAGCATCATCAATTGGAACGCAACGCCATGACCCAACACCAGACTGAAAGCAGGTTGGAGGAGTTGATCGAGAAGATCGACGGGCTGGATGCGAAGCGGACGAAAGGGCCGTGGTTCGTATGGCTGGGCGCGACATACCCGTCATCAGACTTTCGCAAGAACAGAGCCGTTGTCACGTTCGGCGGCCAGACCGGCAAAGGCTCTGCCGAAATGATGGTGGCAAAGACGGATTATTTTTATCCCGAATACGCCGATGCCAACGCCGCCTTCATCGTCGCCATTGAAAACGCATGGCCCACTCTCCGCGCCGAACTCTCCCGCCTCCGTGAAGCACTGGCAGATCAAGAGGAACAGCTTGCGTTTCGGCAACCTAGCGCAGTCGAACGCGATATGCAGGAGGTTATGCGGATCAACAATGAATTACTCGCCCGCGCAGAAGCCGCCGAAGCCAAGCTCTCCACCATAAGAGAATGGCAGCCGATTGAAACAGCGCCGAAGGATGGGACGGGCATCCTTGTTTACATTGAGCGCGGAACCCTTATCGCCTACTGGGTAGAGACTGACTGGATCGCATCGGGCCTGATTGCGCATCCAACCCACTGGATGCCGTTGCCCGATCCTCCCGCCGCCAATCCGCTCTCTTAATCCATCAGGAGAGAAGATGGGCATCACCGACACGGACCCGCAAGCCGCCGTGCCATGCGCAGCCAGCGCCGAACCACAAGAGGGACCGTGAAGATGGGTTGGAATTATCGGGTGATCCGCAGCGAGCATGACGGCGAAGCAACCTACGTCGTCCATGAATGCTATTACGACTATCTCGGGCTTGTTGTCCATATTTTAACGGTGAAGCCATGACCCAACACCAGACTGAAAGCAGGTTGGAGGAGTTGAAGCCGTGCCCGTTCTGTGGGAGTCCGGCCAGCCTCGTCGGTGAAACCTATGATGGCCCCGCCGACTGCTGGGAAACCCATGGCAGTTGCGATAGCTGCGGAGCCAACGGCCCGACGATCCTACGGGAGCACGGCGACGACCAGACCGCCTGCTGTGCCGAGGCACGCGAAGAATGGAACAAGCGCGCAAACGCCGACGCTACAGAAGAAGTGCGGGCGACCCTTAATTGGTATGCCGAACAGACAGAAGGCTGCCGAAAGCTTGGATCGATTGGCGATCCATTCCGTCAAGCCCTCTATAAAGACGGCGGTCAACGAGCCCGCGCTGTCCTCGCCCTATACATAAACAGTCGGGCCGTTGAGGAAGACGAAAGCAACCCGCCATGACCGTCGCCTATCCGCTGCAATGGCCGCAGACCATGGGCCGCACCGCATCGCGGCAGAGCAGCCGATTCAACACCAGCGTCAGCGGCGCGGTGAAAAACGTCATGGACGAATTGCGCCGCTTCGGCAACGACAGCAACAAGCCATGCAGCGGCATCCTCGTGTCGTCAAACGTCACGCTGACCGATCAGCGGCCGAAAGACCCGGGCGTCGCGGTGTATTTCCGCTGGGACAATATTGACTGCTGCATCGCCGTGGACCGCTACACACACCCGGAAGAAAACCTGCAGGCCATCGCCAAGGTGATCGAGGCCGAGCGCACCAAGCTGCGCCATGGCGGGCTCAATATCGTGCGCGCGGCGTTTCGCGGCTACGCGGCATTGCCACCGCCGAAGGACGCCAGCGGCAATCTCGCGCGGCCATGGTGGCAGGTGCTGGGTTTCGACACCGAGCCCGCGCTGGAGATGGCCGAGGCACGCTATCGCGAGCGCGCCAAGCGCTACCATCCCGACCGGGGCGGCGATCCGGCGGAATTCTCCGTTCTTACCGAAGCCATCCGGCAGGCGCGCGGAGCCCAGCGATGACGCTGACGCGAGCAGAAAGATTAAGACGCGCTCCGCAGATTGAGCCCGATGCGTTGCCATGCCCGTTTTGTGGCGCTCCGGCGGAGATTCAGTATTGGCACGGCGGCGGGCCTAACAAGCGCCTGATCAGTTGCAGCAATACGGCCGGGACTCTGTCGAGCGATCCAACCGCGACTTGCGATGTCGGCCCGGCAGTCAGCGGAGAGACGCGCGCCAAGGCATTGGAAAAATGGAACAGGCGCGGAGCCCAGCGATGAAGCGCGCGCATCCGGCACTGCGCATGCCGTCGCAAAACGTGCTGCTGCGCTGCTGGGAAGCCGGAATGGACACCGCGCAGATCGCGCTCCGGTTTTTCCTGCCCGAAGCGGTCATCGACCGCCGCTTGCGGCACTTCAGAGCAGCAGCGGCACGACCGAGGAGACAAGCCAAAGCAGGACGATTGTCGGGATCAGATCGAACGCCGATCTCATATCGAGCCAGAACAAGACGAAGATCATCACGACAAGCTGCGCGAGGATGCTGAGGGCGGTCATCATGGGCGAGAGTCCTATTGAAAGCGGCCGGTAACTAAACACTTGTCGCGCTATCGTTGGAAGAGGAGCGCGGGAAAAAAGATGTGGAGAAAACAGCGCCGATGCAAAAACCCAAGCTGATCATTCAGGACAGCCGCCGCGTCAAGGCGGCGCGCTGTCTTTGCTGCGGCTCGCCGAATGACGCCGCGACCGGCATCGCCACGCATCACGGGGATCGCGACACGCCGAAGCCGGGTGACGTGATGATGTGCTTCTACTGCGGGCATCTGATGGAATGGGCCAAAGACGGCGGCTTTACCGAATTGTCGGATGCGGCGGCGCATGCAGTGGCGGGCGATCCGGTCATTCTCGCGCTGCAAAAGGCGCGTGCCATGGCGTGGAAAAAGCGCGGGAGTTAACGGACATCGCGCGACAATTTGTCGATCAGCCCACGCGGGCTCACGCCGAAGATGCGGGCAAGCTGCAGGAATTCAACCACATCGATCCGGCGGTTGCCGCTTTCGACCCGCGCCATCCATGTCTGCGAGCGGCCGAGCTTGCGTGCCACTTCCTGCTGGCTCAGTCCGGCCCTGCGGCGTGCATCCAGCAGGCGCTCAACCAAGGCACGGTGCCCCTTATTCTCTGCTGTGCTCATTTACTTTCCAAATAACTTCGGGGTTGCATTTGATAGGCCATCTTGTCATAGTCGCGGGATATACTGCAAGCATAAAACGGAGAACCTGCCAAAATGACGTTTCGTGTCGAATGCTTCATTCAGGACAAATCGCTGGGTGACGCGCTCAAGGCTCTTGCTGTGATCAAGGGCGTCGAGATCGTCGGCTGCCCGCAGCATGTCGTCAATCGCGCCAAGGGCGGCGCGGCTGTTCACGGCTCGCGGCTTGAGGCCGCTACCGCCATCCTCAACAAGATGCCGACGCCGTTCACTGTCACGGCGCTCAAGGCCGAGTTGAAAACAGCGCTCGGCATCGTTGATCCCAATTACTACATCCAGAGATGGAAGCGGGCCAAGCTGATCAAGATGAAAGAGCGCGGGATGTGGCAGAAGCTGCCGCATAAGGTGGCGTGATCATGAAGCCGTACAAAACCTATTTCTTTCGCGGCCAAGACCCGATGCTGGCTGAGGCCATCAGCAGAATTTTTGATGAAGGCACACCGATCAAAAAACTATCCGAAGCTTCCGGCGTTGCGTCTTCCACTTTCTATAATTGGAGGCGGAAAAAGTCGAAGCGAACTTATGCCTCGACGCTCAACGCGGCATTGCGCAGCGCCGGGATGCGGCTGGAGATTGCCAGCGGGCTGAAGAAAAACGGGAGCGGCAAATGACGCGGATCACGAAGGACGAAGCCGTCAAGCGGCTCGACGCCATCGGCCACCGCAATGAAGCCGCCGAGTTGAAGCATTGGCGCAGCAGTCGCGGCAACAACTGGGGCTGGGACGGCTGGCTTCGCGGCCAGTATCCCAGCCTGATCGATGCCGTCTGGATAAGGCGCTGAAAAACAAGGCTAAATCCGGCACAAAATTATTGGTGTGATCAGTTGACATATAGGATGGATTGGCCTATATAGTTCCTGAAAGAGAGGAACTGTTCATGGCACGTCAAGACATCCACCGGCCCAGCGCCATCAACCCCGCCGAATACGAATTCGTCGCCCATGATTATTACGGCGTGGGCTCGTTCGCCGAGTGTCTGTCGGCAGAGCGCAAGGCTTTCCGCGATCACATGGCGCGGACTGGCGGCAAATTCAGCGGCCATGATCACGCTGGCTCCTGCCACATCTGCGGCGCGGCTGCGCTCTATGTCGCGAAATTCTGGCACGCCAAGAGCGGCGTTTACATCGTCACGGGCGAGGATTGCGCCGCCAAGCTGGATATGGGCAACCCCGCCGCGTTCCGGCGCTTCCGCGACAAGGTCGGCGTCGAGCGCGAAGCACAAGCCGGGAAGCGGAAGGCCAAGGCGATCTTGGAAGATGCCGGGCTGCTCGCCGCGTGGGAATTGCGGGAAGCGGCCGACAAGAAACGGGCCGACTTCCAAGCCGCGTGCAAGGTGTGGATGGACGCGCACCCGGGCGCGAGCGGTTATGAAGTGAACGCTCCGAAGTGGATCGACTTCACCCGCGACGAATACACCGCGCTCGACATTACCAGCAAGCTGGTCAAGTACGGCTCGGTTTCCGACAAGGCGCTCAACTTCCTCGGCATGTTGCTGACGCGGATTGCCGAAGCTCCGGCGCTGGCTGCCAAGCGGGCGGCGGAAGCGGAAACCACCCCGCCGGTTCCGGAAAAGGCAGGCCGGTGGCTGGTCGAGGGCGAAGTGATCTCGATCAAGAGTCAGGAAGGCCGGTTCGGTTTCCAGACCAAGGTGCTGATCAAGCACGCGGACGGCTGGAAGCTCTGGGGCACGCTCCCGGCGGCGCTGGCCGATGTGCAAAAGGGCGCGCAGGTGTCCTTCGTCGCGGCGGTCGAGCGCTCGGACAAGGACAAGTCTTTCGGATTTTTCTCCAGACCGGCGCAAGCCAAGATCAAGGAGCTTGCCTGATGGCCAGCGGAAATTACCCGGGAGATCGCGTTCACCGCGACCAATTTTATCAGGTGGACGGCGGCAGCCTGAATGGCATCTGGAAAATCCGTGATCGTCTCTTCGATGAATCACGGCCGCTGCGGACCGACGAAAAACGCGATCTGGCAATCCGGCTGGACGCTTTGCTCAACAACTTTATGGGACCGACATAAATGGCATGGTATCAGCCCGGCAATCCGGCGCGCGGCGACTCTCACGGCAGCGCATTGCGCATCGGCGATCACATCAAATTCTCCTGCGGCGATCACGTCATCGACGTGCATGACCCGCGCCACGTCGGCCGCTTGGAATGCGTGCTGCATTCATCGGTCGCGAAAATCAAATGGCTGGAAAGCGGCTGGTTCTCGCAAATCCCGCTGAGCCGGGTGCGGAGGGCGGAAGCGAGCGCGGAATGAAAAAGCCACCGACTCTGATCGATGCGCTCTATCGCGCGAGTTTCGCAAAGGAGCGCAACCCGGGCTGGACCGACAACGGCCTGTGGCGCGATGCGCTGTTCCGGGCCAAGAAATTCGTGCTCGATGACGCGATGTCCACCTTTCTTGGCGAGCTTGGCACGCAGGCATTCGTTGCCAAGCGGCACAACAGCGCCGTGAGCAATCGCATCTGCGAGCATCTGCGCATGGCCGCGCGGCTTCCATCCGAAACGACGTGGATCGAATACAACTTGCGCAACTGCCAAGCTCGCAGTCAGGAGCTACTGGATCGGCCGCCGATCAATCCGCTGGAAATGCCGAAATATGAAGGCTGGCTGCTGACCCGGCATCCGAAAATTGATACCGCCTTTATGGCGCAGATTGTCTCGCACGATCCCGACTTGAACCCTGACGGCAATGGCAACGACATCTGGACCTTCCCGGTCGCGCTGGTATGGACCGCCGACACCGATACCGTGCTGCCGTGGCGGCCGATCCCGTTTACTGAAAACAGCCGATGGGCCAGCGAAGTCGCCACCGGCATTTCCGGCTATAGGACCGACCGTTGCGGCTTTGCATTCTCGCCATTGATCGACACACCGAATGACGCGACGGCGGTGAGCGCACTGCTGGCTGAATGGGGCGGAGTGCAGCGCCGGATGTGGGCGCTGCTTGCCACCATCAACGACCTGCCGGTGCAGATGACCGAGGTGCGCGCGGCCAAGGGCTTCATGGCCCGGGGCAATTATCGCCGATTCCTCGATCACCGCACGATCACGCTGACCGTGCCGACGAAGCTCTATCGCAAAACCATCCGCGACGCGCTGGCGCTGGTGCATCGGCGCGGCGGCCCGGTGCGCGAGCATTGGCGCAAGGATTTCAGAAATCCGCTTTCCGTTCTCTGCGACCATGAATGGGGCGCGGACGAAAAACATATGTTTTGCCTGCGCTGCAAAGGCCGGAAAATCTGGGTGCGGGAACACGTGCGCGGCGACACGTCGCGCGGATTCGTCACGCACGATTTCGTGGTCAAGCATGACCCGCCGGACGGCCAATGATATGGCCGGTTGACATATAGGAAACGCTGGCCTATATATGTGGAAACAGCGCATTCCGCACTGTTTTTATAGCCAAAGGAAGAACCATGAAATCCGGACTATCCCTGCAAGACCTTGCCGCCGAGATCGAACGGCGCGCAACGAATAAGCGCGACCTTGTGGTCAGCACGCAGCACCTGCAAGTCACGCCGGAATTGAAGCTCAACGTGGCTGACAAGGAAGAATTCGCGATCAACAAAGTCGCGCATGATCAAATCGCGCAGCACGTCGAAATCCCGGCGCGCTATTACAATAAGATGAAGGAAGAGGCACCGCAGCTTCTCGCCGACAACATCAACACGTGGTTCCGCAAGTATCCGGCCCCGCGCATGGTGCGCAGCCTCGACGGCACCGCGCGTGCGCTGCTCAGCGACCGTTACCGGCCGCTGGAAAACGAAGACCTTGCCCAAGCCGTGCTGCCTGCCGTGCTGGAGCTTGGCCTTGACTGCATGTCATCGCAAATCACCGACAACCGGCTCTACATGAAATTCGTGGACCCGCGCGTCACCCGCGAGCTTGAGGCCATCGGCGGCAAGTTCGGCGACGGCCAGCACAAGATCGTGCGCTGCCTCGCGCCTGCGCTGACAATCAGCAACAGCGAAGTTGGTCAGGGTGCCTTGGCGGTGCTCGGCGGCGTTTATGACAGCTTCTGCTCCAACCTCGCGAGCTTCGGCGAGCGGTCAACGCGCAAGTACCACGTTGGCGGCAAGCACGAGATCGCCGGAGAGGAAGTCTATGCTCTGCTGTCCGACGAAACCCGGCGCAAGACCGACGTGGCCACGTGGGCGCAGGTCGGCGATGTGGTGCGGGCGGCTTTCGACCGCGCGCGGTTCGATGCGCTCTGCGACAAGATCGCGGAGACGCGAAACGACAAGATCGAGGGCGATCCGGTTGCCGTGGTGAAGCTGACAACCTCGCGCTTCGGCCTGTCGGAAGCGACCGGCACCAACATCCTGCGGCATCTGATCGAAGGCGGCGAGCTTAGCCGGTTCGGCCTTTACAACGCGGTGACCCGCGCCTCGCAGGATATGGAAGACTATGACGACGCCAGCGCCATGGAGCGCCACGGCGCGCAGTTGATCGAACTGCCGAAGACCGAATGGAAAACCCTCGCGGTCGCGGCCTGATAACGGATGGGCGGCGCAGTCGCGCCGCTCGCCATCAACAACAGGAGAAATTGGAACACGGAAATGATGAAGCGATTGATGACGACTGCGGCGGCGCTGGCGATGCTGGCGGCGGCGGCACAAGCCAAGGATTATGTTTTCTATCAGGGCAAATACTGGCAGACCTTCGGCACGACCAGCAACTCGGAAGGCCAGCCGATGTGCGGCATGGCCTACACCGCGCCCAACGGCGCGTTCTACGTCAAATGGACGCCGGAAATCGGGCTCGGCGTGCATGCGATGAAATTGAACTGGAAACTGCCAGCCACCGCCAAGGTGGCGATGGTGCTGCGCTTCTATGACAAGGCCAAGCCCGGCGCGGTCGAGGAATTTTCCACGGCGGCTGGCTTCATCAGCGGCGGCAAGAATGTCATGGCGACGATCAAGGCCGACAACTCGCTTGAGGTGATCCGGCTGTTTGCTGCCGCCGACCGGCTGGTGATCAGCTATCCCAATGGCGATGAACCCGACTGGGTATTGCCGATGGTCGGCAGCCGCAACGCCACCGAAGCATTCTCGCGCTGCGTCGGCGACATCCGGGCGGCCGTCGCGCCCACCTCACCGTCCGCGCCGTCCGCGTCACCGGCCAAGCCCACCTCACCGGCCAAGCCGGGCAAGGCCGCCGTCGCCGATGACGGGAGTGTGTGATGGCAGTCTTTCACAACCCGGGAAACTACCTGCCGCGCATCGATTCGATCTGGGCGGTGCTGTCGGTCGATGCAGGCGGCGAGGGCGTCGTCGCCGCGCCGCTCGTGCCGGGCGCGCTCACCGTGCCGCTGATCGCGGCGGATGAAGCCCGGCTCAAATCGATCCTGCCCATCGCGCGCGCCCTCGCCAAGCAGAGCGGCATGAAAATGCGGCTGGTGCGCTTCACCGTGCGCGAGGAGATCGAGGAGATCAACCCATGACGCGGCTGTACACGCTCTATCTGATCTGCCCGCGCTGCCGTCACGAGAAGCACGTCATGGTCGGCCGGGAAAAATTCAATGCCCGGATCGACTGCGGCGAATGCCTGCAAAACGACGGCACGGCAATCGAAATGCAACTCGCCTGCGTCACCTGTCACGCGGAAGGAAGGCTGCAATGATCAAGCCAGCATGGGATTCGTTCCCGGTGAAAGCGATGACGACGCGGCAATTTCGCGCCGCGCTGAAAGAGCTTGACCTGTCCACCGCCAGCCAGCGCACGGCGCGGGCGCTCGGCGTCAGCGTGCGGCGCTGCCAAGGCTACGTCGCGGGCTCCGCCGTGCCCGATCCCATCGCGCGCCTGCTCGCGATGTATCAAATCCACGGCCTGCCGCCCGATGTGCGCGGCGATTGAAAAAGGAAAGAGACGATGAAGTTTATCTTTTGCGTCGCGATCTGGGCATTGCCAACGCTGGCGATGGCGGATCAGAAAATCCTGTTTGACGACCAAGGCCGCGTCGCGGGCCGGGTGCTGACCGATTCCAGCGGCAAGGCGTCGGTGATCTACGACCGCGCCGGGAACGTGACCGGCCGCACGCATACCGACTCCAATGGCGTCACGACGATCTACGGCAGCGACGGCAGCAAGCTCGGCACGACCAACAATAGCGCCACGAAAAAATAATTTTGCCCCTTGCGCCGCAGGCACTTCTCGCGGCGCAAGGGCAAAAGCACGCGCACCTGATCCAGTATTTGCCGTGTCAAGGAAAAAGATTTCGCGCAACTAAGCCTTCAAACACAAGGGGCGGCATAGGGCAAAACGCCCTAATAAGCGAAAATCCCGGAATCCGATTTGATATACTAGCCATGTTGGTCGGGAATGAGCCCGGCCAGCGGGCTGTTTGAAATTGTGGAGAAAGAAATGGCAAGCAACAAAACCGACCTGTGCGTCGGCGAGAAGGTGCGCGTCGTGAGTGTCTGGAGCAAGACCCTGAGCCACACGCTCTACGAGATCGTGGAAATGAACTACGAGCCCACCGGCTACCGCTGCATGATTCGGGAAGTCAACGAAGTCAATCCGGGCGTCAAATATCGCGCTCAAGAATTTGACGTGTCGTTGTTGGCGAGGGCCTGAGCCGATGGCCAAGTACGAATCGGTCAACGGCCAATGGCCCGCAGGCACCCGCGAAGGGCGCGACCTGAAGCTGACACCGCAGGAAGCAATCACGGCCTGCAAGCTGCTCTGGCGAAAATTCACCGGCAGCAAGCTGGCCCGGGTCAAGGCCACCAGCGGACGGCGCAGGGGCGGCTTCAAGCGTGGCGTGCTCTACGTCAATCCCAACCGCTGGAACGGCGGCTGGCATGAAGTCGTCCATATGATGTCGCACCGGGTGGCGTTCCGCCTGCATCCCGGCAGCAAGGCGCACGACCGCAAGGGCCGTCACGCCTTCATCGAGCGGCAGATGATCGAGCACGTTGTTCGCTCAGGCTGGCTCGACGGCAAGCTGCTGCGGAAAACCAAGCCGAAGGCAACGGTCGATCCCAAGGCGGTGCGCGCGGCACGTGTCGCCGCTCGCATCAAGCTTTGGGAAGCCAAAAAGCGCCGCGCTGAAAATGCGCTGAAGAAACTGCAACGCTCGGCACGCTTACTACCAAGCGCAAACAAAAACGGCCCCGGACGTAAGTCCGGAGCCGCTTTGATAATCACCCCGCGCCGGGGAGCACCGGGCGCGGGGGCTGACCCACACCACTTTGAGGAAAGGAGACTGTAGCGATGTTTGATCCCGACGACAAGGACGATCCGTGGGCGATCCCGGCATTCCTGCGGCGGCCCAAAGACTGGCGGCCAGAGCCGCTGCACGGCAGGCGGCTGCGCTGGACCAAGGATATGAAATTCGCCCCGCCGCCGTCACGCGAGGAAGAGGCCGCGACGCGCAAGCTCCGGCGCGAGATCGAAGCCATGGCCAAGGCCAAGCGCGAGGCCAAATTCGCCGAATTGCGGGCACGGCCGCGAAAGAAAAAGCGCCCGGCCACGGTAGCCCGGTCCGCCCGGCGCAGATAACCCTGCAAAAACAGGCCGTTCCGGCAACCCCGGGACGGCCTATATGGCGTCTTGACATATAGGACGGCAGGGCCTATATTCTGCAGGTAAGAACGAAAGGAAA
>AR_comb_assmDRAFT_10224022_pt1 | contig 12565 bp, 10 predicted proteins | sample ArasoioldDNA_FD_10543 | JGI IMG/M metagenome (IMG submission 10543) | reverse complement strand
GTCGAGGACGCTAGAGATCGGAAGAGTGGAGGAGCCGGTTTAGGTCTGGCGATTGCTACTCGAGCGGTGGCTTTACATAGTGGAACTATAAACGCGCGTAATCGGGAAGATGGCGGACTTGAGGTGGAGATTTGTATACCCGCAGGAGGATAGGAGGTCCTGATTCATTTCTCGTGATTCTCGGTTCCAGAAAATCTCAGCTCTGCAAGAAGCAAGTCATTTGAGTCTGTAACAATACCTAATCTTTTTGAAACATTACATTCGCGCCTCATAAATGAAAAATGGCCGATGATTAATGATCACCGTGCGTCACTGGTGAGCAAATAGATTGCAAATGAAGCGAGCCAGTGCTCACCCGCATAGTCTCCCGATGCTACCTGAGCCAAACCTGCACTTGCATGCCTTTCCGCCGAGCCCATGAGCGCTGCCCGAGCCGAATCGTTTTGCGGGAGTGCTCTTGCAATATTATTCATGGCCCAGGCACGCGAAAGATTTAGACCATCCAAGTGCACCAGCTTTGGATCTGTCCGATCCATCACCAGAGCAGGTTGAAGCAAACTGGCTGGTTGATTCTTTTCAACCTCAGGCAAGAATCGATGAAACCAGGAAGCGAATTGATCAGGCTTCAATACCCGGCGCATCAAATCAGCCTCCATCAGGGCCGGTGAAAAGAAGTCCTCTCCCCCAGGCTCCCAGGCGCCGGGATAACTAACGTCCTTTGCGAAATAGCTGCGACTGCGTTCCTCGAGCAAGGAAGCAAACTCACGATCACCCACGGCCCTGGCGTAATCAAATGCGAATGCAAGTCCAAATGCGGTGTTTGGATGGACTCCCGTCCTTATCGGATAGTTCTGTTTTGGTAGAAATGTCTTATACGCTTGCACGATCGCGTCGGCCAGAGGTTGAATAGCTTCGGCCCAAACATCTCCGTCAGGATCATCCCACAAGTGCAATTCTTCAGCCAATTTCAAGAGCCAGGCCCAACCATAAGTACGCTCGAAGGATTGGCGATTCGGTTCCTTTAGATAGGCCACCTCTACTTTGAGATTTTCAGAAGTTAAGTTGGCATTGAGCGCTTTTCGAATCTGGGGCGCTTCCGCCAGGTTGGGAAATACCTTTAAGAGTCTCACCAGCATCCAGTGACCATGAACTGACGAATGCCAGTCATAACAGCCATAAAATGCGGGATGAAGCGTTTTTGGATTCTTTACATCAGCATCATTGTTAACCACATGCTCCGGCTTATTCGGAAATTCACGACTGACGCACTTCAACGCCAACCCGGCCAAATGGGAAGCTTGTTTCTCTGTTAAGCTTTGCTTCATTTGCGCTACAGCCTCACCAGTAAACAAGAAACAACTGGTCCATAAAACAACGAGCGCGATTCTGATCATATGGATTCATTCCCCGAAAGCTTTAGTGATCAATATCTATGTGATGGACGACCTATGTGTATGTGCGGTCCGGTAGCAGTTCCCGGAATGGCCGATCGAAATGCAAGAAACGGAATTCCGTTTTTCTGCAGGAAGACCAACAGCGCCTGTCCTTCGGAACTATCCGGGTGAAGCGAAATGTCCATCGCGTTTCGATGGTCCAGGCGCCACTTTTCATGGATCGCGCCCTGCCCGAAGACCGCGATTGGCAACTGCCGGTGAAATGTATCCGAGAAATACCGCTGCACCTTCCAGGCTTCGTTCAATCCCCACCCGGCAGAACCCGTAAACCGTATGAACGAGGAACTTCTCAGCACACCGTTTTTCGCAGCCTTCAAATTCCTGGCTAACTCCGCATCGGCGTTAGCTTCCACGAGCACATCAGCAATCTGAGTATCAGCGCCCTCAATTTGTTTGCGGGTTTCAAGGACTCTGTTCTTTTGGGCTAGCAGGTGGCGCTCGCTTTCATCAACCTGACTCCTGGAAATCAGGCCTTCAGCAAACAACTTGTGCGACATGCTTACCTTTTCTTCGGCTTCAGTGACGTTGCGCTCGTAAATGACCACTAGCTTTTCCAGACTCGATTTATACTCTTTGGTGGAGTTTATATATTCTGTTCTTAGTTTCTCGAGCTCTGATTTAGCGGCTGGCGTCTCTTTCTTCTTCGTCTTACGTTGAGCAGGCGCTTCAGTCACGCAACACACCAATAGCATCAGTGTCAGCAGGACTCGCAACCGATCATTGCTTCGTTTCCCCACCTCTGTTGCATTCCGGATCCAGTTCACAATTGACCTCGCCGCCAATCAGAATAGCAACTCCGGTCAGATAGAACCAAAGCATAAGAATTATTACAGCTCCCAAAGAGCCGTATGTGACACTGTAGGAATTGAAAAAATGAAGATACAGACGAAACAAAAAAGAGATCGCCAACCAAAGTGCCACCGCAACAAAAGCTCCCGGCGACAACCAGCGGCGTCTATGTCCAGGCACATTTGGAGCGACGTTGTAGATTAAATTAAAGGTAAACAATACAAACCCCAGCGCAATGGGCCACTGGAGTAGCGTCCACATTGCGTTGAAGGCGTCGCTCAATCCGTAAGCCGATGCCAGTGTGTCTCCAATCGTACCGCCGTACAAAACAATCGCAAGCGCGGAAATGATCAGCGTAGCCAGCGCAATTGTGAGCACAACCGATATAAGTCGGACCTTCCACCACGAACGCGTCTCTTTAACATCGTAAGCGGTATTGAGCGTTTGACTGATCGCGCCCATACCATTTGAGGCGGCCCAAAGTGCGGCGAGCAGTCCGAGTGAAAGTTTTCCGCTACCGCTTGCGTCTGTAATCTCGTCAAGCGTCGTATGGACCAGAGAAACGGCTGACGAAGGCATTACAGAAGCGAGGTAGGAAAGAAGTTTCGTGCGAAAGTCTGTACCACGTTGCGCAAAATAACCGAGCAGATTGATCAATACCAGCAGCAGTGGGAAGAGTGCGAGGAGGAAGTAATAAGACAATTGGGCAGCACGCCCAAACACGTCGTCGTCATTGATACGGGACAGCAGTCGTTTGAACTGTTGTTTCCTTAATAGACTCACTGACTTTTCTCAACCGGTTAACCTCGATGAAGTTAAGCATCCAGTGTAAAGAAGCCCTGGATACGCCGTAAGAGATCGCTTTGATGATGCTTCAGACGTGACTTACGGCTCTCATCGGTTAATTCGCCTTTGGCCGCTTCCAGTTCAACCCGGCGTCGCGCCAGAACCGCCGAGATCTCTTCTGCAATTTCCGGACGCTTGTGTAGGGTTGCTCGGAAAGCTTCTTTATCAAGCCGATAGCAGTCGACGTCAGTTAAGGCAGTCACAGTTGCGCTCCTCGGTTCGCCGGTCATTAAGCCCATCTCGCCGAAAAAATCGCCAGCCTTCAACGTCGCGACTCGCTCGGAATTTTTAATGCCAGCGACGCTGACTCGGACTTCCGCTTCACCATGTGCGATTAAGTAGAGCCAATGTGCTTCGGCACCCTGTCGCGTCATCGCCTCGCCCTTTACGAAGGGAGCAAATTTCAAGCCACTGGCTAGCTGAATTTTCTCTTCTGTAGTAAGCATGCTAAACAGTTCGACCTGACCGATTACATCGCTGCGCTTCTGTAACTCCTGAGCGGCCTTTCGCTCGCGACGCGCCGAGTCGTCGTCAGTAATAAAGACGGAGTGGGCCGGAATCGATAGCGGGATGTCGACTCGACGCAATGCAAAATAAATACGAGTTCTTACGATGGAATTTGTGGGATCGTCAGAAGCTAGATCTGTTAGCCAGTAACGTACTGCGTACTGGGCGTAACTTTCATGAAAATCAACGAAGATGCAATCTGGCTGGGGAGAGGCTGCGACATTGGCAATGGGCTCGGCTCGTAAGGCGTTTTGCACCGCTTCAATTACATCGTTCGGCGAGTAACGGAAATCGACGTTGAAACGCACCCATTGTCGATGTTGCCTCGGCGAACCACTCCGACGACCGAGCACCGTAACCTGGGACTTCATCACGAGACTGTTCGGAATCACGACTGTGTCCCAGTTACGTGTCTCAATTGCGGTATGCCTCCAACGTATTTCCCTGACGACTCCTTCCTGGTTATCTAATCTGATCCAATCTCCGACACCAATCGTTCGTTCCACCTGGAGCGCCATGCCGCCCATCATATTTCCCAGGGTGTCCTGAAATGAGAGCCCGATGACTGCGGTAATTACCGCGGATGTCGCAATGATTCCAGCCACGTCAACTTCGAGGATTTGGAGCGAGCCAAGGGCAACAAGGATATAAGCCAAGGCCACAATCAGGTCGCGCAGGATTCGGGCAGGGCGGAGCCTGACAGAAGTCAGGACGATATCAAACAGGAAGATGCTCGCGAGACTTACAAATGCGGTTCTCTGCAGCAGCACGGACGCCCACTCTGCCCAAAGGTAAGAACGACCATGATGGCCGCGATAGGACAGGCTGGCGGCGACGATCAGGCAGAGTAAAGAGATCAGGAATATTAAGGAAGCCGTGCGAATCCTGGCTCGTTCTCTGGGTAAGAGAGCGTAAAGGAGGATTGCTATTAGAACAAAGGCGAGGAGAATCCAGCCGATCGCATTATTGACGGAAGAGGCGAGTTGAAGTTCCTGCCAAAAGGACATTTAGGGTGTGGGCTCACGGACAGATGCACTTTGTAATTCGTGCTCTACGGTCTGTACTTGATACTTGGTGCTTTGTGCTTGGTACTTTGAACTTTGTACTTGGTGTTTTGTACTTGGAACTTGGGTTCGAACCGACAACACCGATTTTCGTCAGGACAAAGTACAAAGCACAAAGTACAAAGTTCAAAGTACCAAGTACGTTAGGCCGTACCAAACAGGAGACTACTTCACCAACGTTCCGGTCCGACTCCAACGAGTATTTTTGAAGAAATTTACTAGTATGCCACCACTGCTCGACTCGGCACTCTCGTCGTAGGACCAGTAGACAAACATCGCGCGACCGATGACGAGATCACGAGGAACAAATCCCCAATAACGGCTGTCCTCGCTGTTATTTCGATTATCGCCCATTACGAAATAACTATCGTCGGGAACCTCAATTTCGCCGTTCTTTCCTTCTACTCGAAAGACATCGTAGTCGCTACTGTCGTCGTCGTCCGAACCTGGTTTGTAGTAGACATCGTAGAGCTCGCCAGGTTTTCGCGGGGGCGCGTTCACGATTTCAAGTGGATCTTTCAGGTTATGATCCTTTGCTTCGATGCGATGCTCTGGAATGACTTGGCCATTTACAATGACGTTCTTGCCTTCAATCCTAATCTTGTCGTGCGGCAGTCCGATTACTCTTTTAACGTAGTTTGTAAGAATCGGGCGGTTATCTGGCCGCTCGTAATCGCGGCGAGGATCGTATTTATTGCCAGGGTATTTAAAAACTATGATATCGCCTCGACGAATCTCTCGTTGTGGCAAGAATGGGAGTGATGCTCCCGGTGCAAAGATAAATTTATTTACGAGCAGGTGGTCACCGATAGTGATTGTATTCTGCATCGAGCCTGTCGGAACCTTCACTGCCTGCACAATGAACGTCATTCCAAACAAAGCCATAATCACAGTGACTACAGCTGATTCGAAATACTCTCTCCAAACGGTTTTCGGCGGTCCCTTTGGTTTCGGGGGTGGAATATCCTTGTCGTGACCGTTTCGATTAAAGAGTCGCGAAAACGAGAAACTCTCGTCCTCTTTCAACTTCTCCGTTTCGCGGTCGGTAACGTTGCCGGTAGTAAGATTGCTAGCCATTTAAAACATCCTAGTTAGGTTTGCTCGCAACGGTCAAGTACATCGCTCTATCGAGTAGTGTCCTGATTTGGCTCTACTCTGTGCAAGTTTTGTGTTCTCTGCGCCTGGCGAGCAAAGTCTTCAGAACCATGACAGAAGCAAAGAGAGAGTTCAGACTAGGACTCCACTGCCCTATCCCGTTCCGTTATCCGAAGAGTCAGTCTCATCGAGTAAACCCAGATTTCGAGTATCAGATTCACTCATGATCTCAAGCGCTGCCTGCGCCGCTGAAGCTTCAGCCGTTTTGATCGAATAGCCCTGGCCCTGAATCGTGCCGCCATCCCAGGCAACTTCGACATGAAACAGGCGGCGATGGGGCGGTCCGAATGTGTCTGTGACCGAATAACGAGGCGCCGGTCTGCGTTCCGCCTGGAGCCGCTCCTGCAACATCGTTTTATAGTCAGATTTGGCTGCTTCTTGCGGATCCGCCTCAGCTAGTTCATCCCGCAAAGCGTTACAAACAAAAGCGGTTGCATGGGCAAAACCGCCATCCAGAAAGACTGCGCCGGTAATCGCCTCAAAGACATCGGCCAGCAATGCATTTTTATGGCGACCTCCGCTCTTCTCTTCTCCGCGTCCGAAGCGCAAAAAGTTTCCTAAATCTAGTCTCTGCGAAGCCTTGGCCAGGGTTGGAGCGCTGACCAGCCGGTGCTTCATTCGCGAGAGCTCGCCTTCGGTACCCTCAGGATATGAAGTGCACAAGTAGTCAGCCACGATAAGTCCCAGTACGGAATCGCCTAGAAACTCTAATAGTTCATTATGGAGTTTCCGCGCCTGATATTCGTCTCCGGGCGCCACCTGTTCGTGGGCCCATGAACGGTGAGTCACAGCGCGTTCAAGCAAACCAATATTATTAAACTGGTAACGAATGATCGTTTGCAGGAGTTCGAGGTCCGGGTTCGAGGTTTCGGAGTCTTTCAAAGTAGGTGGGATTATAACAAACGCCGGAAGCTAGTCATTAACGGCTGGAAGCTTCCGGCGTTTTGATGATTGGTTTTGAACAAATTAACTACCGGGGTTGTTTATTTGGACCACCGGGAGTTCCGGGTTTTGCACCTGCCGGTTTCGCTCCGCCAGTGGTAGCCGGCGTCTTCGTTGAACCAGGCGTCGCATTCGCGGCACTGTCGCTGGCCCCAGAGTTACTGATTGGTGTCGCTGCTGGCGTTGAGGCCGGAAGCGTCGTAATCGGAGTTGGCTCTGGTGGCAGCGGAGTCGACAGGATTCCAGCGACCATTTGGTCCAAGCCAGCCGGCGAATCGTTATGCCGGAACTTGTAGTAGGACGTCAGGCTTTCATTCCATGCTGTCTTTAAAGTAGCGACGCTTGAGTCAGAGCCTGCAAGAGCAACCGCTCGTGCATACGCATCTATCATGCGGTCGACGACTTGGTTGATGTTCGCTAGCATCAACTTGCTTTCGGGTGTTTCCTCTTTACCCGCGCAACAAGCTTTGTAAGCATCGGACTGTTTTGCATAGGGTCCCGATTCGTAGGCGCCTGCAATGTATCCATAAGTCACAGCCGACTTCTTCAGCGGCGTTTCTGCGTTTGCAGCCTTGATCAAATGCGACAGAGCCCCGGTTGGATCGGTTTCGAGCGTCAATTTGCCCACAGTGTAATGCAGATACGCTAATGCCTCGTCCTTGCCAGAAAGTGGCGCCCAGCTGTCGACAGTCTTGCCAGATTCAAGTAGTTGGATTGCTTTCCTCGCGTAGGTCAACGCGTCAGGAGTCAAGGCAGCGTTCTTTGGACCGGCTGCAAGATAACCGTTTGCGCCGAGATCGATAAGGAATTTCAGGTTCTCAGGATCCTGGGCCAACAACTCTTTTCCTAGAGCGTAGGCTGCTGGATAGTTTTTCTCGGTGTAGATCAAAAGGGGAAGCTTGTTCTTGCGAGTTCCTTCTTCGTAAGCAGTTGTCCACTTCTTTAGATAATCAATAATCGCCTTCTGGGCGTCGGTGGGTGCTTCGCTACTGGAAGCAGCGCAGCCAAGATATTTCTTTGCGGCATCATAGGCCTTTGGTTGGTCAGTAGTTCTTACTTCTCTAAAGGATGCATACCAGGCATCTTTGTTTTCCGTCGTGCATTGATCCTGAGATGCGAAGCCGGGCGCGACGTAACTCTTCGCCGCAACCGACAGAGCAAACATTGCCGCCACCGCACCTAAAGCTATCAACTTGATCGTCTTTTTCATTAGTTGTCCGAACCTCCAAAAATCTTCTTTTTCAAAAACGCGGAAGGCTAACACCAACACTGCAAATGTCCGCCTGCGGCAAGTTTAGGATGCTAGGAGCACAAAGAGCGGTTGCCGTTTTTTGCATCCAAGGGGGGATGCGCTCCGATTGTGCCCAAAACTCAGCGAAAAAATAACGTGCGCAATATTCCTGCAAATTATCACAATGTGTCAAGGCGATGTAGGCTCAATCCACATAAAAAAATTGCGCCGCAGGCTTTTGGCCGACGGCGCATCTCAAAAGGAGTTAAATGAAAAGTCCTTACGGTTGACTGGGCTGTGCTCTACGAGGTCGTTGTTCGCTGCCGGCGTTTGAGCCGGAAGGAAGATTGCTGGGGACAGGCAGTGGCGGACTATTCTTAACGGGCTCAACTGTTTTCCGCTCCAAAGGCATCAAGACTCGCTTGACGGTGCTCTTGGGAGTTTGTGTTTCAGTTGAGGCTGCCTTGGTGGTTACTGGAGCGCTCTTAACGGTGTTATCAGTAGCGGCCGTAACCTTCGTCGCATCTTTGGTGGAGGTGGAATCCAGGGCTGCGTCAGCTGCAGCATCGGCATCCTCAGAATCTGAGACTTCTTTTTCTTCGTCATCAGCAGTCGCTGCAACCTGCATATTGATGGCAGTACCAAAGCGATGATTGAGTTCGCGATAAATTTCACCAGCGACCGCGGCCGGGAAATGTCTGCGACCATCGCTACCTTCTGCAATCACGACTACGGCAAGTCGAGGGCTCGCTAGCGGAGCATACGAAGTGAATAAGCCGACCCAACCGTTTTGTCCGATACAGGTACCGGTCTTGCCAGCGACGGTTTGAGTTGGATCATAAGCCCTTCGGCCTGACCCGTAGTTCACCGCACCAACCATTCCCGGAACCATCCGCTGCCAAACATCTGTAGTAATTGGCAACTGGCGGCGAACTTTGGGATTTAGTTTTGCCTGATCTTTAGCGTTGCGTGGGATCTGCGGAACAAGCAGCTTGCCACCATTGGCCATGGCCGATACGAGCGTTCCCAACTGCAGTGGTGTTACTTCAAAACCATCAGCGTAAGAGAACATCCGTCGCTCAACAAAGCCGGGCTTCATTTCAGGCAAACGGCCCGGGTATTCGAACGGCACGTTCACTCCGGTTTTCTCACCGAGTCCGAGCTCTCTGGCATACGACACCATCTTATCGAAACCAATTTTGCTACCAACCTGTTCGAAGAATGGATTGTTTGAGTGGGCCAGGGCGGCCGTGAGATCCAAGCGGAAGCCGTCACCAACTGTATCAACTGGCGGAATTACATTTTCTGAAAGTCCAGCGACGCCAGTAACTAACTTGATCGTGGAGCAGGGTTTGAAACCACGTCGCATTCCCCACTCTTGATTGACTACCGAATAAACTCGTCCAGTCATTGGATCCATGACGACCACGGTTCCAGCGTGATTACCGAGTGCGTTGATGGCGACTCGACGAACCTCGGGGTCCTCTCCAGTAATGTCATCTCTCGAAATATAGGTCTGGACTTCATCGCGCATCGCTCTCTCGCGAGCTAGTGCTGCGAGACGGGCAGCCTCGGCACGGCGTCGAGCTTCAAGATTCGCACGTCGATGAGCAGCTTCAACTCGTCGTAGCTCGGCAACGCGTTCACGTTTTGTAAGCGGTCTACCAAGTCTGCGTTGCAAACTCTTCAGCGACGTAGCTTGCTCCCTCGCAGACTGTCGTCGAGCCTCGCGAGCAGACATTTTGCCGCCACGACCTCTACGCGAAGCGCGCGCGTAGGTTTTTCCGCCACGACGTGAAGACCTGTTTTTTGCTGAAGCCTTCTTTCCCTTTTGAGCTTTGGAACTCTTGCTGCGGGACGATGATGCCGATTTCTTCTTGCCAAGAACAACACTAGAAAGACTTAAGGAAATAACAATAAAGAGAATGAAGACGATTCCGCGCTTAGGGGAAAAGGAGTGCAAAGTCATTAGAGCTAACGTACCTTTCCTAAGGGATTTGCTCACGAGGTGAGCGTTGTTTGAATTCTTGATGCTTCGTCCAACCTGTTAAAAAGCATCTGCCTCATACCAAAAACCTCTTGCAGTTCTGAGAAATGTCAAATTCTCTCTCAGTGCCAAAAAAAGAAACTTCGGCTGCAAATCGTTGAGGTGGGAAGAATTCCCTAAACGGCGGCCTCCGGGGACATTGATCTGAGACCAAAGCGAATATAACATCAGCTTTTGGTGAGGGGCAACAAAAAAGTAACCGATTATACATAAATTGCAGGAATGGACACTTCGGCTCCTAAGTACAAAGGCCCTTAGGTCTACTGTGCTTTATTCGACAACCCCCTTTAGTACGTCAAGCCTCTTAGTCTCGGAATGAAATTTCTGACTCTTATCGAAAGTTTCCGCGCGCGGCTCTTACTGCTGCTCGCTTTGATGCTGGGAATTACGCTCGGGGTTCAATACTATTTTAACCTCCGATCCGTCCGTTCTAACGCCCACCTCATAGTTGACCAGGAGCAGGCCATCATGACGGGCGTCGCCCTCGGGATTCGCAGCCTTTATAGCGACCAATATCTCGATAAGACAATCGGCGATCTGCGAGAGCCTCTCTTGAACGACCAAAATGGCCGGGTCAAAAACATACTGGTCGTCGACGAGGCCGGCAATGTCCGCGACAGCATTCTCGCCGAGTACGTGCCCACCGAACTCGAAGATCGGTCCCGGAGGTACGTGCAATTTCGCGATGTTCCGCTACCGCCACTTCGTAGCGCTGTTCTGCTCGCGAATGAAAACGAGCAGCTTCCTTCGTGGATGCCACCTTCCGCCAACGTCAGTTTCGGCGCTGCTGGAGCTTTTTATTTTCCCGTCGAGACCGATCAAGGACGCATGTTCATCATCGTCGTCCTCGGCTCAGCAAATCGTCTAACTGATCTACTTGAACAACAGACTTCGCGTTCGGCGCTCTACACTTTGCTGTTGCTGCTCGTTACTACCTTGGTAACAGGATTTTTTGTCTGGCGCTTTACTCGGCCAGTCAAACAACTATCGATCGCTGCCAGAAAAGTTGCGGGTGGCGATTTTGAGGTCCAGGTTCCGGCGAACCGTCGAGATGAGATGGGTACGCTGGCTTCGGCCTTTAATGAGATGACCGCAAAATTAGGACGGGGACGCGAGCTTGAGGCTCAACTCCACCAGGCAGAGAAAGGCGCAGTCGTTGGACGACTAGCTGCGGCAATCGCTCATGAAATTCGTAATCCACTGAACTACATCAACCTGACTCTCGATCACCTGCGGTCTTCGTACGCTCCGCAAGATCCACAGAAGCGAGCTGTCTTCGTTAAATTGACCGAACAGCTCAAGTCAGAAGTGGCGCGTATCAATCGACACATTAGCGACTTCCTGAAGTATTCGCGTCCATCCAAGCTGGAGCTCCAACAGGTTGATCTGCGAGCTGAAGCTGACGACGCCTTGCGACTTGTGAACGCAAGGGCCGAAGAGTGTGGAGTCAGCACCAGCATCATCCAGGAGGAACCACTACCCCCGATAATGGCGGACAAAGAATCGCTTCGCTCAGTCTTTACCAACCTGGTCGTAAATGCAGTCGAAGCGATCGACGGAGCTGGCGGCAGTATCGCTATAAAACTATCAAAAGAGGGAAACGACTCGGTCAAAGTCGAGGTGTCAGACACCGGCTGCGGAATTCCCCCGCAGGACATCGCCAAACTGTTCGAACCATACTTTTCAACAAAGGAAACCGGGACAGGATTGGGACTCGCGATTGTTAAAAAAGCGATTGACGACCACAATGGCTCCATCAGCGTGACGTCAAAGGAAGGCACCGGTACTACGTTCACAATGATTTTGCCCGTACATGAGAAAGGAGAAATGGTGAATCCAGAGGGCTAAGTTCTATTTGACCTCGTTCCAACTTTCATCTCGCATCTATGGCTCGAAAGAACATCCTGGTAGTAGACGACGAAAAGGCTCAAAGAGAGATCCTCGAACTGATCTTGACTGAAGAGGGTTATGACGTAACCACGGCAGCTTCAGGCGAGGCCGCCATCAAGTTTGCCAAGGACCGGCGATTTGATCTGGCGTTAACCGATTTAAAAATGACGGGAATGGATGGCATTGAGTTGCTCCAACATCTGTTGGCGTTCGACTCGTCAATCATCGTCATTCTTTTGACTGCGCATGGCTCAATCGAATCTGCCAAGGAAGCTTTACGACGTGGCGCGTTCGATTATCTCGAAAAGCCATACGACAAGAAGGCGCTGCTCGAGACTATTAATCGGGCACTCGATCGGCTTGATGCGATTGACACCGAAATCATCTCCGCTTCTCCAAAGATGGAAACAGTGAAGAAGATGATCTTGAAAGTGGCTCGCTCTAACTCGACAGTACTGATTCGAGGCGAATCCGGGACCGGAAAAGAATTGATTGCCCGAGCCGTTCATAATCAATCACCACGCTCAAGCGAGATGTTTCAAGCAGTCAACTGCGCGGCCATCAACGAGAACCTGCTTGAGTCGGAATTGTTCGGACACGAGAAAGGCTCGTTCACCGGAGCTCATGCTGAAAAGAAAGG
>AR_comb_assmDRAFT_10064655_pt1 | contig 12567 bp, 10 predicted proteins | sample ArasoioldDNA_FD_10543 | JGI IMG/M metagenome (IMG submission 10543) | reverse complement strand
CTCAACCGATCTCGCCGGGACCGGTGACGCAGCCAATTGCGACGGTGAACCCGCCGCCGACGATTGAAACGATCGTCACATCCGCGTCACGCACCGAAGTCGACACGGACGTGACGCTGACGGCGACAGTCAGGGACAGCGAGACGCCCGTTTCGCAGCTGAAGTTCGAGTGGAAGGCGGACGTCGGGACGATCACGGGCGAAGGCGCGTCGGTCAAATGGCGCGCACCGAAAGGTGCGACGACGCCGTCCGATCAGACCATTCGGCTGACCGTCACGGAAACCTACGGTGCCGGTCAGCAGAACGTCGTCACCGGCACCAGCCCGGTCATCAGGCTGCACGATTCGCAGAAGGAACTCGGGGACCTGTCGCTCGCGTTTCTCGGCGACTTTGCCAACTCATCGGTGTCGCCGTCGACCTGCCTCAGGAACTTCAGCGATGCGTGCGCCGGGAAAGGCGCCGAGAAGAAGGATATCGAATCGAACCGCGAGCATTTCCTGATCACCGGGTCCTCGCTTCGCCTGACGAGCGTCAGAGTCCGCGATACCGCGCTCAGCGCCAACATGACGGTCGCCTGCAGTTTTACCTCGCGAATCATCAAATGCGAGCCGGGCAGCGTCGGGTGCGTCGTCGGCAGCGTTGGCACCGTGGCTGGTGATTGCCTGCTCACTGGCGTGTACGAGCAGCAGCGCTGGTGGCTGTGCGACAGCAACTTCAGCGGCGCTCCCGTGCCGGGATTCCGTAAATTCTTTTCCGCACGAGGTCAGTAGGCACAATTGACGGCGTCTCGGTACGGCGCTGTAACAGCGAGAACGCGCGTGCGACGGCGCTTGTTGCTGGTTTGTACCGGTGTGGCGTCCATCGTCGTCGCAGCCTGTGGCGGCTCTCCAATTTCACCTCCACCGCCTCCACCTCCACCACCTATTAACAACGCGCCGGTCATCACGGCGTTCGTGGTTCAAGGCACCCGACCCAATCAGCCGCCGAACCTCGCCGATGTAGGCGAGTCGGTGAGCGTCAGGGCAGAAGTGCGCGACGATGAAACGCCGGTGGGGCAGTTGCAATACCTGTGGACGTCAAACGTGGGTACCTTCACCGGCAGCGGCCCCTCGGTTACCTGGCAGGCGCCGGCGCAGTCGCAGACGCCGGCCGATGTCACGTTGCGGCTCGAAGTCGTGGAGCGCTACGGACCTGCGACTGCGCCAACGTCTCTCGAGCACCACGTGAACGGCAGCGCGACGGTCAGGCTGCACGACTCGATCAGGGAAGTCGGCGACATGGCACGCCAGTTCCTGCTGGATTTTGCCGACTCGAATATTCGTGACGTTGCGTATGTCATGCGCAACTTCGAGCCTGGTTGCTACGGGACACAGGACGAGACGGACCAGGTGACGGAACATCGTCAGCGATATCGGATGGTGAACTCGTCGGTCGGGTCGGCGACTGTGACGGTGAACTTCGGCGGCGTCTGTGCGTTTCGCGCCCGTCCCGGAGATGCCTGCGCGCAGATACGGGTCGTCTTCGACTCCGTCGATGTCGTTAATGGGGCGCACGGCCCGCCGGCCCGCGGCACTGATCAGGTCGCTGCCGTCTACGTCGGCAGTCGCCGGGAGTGGCGGCTATGCGATAGTCAGTTGGATGGGTCAGTGCCATTCCACCTGCGGAGGCTCTTCCGCTAGACCATGCTCGAGCTGGTGGCCGGGCTTCACTTGCCTTGCCGCAGGCGTGATGACGCTGTTGCTCGCCACCGCATGCCGAGACGACTCAACGGCGGTTGATTCGCCTCGTGGGGCCGACGCCGTGCCTTCCTCGGCGACGCGTACGGTTCCGAGGCCCGAACGTCTTCGCATCCAGGGCACACACTTCGTCACATCGAGCGGGCGGCCGTTCGAATGGCGTGGCATAACCGCATTCAGGCTCGTGGACTATGTGGCGGACGGTCAGAGCGCGCAAGCGGAGACCTTCCTGCGCTGGGCGGCGGAGCAGCGGCTGACGGTTGTTCGTGTGTTGACGATGATGGCGGGGCAGTTCGATCTGCGGCCTGAGGATGGCCGGCGCGCATTGCCGCGTGTGCTCGAGCTCGCAGCCTCTCACGGTCTCTCCGTGGAAGTCGTGGCCCTGGCTGGTACAGCGGACATTCCCGTCGACATCCGCGACCACATCGAGCGTCTCGGACGCATTCTGTTGGATCATCCCAATGGCCTTCTGGAGATCGCCAACGAGCCAGTCCACCCGAGCCAGTCAGCGGAGGTCCAGCAGCCGAAGGTGCTCGCGGAGGTTGCCTCTCGCGTTCCGCCCGAGATTCCTGTGTCGCTCGGGTCGATCGAGCGAGGCGATGGCTTCGGCGCTGGAAGCTACATCACCTGGCATGCGCCGCGGGACTCAGGCCGTGCTGGCTGGGGACACGTGCTCGCGGTGGCGGAGGGCGACGCGCTTCTGCGTCACTGGAAGAAACCTGTGGTGAACGACGAGCCAATCGGCGCCGGTCCCGAGCTGCAGCCGGGCCGGCGTGACAACGTGCCGGCGCGATTTCAGGCGGCGGCCCTTCTGACGCGGCTGACTGGACTCGGCGCCACCTTTCACTACGATGCTGGACTGCAGGCGCGCGTGCCGGGCGGACGCGAGCTGGAATGCTTCAATGCATGGAACGAGGCGTGGACGCTCCTGCCTGCCGGCGTCGAACGCGAGGGTACCTTCAGAGCGAATGGAAGTGCGGGCAGCATCGTGACGTCGTACGATCCCGCGCGGATTATTGGAGTCTACGAGCGTTCGAACACGACGTCCGGCTGGATACTCGTCCTCGGAGAAGAGGCTGCGCCCGTGACGCTGGAACAGCGATGGACGATTCGGGACTCGCGTCGAATCGCGGGCGGCCGTCTGCTTACCGTGACGCGGTCGTCGGGCTGATCTCGTAGCGCGATTTGATGACGTCGAGGAAGATCTCGGCGATCGCCTTGTAGCCCGCTTCGGTAGGATGCAGGCCGTCCTGCCCGATCATCGAGAGGGGAAGCAGCATATTCACGTCAACGAGGATCGCGTCCTTCTTGGTCGCCATCTGCTTCAGCTCGTTGTTGTACTTAGGAACGAGGTCGGCCTGCCGCGTGTTTGGCATGCCGGGGCGCTGCTGTGGGATCGTAGCGACGATGACTTGGGCGCCGCGTCCTGCTGACTCTCGCACCATATCTTCCATGGCGCCGACGGCCGGACTGACATTGGTGGATCCAACCGCGAGATTGTTCAGGTCGTTGGCGCCTTCCATCAGGATGACGAGTTGAGGGTTGGCCTCCGAGAGGACGCCGCCGAGCCGGTTCCTGCCATCGGTTGCGCGTTCCGCGGGCTTCCCAGAGTTGAAGACTTCGACGGTTTGCGCGCTGTAGCGGGTCGTCAGCAGCGTCTGGAGCTTGAATGGATACGACTGCGCCAGCCCGGCATCGAGCGCGCGGAACATGACGACCGGTGACGTGGTGCCAGCGGTCATACTGTCGCCGAACGCGAGGATACGACCGATGCTGAGACCCGGCGGAGGCGTCGGCGGCGGCGGAGGAGGCTCCGGCGGCGGCTGCGGCGGAGGCGTCACGCCCCCGGGAGCGGTCGGCGAACCGCCGCATGACTCGGTGAGTCCCGCGGTGACCAGTGTCGCACCCACGCCGATCAGGAATTGCCGTCGGAACATCCGTGACCTATCAGAATAACACAGCCATTTCGGGCGTTTCTCTAGCGGAGCGCGCTCCCGAGCGAAGCTGGTCTGGGTCGGCTCGACAGCCAGACGTTGCGGTAAATCGTGCCCGGAATCGATGCCGATTCGGCGCCGCTACGGCCCGTCGGCGCGCCGAGATAGGCGTAGTGCGGGCCGGGCGTATACCGGCCATTTGGCGTCCCGACGCCGACGTTGTACAAGGTGTTCGTGCCGTTGACGCCGCCCTCTCGCAGCACCGTCCTGACCTCGCCTGTCTCCCGCCCCCACGTGAACTTCCAGAAATAGGTAGTCGCGGGATCGAGGTTGACGACCGAGCGGAAACGCGTATCGGTATCGGGTTCGTACTTGCAGCACGGATCGTCTCCGTACAAGACGCGGAACGTAATCGCGTTCGGAGGAAATCCGGCGGTGCCGCGATACTGGATGTCGACGCGATAGCGGTTGGTGATGTAGTCGTCCTGGCCTTCCTGCATGCCGAATACCTTGGCCTTGTCGCCGGGTGCGTTCGCTCGCAGGCCTTCGACCTCCATCGAGAACTCACCGTTGGCAACCGTCTGCGGCAGGAGATACCGCACGAAGCTCGTATTCGCATTGAGCCGGATGCCCTTGCCGGGGACGAAGTCCGTGGACCCAATCCGATCGCCGACGGTCTCGCCGTGGATGAGCGGATCGTATAGCTCGTCGGGCCGATTGAATCCCACCAGCTTCGACTTGAATCGCCCGGTCTGCGACCACGGGCCCGACACGGATCCCTGCACGGCGCGCGCCCTCCAGTAGAAGAGCGTGGTCGGCTGCAGATCCTGATCCGGCGTAAAGCTGGTCGTGCCGCTGGCGCCCTCGGGAACCCCTGGCTTGCTTATGGTGGCGGCATAGCCGGGGACATTCGACGCGCTCGAGGCGAAGCTGTTGCTGTCGGAAATCTGGAACTCGTAGACGCGGGTGCCGTTCTGGTCAGCGGTCGAGTTGCGCACCGTCAATGTCGGTCGAAGCGTGTCCAGTTGCTCGTTGTCCGAGGGCGTGCCAATCGACGGCGCGGTGATGTTGACCGCGGCAGGAGTCGGCTGCGTCGGGCTCGAATCTTCGCCGCAGGCAAGAGTCGCCAGCGCCGCGCCGCCCACAACGGTACAGGTGATGTGCTTCCAGATTCGCAAGATTCTTCCTCCAGATTTACGATTCGTATTCGAGTGCACGGGCCTACGACGGCAGTTCGGACTGCGGGGAGCGCGCAGTCGAACGTTTCGACGTGGCGGGCCGGGGAGTCCGCCGTGACGCCAGCACGATGATGTTTCGCTGGCGAAGCGTGACCGACTTGGAGCGGCGCGCGGCACGCAGGATCTGCGCGATGCCCCTGAAGATCGCCTGATCGGATCGCGAGAGCCGCCGGTCGTCGAGCGCGTCGGCAATCATCAGTTCGAATTCGGCGACCGTGAACGGCTCGTCGAAGCTGATGAGGGAACGGCCGTCGGGCAGCGGGATCAGGTTCACACCGGTACGCTGCTCGAGCGTCCGGGTTGGGTTGACGACGATGACGGCGGATTGGCCGAAGCGGACGAGTTCGGCCGGAGGATGCGGCTGCTTGGCCAGTTCCGGCTGCGTGAGCCGCACGACGGCGCGACTGAGATCCGGATCGATCGCGCTCAGCGCGTCGAGCACGTAGTCGGGCAGTGTCAGCGTGACCGCACGCGACGGACCCATGAATTTTCGCGGACGTCCGCGCCGAGGGCCGAGCTTGTCGAGAGATTCCATACGTGAGCGCCCCGCTGCTACAGTCGTGCCGCGGGGGCCGAACATTGGCTGGGGATTTCTATTAAGTATATCCAACAAGCGCCGGATTTAGTAGTGGGAAAATCCGCGCTGTCGCGGGTCGGTCTACGCAACCTTGTCGGCCCTGCCGTACATGAGAGGCATCGACCGGCGCGGTGGATGGCATAATTGCAGCCGTGCCACCCGTCAGCGGAACCGCGCCCACGGACCAGGCACCATTCAACGTGGTCCTGTTTTCCGGCGGCCGCGGCTCGGCCGCCCTGGCGCGTCAACTCGTCGCCAGTCCGTCCGTCCATCTGACAATCGTCATCAACGGCTATGACGATGGGGCGTCGACCGGTGAAGTGCGCCGTCTGCTCGGCGACAGCCTGGGACCGTCGGATTTCCGGAAGAACGCGTCCAACCTGGCCGCCACGCGTCACAGCTGCACACCGGAACTCATCGATCTACTCGACCTGCGAATGCCGGTGGAGTACTCGGCCGCTGATGCACGATCGCTCGTCGCATCGCTCGGAGTGGCGCAGTCGCCCCCCGCATTTGCCGGCCGCGTCGGCCGGTTGCTCGAGTCGCTCCCAGCAGCGCCGCGGCAGCGGATCATCGACGGGCTGCAGCGTTGCCTTGCCGAAATCGAGTCGAGCGGCAGACCGTTCGTGTTCGGCGATTGCAGTCTGGGCAACCTGGTGTTCGCCGGTCTGTATCTCCTAGCCGATCGCGATTTCAACCTGACGGTGGACGAGTACTGCGGCCTCGTTGGTCTGCCGGCCGGCCTCATCGAAAACGTGACCGATGGTGGCAACGCGTACCTCGTGGCTATCGACGCCGACGGACACGTGCTGGCGACAGAGGAGGCGATCGTCGACGCGGCGCGCCCGAACCAGATCCGCGACATCTTCCTCGTCGATAGACCACTAACCGATCAGGAGATTGCCGACCTTGCCGCCGGTGGACGCTCCGCAGCCGCCATGCTCGAGGCTCGAGCGGCGCGGCTGATGATGAATCCTCGGGTTGCGCAGAAGATTGCGACGGCGGCCCTCGTCATTTATGGTCCTGGTACCCAGCATTCGAGTCTCTTTCCGTCGTACTTGACGCCCGGCCTCGGAGACACGATCGCCGGAAATCTTGCAGCGATGAAGGTGCTCGTCACCAACATTCAGCCGGATGCCGAAATCACGGGGCGGAACGCCGTTGACCTCGTCGATCGTGCCGTCTACTTCCTTCGCGCCAGAGATCGGTCGCGCATCCCGGCGCCATTCCTGGTGACTCACAGCCTGCTGAACGACCCGTCGATCCCGGAGTCGACCAAGCCATACGTTCCGCTCGGTCCGACCGACACGATCGAGGATCCGCGGCTGGTGCGCATTGGCAATTACGAGGACGGTGTCACCGGTCGACACCATGCGGCGCGCGTGCTCGAACCGTTCATCGCGTCGATTGCCAGCGGACGCGAGCGCCGTCGCGTCGCGGTGCTGTTGTCCGACACCAGTTCGCTCAACAAGGTCACGCAGACACTGCTGGAGATGGTGCGCGGAGGCATCGAGCGCGTTCCGCTCGATGTGACGGTCTACTACACCGCGGCCGAACCGCTCGACCCGCGGCTTGCGGCCCGGCTGCCGATGGATTTGGAGTATTTGCCTGAAGGCGAGCGCACGTTTGCGGCCGTCGCTCGCGATCGTGGGTTTGATTTCGTCCTCCTCTTCGAATCGTCCGGAATGTACCGGGGTGAGGAAACGGTCCCGCTGCTGGCGCAGCTGGCGACCGGGCGGCTGGATGCGGTGTGGGGAAGCCGGCGCCTATCGGTCCGCGACATCGAGGAGTCGTATCGCTTCCGCTACAGCGCGAGCACGCTCGGCGGCATGGTCAGTTACCTCGGCAGCTATGCGCTCAGCCTGGCGTGTCTGATGTTCTACGGCCGCTACGTGACCGACACGCTGTCGGGCGTTCGTGCCATCCGCGCCGCCGATGTCTTCGACCCGCGCGTCGATCTCGGGCACAAGAACGCGAACCACATCCTGCTGTCGCGGCTACTCAGGCGCAAGGCCGAGATCCTGGAAATCCCGGTGCGTTTCGTCCCGCTGTCACCGGAACGAGTGAAGCGCACCAGCCCCTTCGAGGGGCTGCGCGCGCTGGCAACGCTCGTCACTCACCGGTTCCTGCCGCCGCGGGTCGAACCAGCGCCCGGCGCGTACGCCTCGGAGTCCGCTCCGGCCGAGCGCCCGGTCAAATGAGATCGCGTGTGCTCGTGGTTCCAGCCGCGGGGCTGGGCACCCGGCTCGGCGCCGATCGTCCCAAGCTGCTGGTGCCAGTGGCTGGTGTCCCAATGATCGATCGGCTGCTCGCACTGTTCGCCGACGCGGTGCAGCGCGCCGTTGTGGTTGTGCACCCCTCGTTCGAGCAACAGGTTAGCGCGCACCTCGGACAGGCAGTCGTTCCCATCGACACCGTGGTCCAGACGACGCCGACTGGGATGCTCGACGCGATTCTGTTAGCCGAGCCAGCCGTCCGCAGGTCGGCACCTGACGAAGTCTGGATTACCTGGTGCGACCAGATTGCGATCCATCGCGACACGCTTCGCCGGCTTGCCAGCGAGACCACCGCTCATCCACACGCCGCGCTCGTCTTGCCAACGGTGACGCGGCCAGGCCCTTACATTCACCTGCATCGCGACACCGCGGGCCGCATCACGCAGGTTCTGCACCGCCGCGAAGGGGACACCATGCCGCCCATCGGCGAGAGCGACATGGGGGTGTTCGCATTGCCGTACGAGAGCTTCGGCCGGCTCCTACCGCAGTACGCAGCGGACGTGCAGCGAGGCTCGGCAACGGGCGAACGAAACTTTCTCCCGTTCATCGCCTGGGCCAATCGCCATCACGACGTCGTCACTTTTCCGGCGGTTGACGAAATGGAAGCCGTGGGCGTCAACACGCCCGAGGAACTTCACGCCGTCGAGGCCTACCTTGCGGGGCGAGAGGTGAGGCGTTCGTGAGCACGGCGCTGTCAGTCGTCATCCCTGCCTACAACGAAGAGCGCTTCATCGGTACGCTCCTCGAGCGGATTCGCGCCGTCGATCTCGCACCGCTCGGCGTCACCGCCGAAATCATCGTCGTCGACGATGGATCGAAGGACCGCACCGTCGAGATCGCAGCGAGCGTTCCGGGCGTTCGAGTGCGCCGCATGCCCGTCAATGGCGGCAAGGGCCAGGCCGTGCGTGCGGGAATCGAGCTGGCGACCGGCGATCTGCTCATCATCCAGGACGCCGACCTCGAATACGATCCGAACGACTACATTCCGATGATTCGCGCCCTCCAGGAAGGCCGCGGCGATGTGGTCTACGGCAGTCGATATCTCGGCCGGGGCCGACACGCCAACCAGTCGCTCGCCGCCTACCTTGGCGGCCGCAGCTTGAGCCTGGTCGCCCTGGTGTTCACAGGGCGGTATCTCACCGACACCGTCACAGCCTACAAACTGTTCCACCGCGGCGATCTGTCAGGGTTGAGCCTCGAGACGTCCGGCTTCGAGCTCGATCACGAGATCACCGCCCGCCTTCTCGCGCGCGGCCGCCGGATCGTCGAGGTGCCGATCAGTTATCACCCTCGCAGCCGCGAGGAGGGAAAGAAGATCGGGCCTAGAGACTGGTTTACGGCCATCAAGACGTTCGCCCGATTTCGAAATGGCTGACGCTATCTGACGGCGTAGACGCCAACGTCGCCGGCTTTGAACACCGGCGTGAAGAACTCGGGTGCGCGGTCGAACTTTGCCGCGCCTTCGTACGTCTGCCGATCCAGCGCATCGACGTAGAGGTACGCGATGTGGAGGTGACGGGCGATGGTCCATGCCTCGTGCGCACTCGCGGATTGATAGGCGGTTCTGACGAGGGACGTCTTTTCGGCATACTCGGGAACGCGCATCAACGAGATCGGCAGCCCGGCGGCCATACGGCGCTCGGCGAAGCTGGGAATCAGACTCCAACGTTCGCCCCAGCCACCGGGCGCGGTGTCGCGATCGCGAACCGTCGGTTCCATCTGTACCAGCGCATTCGGAGGCGTCATCGTTCGAATCCAATGCAGGGCCTGCTCCTCTTCGGGGTGGAGCACGAGCGTCCAGTGAAACCCTGGCCCGGCATCGAGATCGTCGACGTCCTGCGCGTTCCTCGCATCGATGATCGTGGTCGGGGCGCCTATCGCGAGTGCAAGGACGCAGACAGTAACTGCTGTGACTCTCAGGACGCGAGGCCGATCCGCCGCCAGGCCGCGGGCGATGAGGGCCGGGATGACGACGAGCAGCATCTGGCCGGCACGGAACGGTACCCACGCCGTGTCGACGCGCAACCGAACGAGGTGCATCACAGCGAGCGAGATCCCAACCAGCACTACCGACGGCAGAAGACGAGAGAACGAGACACCGGTCCTGGCAATGAGGCCGAGCGCGGCGGGAATCAGTACAGGTCCAAGCGACAGCAGCAGCACCGTGACGGTCGAGTACGCGGGCGGTCCCCAGAATCCGAAGGCGAGGCTGTCGCCTGCGCCGTCTACCATATGCGCGGCAAAGCACCACACCAACGCAAGCACGACAGGGACTGCTGCGATAGCGTGGCGAGCAACAACCACGATGGCTCGAGGGCGCTTCAGGGCGTCGAGTGCGATCGCACCGGCCCAGGCAACGGCAAACAGGCCACCGACAAACGGGTTGAGCATCGTGGCGCCACCGATGGCTACTCCACAGAGCAGAATGACAGCCAACGTTCCGGCGCTCCCGACCGCGGCGGCGGCGGTCAACGCGATCAGCCCGAGTGCGTACGACATCGAGTGCTGCGGCACGTACCACAGGCACCGCGGCAGTCCGTCGAGTCGGAGTCCGCGGAAGTGCCATGCGGTGATGGCGTCGATGTTGATGTCACGCATCGCCACAAACGGCTGGCCGAGGGACCAGAGCCGCACGAGCTCGTAGGTGCCCTCGGCACTTGCCGCAATCAGCGCCAGCGCGACGGCAATCGCCACTGCGAGCACCTGGCCCACGGCGACCCAGGCCGCGAGAAAAACCATCGACATCAGCACCAGACCAGTGGCGAGGGCGTTGACCTTGAGGCATCGTTCGAGGTCAGCGAGGGGCCCGGGTGCGAGCGTCGAGACCGCTGCCGGCAGCAGGAAGTACGCCCAGTAGTAATGGATGGTCTGCGACGCCAGATAGGGGTTCCGTGGCGGCATCGTGAACTTCGAGAGCTCGGCGGCAAGGGCCGTGTGCCACACGAAGTCGGCAGTGAAGTAGGCGCGATACCGATGCTCGCCAATCGCATCAACCTCGCCGACGCGCGCCAGCGGTGGCGTCGCGATCGCGAGCGTGAGCGCGAGGATGACAGCAAGTCCAAGCGAGTCAGCTGAGCGCCAGGCCTGAAGAGGAACGGGAGCGGATGGCTGTCGACGCCAGAACAGCCATGTGGCCGCCGCGATGACTGCCCAAACGACGATCATTGTCGGCGCCGACGGCACGTGCGTGGCAATTGCGAGCCAGATGGCCAGCGCCGTCAGCACGTATCCGAACAGCATCCCAGCGACCCAGCTTGCCGGATGTCGCGAGCCGAAGAGGAGGAAGCCGATGGGAAGGCCAGGTAGACCGGCGAGTGCGTACAGGGCGACGTAGAGCGACCCTGCGAAGCCGTCGCCGACGATCCAGGCGCAAACCAGTGCCAGCCCGCAGACTGCGGCGAGCGCCAGATGTCCCACGGGCGGCGTGGCGCTTGCCGCCTGTGCGGATGAAGTCTCGCCGTACGCCACCGGCTGATTCACGGCGCGTCAGAGTACCACAAGCCCCCCGAAGAGTTCGGAGATCCCGGCACCCACCGCCAGAATGAGCGCCTGCACGCGTCTCGCTGCCACGAACGTCTGCCCGAGCCAATACGGCATCTGCTTTCGCGCAAGCCCCAGTGCGGACGCGACGCGGCGGGCGCCCGACGCGAGCCCACCCCCAAGCGCCGAAGCACGCGTCAGGATGTAATCGAGCTCCAGCCGCTGGACGTGGGGACGCACGGCGGCCACTTCGAACCCGGCCGAAGTGAGGAGACGAGTGATGGTGGAGCGATCGAAATAGTGCAAGTGGACCGAGGTCAGAAACAGCCAGCGACGGCCGAGCCCACGCGCGATCCAGCTGCCGATGTCCGGGTAGTTGACGATGAGGAGACCGCCCGGTTTGAGGAGCGTTCGGCAGTGCTCGATCGTGGCTCTCGGATTCGTGGTGTGTTCGATGACATCCCAGAGCGTCACGACGTCGAATTGCCCCGGCCCATACGACTGCTCGAAGACGCTTCCGGGACGGATGCAGACCCCGTAGCGCTGAGAACCCCACGCTGCAAGCCAGCGGTTTGGCTCACAGCCTTCGGCGGTCCAGCCGCGCTTAGTGGCGGCGACGAGAAACCCCCCGGCTGCGGTTCCGATGTCGAGGAGCGTGCCTGGGCCGTCGGTGAGGCGCTCGATCCGGGCAAGCGATGCTACGAACGTTCGCTCGCGGGCGTCCATCTGCGATACGTAAACGGGATCCTCGCCTTCAGAGTAGCTGGCGAGAATCAGGTCGCTGCGCAGCCGCGGGCTGATGTACTGCAGGCCGCACCGGCGGCACCTGACGAGCCGATCGATCAGGAGCTCGTCGCCAGAGGCGCGGAACTTCCGGATCAGGTCGAAGTCGCGTTCGTTCTCGTAGCGCGCCTCGAGGACGACATCGTACTCTGAGCTGTCGCAGACAGCGCATGTCACGTGCTCGAGGATCTCTTCGCGCGGGGGAACCTGAGGCTGACCCTCAACGATCTCGTCGCCGTCTTCAACTGTGGTGTAAGCGCCAGTGCCCTGCACGTCGGTCTGTGTCATCGTTCGATTCCGTCTGTCGTCAAGCGCTGCATTGATCACCATCGCTCGCGAACATCAGTGTACCCGGTAGACGCGGGCGTCACCGCTGGAAAACACTCTCGAAAAACGCTCCGGGTGCTCGTCGAACTTTCGGACCCCATCGGGATACGCAGCCGTATCGGTGTCATCAACGTACAGGTAGTCGATTCTCAGGCGCCGAGCCGTGTCGGACGCGCCCTCCGCGTCGGCGCCCTGGTAGATCGATCGCACGCGCTC
>AR_comb_assmDRAFT_10177755_pt1 | contig 12568 bp, 9 predicted proteins | sample ArasoioldDNA_FD_10543 | JGI IMG/M metagenome (IMG submission 10543) | reverse complement strand
ACGTGACGAGGTCGCGGGATACTCACCGGCAAGGAGACGTCCGGGCTCAACCCAGTAGGTGTTCGGCAGCGGTGGCGCTGGCGTTTCTGGCGCGTCGCGCTCGCCCATGGGACCTAGTCGCGCCGCATTGGCGCTAGATTGGTGAAATCGAACGACTGCGGGTCGGCCAGGTGCGAGCTGACGACGTTGCGCAGCGCGCTGCCGATCGCTTCAAGCCGTCCGGGGTGCTCTTTTTCCCAATCCGCGAGCATCTGCTTGATCGCCACGCGCTGCAGATGCTCCTGCGATCCGCAGAGATTGCAGGGAATGATCGGGAATTCGCGTGCGCGCGCGTAGCGCTCGATGTCGCGCTCCGGGACGTATGCGAGCGGACGGATCACGATGTGATGGCCATCCTCCGAGCGGAGCTTCGGCGGCATGGACTTGAGCTTGCCGCCGAAGAACATGTTGAGGAACAAGGTTTCGATCAGATCGTCACGGTGATGACCGAGCGCGATCTTGGTGATGCCATGCTCGCGCGCGTAGCGATACAAGGCGCCACGCCGCAACCGCGAGCAGAGCCCGCACATGGTCTTGCCTTCCGGGATCACGCGCTTCACCACTCGGTACGTGTCCTGCTCGATGACATGAAACGGCACACCGAGCGCGGTGAGGTATTCCGGCAGCACGTGCGCCGGAAACCCCGGCTGCTTCTGATCGAGATTCACGGCGATGAGCTCAAAGCGTACCGGTGAGCTGCGTTGCAGGCTCAGGAGCAGGTCGAGGAGAGTGTAGGAATCTTTGCCGCCCGAGAGGCACACCATCACGCGATCGCCTTCGGCGATCATGCCGTAGTCCTCGATCGCCTTGCCGACCAGCCCGCGCAGGCGCGCCTGCAGGCGCCGCGTGGTATTGGAAAGATTGGTCGCCGGTAGGGCGCTCTGCATGTCCATGAGGTTCGGCGTCGTCATTCCACGGCGAAACTGTATGTAGCCCAGAAACTTTCCCAGTCCGCGTCCTTGCAGCCCTTGCAGGGACGCATGTGGATGCTTCGGATCAGCCACACGCCTGGTTGAGTAAGCGTGAATCGCGCCACGCCGCGGGCATCACTCACACCCTTCAGTTCGACGAGTGTGCCGTCGGCCGACCGATGAAGCGCGGACACCGCGGCATTCGCGAGCGGCTTGGTGTCGAACAGCAACTGGACGATCTGCTCATCCCCCGCATGCATCGTGAAGGGATTTTGCAGCAACACGATCTCGTATTGCATGCCCGTAAAGCGGTGATGGAGGTCGGTCTCCGTGTCCTCGCCTGAGCGACCCAGCAGCTTGATGAAGCGCCAATAACGTTCGCGCTCCATGTGCTTGGCTGGATGCTGTGGCAGCGTGATGCTTTCGTGAGCGAGGTATTCATCGAACTTCGCCTGCTCGAGCTCGATCACTGTCGAGCCGCGCACCATGCTGAAGAGGAACGGGCCGCTCCCCGGAAGCATGTCCGTGAACAGGGGTTTCGCACCTTCGGAAGTTCCTGCGAGCAGATCGCGGACGTCGTTCTGCAGGCGCAGCTCGAAGCGCTCGGTGCGTTCCTTCTCGAACGGTTTCTCCTCCTCGTGTGTGAGCGACTCACCGAGGTTGAGATGCACGACGACCTTAGCCCCTTCCGGCACGTGATATTCGTCCGCCTCCATCCAGCAGTCGTGCGCAGAGGCAAGCGCAGGCGCCACGAGGAGCAGCCACAGCGATCGCCAGGCTCGGTTCACGTCGGGGTTTCCAGGTACTTGTTTTCGAGATAGCGCAACGACGCGGCCGCTGACAACGGTTTGCCCGTCGCACTCTTCAGCAGCTCCTGGATGGAGACCTTCGCGCCCAGGCTGTGGACGTTGTCGCGCAGCCATTCGAACAGGCCGCCGAATTGCCCGCCGGCGATTTCCTCATCGATACCGGGACGCTGCGCGTGCAGGCTGTCCCAGAGCTGCGCCGCGATGATGACGCCGAGTGCATACGACGGGAAGTAGCCAAACGAGCCCACCGCCCAATGAATGTCCTGCAGACAGCCCTCGACGTCATTTTGCGGCCGGGTGCCGAGCCGCTGCTCCATGAATGAGTTCCAGGCCTCCGGGATGGCTGCAATTGAGAGCTCGCCACCGAGGATTTTCTTCTCGAGGTCGTAGCGCAGCATGATGTGCAGCGGATAGGTCAACTCGTCCGCGTCGACACGGATCATGCCGCGGCGCACGTGATTGAGGTGCCGGTAAAGGTTGTCCACCTCCCAATCCGGTCCGCTGACGCCGAAGTGCTTCTCCAGCAGCGGTTTCAGGTAGCGCACGAACGGACGGCTGCGGCCGATGATCATCTCCAGGAGCAGCGACTGACTTTCCTCCAGGGCCATCCCGCGGTCGCGCCCGACCGGCTGGTCGCGCCAGTCTGTCGGCAGCCCGAGGTCATACATCGCGTGGCCACTCTCGTGCAGCGCGCCGAGCAGGCCATTGAAGGGATCGTTGGCATCGAAGCGCGTGGTGATGCGGATATCGCCCGGCACGCCTTCGGTGAACGGATGCTCGCTCTCGTCGAGCCGCCCGCGATCGAACGGAAAGCCAAGCGCCTTCATGACGTCCACAACGACCTGGCGCTGCTTCGAGGCAGTGAACTTCCCAGTCAGCGGGAGCAGCGGTGTTTTCGCCTGCAGCTCGATCGTCTCGTTGATCAGCGAGGGGAGTTTGCGCGACAGCGCCTTGAACAACGTATCGATGTCCTGCGTGGTGATGCCGGAGGTGAACTCGTCCACGAGCGCATCGTAGGGCTGAAGGTTGAGCGCCTGTCCGAGGAGAGCCGCCTTGTCACGCACCAGTGCCACGACCTCTTCGAGGTGCGGCGCAAAAAGTGAGAAGTCACTCTTCTGCCGCGCCTCCGCCCACCGCACTTCCGCGCGGGAGGTGGCCCGCGCCAGTCGCGAGATGAGGGATTGCGGGGTGGCGATCGCGTGATCGCGCTGGCGGCGCATCTCACGCAGGTTCGCGAGTTGCCAGTCCTCGAGTCCTTGCGCATTGGCCTGCGCGCGATCGAGCAGGCGCGTGACCTTCGGGGCGGTGAGCAGCGCGTGGTATTCGGTTTCGAGGGCAGCGAGCTGTTCACCGCGCACCTCGGAACTGCCCCGCGGCATCATCACCGCGGCGTCCCAGCGCAGCAGTGAGAGTGCGCCCCGGAACGCGTGCAGGCGTCGAAATTCCTGTTCCAGTTGCTGATACGGTGATGCGGGCATGATTCATCTCGCCTTTAGCCTCTGCCCGGGGCCGCATTCTTGGGCTGCAGGTCAGGTATTGGTCGGGCCGGGAAGCGCAGAAGCCTGTCGGCGGGAGCGCGGGAGTTTACCAGACAGGACCGCGAGCGCCTGCCTGCTGAGGCGATAAACGAATCTAAAACAAAAACTTAGAGCGCACGCGGGCGATTGACAGGCGCCCCCGGGGATCACTCGCGACGGGCGGCCTCGAGCTCGTTGCTGACGTCCCGCACCCGGGCGCCGTCCCGCACTTTCTGGGTGCCCTCCACGACGATCTCATCGCCGGCGACGAGGCCCGAAATGATCTCGACCTTCCCGGGCTTGCGACGACCGATGCTGACTTCGCGCTTCTTTGCGCGTTCGTTGCTGACGAGGAACACGTATTGACGCCCTTCCTCGGGCACGAGGGCCTGCTCCGGGATCGTCAGCACCTGGCCGCGCTCCTCTTGCAAGCGCACGTTCATGAACATCCCCGGCTTCAACACACCATCGGCATTCGGGATTGCCGCACGAACCGTAATGGCGCGCGTGGTCGGGTCCAGGCGCGAATCGATGCTGACGATCGTTCCCTTGAACTCGCGATTGGGGAACGCGACGCTGCGCGCACTGAGCGGGAGGCCTTCCTTCACGATGGCGATGAAGGTCTCGGGTACTGAGAAGTCGAGTTTGATGATCTTCGTGTCATCGAGCGTCGTGATCACGGTACCCGGACTGACGAGGCTACCGACACTCACCCTTCTCAGGCCCGTGCGCCCGTCGAACGGTGCGCGAATCATCGTATCGGAGAGTTTTTTCTCGGCTGCGGTCACGCGCGCCTGGTTGGCGAGCAAGGTTGCTTCGAGCTGCTCGAGCTGCGATTGCGAGAGCGCCTGTGTCGCGTACAACTCCTGGCTGCGCTTGTATTGGCTACGCGTCTCACTCAACGCCGCGCGCGCGGCCGCCAGATCGGCGCCCGCCTCCACGCTGTCGAGTTGCACCAGCGTGGCGCCACGGCGAACCTGTTGCCCCTCGCGGAACTGAATCGCCGTGACGAGGTTCGACACCTTGGAAGTGATTTCCACAGCTTCATTCGCGTGCGCGGTGCCGAGTGCTTCGACCTCGAATGCGAATTCTTCCGCCCGCGCAGTGTCGGTCACGACGCCGACCGCGGCGTCAGGTCCGCCGCCAAAAGCGCCTCCGGCATTGTTCGTCGCGTTGGACTTGTCCCCCGAGCAACCCCCCAACACGTAGACAGCTGCGAGTAGTAGCCCCGAGTGCAGCAACGAGGAGGTGCTCTGGAAGGACTTCATGCGAAACAGCGCCACATCAAGGAGGCGCTGGAGTATGTCACTGTTTTTCGCTTCAGAGTATGTCAGGGGCTGGGCAATTCGACCTCGATCGCGAGGCCCGGTTCAGCATTGCGAGCACTTACGCACCCGCCATGCAACTCGACGATTGCCTTCACCAACGCGAGGCCAATGCCGAAGCCGCTGCTGGTTCGCGCCATGTCTACGCGATAGAAACGCTCGAACAAATGCGGTAACGCATCCGGCGGTACGCCGGGACCATGATCGCGCACGGTAAGATGCGCACGCGCATCGGCGCGCAAGCCCACATCGATCTGGCCGCTGCCGTGACGCACGGCGTTTTCGAGCAGGTTCTGCGCGATCTGGAAGAGCAGATCGCGATCCCCGATCACCATCGCCGCTTGCAGGTTCGCCACGATGTGCATGCCGCGCTCGACCGCGACTGCTTCATAAAGATCCACGGCGTCCTGCCACACCGCGCGCAGATCGACGCTGTCGCGTCGTGGACCGAAGCTGCCCGCCTCGATCCGCGCGAGGCGCAGCAGTGCGGAAAACGTCGCGAGCATTTCGTCGATGCGCTCGATCGCCTGGTTCACGCGCTCGCGGCTCGCACCGTCCAGTCGCGAATCGCGGCTGAGCTCATCGAGCTCGTTGCGCAGGCTCGCGACCGGGCGGCGCATGTCGTGCGCGATGGCGCTGCTGATGTGTCGCGCGCCGTCGACGAGTGTCGAGATGCGATCGAATGCGGAGTTGAAACGTCGCGCGAGCTGATCGAGCTCATCGCCCGTGCCGCTCAATGGCAGGCGCTGGGTGAGGTCTCCACTTTCGATCGCATCGACGCGCGTGGCCATCTTCGAGATGCGCCAGCGAAACAGCAGGATCGCGATCATGCCGATCGCCCCGCAGGCGATGAGACCAAAAATCGTCGCACTCCAGAGCTGCGCTCTGAGGTGCTGATCGATGCGACGGAGCGGCGAGCGCCGACCGACCAGCAGCAACCGATCGCCCTGCAACTCGAACACCCGTCCTTCCAGCTCCAGGCTATCGGGCTGCGGCACGCTGAACCACGGTGTCTCGCGTTGGGGCACGCCGAAGGGCCACGCGCGCAGATTTCCCGCGAGCATCTTGCCGTCCGCATCGCTCAGGAGATAGACGGCATCCGGATCCGCGGGCGCACGAACACGGAGCTCGATGGTTTCCGTCAGCGCTTCGACGCCCTTCTCGTGATAGTGCACGTCGAGGCCCTGGATTTCCTCGGCGATCGCTTCGCGCACCTGTTTGTCGAGGTCGTCGACCGACTCGCGGTACACCGGCCACAAGGCCAGCGCCAGCACCGCTGCGGCGGCCAGCGGCAGACACCACGAAAGCAGGTAGACGGGGCTTCTAATCCGACGCCAGGCCAAGCCGGTATCCCGAGCCACGGACGGTATGGAGTAGCGGCTGCGTGGCACCGCGGTCGATCTTGGCGCGCAGATTCGAGATGTGCACGTCGATTACGTTGGTGCGCGGATCGAAGTGATAGTCCCAAACGCCTTCGAGCAGCATGGTGCGCGTCACCACCTGGTCTGCGTGGCGCATCAGGAACTCGAGGAGCTGGAATTCTTTGGGTTGCAGATCGATCTTGCTGCCGGCGCGCTTGACGTTGCGCTTGAGCAGGTCCATCTCGAGATCCGCCACGCGCAACACGGTGACAGGCCCCGCCGTATTCGCGGAAATGCGCCGTTGCAGCACCTCGAGGCGTGCCAGCAGCTCGCTCACGGCGAATGGCTTCACGAGATAGTCATCGCCGCCCGCGCGCAGGCCGGCCACGCGATCATCGACATCGCCCAGGGCGCTCAGGATCAGCACCGGGGTGTCGATACTCGATCCGCGCAGGGCGCGCAGGATCGCGAGGCCGTCCACATGCGGCAGCATTCGATCGAGGACCACCGCCTGGTAGGGTTCGCTCATGGCGAGGAACAGGCCATCGCGGCCGTCGTTCGCCAGATCCACCGTGTGGCCAGCTTCCTTCAGCCCGCGCTCGATGAACCGGGCCACCTCGCGATCGTCTTCGACTACCAGGATCCGCATGTGCTCAGTCTAGCTCGCATCTGTCGCCGGGGAACCTTCGGACTTGCAGATCCTTCCACCGCTGCTAGGTTTACTCGTCCCCCTTAGCCGACACGAATGAGATGTCACAGAATCACGCATGCCGCCGTTCGCGCTGTACGAAGCCTTGCCTTGCACGTAATCAAATCCGAACGGGCACGGGGGACGAGCAAACCTAGCAGCGGTGGAAGGACCCGCCGCCTACAGCCGTGCAGGCGGTTTGGTCGGCTGCGTGTTCGGTCCCGGGCCCGTTCCTGCTTGATTACGCCGGTGACACGCTTGGGTACAGCGCGAAAAGGGAGTTTCGTGAAACGATGAGGAGCCATTCGTGTCGGCTTAGGGACCCGAACACGCAGCCGACCAAACCGCCGTACCGCTCAGAGCTGAGCCAAGAGCGTGGCAGCAAGCCTGTCATAGTCGCCCTCGAAGTGGTGGCCGCCCGGAAGCTCGATGACCTTGAAGCGCTGGTGGTCCAGGCGCGGACAGATCGTGTCCGCGTCATCGTGCGCGTAAACGCAGATGAACGGCGTCTTGAGGCGCTCGACTTCCGGAACGATCGGCAGACCGCTGCGGTGGTGGTGCACCCAATCGGTGAGATGGAATTCGAATTGCGCCTCGGTACCAGGAGCCAGCGCGGCGGCCAGCGCGACACGACCGAGCATGTCGGCACTCAGGCGGTTGAGCGCGAATGGCAGCACATCGGCCCCCATCGAGTAGCCGATCACCAACACGTGAGATTTGTGCCACTTCTGGAGGTAGTGACGAATCACGCGATCGAGATCCGTGCCAGTCTGTTCCGGGGTGCGCGCTTTCCAGAAGTATTGCAGAGTCGAAAGCCCGGCCACCGGGATGCCGCGCGAGGCCAGGTCGGCCGCGAGCGCGCGATCGAGTCCGGCCCAGCCGCCGTCTCCGGTCAGGATCACAGCCATGCTGTCGCCATCCGGTTTGCTGGCGGGCACTTCAACGAGTGGCAAGTTGCCCAGTTCGGTGCCCGACGAGGCTTCACGTGGCACGGCCGTATTGCTCAATTCGTCGTAGGCGCTCAGGAACTGCGGCATCCAGTTCTTCGGTACCGAATATCCATGACCGACGTTCGGCAGCATTACAAGCTTGGCATTCGCGATCGGCGATACGAACTCGTGACTGCGCTGCGGATCGCAAACCTGGTCGAGTTCACCCTGCAGCACGATCCAGCGCGCAGGCGTGATCGACACCGCCTGCATATCGAATCCCTTCGGCGGTGAGTGACGGACCACCGTGCGCAGCAAGTTCTCTTCGCACAATGGCGTCGATATTTCGAGGTCCGGCCCGAACCCAAGACTCAGTGCGCCCGCAAATGTGCCCGCTGGCGCTTGCAGCAACAACGCATAGGCGAGGGTTGCACCGGAGCTGTAGCCCACCAGTATCGGGTAATGGTATTGGGGCAGTGCGAAGCGCGCCTCGAGCGTGTGTGCGAGCGCTTCGAACTGCGCCGCCGGATAGGTACAACCTCGATCTCGCAGCGGGACAAGCTTCAGGACCCGGCGAATATCGACTCCGGCCACTAACGCACCGTGCGAAGCGAGCGAGCGCGCCATGTCGACGACGCCCAGATTCCAGCCACCATCACCGGAAATGAATAACGCCACGCTCCGCGGGGTGCTGGTGGGCTGATAGACAGTGATTGGACCGAGTGGCTCGAACTCAAAGCTCGAGACATTCCCTGCGGGAGCTGCCACCGGTGACGGTGCCGGCTTCGGCGCTGCCGCCGCCGTCAACGTCCAAAGCACGCACACGAGTGCCGCGACGCGCCTCATGTGTTCACGCGCCGCAGCGGTCGCAAGGGATCTCCTCCGTTATCCACGTCATTGTGTCCGGCATCGGTCGAGGTTCGATCGTTGCCGGCTCCAGCCGGGCCCGGCTCGGTTCCCGTAGCACGTGAGACCGATGCCGTGCGCGTCCCACTGCCGATGAGACGCGTGACATCGAGCAGGACGCGAGGCAATGCGAGACCCCCGGGCGCCGCGAGATAGCGAGGCCGCCAGTGCGGGCCGAATTTTGTCTTGTAGCGACGCAGCCCTTCGAAGTTGTAGAAGCGCCGGCCGCGACGCGCGATCAGGTCGAGCAGACGTTGCCAGCGCGAGGCCAGGCGGTGCCGCGCCATGCCCGAGAGCGGCGCCATCCCGAGATTGAATGACCGATAGCCCTGCACCTTGCCCCACAGCATCGTCTCGATGAGGAGAAAATCCATCACGCCCACCGGCGCATCGCGCGTTTGCCTCATCAGGTCGACGGACAGCTCGTGGCCCGCAGGCGCAAGCCAGAGGTTGGCGAACGCGACTGGGCGCTCGCCATGCAACACCAGGGCGCACGGGAATCGCCGCACGTATTCAGGTGCAAAGTATCCGAGCGAGAAGCCTTTCTCCGCACCGGCCTTGTCCTGCAGCCACTCATCCGAGATGCGGCGCAAGTCGTCCAGCCACTCGTCGATGTCGCTCGCGGGCACGATGCGAAAATGCAGCCCTTCGCGCAGCGCTCGATTGCGCGCGCCGCGCAGGCTGGCACGAGCACCTCCCTCGAGATTGAACGTGTCGAGGTCGACGATGGCCTCCTCGCCCAGCTTCACGAGCGAGAGTCCGAGGTCCAGGTACCCCTCGAGATCGTCGCGGCCGATCTGGTAGAAGACACAATTGAGTCCGCGCCGATCCGCGAGCTCGCGAAACTTCCAGCGCAGCTCGTTGCGGCTTGCGGCATCGCCAACCGGATCGCCCATCGCGATCAGCGAGTCCCCGGCGCTCTGGTACATGATGAATCCGAGCCGATTCTTGCTGGTGAGAATCGCCTTGTCGCCGAGGTAAGCAAGCAGGGGCTGCGTTTCAGTGACGCGCTCGAGAATCGGCCTGATGGCATCAAGTACCGGCTCTTCGGGAGTGGGCTCGGCGCCCCGCGCGGGTCGCAACAGCTCCCGAAGCGCGAGCGCCGAGAGCACGACCACCACGACCACCAGGGCGCGCAGGGCGCGCGGCGCATCCCCGGCCGCCTCGAATTGCCAGAGCAGTTCGTGCTGATACGGAACATGACGATAGGCGAACAACATCAGCCACGTCGTGCCGAAGACGACGGCAGCGACGTTGCGCCACCAGATCCAGGAGAAGCGTGCTTCGAAGAGGGCCGCCGGACGATAGAACCGGCGCCGTCCGACCCAGAGCGCAAGCGCCAGCACGATCATGGCGGCGATCAGCAGCGGCGGATCACTGCGCAGTGCCGAGAGCAGAACCGCTGCGCACAGCGCGCTGAACGTGAGCACCCACGCGCCATGATTGCGTTGTTGAATACCGCGCGCCAGCACGAGCAGCGCGACGCCGATCAAGCTCGCCGTGAGATGCGAGACCTCGAGCAGCGCGAGCGGCGTACCGCCGCGTGCCTCGCGGGGCAACGGCAATGATCCTGCGAAGAGCAGCCATGCCCCCGCACCGAACACAGCGACTGCCGCGAGTGTCGGCGTAATGTCACCGAGCAGTCGACCGATCGTGCGACTGCGATTGCGGAACGCCACTGCAGCGGGCGCGGTGATGCCGATGACGAGCGGCAGCACGTAGTACACGGCGCGATACACGAGGATCGAGGCGAGAAGCTCGCTTGGACTTACCTGTGGCATCAGGCGCAGCAACACCCACTCGAACACACCGAGTCCCGCGGGAATGGTGGAGATGAGTCCGGCGAGCACCGCGATGAGATACAGCCCCAGGAAGTTCGGAAAGCTGATCGCCGCCGTCGCTGGCAGCAGGAAGTAGAGTGTCGCCGCTGCACAGCCGAGCTCTAAGACGCTGACGGCAAGCGCGAGATATGCATCGCGACGCGCGGGGAGTACCAGGCGAACCTTGCGCCACTCGACGACGAAGGGCGCCGCTCTGAGCGAGAGGAACAGCGCGATGAGTGCGAGCAGTGCGCAAACGCCCACCGAGCGCCAGAGCGTTGCCGATCCCCAGAGCACCGCGGACAGCTGCCCTGGCACCAGTACTGCGGTAACAGCACTAAGGGCCCACGCGCCCAGCAGGAAACCGGTCGTGGTGTAAAACACGATCTGCCCGACATCCGCGGCGGTGAGACCACTGTCGGTGTACCCCTTGAGGCGAATGGCGCCCCCGGTCAGGTACGCGAACCCCAGCGTATGTCCGAGCGCGTTGGCCATGAAGGCGGTCGCGACCATGCGCATGCGCGAGACCTTGCGGCCGACGGCGCGCAATCCTTGCCAGTCGAAGATCGTGAGGAGCGCATAGCTCGCAAGCATCGCAGCGGCACTCGCAGTGAGCTGCGACCAGGAGAGCGCGTGGATGTCAGCGCGCAGATGTGCCCACGTCAGGCCGTGGAACGATTTCTCCAGCGCTATGGTGACGAGTATCAGCGCGCAGATGCTGAGCACCGCGCGAGCCGGGCCCGAGCTTAGGCTGCTCATTCGAGGGATCTCCTTGCATGTACCACCCGGTACGACGCAACGCCGCAGAGTAGTGACAGCCTGCACCACTGCGGCTTGAGATGTGATTCGCGGACTCTTAAGAGTCCTTAATCCGCTTCCGCGTCAGGGCTCCGGGTCAGTGCCGTCCGGAATGCCCTCGAATAGCGCCGTAGTGAGATAGCGCTCACCAGTATCGGGAAGCATGGCGAGAATCACATCGCCCTTCTTCGCCTTGGCGGCCACCTTGAGCGCGGCGGCGAACGTCGCGCCCGAGGAGATGCCACAGAAGATCCCTTCGCTCTTCGAGAGCGAGCGTGCGGTTTCGATGGCTTCCTGGTCGGTGACCGTGATGATCTCGTCCGCGACCTCGCGATCGAGCACCGCCGGGATGAAATCGGGCGTCCACCCTTGGATCTTGTGCGGCTTGAATTCGCGGCCCGACAGCAGTGCCGCGCCATCCGGCTCGCTCACGGTGATGCGGACGTCGGGTCGCGCGAGCTTGATCATCTGGCCGGCACCGGTGAGCGTTCCGCCCGTTCCCCAGCCGGTCACCCAGTGATCAAGTCGCTGGCCGGCGAAGTCGCTCAGGATCTCCGGCCCGGTTGTGTTGCGGTGGTACTCAGGATTCGCCTGGTTCTCGAACTGGCGCGCCAGGAACCAGCCGTGCTTGTTCGCGAGCTCCTCGGCCTTGCGCACCATGCCGGTCCCACGCTCGGCGGCTGGCGTCAGAATGACCCGTGCGCCGAGCATGCGCATGACCTTGCGTCGCTCGACCGAGAAGCTTTCCGCCATCGTCGCGACGAAGGGATACCCCTTGGCAGCGCAGACCATGGCAAGCGCGATGCCGGTATTGCCGGAGGTGGCTTCGACGACCGTCTGTCCAGGCCGAATCGTCCCGCGACGCTCCGCATCCTCGATGATGCCAATCGCCAGTCGGTCCTTGACCGATGCCAGCGGATTGAAGAACTCGCATTTCACATACATCGTCACGTGTGACGGTGCGAGCCGGTTGATACGCACGATCGGGGTCTTGCCGATGGTGCCGAGGATATTGTCGTAGATCATCGTGACTCCTTGAGCGCAGCTGGGGCCCCCGAGCGGCGGGTGGGGCCGCTTATGGTCCGTATTTCACAGGGACTTCTCAAGCTCAGGCGGGTCAATCGGGTACACTGCCGGACATGGGAACCGAACGTACCATCAAGAAGTACGCAAACCGGCGGCTATACGATTCTACGGTGAGTCGGCACCTCACCCTCGATGACATCCGGGCACTCATCGTCGACGGCGAAAAGATCCGCGTGGTCGAAGACAAGACCGGAGCCGACATCACGCGCCTGATCCTGCTGCACATCATCGCCGAGCAGGAGCAGTTCGGTCAGCCGATACTGCCGACCGAGGTTCTCGAGTCGATCATCCGTGTCTATGGCAACGGCAGGCAGGAAGCCATGACCTGCTGCCTGCAAGAGAGCATCGCGAATTTCCTGCGCGAGCAGGGCACTGAAGC
>AR_comb_assmDRAFT_10048391_pt1 | contig 12573 bp, 9 predicted proteins | sample ArasoioldDNA_FD_10543 | JGI IMG/M metagenome (IMG submission 10543) | reverse complement strand
CGACCCGGTTCGTCATTGCGCACCGCGCGGCGCAACCCTTCGGCATAGCGTCCCGGCTTCAGCCGCCGATAGGGCACATGAAGTCTCGACAGCATCCGTTGCACCTGCTCGAAGTGCCTGAGCTCTTCGCGAGCGACCCGCGAGAGCTCGGCACTCAATTCTGAATCGTCCGCGTACGTGAACATCAGGCTCAGGGCGGTTGAGGCTGCCTTCTTCTCGCAGTTCGCGTGGTCGAGCAGCAGCTCTTGCCAGTGCGAGCGAGCAGCTGCAATCCAGGTGCGCGGTGTCGCGACACACAACAAGTTGAATGGGTCTGGAGCCGAACAGTCGTCCGGCGCTCGCACCAGCGCCACGATCAGGCCTCGACGGCTGCCGGCTGAGCGCGCTCGGCGCTCAATTCATCGATCGCACGCAGGAGCTCTTCAGCCGTCTGATAGCGATCGCCCGGCTCCTTGGCAAGCAGCCTATGAACGATGGGCTCGAGGTGTGTCATGTCTTCCTCGAGCGGCGGAAGTGGTGCATGGCTGTGCTTGTAGATCACGGCCATCGGCGTAGTGGCGAGATAGGGTTTCTTGCCCATCAGCATCTCGTAGAAGATCACGCCGAGACTATAGAGATCGCTGCGTTCGTCCACTTCCGCGCCATGCCCCTGTTCGGGGCTCATGTAGTACGGGGTGCCGAAGATCTCGCCCGTCGCAGTGATCTCGACATCCAGCTGAAGCTGCTTTGCAAGTCCAAAATCGATCAGCGCAAGCGATCCGTCGGATCGCAGCATGACATTGCCGGGCTTGAGGTCACGATGCAGAACGCCCACACCGTGTATCGCCTGCAACGCGGACGCTATCTGCCGTAAGTAGACTACCGCCTGGGCGGGCGTCACCTTCTGCCGCATCCGCGCGCGCAGGTCACCAGCACCAAAGTACTCCATCGCGATGTAGGCGTGGTCGTCGGCGATGCCGAGGTCATAGATGCGGACCACGTTCGGGTGCTCGACCTTGGATACGACTTCGTATTCCTGGAGGAAGCGATCAAATGTGCCCTTGCCCTCTGAGATATCCGGAACCTGGCTCAGCACTTTGAGCACGACGAGCGCGCCCACACGCTCGCTTTCGGCGAGGTACACCGTCGCAATGGCTCCAGTCGCAATGGTGCGAACGTAACGCTGGCCGCGGATGGTGACACTTCCGAACCGATACGCCTGCTTCTGCTGCGCGGTCCCACGCAAGAGCGTGAGCTGCCGCTTGCGTTTGCGCGTCGCCTCGCGCAGCGCACCGATGAAGCGGCGATGATCGATCTTCGTCTTGCTGATGCAAGCTTCCGCTCCAGCGCGCAACGCGGGCAGTACCGCTGCGTCCTCGCTGCTCGGGGTCAGGAAAATAATCGGCGGAAAGCCAGGGCGGGCACTCAGATCGGCGAGCCAGTCGATACCCTTTTCGTCCGCGAGATCGTGATCGAGGATGACCGTCTCGAATCCTGCCGCAGTGAATTCGGGCGCGAGCTTTCCTTGAGTCACCGGATCGTGTTCGGTGATCGCGGCATCCGGCCATTCGATGGTGACGTGATGCCGCAGCAGCTGACGGAATTCCGTTTCATCATCGATCAGAAGTAGCTTGACCGTCATGCGCTCCGATCCGGATGTTTGGCGCCGGGCGCATTCAATCACATCGGCCAGCGGTGCGCGAATGTGATCGACGTCACACTCGTTTGATGCCGAGCACGAGGTCGCCCACGTTGGTTCCAGTCGGCCCCGAGTGCAGAAGGTCTCCGGAAGCCTCCAGGAAAGCCCCAGAATCGGCCCTGGCGAGGCAGGTGTCGGCATCGAGGCCGCTGAGCGTGCCGCGCTCGATCGTCTCGCTATCGACGATCGCCCCCGCGTCGGATGTCGGGCCATCGGTGCCGTCGCTGCCAGCGGCAAGCAAAGTTAACTCGTCGTGCGAAACGAGCAGCCGAGCGGCCGCGAGGGCCAGATGCTGATTGCGACCGCCGCGCCCCGGATTGGACGGCAGGCGCACCGTCGATTCTCCACCCCAGATGCTCAACCCGGCACCGGCCATCTTCAGCTCGTGGCAAAAATCAGTGGCCAACTGAACAGCGTCGCCGTCGAATCGATGCGGCGCTCTGCGAGTGGCCAGGCCCATTGCGCGTCCTGCGTGCTCTGCCGCTGCCAGCGCGTCGTCGAGCCTCGCGACGATGTGCCGGGTGATCCGGCATGACGGTTCAGCACGACGTTCCACCCAAATCCTGGCCAGGAGCGAGCTCAGCCACGAGGGCAGGCCCGACGGCAGAGGCTCTTGCACCGCTTCGCCGACGAGCCCCGAACCAATCACTCCTGGATCATCGCCCGGAACATCAGAGATGAGAAGCGCCACCACCTGACGCCGGCCCAGGTATGTCAGCAAGCGCCCGCCCTTGAGCAGCGACAAGCGCGTGCGAATCGAATTCACCGACCGGATATCACGCCCGCTCGCGAGCGCCCAGGCGTTCAAGCGCTGCACATCTTCGAGCCGCACGCCCACGGGCAGTGCTTCAACCAGGCTGGAGCTGCCTCCGGAGATGAGAAACAGGACGCGGCGCCGTGGCGGTAGCGCAGCGATCAGGTCGAGCACACGGTCACCGGCGGCCAGGGAAGCATCATCGGGCACGGGGTGGCCAGCCGAAATCTGTTCGACCTGCGCGTGGACATCAAGCTCCGGTGGGAAATGGTCGGCCTTTGAAACCACCAGTGCGTGGGCTACGTAGGGCCCGAGCACATCAAGCGCGCCCAGGGTCATGGCGGCGGCGGCCTTGCCGATGGCGATGATCTGCCAGGGATCGCCCGTCGGAGTATCGATCAGCATGTCGCGCACTCGCTTGCGCCCGTCGACTGCTGCGAGCGCCTGTTGCCAGATGCCGAGCAACAGCGAGTGCCCATCATTCATGGAGAGAATGAGCGCGTTTGCCGTGCGCCGATTCGCGCCCTGGTTGCCCTAGATCGGGCGAACCGCACGCAAGGTGCGGCGACGCTCAGCTCGGCGCCGCAACTTGGCCTCGTCGGAGCGCTCACTCTGCAACCGCTCCAGATACGCCGGCGTCACGTCACCGGTCACATATTCGCCCGAGAAGCAGGACGTATCGAATTCTTCGATCTTGGCGTTGTCGTGCCGAACCGCGTGCACCAGGTCATCGAGCGTCTGATAGATGAGCCAGTCCGCACCGATGATATCGGCAACCTCCTGTTCGCTGCGCGCTGCAGCCACGAGCTCCGATGCCGCCGGCATGTCGATGCCGTACACGTTCGGGAAGCGGACCGGGGGGGCGGCCGAGGCGAAATAGACCTTGCGAGCGCCGGCTTCGCGGGCCATGTCGATGATCTGCGCCGAGGTCGTGCCGCGTACGATCGAATCATCCACGAGCAGCACCGTCTTGCCACGGAACTCCAGGTCGATCGCATTGAGCTTGCTGCGTACCGATTTTTCGCGCTGCTCTTGTCCTGGCATGATGAACGTGCGACCGATGTAGCGATTCTTGATGAATCCTTCGCGGTACTTCACGCCGAGGAGCTGGGCCACCTGCACCGCGCTGGTCCGACTGGTGTCCGGAATCGGAATAACCACGTCGATGTCGTGATCCGGTCGCTCGCGCCGGACCTTGGCGGCGAGGTGCTCGCCCATGCGCAGGCGCGACTTGTAGACCGAAATGTTGTCGATGATCGAGTCTGGGCGTGCGAAGTAGACGTACTCGAAGATGCACGGCGTGTGGCGCGCGCCGGCGACGCACTGCTGCGCGTAGAACCGGCCCTGCTCGTCGATGAAGACAACCTCGCCCGGTGCCACATCGCGCATGAGCTCAAAGCCGAGCATGTCGAGCGCGACACTTTCAGACGCAAGCATGTACTCCGGACCCTTGCTGGTATCGCGCTTGCCGATCACCAGCGGCCGGATGCCATGCGGGTCGCGAAAGCCGAGGATGCCGTGCCCGATGATCATTGCTACGACGGCATAGCCACCGCGGCAGCGACGGTACACGGCACTCAGCGCGGCGAAGACGTCGGCCGGCGTGATGCGGGGTGTGCCGACGCGCTGCAGTTCAGAGGCGAATACGTTGAGCAGAACTTCGGAGTCCGATTCACTGTTGAGGTGGCGGCGATCCTCGCGCACCAGCACCTCGGCGAGCTCGGTCATGTTGGTGAGATTGCCGTTGTGCCCCAGGCAGATCCCGTATGGCGCATTCACGTAAAAGGGCTGCGCTTCGGAAGCGCTGTCACATCCCGCGGTCGGGTAACGTACGTGCCCGATGCCGGCATTGCCCTTCAGTTGCATCATGTGCCGTTGCTGGAAAACATCGCGCACCAGGCCACTGCCCTTGCGCTGGAAGAGCTCCCCGTGCTGTGAGGTCATGATGCCCGCCGCGTCCTGGCCGCGATGCTGCAGGACCGTCAGCGCATCGTAAATGCGCTGGTTGACGGCGGAGGTTCCAACGATGCCGACGATACCGCACATTCTAGAGTTCGCTCCCCATGCTACTTGGGCTCAGGCAGCTCGACGTCATCAGCAATCGAGCGCATCCAGTCACCGACAACACTTGCATATGGCATGAGTGCCGAGCGTTTCCACCACGACTCTTCATCCAGTTGCACGAGCTTCCCGAGGATCGCAAACAGTCCCACGATGATTGCTCCGCGCACCAATCCAAACAAGACGCCAAGCAGGCGATCGATGTTGCCGAACGGCGAGTAGCGGGAAAATCGGGTGACAAAAAATCCAACCACGACTCCGAGCAGCACCACTCCGACCAAAATAATCAGGCGCGCTACCCAGATCCTCACTTGGTCGTGCGCCAGCAGGCCTCCCAGATGTGGTGCGAGAACACTGGCGAAGGTCCATGCCAGCCAGACCCCGAGCACCCAGGCCCCCAGCGAGATCGCCTCGCGCATGAAACCGCGCCAGGCACCGATGAGGCAGGAAATGGCAGTGATGCTCAGGATGATCCAGTCGGCGCCGTTCATGCAGAGCGCGAATACCCCGCCTTCGAGAAGGCGCGCATTCTAGCTGAACTGACCGGCTGAGCCGAGGCTTGCGCCCCATGTGTTGCGGCAAACCCTGTTGCCGTTCTCACGACACGACACCAGCCCATGTGAGGTCATATGACGCCAGGTCAAGAGTTTGGAACGACGACGGCCTGGCGACCGTCGCGGCGCAAGCGCTCCGCGAGATTCTCAGCCTGCGCGCGCTCCTGCTCTGGACCAACGCGAACTCGATAGCGTGTGCCGCTTCCAGAATCGAGCCGCGATACGAATGCCTTGTAGCCGCGCGATTTGAGCTGGCCGGCGAGGCGTTCTGCATTGGCCTGACTTGCGAAACTGCCGAGTTGGACGACCCAGGCCGAGCTGTCGGCGGCATCCCCAGCATTGTCACTTGGAGATGTAGATGCTTTCTCCGGAGATTGCTCAACCGGCGGAGGTGTTTCCGGTCTCGATGTCGATTCTACGTCAACAGTTTCCATCGGCAGATCCGCCGACGCGGCAGCAGGCTCTGGTTTGGGCGGCGCCGTGCTGTCAGTCGGGTTCGGCGTAACTGGGGCTGCAGGTGCGGTCAGGTCGATCGTGTACGTCTTGGCCGAACCTTCCTTGGAGGAATTCTGATCATGATGCGGCCCCGACAGCATTTCGGGCACGAGCAGCACGATCAGCGCCACCAGGATCAGCGCGCCAATGAGCCGGGCTTTGACTCGTGTCTCCATGGTTAGCTTCCGCGGCGCGCGAGTATAGCGGATGGGCTCGACTCACGTTCCAGCCATTCAAGCGCAGGTCCAACCGTCTGGAAGGAGCCATACACCACGATTCGATCGGCGGCGCTCGCTTCCGCGCGTGCGATCTGACAGGCCTCAGCGATGTCGGCTGCTTCCCTGCAGTGGTGATCCAGCCTCGGTGCCGCTCGCGCACGAAGCTCGGCGGCACTCATACCGCGAGGACCTGACGTACCGGCGGCAATCCACAAATCGACCAGAGGCAACAAAGGCGCGATCAGTGCAGCTGCATCCTTGTCCTTGAGGACGGCTACCACCGCCACGGTTCTGCCACTGGCGGGCAGAGCGCGAAGATTCGCGGCCAGAAGTTCTGCAGCTTCCGGGTTGTGCGCAACGTCCAGGATCCATTGAGGCTCACCTGGTACGACTTCGAAACGGCCACGAAGGCGCACATCGCGCAGCCCGGGTGCGATGGCGTCGCTTTCTATGGGTAGGCGACCGCGCAGTGCGGAAAGGACAGCAATCGCAGCCGCGGCATTGGCAAGCTGCCGCTCACCGGCAAGTGCCGGCAGTGGCAGATCGCGCAGTCGCCAGTCGTGATCGGCCCATTCCCAGTGATCGGCCGCGCTGCGGAAATGAAAGTCCACGCCCGGAATCTTCAGTCGAACACCAAGCGCATGTGCGGCGGCAAACACAGACTTCGGCATGGCGGCGCTGCCGAGTACCGCCGGGTGCCCGGCGCGAATGATCCCGGCCTTTTCACGCCCGATCTCCTCGACTGTATAGCCCAGCCACTCGCAATGATCGAGGGCAACCGAGGTCAACAAAGCGACATCGGCGTCCACGATGTTGACTGCATCGAGTCGCCCGCCCAGGCCCACCTCGAGCAACACGGCATCCAGCGCTTCGCGCTGAAAAAGATAGAGCGCCGCGAGCGTGTTGAACTCAAAGAAGGTGAGACTTCGCTCGCCGCGGGCGCCGTCGATGCGCGCGAAAGCGTCGATCAACTCATCATCCGTGACCAGTCGACCGCCGATCCGGATTCGCTCGTTGTAGCGCACCAGGTGCGGCGAGGTGAATGAGCCGACGCGATAACCGCCAGAAACCAGCATGGCCTCCAGCAATGCGACACAGGAGCCCTTGCCGTTGGTGCCCCCTACCGTGACGACCGGGCACTTGAAAGGCGCGAGCCCGAGATCTTCCGCTACGCCACTAACACGCTCCAGACCCAGATCGATGCTGCGCGGATGGAGGCTGTCCTGCCACCGTAACCACTCCTCGAGCGTGCGAAAACGCATGCTGACGCAGCCGCGCAATCACCCTACGAGAGGAGCCGTCTGGATGTGGTCCTTTCAAGAACGCCGTGAATCCGTCCCTGGAGGCTCCGGGCAAAACATCCATGTTTTGCACGGTCTTGAAAGGACCACATCCAGACGACTCCTCTCGCGGGCACTTAGGCGGCGTCCGGCGCGCTGCCGTTAGCAGCCTTATTGAGCAACAAGCGCATGAGATCGGCGATGCGGTCACGCAAGTCGCGGCGATCGACAATCATGTCGAGCGCCCCGTGGTCGAGGAGAAATTCGCTGCGCTGGAAACCCTCAGGAAGCGTCTCGCGGACGGTCTGCTGAATTACACGTGGACCGGCAAACCCGATCAGCGCTCGCGGCTCCGCCAGGTTGACGTCGCCCAGCATCGCGAGGCTCGCGGATACGCCGCCGGTGGTTGGATCCGTGAGAACTGAAACAAACGGTAGCCGCGCCTTGGCCAGGCGTGCGAGTGCTGCGCTGGTTTTTGACATCTGCAGCAGGGAGAAAAGTGCCTCCTGCATGCGAGCGCCGCCGCTCGCGGAGAAACACACCAGGCCCATTCGATGCTCGAGGCAGTGGTCCACGCCGCGCACGAAGCGCTCACCGACCACGGATCCCATCGAGCCACCGAGGAAACGAAACTCGAACCCGGCGGCAACTATTTCCAGTCCCTTGAGTGTCCCGGCCATCACGACCAGGGCGTCCTTTTCGCCGGTGGAGCGCTGCGCCTGGGTCAGCCGGTCGCGATAGCGCTTGCTGTCACGAAACTTGAGCGGGTCATCGGGCTCCACGTCCGCTGCCAGCTCGCTCGCTGAGCCTGGATCGAGGAACTTGAGCAGCCTCTCCCGCGCGCCGATGCGGTTGTGGTGACCACACTTCGGACAGACGTGAATATTGCGCTCGAGCTCCGCCCGGTAGAGCACAGCGTCGCACGCCGGACACTTGATCCACACACCTTCGGGAACCGAGCGCGTGCGCCGCTCGGTCTTGATGCGCGAAGGCATGATCTTCTCGAACCAGGACATTCGCCCTCCGGGGAGGCGTGCAAACTACGAATCGGAGCCGCGGGGCATCATAAACGATGCGCCCAGCGCACCCGTATCGGGCCCTGGTGGCAAGCCGAACGGCTCCGGGTAGCGAACCGACATCAGGTAGAGCCCGCAGGCCGGAGCCGTGGGGGCCGCGAGGCGCCGATCTCGGGCTTCGAGCACTTCGCGTGCCCAAGTCGCTTCTGCTTCCCCGCTGCCAATGCGAATGAGCAGGCCGGCGATGTTGCGAACCATGTGATGCAGGAAGGCGTTGGCATGCACATCGATGACCAGCAGCTCTCCCTGGCGGCGCACGTCGATCGCTTCGACACGGCGTACGGGCGTCCGGGACTGGCACTCCGAGGAACGGAACGCAGAGAAGTCATGTTCCCCGATCAGGAGGGAGGCTGCTGAGACCATGCGCGACACATCGAGCGCGCGGTGAACCCAACAGGCACGATGGCGCTCGAGCGCCGGCCGGGTCGGTCGATTGGCGATCACGTAGCGATAGGTGCGGGACAACGCCGAATAGCGGGCGTGAAAATCGGGGGGCACTTCCGCAGCCCATTGCACGCTCACATCGTCGGGCAACTCTGCGGTCGTGCCCAGAACCCACGCGCGGGCTGTGCGCGCCGCTTGCGTATCGAAGTGCGCCACCTGTCCGAGAGCGTGAACGCCCGCATCGGTACGGCCGGCACAGGTGAGGGTCAGCGGATGATCCGCGACGCGGGAGAAAGCGGCCTCTGCGACCGCCTGAATCGAAGGCGCATGCGCCTGAACCTGCCAGCCGGCGTAGGCACTGCCGTCGTACTCCAGGCCGACCGCAAACCGGGTGGTCTCGGGCATTCGCCTAGGGCAACTGGGATACGCCCGGCGGGCGCCGATACTCAGCCCGGAAGCGACTCGATCAGACGCTGCGCTTCCTGCTTCTGCGTGGCAGAGCCTTCCTGCATCACTTCTTCGAGGATGCTGCGCGCGCCTTCAGGATCGCCCATGTCCATGTACGCTCGCGCCAGGTCGAGCTTGGTGCCGACCTCGCTCATCGTGACCGGCTCGAGCTCCGGGAGCCCCATTTCGGCGACAGGAATTCGCGCCGTGCTGGTCGGTTCGCGGTCGCGGTCACGCTTGACCTCTCCCACGTCCAGGTCGAGGTCAGTGGCCGCAAGGTCCTTTGCACCGAAGACATCGGTTGCAAAACGCTCTTCCTCGGCAGCGCCTCGCCGCGGCTGTTTGATCGTGTCAGAGGTCAGCGCGGCTTCGAGTTGATCCAGGTCGAGATCCATCTCTTCAGCGCCGCGCGATATTTCGGTCGTTGACTCGACGTCGAGCCTGCGACGACGTGCCGTGTCCGCTGCCCCATCGCCTGACAGTGCCCGGGTACGTGATGTGGTCGCCGCCGTGTCTCGCTCCGGGGCGCCCGGCAGCGCCAGCGTAGCCGCCATGGTCTTGTCTTCGAGCACCCAAGTGCCCGTCGGACTGATCTTGCTGTCATCGTCGTCCGCCACTCTCGCGCGACGCGCCTCGGCCTCCGCAAGCAGGCGACGTGATCTGTCGTCGAGACCCGCCAGCATGGTGGGCGCATTCGCCGGATGGTCGGTCTCTTCTAGCGGGTCGGACTGTGCCGCCAGCTCATTGAGTTCGAGTCCCAGGTCGTCCAGCGCGAGCTCAGCAGTCTGATCGGGGCTGGTTTCGTCCTTACGGAACAAAGCCGAGTCAATCTTTTCCTTGATGGTTGGCGAATCGCGCCCGCGCAGCGCGGGGGATTCGACGGTCGGCAACTCGGGCTGGTAGGTTTCGGTCTCGATCGTCGGCGTCTCCATCGTGCGGGCTGTCATCTCGCGCGTCGTGGCGCTTCCGTCCGCGATGCGCGTGGGCTGGTCGTCGAGAGAAAAGTCGAGGCCCTCTGACAGTGTGGACGATTCACCCGTAGTGACGGTCGAATCGTCCGCGCTCACCTCTACGCCCGCTGTGCCGAGATCGAGATCGATTGCACCGCCCCCTTCGGCTTCCGGAGGACCGAGCAGGTCGAGATCGACGCGGTTCTCGCCGCCTTCGAGGTTCAGGTCCACATCGGCTGCAGCTGCGCCCGCAGCGCCGGCTGCCTGCGCAAACATCGGATCCTCCGGACTGATCTGCCGGCCCATGATGGCGATCTTTTCCCATTCGCCGGGACCGGCCTCTTGACGGGTCTGAGCCAACTCACGTGCCGCCTGCAGGAACGCGTCCTTATTGCCCCAGACGAAGAAGATCTCCAGCAGTTTCAACTTGAGGTCGCGGCGCTTGGGCTCGCGCTCGATTGCGATGCGCACCAGATCCGCGGCCTGGTCATAGAGGCCGTACGCCATGTGGAAATCGGCTTCGGCGAGCGGATCACCCTGATCCAGGTTGATCGCCGTCTCTGAGCTCAGCGTGTCGTCGGCGCTTTTCTTCGCCCTGGCCGGCTCCGCCTTCGCACGCTCAGCGCGCGCCGGCTCGGGAGCCTTCGCGAACTTGGGCTGCTCGTGCTCGCCACTCTCCTCGACAAGGAACGCATCATCGACCGCGCGTGGCGTCGCCCGCACGGGTCCGGTGACCGGCTCTCGATCCATGCGCGGCTCGCGCGCCGCAGGAGTTCTCGCCGCATCAGCGAGACGACCGAGCTTCGAGAAATCGGGTTCCTGTCGACGTCGCCGGGCGGCGATGCCGAGCAGGATCAGGACCAGCAATGCCGCCAGCGCGTAGTACCAGTGCGCAATGATCCAGTCGAGGACCGAGGGCTTCTCTTCGACTGGCTCCTGCGGTGCCGGCGTCGGCGCCTGTTCGGCCGGAGTCGGCTGCGGCTCTGCCGCAGGCGCAGTCGTGGCCTCAGGCGCCGTCTCCGTCGGTGCCGGCTGTGTTTCGGTCGGCGCGGGCGCCGGAGGCGTTGCTTCCGCGGTCGGGGTTTCGGTCGGCGCCGGAGTCGGCGCGGGAGTCGGCGGAGCGGGCTGCCCCAGCTTCTGTTGAAGCTTGGCGAGCTCAGCATCCTTCACTTGGACCATGCGACGCTGTTCGTCGAGCTGGTTCTGAAGCTCCTGAACTTTGTTGCGCAGCTCCTGAGTCTCTGCTCCCCCGGCAGCGGGCTGAGTCGTTGTGCCCTCGCCGCCTTCAGCAGGCGTAACAAGTTTCAGTCGGTCACCTGAGGCCGTCCCGGAGGCAGCCATGCCGCGATTCGCGCGCCATTCCGCGTACTGACGGCGCACTTCCGCGCTCGCCTCAGAGACGCCGATGGACTCGAATTCCGCATCACTCGGCAGGCGCAGGATGGCTCCCGCATGCAGATCGTTGATGTTGCCGCTGAACGCCTCGGGGTTGGAGCGGTAGATCGCCATCATCGTGCGATTGACGTCAGACGTCGTACCGGGCTTCACACCACTCGCGATTCGCCAGAGCGTGTCGTTGTTTCGAACGGTATAAGTGGATCCACTAACTGCCGCGGAAGACGCTTCGGGCGCACGGCTCACGCCACTGGTTGAGGTTGGGGCAGGTTCTTGAGCAGGCGGCTCAGGCGCACGCTCTACGGTTCCGCCGCGCGAGCTCTCGGTCTCACCCGCCTGGGGTGCCGACACCGGAGCGTTCGCCGCCTGCTCAGCGCCGGGTGTGTAAACCGGCGGGTCGAGCAACATCGTGTACTCGCGCAACAGTCGCCCCCGCGACCAGTTCACATCAACGAGCAGGGTCAGGAAGGGATCCGAGACCGAGTCACGCGAGCGTACAAGCAACGCAGGATGGCCATCGCGACCTTGGCCGACGCTGAATTCAATCTTCGTCAGGAACGTGGAGCGTTCCAGGCCGTAACGGGCGAAGGTCTCCTGGTTGGCGAGGGTCGCCCGCAACGAGGTGAGTTCGTCCGGCGCCGCACCGACCAACTCGATCTCCGCATTCAGCGGCTCGTTGAGCCCTGAATTCAGGTGGATGTCACCGAGACCGAGGGCGAATAGCGCCGTGGGGAAAGTTAGAAAAAACAGAGCGCTCAGGCGCTGCAATGTTCCTGTCATCAGGGCTCCCTGGCGAGCGGGACGTGGATCTGTAAGTCCACTGTGTACAGCAACTTGTGAGATATAGCTCACAATGTCTCGTAAATTTGGGCCGAAACTATATCTTATAAGTGTTCGCCGACCAAAATCTCGGCGATCTGCACACTATTTGTAGCTGCGCCCTTGCGAACGTTGTCGGCAACGATCCAAAGATCGAGCCCCCGTTCATGTGAAATGTCCTCCCGGATGCGGCCGACGTAGACGGCATCTCGGTTCGCTGCCTCCGTGACCGCAGTCGGGTAACCGCCCGACCGAGGCTGGTCGAGCACCTCCACCCCCGGTGCCTTCCTCAGGAGCTCGCGTGCAGCCTCTGCCGTGATTTTGTGACGCGTCTCTATATGCACCGCTTCCGAGTGCCCATAGAACACAGGTACCCGGACGGTAGTCGCGTTCACGCGAATGGTACGGTCCTCCATGATCTTCTGGGTTTCCCAGAACATCTTCATCTCTTCCTTGGTGTAG
>AR_comb_assmDRAFT_10229597_pt1 | contig 12574 bp, 9 predicted proteins | sample ArasoioldDNA_FD_10543 | JGI IMG/M metagenome (IMG submission 10543) | reverse complement strand
CGAAGTACGGCATCGAGGAGTACCTCGAGATCAAGTACCTCTGTCTCGGCGGGATTTCGTAGGCGTTCCTTCTCCGCTTGTGACCGTGATCACCGTTCCCAGGTGATCGACGTCACCGATCTGCCCCCACATTTCAACCTACATTCTTGAGGGCCGGCCGCGAAGCGTCTGCTTCCAGCCAGAACTCGCTGCGCTGCGCAGATTCGCGAAACAGTGGCGGCGAGTGCGCCCGAATTCGCGTACGGCGCACGTCGAAATGATGTATATGGTGTCAGTTCAGCTGTCCAACTCGTAGTCGATCGCGCCAGGAGGTTCTGGCATCGAGCAGGGCCCTCGTTGAGCGGTGTCGCTACTCGCACTAGCCACCACACGATGGTGTTTCTGCAGTGTGTATGAGCGCTCGCGAACGCATTCTGATCACAGTCGTCGCCCTGGGGCTCATCGCGGCTGCTCGCCCCGCCAGCGCCCAACGGTCCTGTACGCCGCGACCAGTCGCGTTGTTCGAGTCGGTGCGCAACAGCGTCGAAGTCGTGCAGGCATCGACGCGCGCGGCGATTCGAGCGGCGCGACAGTTCGCCGTGTGTGCCGGCGACAGGATTCAGGTGGGCGACAACAGCCGCGCCGTGATCGTGATGCTCGCGTCGAACACACCGCTCGTGATCGATCAAAACTCCGAATTCATCGTTACCGAGCCGTCGGCTGGCCAATCGTACGTCGACCTTCTCCGCGGGGCACTCCTGTTCATCACGCGCGTTCGGCGATCGATTCAGATCCGCACGCCGTTCGTCAACGCCGCGATCGAAGGAACCGAATTCGTCGTCCGCGTGCAGGCCGATCGCACGGTGATCACCGTGTTCGAGGGAACGGTGCGGGCGTCGAACGACCTCGGGATGGTGCTGGTCGGGGCGGGTCAGCAGGCAGTGGCGCTGCAGAATCAGGCGCCGCAGCTGCAGATCACCGTGCGGCCGCGCGATGCCGTGCAGTGGGCGCTTTACTATGAGCCGGTGCTACCCGTGTCGTCGCTCGAGCAACTCGCGGCCGTTCCCGAAGCCGGACGGGACGCGGCGTTCTACGTTCGCCGTGCCGGTCTCCTGCTCGCAGCTGGCCAACTCGATCAAGCGCGTGTCGATCTCGATCAGGCGCAGAAGCTCGATCCGTCGAATGGCGATGCGTACGCGCTGAGGGCGATTGTCGCTGTGGCCCTCAACGACAAAGACGGCGCGCTGAGTAACGGGCGTACCGCTGTGGAGCGGGCTCCTCGGTCGGCGTCGGCCCAACTCGCCCTGTCGTATGCGCTGCAAGCGAATCTTCAGCTCGAGGCTGCACGTGATGCCGCCTTGCGCGCTACCGAACTCGAACCCGCGAACGCCGGCGCCCTGGCTCGGCTCGCGGAGGTGCGGCTGATGCTGGACGACGTGGGTGGCGCGGTCGCTGCGGCGCGGGAGGCGGTAAAGAAGTCGCCACAAGTGGCGCGGGCGCAGGTCGTTCTTGGGTTCACGCTGCTCGCGCAGCTCAAGCCGTCGGATGCGAGAGAGGCATTCCAGCGTGCGATCGATCTGGAGCCCGACAACCCACTCGCTCGTCTAGGGATGGGTCTCACCCGGATTCGACAGGGAAAGCTCGCCGAAGGCCGCGCCGATCTAGAGCTGGCGATGGCGCTGAACCCCGACGACGCCCTCATTCGCAGCTACGTCGGCAAGGCGTATTTCGAAGAGAAGCGCGAGCCGCTGCCCGAAGAGCAGTTCGCGTTGGCGAAGCAACTTGATGCGCAAGACCCGACGCCGTACTTCTATGATGCGATACGAAAGCAGGTCCTCAATCGTCCGGTGGAGGCGCTTCGTGATGTCGAGCGATCGATCTCACTCAACGACAATCGAGCCGTCTATCGATCGCGGTTTCTGCTGGATCAGGATCTTGCAGCACGTGGCGCGCGCCTTGGCCGCATTTACCGTGATCTGGGATTTGAGCAACTCGCTCTGTTAGAGGGGTGGAAATCCGTTGTCGTTGATCCCACCGACCATTCGGCGCACCGCCTACTCGCGGACAACTATCTTGTCTTGCCTCGACACAAAATCGCGAGAGACAGCGAATTACTGCAGGCTCAACTTCTCCAGCCGCTCAACCTCAATCCGGTCCAGCCGCTGCTCGCCGACAATGGTTTGACCTTTCTCCTCGATCCCGCGATCTCAGGGATAGGGTTCAATGAGTTTACTCGTCTGTTTGCGACTGACCAGTTGCGACTTGTCGCTGACGGGATTGTCGGGGATCACAGCACGGCATCGGACAATGTCATCCATTCCGCCGTTTTTAGACGACTGTCATACAGCGTCGGTCAGTTTCATTACGAGACCGATGGAATTCGACCGAACAACGACGTCAAGGAGGACATCTATAACGCGTTCGTTCAAGGTTCGATAACGCCCGCAACCAGCGTGCACTTTGAAGCTCGAAGCACCGATGTCGACTTGGGCGATCGGCGAATGCTCTTTGATCCCCAGAATTTCCTTCCGCGCCTTCGGAACCCATTCGACACCAAGTCGATTCGTGTTGGCGCCCGGCAAACGATCGCGCCGGGATCCGTCTTGATAGGTGCGTACACTCACCGTACGTTGGATGCAGAGTTGAATACCGGCACGGGACTGCGGGTACTGACAGAAGAGAACGCCGATTTCACCGAGGTTCGCCACATTCAGGAGTGGCGCATCCTGAATATTACGGGTGGCTTTGGGCACTATGGGAGCGATCGAAGCGAAGCCCGGACCGTCGGCCCACGGCAGCTTCCGGTGGCGCTCACGACGATCGAACACACGAATGCCTACATATATGCCGATGCCGCCCTTCTGCAGCCGTTGTCGCTGTCTGTGGGCATCAGTCACGACGACTACGACAGCGGCGTCTTGCAGCGGCGACCGACCAATCCGAAGTTCGGCTTCACTTGGCAGGCCACGCCAAGAACAACCGTTCGAGGTGCGGCATTCAAGGCCTTCAAGCGAACCTTGGTGTTGAGTCAGACAATCGAGCCCACGAACGTCGCCGGCTTCAATCAGTTCTTTGACGACACGACGGCAAGCGAGTCCTGGCGTCAAGGCTTGGCTTTGGATCGAGAGATCAGCGGTTCTCTTCGCTCGGGAGCCGAGGTGTCCCACAGGAGCCTGGAGACGCCATCTCGTTCAGCGGCCACGGGCGCCGTAAGCTTGTCAAAGGAAAACGAATGGCTCGGGCGAGCGTATCTGTACTCCTCTGTCTTCAACTGGTTGGCTGTCACAACGGAATATCGCTATGAGCGCCTCGTTCGGGATCCGTTAGGCAACAACGCGGGTCTGCTTGCCAACTCTACAACTCACACGCTCGCTGGCGAGGCACGAGCGTTTTGGCGTCTCGGAACGTTTGGGCGGCTACGCGCGACCTTCGTTGATCAAGATGGAATGTTCCAAAACCCGCGTCAAGTCGTCGTTCCGGGCCAGGATCGTTTCTGGACGTTTGACATCTCGCTCGGTTACCGCCTGCCGCGGCAGTGGGGTGTCGTGGCAGTCGATTCTCACAATGCTTTGAACCATACATTCAACTTTCAGGACACCACACCCGAGGAACCGACCATTCTGCCGAGACGAACGCTGACGCTCAGACTGACGTTGGCGCTATGACTCGACGGTGAGGAGCACGCTCTTGCGATGGATTCAGGGAGGAATCAATGGCGCAAACTACGAGAACTGAAGCGTACGTCACGATCTCGCTGGATAAGACAGGCCGCGTCATTCGAGTCGAATACGACGGTCGGGCGATTGAACCGAAGAGGACGCAACCAGGGCCGGCGAGGCAGGGTGAGTCGACGGCCGAATGCGAAGAAGTCGTAAGGATTCTCGTTCACGAGCTCCTCACTTGCAAGAAGAAGAAACCTGAAGATCCGAAGAAGCCTCAGGATCCCAAAGATCCGTATCCACCGCCTGGAACTGATCCCTGCTGCTATCGTGACCAAGCAACGGGCGAGGTATGGTGCTGGTGCTGATGTGACCAGGAGGAGTTGCGCAGCCGGGTCTAGACCAGCCCGACTGCGCAGCGGGTCCCATTGTTTCGCGCGGAGGGTGCCATGAAAGCGATGCTTCGCCGCCGCTTCTTACGCCATGCCGGTTGCGGTTTGATGGGGATCTCACTATTTGACCTGAGTGGATGTGGAGTGTCCGACCAAAACCCTTCGCAGGCTGGACGAGCGCCGCAGCCGCAGCCAGGAAGTCCCGCTGCCTCGCAGCAGCCATCGTCGGATCCATATAGCGGCTTCATCGTCGTGCGAATAGTACCTCCACAGCCAGGCCGCCTCGCGACAACACGCATCGACGACCTGAGAACGTTTGCAAAGGAAGTTGGTTCTGCGGCACTTGCCCAGGTTCTATCTGAGTATCCCAACGCGTCAACAAGCCGTCTGATTACCAGCATCAGCCCTGAGCAACTCGCGGAGTTGGAGAGGAGAGCGACGCAGCGTGGATTTCCGCCGCGCGATAGTCTAGCGAACTACTGGCGCGTTGATGCCAGGGGCCTTTCCGATCCGGAGCGTCTACTTAAGTCTCTGGCTCGAGTGCCACTCGTTGATCTCGCATATCGCGAACTTCGCCCCGTCGATCCGAGTGTGAATGCGTCAGACGATACCTACGCTTCTGAACAGCTGTACCTCGATGCAGCCCCGGTTGGTATCGATGCGCGTTGGGCCTGGGGGACGGCAAACGGATCTGGCGCGGGAGTTGGATTCGTCGATCTCGAGCAAAGCTGGCTACTCAAGATTGGATCGGTTCTAACCTCAGTGCAGCATGAAGACCTTCCTAACGCGAAGCAAGCGCCGAACATCCCACGAGAGATGAATCCGAAGGGTTGTCCTCCCTATCACCACGGAACGGCAGTTGTCGGCATCGTCGCAGGCCTTGACAACCAAAAGGGTATCGTCGGCATTGCGCCAACTCCCGCTTGGATCGACGTCGCCTCCCACTTTCAGACTGGAACGCCCGGTCACATCACGAACACGTTGACCGCCATTCTTCAATACGAAGGCATGAGCGAAGGCGACGTTCTGCTCATTGAGTACCAGACACCGGACAACAACCCTGTTGAGGCCGACGCGGCCGCCCTGGCTGGAATCGAAATGGCGACGGCCTTGGGCTTTGTGGTCATTGAACCTGCCGGTAACTTCGGTCGCGACCTCGATACTGTCGCGAGTCTCAACAAGAGCAGCAGCACCTTTCGCGATTCGCGCGCCATCATTGTCGGAGCCGGAGAGTCTCAGTTGGATGCCACCGGGAGTGGTCATGACCGGTGGGCCACGGAACCAGCCGATTTCGCGCTGCCAGGACCTCTCCCTTCGTACATTCCAAACGATCCACTCTGTCACTACGGTGAAGTGCCGCCTATGCTTCCGGCTTCCAACTATGGCGGCCGCGTGGATTGCTACGCGTGGGGTGAGCACGTCGTCGCGTCTGGATACGGCTGGCGGGGAGGAAGCACCGATATTACCAGCTATACAAACCGATTCAGCGGGACTAGTGCGGCGGCGGCCATCGTCGCCGGTGCCGCCGTTGTCCTTCAGGGGATGCACAAAGCTGTCACGGGAAAGCCACTGAGTCCGACTGACATGCGCGCCGCGCTATGCACGAATGGGACACCTCAAGGCTCGGGGCGACCCGGTCACATCGGTGTCATGCCTGATCTCAGGAAAGCTGCGATGGCGCTATCGTTGATGTCAAGCTCAAGCGCACCCCGTGAACCCTCGAACCTTCGCGTTATTGACAGATGACCCCTCGGGTCGTCATGTCTCGATGTGTCGAACCGCAGCTGGTTTCGCCAAGCGGATCAGCTCAAAGGCTCGAGGCGGTTGTGCGACTCCCCTTAGTGCGAAGTTGTCGACTATCGACCGAAGTTCGAACCGTGTTTCAAGTCCGTCAACGACGTCCGCGGTTGCGAGCACTCGCGTCCCTCGCTCGCGATTGAGATCGCGCAGTCGTGCCGCGACGTTCACCGCATCGCCGAACGCATTGAATACGCCGCGGTCGGCATCGGAGTGAATCGTGACGATGCCTACGGTCAACCCTGTCCGCGCCGGCAGCCGCGCGCCCTCGGAGTGAGCCAGATTGAATCGCTCGGCGGCGCTCGCGATCTCGATCGCTGTCACGCACGCCTGGAAGCGGCACTTTGCGTCGACCTCGTCGGTTCCCGATGCGCTGCACCACACCGAGACGAAACCATCACCCTGTGGATCGAGTGGTGTGCCGCCGTGGATCAGCACGGGTTTGACGAGCGCCTGGTTGTAGTCGCGCAACAGCGACGCGTACTCGCGGTTCGACAGCCGCTGTCCCAAGGCGGTCGATCCCTCGGCGTCTGTCGCCAGACAGACCGCTCTGACCTGATCCTCGTACCGAATCGGCGGCATTAGCAGTCCGAGGATCAGGGCTGCCGGAAGCTGAATCGCGAGCGGGACGACAAGCGGAAGAATGACGTACGCGTTCCGGAACAGCACGTAGGCGCCGACGGCATAAAGCGCGGCCAGGCTGGTGACCACGACGGCGGCCTCGACGCGCGCTGAATAGCGCCCACGGCTCCAGCGCTTTCGTGTGCGGACCAAATACGCCGTCGTGCCGAAGCCGGCGCCGATCAGCAACACAGACGCGACATACGCCACTCCCGGCGGCGTCCGCAGTGTCGTGCGCGTGAGCAGGTTCGCAAGCGCGGTGGCGTGCAGTTCCACACCGCTGAAGTCGATGCCGTCGCTCGTCTCGAACACGGTGTGATACGTGTCGGGTTGATCGGCCCGCGCGACGCGTCCACGCGCGAGGCCGACGAACACGATCGATCCACGCAGCGGGCAGCCGGCGTCGCCGTCGCTGGAGATCGCGAACACGCGATCGTACGGAAGCGTGCAGATCGCGCCCGGTGGCCCAAAGAAATTGAGATGGCCGGTCTGGTCCTCTGCGTACATCTCGAGCAGCGCAAGCGCCCCGTCGTTCCCTGCCGCCCGCAGCTGTGATCTCGCTGCCGACACGGCGGACGCATCGCTCGTGGCGACTCGCCGGGTCGTCTGCATGACCTTGAGAAGATCGGCTGGCGTATGCATCGCCTCCACGCCGGTCGATAGCGCGTCGATGCCACGTGCGCCAGCGTCTTTCATCGCCCGCACCAGCGGCTCGAGGGCAGCGGCTGCATGAACCTGAAGAGCAACGGCAGGCAGCGAGGGAACATCGCCCGATGACGGCGTTGCCAGAAACGACCAGAACTCACTGATAAACGCCGCATCAGGCACGGGCACCGGAGCCAGGCCCCGCGCGGCCTCGGCCAGGGAAGGAATCGGATTGCGTCGCTGCCAGAACTCGCGACCGTCGACCCGTCCGGTGTCGAAGCGCTGCACCAGCACGACTCGTCCGGCGTGCGAGATGGATCGCGCGAATGTCAGATCGTCTTCATCGGACACGCCGTGACGGAAGAACTCGACGTCGAACGCGATGACCGACGCCCCCAGCTCGACCAGACGATCAACCAGCTTGGCGTGCGTCGATCGCGGCCACTCACGAAACAGTTGCGGCAGTCCGAGCCGAGACGGGACGCCTTCGTCCACACTGACGATGGTGACGTTCGACGGAGGTGTGACCGGACCCCTGATGAGAAACAGCCATCGAAGCCCGATGCTGTCTTCAAGAGTCGAGACAAAAGGGACGATCGACAGCGCCAAGCCGATCGCTCCCGTCAGCAGTCCGAGCGTGGCTGCCCATCCAACGCGACTCATGCAGATTTCGCGTCCAGCGGCACCAGCATATACGAGCGACGTCGAACCCGCGCGCGAGGGCGTCGACCCGACGCGCGAACCCCTCGTTCTAGTGCACTCGCTTGATGACCAGGGCAGTCAGATCGTCGACCTGCGGTACCCGACCGGCGTACGCCCGCACGTCCTGATAGACACCTTGAATCATGTCCGATGCTGCCCGACCGGCGTGCAGTCGAAGCGTCTCGCCCAGACGCGGCAAGCCAAACTGGCGGCCGCTGTCGTCCTCCCATTCATACAGACCATCCGTCAGCATGGCGACGATGTGTCCGGCACCAAGTGTCAGATCTGTCGCGATGCGACCCTCGAGGGCAGGCAGGATGCCGAGTGGCGGAACGGTGGCTTCCATCGGAACGAAGCTGCTGTCGGTCTGGCGACAGACCATCGGCGCACAGCCGGCGCCCACGAATTCGAGCCGGCCTGTCGTGGCCTCGAGCGCCCCGAGGAACAGCACAACGAAGCGCTCGTGGTGTAGGTCGCGATGCAGCAGGGCGTTGGCGCGCGTGGCGATCTCGACGATCGACGCGGTCGAGGACGCCGCGGCGCGAATCAGTGCCCGCGTCTCGCACGCGAGCAGTGACGCCGCGAGCCCATGGCCGGCGACGTCGGCGACCACCATGCAGAGCCGACCATCGAGGAGATCGAAGAAGTCATAGAAGTCACCGCCCGTCGCGTCGGCTTCCTGTGTCCACGCAACGATATCGAACCCGGGAATGTGTGGAGACGTTTGCGGCAGCAGCGACCGTTGAATGTTGCGCGCCAGCTGCAGATCGTGTTCGATCCGCTGCTTCTCCCGGTAGTGATCGAACAGAATCTGCCGCTGGAGCGTGATGCCGGTCAGCGATCCCAGCGTCAACGCGAGCTCCTCGTCCGTGTCGGTGAACACGCCGTCCCGTTTGTTGAGCAATTGCAGGACGCCGATGGTCTCGTTGTGGATGCCTCGCAGGGGAACTGTGAGGAGCGATCGCGTGCGAAAGCCGGTCTGCTGGTCGATGGCGTTGTAGAAGCGCGGATCGGCCTGCGCATTCTCGACGTTGATCATGTGGCCTTCCCTGAACGCGGCACCGGCGATCCCGCGATCGGCGGGCGTTCGAATCTCACGGCCACCCGTTGCGAGCCGGCTGAGCAGATCGTTGGCCAACGGCTCGTTCAAGAACACCGTAATACGCTCGCAGTCGAGCACTCGCAGTGCCGCCGTTTCGACCCGGCGCAGCAGCGCGTCGAGATCCGAACGCATGCTGATGTCGCGAGATAGCTCCAGCAGCGTGACGAGCCCGTTGAGCGAATACTGAGTCGACAACTCCAACGACGATTCCGGATCTAACACCTCGTTCATGATTGCGCAACCCTCCCATCCCATGGCCAACACCGGCACGCCGGGGTTAAACGGCGTGAGCCTGTGCCGTCGGCCGAAAGCTCTCCAACGCCTCTTCTTCGGAATCGAAGATGGTGAAGTAGCTATGCAGCGCGACGATGATCAGGACGTCCTTGAGACGTGTCATGACGTTGACGAGTTTGATCTCGGCGTGGACCGCTTGTGCGGCGAGCAGCGCGCCGACCAACGCGCTCACTGCAGACGAATCAGTACTCGTCATGGCAGCGAGGTTCAACAGCAGCTTCCGGTGCCCGCTGTAGAGGATGCTTCTCACTTTGTCGCCGAGGTTGACCTCGGCGACGCCCGGGCTCAGGGTGCCGTGCAAATCGAGGATCATCACGTCACCCACAGGCCGCTCCGTCATTCTCAGCATCGTCGTACCTCCTATGGTGAGAGATACGAGCGTACGCGGCTGCAGGATAGCTGTCGGTGACCGTCGTCACAACAGGGCCGTGATCGCGATCACGCCCCGGGCCGGGCGCCTGGTTCGCTACGTCCAGTTTCCCGGTGCCCCGCGCTCCTGGGGCACGTATCGCTGCAGTTTCTCGAGGTCGATCCGCATGGTGTCCTTATCCCACGAGAGGCACTTCCTCCGTTTCAGCGCCTCGAGCTTCCGGCTGACGGTCTCACGCGCGCAGCCGATCATCTCGGCGAGTTCCTGGTGTGTCCGTCTCGATATCACGGCGAAGGTGCCGTCCGCCGTCCCTTCCTGGCGCGCGATCCGATCCAGACACCATGCCACGCGGGCGATCGTCGAGTCTGATGCCATCCCGCGCACTTGATCGTTGGCCCGGCGCAGCGTTGTCGAAATGTGTGCGACGACCTTGTTTTCGAACGACGAATTCTTTCGCAGGCGTTCGAACGACTCCGCCGGAATGCGAATGAAATGGCAGTCGTCGGCGGCCACCAGCGATGCCGATCGCGTCGAGTGGTTCAACAGCGCGATCTCCCCGACGAGGTCTTTCGGCCGCAGCGCGGCAAGCGTGATCTCGCTGTCGCCGGGCCCGCTAATCACAACCCGGGCGCGTCCGGACGTCAGCACGAAACAGCAGTCGCCCGGTGCCCCTTCCTCGAAGATTCGCGCGTGCTTCTTCGCGGTCATGGAGCGAGCCGTCGACGACAGCATCTCGAGCTCGTCGCCCGACAGTTCGGAAAAGAGCGGTACGACCTTGAGCCAGTCCTTCATGGCGGCCCGGGTCATCGGCGCGGCCATTGAGAGCCTCCCCCTCGTCTGTGACCTGAATGCTGCATTGTACGCGGCTGTGTGATCGTGATCACACGTCTGCCGTGATGAGGCTCACAGACGAGCGATGGACCGGGACGTAAAGTGCCGGTGTGAGCCTCGACATGTCCCCCGCGACACCTTTCACTTCGGACAAACCGCCCGGTACGGTTGTCGGGCGCTACACCATCGAGGCGAGGCTGGGCCGCGGCGGCCAGGGCGTGGTGTATCTCGCGCGCGATATGGACGTGAATCGCCGCGTGGCCCTGAAGTTTCTCCCTCCGGCGCTGGTCGACGATGCATGCGCACACCAGCGTTTCATCCGCGAAGCGCAGACCGCCTCTGCGGTGAAGCATCCCAACGTCTGCGCGAACTATGGGGTCGAGACCACCGACGACGGCGAACCGTTCATGGTGATGGCCTATTGCAAGGGTGTGACGCTGCGGCAGGCGCTCAACGACGCCGTGCTGTCGATCGCTGATGCCATCGACATCGCGGCGCAGATCGCCGCTGGCCTGAGCGCGGCGCACGAGCAAGGCGTCGTTCACCGCGACGTCAAGCCGGGAAACGTGATGCTGACCGACGAGGGTGTCAAGATCCTCGACTTCGGTCTGGCGCGCTTTCTCGATTCGTCGCAAATCACTGCGGCGGGATCGCTGCTCGGCACGGCCTCGTACATGTCACCCGAGCAAGTACGCTGCGAGCGGCTCGACCCCCAAAGCGATGTGTGGTCGCTCGGGATCATCCTCTACGAGATGCTGACCGGGGCGCCTCCCTTCACCGGTTCGCATCCCGAGGCCATCTGCTACGCAATCACTCACGAGCCCATACCGCCGTCCACCATGGGAGTCCCCTGGGCGCTTCGCACACTGGTGCTTCGTACGCTGAGCAAGAATCCGGCGCGCCGGCCGAACGCACCTGCACTGGCAAGCGCCCTCCGAGGGCTGCAGTTGCCGAGTCAGGTGTTGTCGAGGAAGCTGTCGACTGCTGCCGGTGAGTCAGGCAACAAGCGGCCGCAGCAGTACGTCAGCAAGCGGCTGCCGTCATCCGCCTGGCGTACCCTCGCGGCGGCACTCTCGCCGGCGTGCACGGCTCTGGTGAGCGCGGCGATCGTCGCTGCTCACGCGCTCAAGGGCTCGGCGCCGCGAATCCGAATGCTGCCGTGAGCGGGGGTCAGGCCTCGGGCCAGGCCTGGGGTCAGGCCTGACCCCAGGCCGTCTCGAAACTGGATTGCAGAATCTGCGGATTTTTACGGTCGGCGACCTTTCAGTTTTCGCACCATTTTCGCGTCGAGTCTTACGAAACGGCCCGCGGGTCGCACGATTGCTGTCGGTCACGATTCATGCACCTCAGGGCGGCATGGCCCGCCCACCTCGCATCCATCTCTCCGACCTGACACACCACGTCATCAATCGAGGTAACAACCGGTGCGACATCTTTCGCGCGGAAAGGGACTATGCGTTCTTCCTGGCGTCACTGCGTCGTGCAGTGGAGAAGCATCAGGTCGACGTTCACTCGTACACACTGATGACGAACCATTTCCATCTCGTCGCTACTCCACGTATCGAAACGGCTCTTTCGAGAGCCATGCATCTGGTCGGAACCACGTACGCTGGGTATTTCAATCGACGCTATGCGCGAACAGGCAGGCTCTTCGATGGTCCGTTCAAATCGAGCGTCATCGACACCGAAACTTACTGGTTCACGTGCATGCGATACGTAGAACTAAACTCGGTGCGCGCTGGCTTGGCGGCGGATCCGAGTGCGTATCGGTGGTCGAGTTACCGTGCGAATGCCCTCGGCCACGAAGACGACATCGTCGTCCCTCATGCGTTGTACCTGACGCTGGGTGCGACGGCGGTCGATCGGCAGGAGAATTGGCGCGACATGTGCCGCGAAACAGTCTCGCCCGAAGATCTCTTCGAGATTAGAGATGGGATTCGCCGCGGTAGAGTACTCGCCAACGACGCTGCGATGGCGAACAGATCAACATCGACATGAGGCTGACCTCGGCCTCCCCGAGGCCTGCCCCTCGGCCTGCCCCGAGGCCTGACCCGAGGCCTGACCCCGCCTACGCGCGTGCGGCGACTCGCTGATTCCGACTAAGCAGCATCCACGCGGCGATTCCGGCCGCCGGCATCAGCGCGATGATCCAGAAGATCTCTTCCCACCGCTGACCGGCGAT
>AR_comb_assmDRAFT_10445758_pt1 | contig 12577 bp, 11 predicted proteins | sample ArasoioldDNA_FD_10543 | JGI IMG/M metagenome (IMG submission 10543) | reverse complement strand
CCCGCCGCTAATCGTTCATATCCAGTGCTGAGGTTGTCGAAGATGACAACATTGTGCCCGGCGCTTTTCAGAGTCCGTGCCGTATGACTTCCGATGTAGCCAGCACCGCCAATCACCAGGACGACCAATGTAATCTTCCTTTCCGATGGATCGAGTTGCCGGATGGCCCGGAACGGTGGGAGTATCACATTGTACACAGAGAATCGCGTCAACAGGGGTCGGAACCCGCATTTCCGGCTTCGATCCATCCTCTGTATTGCCCTCCTGATACTATGAAGAAAATTGCATTCTCATCGAATCCACGTGCTGTGGTGACTCATGACCGAACAACTTGCCGATAAACAATGCGTCCCATGCCGGGGTGGTATACCGGCACTGAAGGGAAAAGAACTGGAGACTCTCCACCAAGACACTCCGGAATGGTCCGTGGTGAACGAGCACCACCTTCATCGCGAGTTCCGCTTTCCCGACTTCAAGCAGGCTCTACAGTTTGTGAATAAGGTTGGAGCGATCGCCGAAGAACAAGGCCATCATCCGGATATTCTGCTGGCGTGGGGCAAAGCTGGAGTCACGCTGTGGACTCACAAGATCGACGGCCTCACCGAGAGCGACTTCATTCTGGCGGCCAAAATCGATAGAGTTAGCCAGCAGTAAAGCGGTAGCGCCACTCTTCCTGTCTTCAGAGCTCTTGTGTGGCCCGGAATCGCTGCGCGCGCAACACCCACGCCAGCAAAGCTGCCGGGATCAGCATGAAGAAACCCGTGCCGGTCGCCATCGCACGTGCGGAGATTCCCTGATCCAGAAAGTAGCCACACAAGTACGCCGTCGTCGCAAACGTGAAGCTGGCAAGTCCAAGGTCTGCCGAGAAAACGCGCCCGCGGAAACGATCTTCCGTGCGTAGCTGCAGCAACGTCGTCGAGAACACCCACACGGTCGATCCCCCGGCATGGGCCAGCATGGCGCACCCTGCCGCCATCCACACATTGCGGGCCACTCCGATCAGCCCATAGCCCAGCGCAATCGTGAGATACCCGAACAGGATCCCTAAGCGCAAGCGATGATCGTTCTGCCCCGCCCATCGCGCCGCAACGAGCGGACCCACGAGCGCACCCAGCCCGCGGCCGCCCAGCAGAATGCTCATGCCGAGCATGGCTCCTCCTGCAGAATCGATCCCTCGCCCATGCACCGCAAACTCTCGCGCTCCCATCACCGTGAAGATCACCCAACTCGGCCCGACCATAAGTTCCCCAGCCTTCGCGAAGACCGCGGGCAAGAGCACCGGATGCATGCGGATATAGACAATACCTTCCATAACTGGAGAGAAATCGATCAGATCACGCGGACGCAATGGCGCCGCTGCCTCCGCATGAGGCTCTGCGAACTTCATTCCTCCAATCAGAATCGCTGATACAAGAAACGAGAGTGCGTTCAGAACAAAGGCCGCGTCCCTCCCTAGAAAGGCCGCGACCACTCCCCCGACCGACGCTCCAATCAGCAGGTTCACGGACCAGGTAGCCGAAGACAACGTATTAGCAACCAGCACTTCGCCTGTTTCCGAAATGTTTGGGATGACCGCGCTTCTGGCTGGCTCGAAGAATGCCGCCATTGTGGTCTCAGCCAGGAGCAAGGGATAGACTAGCCAGACCATCGATCGCGATCTCACCAGAAGCATCGCCAGCACGATCACGAAGCGCACCACATCGGCCGCGATCATCACATGCTTGCGCTTTACGCGATCATTCACAACACCCGCTGTAGGTCCAGCGAAAGTTTGCGGGATCACTTGCAGAACCAGGGCGAGAGCCACCGACCCGGCGTGTCCGGTCAATTGCAGTAATAAGGTGTAGATGGAAAGCGTGTAGAACCAGTCCCCAATTTCGCTGACGATTTGGGCGAGCCACAACCGCCGGAAGTTCCGGTTGCGCCGCAAAAGGCGCGCATACGACGCGAATGTTATGTCGGCTGCTCCGTGCTCCGGTTCCGGCTCCATAAGAATGGTTAGGGTAATTGGGAAGGCGCCTATTGGGCAAAGATGCAGCCGACACAGCCAGTTTTATTGACGAGTGGCCGCCTGTTGTCCTAGGATGCACGCGCCTATTCCCTGCTCTGCTAACCACTCGCGCCGTTTGCCGTCGGATGAACGAGGAGAAATCGATGAAACATTTGACCCTTATAGCGTCGGTTCTGATACTTACTTCCGCTGCGTTGGCACAAGGCGACGAGATTGTTCCCAACGAGAACCTGGTAGCCGAGGGTATTCCCAAAATTCCAGCTTCGGTGGCTGAGTCCATCGGGCGCTACAGCGAGTTTCGCGCGGCTGGATTCTCGAGCTGGCATCCAACCAGGCGCGAGATGCTCGTCCAGACTCGCTTCGCCGATACCTCCCAGGTGCATCTCGTGAAGTTTCCCGGTGGCGCTCGTACTCAAATGACATTCTTCCGCGACCGCGTTGCCGGAGCCCGATACGAACCCGCGAAGGGCGACACCTTCCTGTTCTCGAAAGACATCGGCGGAGGCGAATTCTTCCAGATCTACCTTTACGACCTCGCCACTGGCGATATCAAGCTTCTGACCGATGGCAAGTCCCGCAATACAGGTCCGCGCTGGTCGTATCAAGGAGACCGCATCGCCTACGGTTCGACACAACGCACTGGCAGTGACGTCGACGTATGGGTGGTCAATCCGGCCGACGCCTCGAGCGCCCACATGGTCGCGCAGAATGAGGGCGGAGGATGGGAAGTCTCCGACTGGTCTCCCGACGGAAAGCAATTGCTGCTGCTGAATGGTGTTTCTGCAGCCGAGACTTATGTCTGGTTGCTGGACGTGGCCTCGGGAAACAAGCAGTTGCTCACGCCGAAACCCGCAGCTGACACCGTCGCCTACAGCAACGCCCGTTTTTCTCCGGACGGCAAAGGCGTCTACATGACCAGCGACGCGGACTCCGAATTTCAACGTCTCGTTTATCTCGACTTGTCGACCCATAAAACAAGCGTTCTGACTTCTTCTCTCCAATGGGACGTCGAGGAGTTTGAGCTTTCAAAAGATGGGCGCCTGCTCGCTTTCGTGGCCAATGAAGACGGCATCAGCAAACTCCACGTACTTGACACAAAAACAAATAAGGAACTCTCCGTCCCCAAGCTCCCCGTAGGAGTGTTGGGCGGTATTCAATGGCGCGGTCAAAGCCATGAACTGGCCTTCTCTTTGAGCATGGCCAGTCAACCCTTCGACGTTTACTCCGTCGACATCGTGAGTGGCAAAGTCGAGCGTTGGACGTTCAGCGAGACTGGAGGCCTCAACACGTCGGGATTCTCCGAGCCGCAGTTGATCCACTGGAAATCTTGGGATCAGCGGTCGATTTCCGCCTTTCTCTACAAGCCCCCGGCGAAGTTCTCGGGTAAGCACCCAGTGATCATCGACATTCACGGCGGTCCCGAAGGCCAAGTCCGCCCAGACTTCCTTGGACAGGACAACTACTACATCAACGAGCTCGGCATCGCCCTGATTTATCCCAATGTCCGCGGCTCAACGGGTTACGGCAAGACCTTTCAGAAACTCGATAACGGGCTGCTTCGCGAAGGTTCCTACAAAGACATCAATTCGCTGCTCGACTGGATTCAGACACAGCATGACCTGGACGCCAGCAAAGTCATGATCACCGGCGGAAGCTATGGCGGATTCATGACGCTTGCTATTGCCACCAACTACAACGATCGCATCTGCTGCTCGGTCGACGTAGTTGGACCTTCGAATCTGGTGACGTTCCTCGAACACACCTCCGGCTACCGCAAAGACCTGCGGCGCGTGGAATATGGGGACGAGCGAGATCCGAAGACGCGCGAGTTCCTGGAGTCGATCGCGCCCGCCAACAAAGCGAAGAACATCACTAAACCGCTCTTCGTGATTGCCGGACAGAACGATCCCAGAGTCCCGGCCAGCGAGTCGGCGCAGATGGTTGAAGTTGTCCGCAAGAATGGCAGCCCGGTCTGGTGGCTGCTGGGAAAGGACGAAGGCCACGGCTTCGCCAAAAAGAAAAATCGCGACTACGAGTTCTACGCAACCGTGATGTTTGTGAAGGAGTACTTATTGAAGTAGGCCGCCGGTTCCGCCATCACGGACGCAACTTCTGCTTGAGGTCGGCAGCGATCTGCTTGCCGTGGAAGCGGCCATTCTCGATGAAAATCTCATTGGTGCGTGATCCAGCCACGATGACGCCAGCCACGTAAACTCCCCGCACATTGCTTTCGAGCGACACCGGATCACACACCGGCCGGCACTGCTGCTCCGACAACTCGATTCCCATGCTGCGCAGGAAGTCATAGTCGGGATGGTACCCGATGAGCGCCAGAACGAAATCATTCTTCAGGCGAATCGGCCCGCCGTGAGTGACTACCACCACGTGATCGATTCCAATCTCCTGCACATAACTATTGAAGTAAGCCTCGATCTCACCCGCCTTGATGCGATTCTCCAGGTCCGGCTTGATCCAATACTTCACGTGGTGATGAATCTGCGATTCCCGATGTACAAGAGTCACACGCGCGCCATGGCGCCATAAATCAAGAGCTGCAATCGCAGCAGAGTTTTTCCCGCCGATAACCATCACGTCGGTGTCATAGTACGGATGCGGCTCACCATAGTAATGCGAAACCTTCGGCAGATCCTCGCCCGGGATACACAACTGGTTGGCCAGATCGTAGTACCCGGTAGAGACGATTACTTTTTGAGCGAGATAGTCATGCGGGCGCCCCGCGCGATCCGTTGCAGTGATGCTGAACTTTCCATCTTCGCCCATCACCGTCTTCACCCACTCGTATTGGCGAACATCCACACGGTAATGTTCCGCTACTTTGCGGTAATACTCGAGCGCCTCTTCCCGAGTTGGCTTTTGCTGGGCTGTAGTAAACGGGATATCACCGATCTCAAGCAACTCTGGGGTCGTGAAAAACACCATGTTTGCGGGATAGTGAAACAGCGAATTCACCAGACATCCCTTGTCCAGAATGATGACCTTCAGCCCAATCTTCTGCGCTTCAATGGCACAGGCCAGTCCTGTGGGTCCAGCCCCGATCACGAGCACATCAGTCTTCATCTCCGCGCGAGGCTTCATCTTTGCTTTCGGCAAAGTGATTAATTCTTCGGCGGCGAGGAAATCAGGCATTGGGCGGATGAGAGTCACTCGAGGCGACGAGGGTTCGAGCGCAACCGGAAACGGTTGATTCTAGCATGCGCAAACGTCATAGCTGAACCCTCAGCGTTACCTCGTCGCAATGTCGGGCGCTATAATTTGCGGTTGCACTCATATCGCCCCTTAACTCAGGAGCACTCATGTCCACTCTCACCGAGACCAGGCAAAAGACCCGCACCGAATCCGACAGTATGGGGAAAATTGAAGTCCCCTCCAATGTGTACTGGGGTGCGCAAACCCAGCGCTCGCTGCTGCATTTCAACATCGGCCGCGACACCATGCCGCCCGAGCTGATTCGCGCCTTTGGGACCCTCAAGAAAGCATGTGCCCTGGTGAATCAAGACCTCGGAAAGTTGCCCGCCGACAAGGCCAAGTTAATCGTTCAGGCCGCTGATGAAGTCATCTCCGGAAAGCTCAACGATCAGTTCCCCTTGCGCATCTGGCAGACGGGCAGCGGTACTCAAACGAACATGAACGTGAACGAAGTCATCTCCAACCGCGCGATTGAAATCGCCGGCGGGGAAATGGGATCGAAGAAGCCGATCCATCCCAACGATCATGTCAACATGTCGCAGTCGTCGAACGACACGTTCCCCGCGGCTATGCACATCGCTGCCGCCGAACGCGTTAAGAACGCTCTGATTCCCGCAGTCAAAACCGTCCACGCCGCAATCTCGGCCAAGGCAAAGGAATTTGACAGCATCGTGAAAATCGGCCGCACCCACCTGCAGGATGCCGTGCCCCTCACAGTTGGTCAGGAGTTTGGTGGTTGGGTCAGCCTGCTGGAGCGCGACCTCAAGCGGTTGGAACAGGTACTCGAGGGCCTGTACGATCTCGCGATTGGCGGAACGGCTGTCGGAACCGGTTTGAACACGCACCCGGAGTTCGCGGAGCGGGCTGCGAAGAAGATTGCCGAGCTGACAGGACTTCCCTTTCGTTCCCACGGCAACAAGTTCGCGGCGCTTTCGGCGCATGACGAGATCGTCTTCGCACAAGGTGCCATGGAGACTCTGGCCGCATCGTTCATGAAGATTTCCAACGATATTCGCTGGCTGGCGTCCGGGCCGCGCTGCGGCTTAGGCGAGCTCTCCATTCCGGAAAATGAGCCAGGCTCGTCGATCATGCCCGGCAAAGTGAATCCTACGCAGTGCGAGGCCATGACCATGGTCTGCGTGCAGGTTCACGGCGCGACCGCCGCCGTGGGTTTTGGCGGATCACAAGGCAACTTCGAACTCAACGTCTTCAAGCCGGTGATCATTTACAACTTCCTGCACTCGGTCACACTCATCACGGACGCCTGCCATGGGTACGTCGAATACATGATCAAGGGCATCGAAGTTGATCGCGCGAAAGTAGACTGGTACGTAAAGAATTCCTTGATGCTGGTCACGGCTCTTGCGCCGAAAGTCGGATACGACAAAGCGGCCCAAATCGCGCACACGGCGCACGTGGAACACTCCAGCCTGCGCGAGGCCGCGTTGAAGCTGGGATATCTAACGGGCGAGGAGTTCGATCAGTTGGTCAAGCCGGAGAAGATGACAAGACCATGAGACGGATAGCGAAATTGCGTCGTACAAGGCGAGGAGTACAGCCAAAGAAGAATCGCGCTTCGAAATGCCACCTGTCGCTGGAGGCACTCGTCGCACAGATCACTCCAGAGAATCGTTACCGGGAAGTTCGACTGGGGTCCAGATGTTGGGCGGGAAAAGGAATGTTGGACCGCAGCTAGCGCTCCACGAGTTCGGCAACGTTCTCCTGAGGCCTTGCAGCGACAGCCTTCGGTACCCACGTAATCACCACCACACTCACCAGCACCAACGCCGTCCCAAGAATCGTCCTCGGACCAATCGCTTCGCCTCCCAGGAAATATCCCAAGATCACCGCCACCACAGGATTCACATACGCATATGTCCCCACCTTCGTCGGCGATTCGTGGTGAATCAGCCAGATGTATGCGGTATACGCCAGGATGGATCCGGCCCCCACAAGATATGCGAGAGCGAACCATGTCTTGCCAGACACATTGTGCAGATGAAATCCACGGAACTCGCCCAGGAGTACAGAAATCAGCATAAGGAGTATGCCCCCGGTCAGCATCTGCGCTCCTGAACTCATCGCCTTCGACGACGGCAGCGGAAGCTGCCGCGTCATGAACGATCCGACTGTCCAACCGATCGCCGCAATAATCAGAGCACCCGCTCCCGCCATGTCGATGGGTGCATCGCCCAGACTCACACTGTGGCTGACCAGTACAGCAACTCCACACATTCCTATCAGCAATGCACTTCCCAACCGAAGAGTGAGCCGCCGCGTTTTCAAGACTACGATTTCCGACAGAGCCATGAATGCTGGAATCGTCGCCATCATCACGGCGGTGATGCCCGAGGGCACCCGCTGCTCTGCCCAGAACACCCCGCCGTAATCCAGCACAAATATGGGGACAGCGACCAGTGTTGCCGAAAACCATTCCCTCGCGGTTGGCGGTGGCGTTCCCTTCGCGCGCATCCAACCGTACAGGATTACTCCTGCGAAGACGAACCTCATCCCAGCCAGCAGAAATGGAGGCACTTCTCGCACGCCAATTCGGATCGCAAGAAATGTCGATCCCCATACGAAGTAGATGATCGCGAACGCGAGAACCAGCTTCCACGTACTGGGCCGTGACATGCTTTCCATGATCGCTCGACCTGCTCCAACGCACGTTGGAGCCTGATTAGATCATCGCAACCCATAAAAGACGCGAGGTTTGCCGATAAAAAGAGTTTATGGAAGAGATGACTTCGAGTGTTTTGTCAGGACGGAAGGTGAGCCTGAGCGCTTATTTCTTCATCAGGCTGGTATGGCTCGCCACGCACTGCCACTTGCCCTGGTCCATCACCCACGTGTCGGTGAAACGGCCGACGTGATCGTAGGGCTTGCCTTGAAATGTTCCCTGGGTGTGATAAACGCCAGTGACGACCGCCGCGTCGCCAAAAAAGTTGATCTTCATATCCTGCACGGTTGCCTGCGTAGGCTTAAAGCGCGGGTCTTTGATGTCTACCAGGAACCGCTGCTTATCGCTGATCTCGCCATCCCACTCGGTATTGACGAAGCGGCTCGACACCAACGCATCGAGCGCGGCGGAGTCCCGGTTCACCTGCGCCTCGTTCCACAGGCGCTCCAGAACCATGATCTTGCTTTCGCGAGGATCGGCCTTCTGGGCAGTTGAGACCACAGAGCCCAGCGCCAGCAGAAGAAAACCAATGGCGATACGAGTCATGCGGGAATACGCCCTCCGGTATCCCAACGTACAGGCGAACGTACCTTGACCATAGCAGTGTCCTTCTCCGCCAAACTACCAAAATACCCTTGAAAGAGTTACGAACGTCACGGGGCTGCCGTGATTAGGAATACCCTATCCTCCATTTGTTACCCTTGAACTTCGCATGGCATCCAGCTCCACATTCCCGTCCGCCACTCCAATTCTCGACTCCGCTGTCTTGCCGCCAAAACGGAAGGATCTGCGAAGCATTCTCTTTGGCATTCTGCTGGGTGTCGTGTTCGCCATCCTGCTGATCGCCGAATCCAACCGGATGCGGTCTCCTGGACACCCTCAGGCCAACTTCACGATCGCGACCTACCTCCTTGCTACGACCCTAGCCATCGTTCTGCACGAACTTGGCCACCTGCTCGCCGGCTGGATGGTCGGATTTCATTTCAGTTCGTTCACCATCGGTCCTTTCTCGGTTCTGCTCGAGTACGGAAAACTTAGGGTTCGTGTCCGACGCTCACTCCCGGCAGGTGGCTATGCCGGCATGCACGTTGATCGAGTCCGTCGATTGCGCAGGAGGCTTCTGATCTTCATTGCGGCTGGGCCTGCAGCCAACCTCTTGACCATGGCAATTGCTCTGATGGTTCTGTCCTCCGATCCCGTGATCGGAGGTTGGCTTTCGTCGTTCATCAGGCTCTTCTGGATGATTTCAGCGGTGTTGGGCATCGGGAACCTGCTTCCATTCCGCTTGGGAGTGCTCTATCCCGACGGGGCTCGAATCTGGATGTTGCTCTTTTCGCGTGCGAAAGCGAGACGCTGGTTGAGTGTGGCCGCCATTGGAAGTCAAAGCCGTGCAGGCGTCCGATCACGCGATTTTCGGCGCACCTGGCTCAACACAGCTGGCTCGGTACAGGATGGTTCAGTCGACGAATTTGCCGCCAACTGGGTCGCCTACATGGCGGCCAACGATCGCAAGGATGTGCCGGCCGCAGCTGCTCACCTGGAGAGGTGTCTTGGACTCGTAAATCTGCTCGGGCCTGTGCTTCAGGATCTGCTCGCTATCGAGGCGACTGTATTTACCGCATGGTTTCGTGCAGACCCGGCGCTCTCCCAGAAGTGGTTCGCCAATGTGAAGAGGATCAAGACGCTCCCGCGATTGATGCAGATTCGGGCGCAAATCGCTCTGAGTTGTGGAAAAAAGGAATACGGTTCTGCGCTGCTCCAATGGCAGGAGGGATTTGCAGTAATCGAGAAGCTTCCGCCCACGCCCATCAAGGCCAAACTTGCCGAAGGATTTCTGGAATGGAAAGCTGAAATCTGCGAGCGCGAACGGGCTTACCAACCTACGCCGAGTGCAGTTTCCGTTTGAAGTCGTTCAGAACGCCCAGCGCAGTAGAGTCGAGCCGATCGTGAATCCCGCCCCCACCGACGCCAACAACACCAGACTCCCCTTCTTTAGTTTGCCCTCTTCGATCGCCGTACCCATGGCCAGCGGAATGGTCCCGGCAGTGGTATTTCCGAAGCGGTCAATATTGACAACGACACTCTCCGGTCGTAATCCCAACCTCTCGGCGGTCGCATTGATGATTCTCAGGTTCGCCTGATGCGGGATAAACACATCAATGTCCGCCCCCTTTAGCCCGTTTCTCTCCAGCAGTTTCTGGCACAGTTCCGTCTGTTTGCGCACGGCGAACTTGAAAACCTGCTGCCCATCCTGGTGGACGTAGTGCATCTTCTTCTCGATCGTTTCTTTACTCGAAGGATGGAGGCTGCCTCCGCCCGGCATATAAAGGAATTGACCACCTGATCCATCCACTTCATGCACGAAATCGATCAGGCCCTCGGAGTCGTCCGTCGCGGGCTCGAGAATGGCGGCACCCGCGCCATCGCCGAAGATCACACAGGTCGCGCGATCAGTGTAGTCGATGATCGAAGACATCACGTCCGATCCGATCGCCAACACTCGCTTGTGAGTTCCGCTCGCGATAAACTGTGCGCCCACTTGCACCGAATAAAGAAATGCCGAGCACGCCGCCGACAGATCGAAGCCCCACGCTCCCTTCGCTCCCAGCTTGTTCTGCACCACGCAGGCGGTGGACGGAAAGAACATGTCCGGGGTGACCGTCCCCACGATGATCGCCTCGATCGCGCTTGGCTCCATCCCGCGCTGGGATAGTGCCTTTCGCGCCGCCTCCACGGCCAGATCGCTCGCGGCAACCCCTTTGTCAACAATATGGCGCTCGCGAATGCCGACGCGCGTCATGATCCATTCGTTGTTGGTGTCGACCATCCGCTCAAGGTCGGCATTGGTCAGCAGGCGCGGAGGCACATAGGTACCCAATGCGCTGATTTTGGCGCGGATCGGTTTGCTCAATTAGAACCCCTGGAAACGATCACTCATTGTGAAGGATTGAAGCAAGAATGTCTAACCTGAGGAGCAGGCGGCAGGCTGCGGGCGTCAGGCGTCAGCCCATCTGAACAGAGTTCCGGTGTAACACCCAACCGCAGCATTCTTATCGCACGAACTTTTCGCTATCCATAGTTCAGCAGAGTAATCCCCGGTTGGCTGGAATGGCTCTTCTGCCGCCTTACGCCTGCCGCCCGATGCCTGCCTCAATACGCCCACCGCAACAACGTAGCTCCAGAAGTGAATCCGGCGCCGACAGAGGCGATCAGCAGCACATCGCCCTTTTTCAGCTTTCCTTCTTCGACCGCCGTTTGCATAGCGATAGGAATTGTTCCCGCCGTGGTATTCCCGAAGCGATCGATGTTGATGATTACTTTTTCGAGCGGCATTCCTAACCGGTCGGCGGTGGCCGTAATGATTCTTCGATTTGCCTGGTGCGCAATAAAGCAGTCGACATCCTGGCCGGTCAGTTTGTTGCGCTCCAAAACCCGCTCCGTCATCTCCGCCATCTTCTTCACGGCATACTTGAAGACATTCTTCCCATCTTGATGAATGTAGTGCATCTTCTGGTCAACCGTCTCATGTGATGCCGGATTCAGACTGCCCCCACCGGGCATATACAGAAACTGTCCGCCCATGCCTTCGACCTGTGCCACGTGATCGATCACCCCTTCCCCATCACTGCCTGGTTCCAGCAGCACCGCGCCCGCTCCGTCGCCGAAAATAATGCACACGGCCCTGTCGGTATAGTCGGTCATAGCCGAGTTCACATCCGATCCGATCACCAGCACCTTCTTGTACTGCCCCGACTCAACAAACTTCACGCCGGTGTTCAGTGCGTAGACGAAACCAGAGCATCCCGCGGAGACGTCGAATCCCCACGTGTTCTCAATTCCTAATTTGTGTTGCACCAGGCACGCGGTCGAGGGATACATCATGTCGGGCGTGACCGTCCCGACCACAATGAGATCGATCTCCTGCAAATCAAACGGATGGGACTCAAGCAGATTCTTCACGGCCGCAACCGCGAGATCGCTGGCCGCGACACCTTTATCCGCAATATGACGCTCGCGGATACCGACCCGTTCCAGAATCCATTCGTTGGTTGTGTCGACCATCTTCTCCAAGTCGGCGTTGGTGAGGACGCGCGGCGGGAGATACGTGCCGAGCGCCGTAATCTTGGCGCGCACAGATGTAGTCAATGAGGGCTCCAGGAAAAGTGAAACCCTTTATTTTGAAGGATTGGGCGCAGATTGTCTAACCTGTTTCTGCTTCAAAACCTACGCTGCCGCGCTGTGCCTCTCTCGTTCCATCCAATCGCGAATAAAATTCGGGCAAGAGATAAGTCCAAACTCGCGATTCTCCCCATCAAGCAAATATGACAGAGCCTCGTGATCCAACTCCTCAAGCTCGGAAAGGCTTAACAGCGGCCATAAATGACACTCAGTTGCGGATTGTATGAGCTGCTTCAAATAGGAAAGATGCCCTTGAAAGAGCTTTCCGGATACGCGAATCGTGACGTGGGCGGCAGGGGGAGTATTGCGACGTCTCATGTTTCTCCTCGCGGCAGGATCTTTAGTCCCTTCCTGCCTACCCTATATAGATGGTCCGAAATCGCGATTCATGCGAAAAGAGTGGGTAAAAGAATGTAAAAAGCGAGTAATCAGAGGTTGCGAAACCTGTCCGAGTTGGTTGTGGAAAAAAGTAAGTCAGGCACCGGGAACTCACTGCACAC